>Ga0308160_10000638_pt1 | contig 62478 bp, 50 predicted proteins | sample PhyFR1_FD_201036 | JGI IMG/M metagenome (GOLD analysis project Ga0308160, IMG submission 201036) | Phyllosphere microbial communities from UC Gill Tract Community Farm, Albany, California, United States - DLSLF.R1 | ecosystem: Host-associated > Plants > Phyllosphere > Unclassified | place: USA... | reverse complement strand
GTCCCTGCGGCGGCCCGGCCAGCTACCTGGCCTGGTCGAATGCCAGGACCTCCGGCGCCGAACTGCAGGTCCTGGCCGACCGCCACCGCAGCGAGCAGCAGGCGAGCAATACGCGTTCCGGCATGGTTTCCGACTGCCGCGCCATCGCACCGCCGGCGGCGGCTTGCCGGGCAGGGACCTGCCAGTTGATCGATGCCGTCTCGGCGCAATAAACGCTTGTTCTTGACGCCTGGACCTGCCCGGCGGCGGCGCGAGGCGGCATGCTGACGCGCCTGCGCAACCTGTTCGGTGCGCGTGCCGCACGCGCCCCGGCAACGGCGCCGGTGGTGCAGCATGCGGTAGCCGCACCGCTCGAGGTCGCAAGCGGCAGTGCACCTGCGTTTCGCGTTGCCGAACATTGCCGGGGACAGCAGGGGTTGTTAACAGTAATCGGTAACTTATCTAAACATATGCAATCCTATTCAGAATGGATAGGATTTTTTCAACCGCTGCTATCACGAAAGCACTTGTATTATATTTTTGTAAGGCTGGATGGCAGCCGTAGTCATCGGAACCAATAGCTGATCGACAGTGTCGAACATGGGTAAAGGAGGCGCGATGATCCTGGCCCATCGTATTCAGCTCGACCCCAATAAGGTGCAGGTAACGTATCTGACGCGTGCAGCCGGGACCGCGCGGTTCGCCTACAACTGGGCACTGGCCGAATGGGGACGGCAATTCGAAGCGTGCAAACGCAATCCAGCCTTGCCCAAGCCAAACGAAGCGGCGCTGCGGCGCCAGCTCAACGCCATCAAGCGCACGCAATTCCCATGGATGCTGGAAGTAACCAAGAATGCGCCACAGCTGGCGATCATGCAACTGGGCCGCGCTTTCCAGAACTTCTTCGAGAAACGGGCACGCTATCCGAGGTTCCGGCGCAAGGGTATCAACGACCGGTTCACATTGACCAATGACCAATTCCAGATCGATGGCAAACGCATCCGTATTCCGAAACTCGGATGGCTGAGGATGCGTGAAAGCCTGCGCTACACAGGACGGATTGTCTCTGCGACCGTTTCACGCACAGCCGACCACTGGTATGCCAGCATCAGCATCGATACCTCCGACGCACAGCTGCAGCCACCCGAAAGCGGAGGCGCGGTCGGCATCGACCTCGGCGTGACGCACCTGGCCACCCTGTCGACGGGAGAGAAAGTCGCTGGACCGAAAGCGCTGCAGACATTACTCGATCGCCTGCGTCGACTGTCACGCGCTCTGTCGCGCAAGGTGAAAGGCTCGTGCAATCGCAAGAAAGCCAAAGTCAAACTGGCCCGTCTGCATGCCAGGATCGCCAACGTGCGCGCGAATGGCTTGCACCAGCTCAGCGCAAGTATCACCCGGCGCTTTCACACCATCGGCATCGAGGACCTTCACGTGAAGGGCATGCTCGGCAACCGCTGCCTGTCACGGGCGATAGCCGACATGGGCTTTGCCGAACTGCGCCGCCAGCTCGACTACAAAGCGCAGCGGCGTGGAGGAGAAGTGGTCGTCATCGATCGCTGGTACCCCAGCAGCAAGACCTGTTCGTGTTGTGGTTACAAGCTTGAGGTACTCAGCCTCGACATACGCCAGTGGACCTGCCCTGGATGCGCAACGTACCATGACCGCGACGTCAACGCGGCAATCAATCTAAGAAACATGGCGGTGAGTTCCACCGTGTCGGCCTGTGGAGGGGAAGGCGCTGGCCCTGTGCTCCATGCGCAGAGTGAAACCGGCCCCTGTGAAGCAGGAATCCAGCGAAAAGTTAACTATGCTTAGCTTTGGGTAAGTCTGGAAGAACGGCTATCCCATCATGGATTGGGCGGCGGCCAGCCGCTGGGTCGACGCGCTTCCGGCCGGCGAACAGGCGTCCGCCTGGATCGCCATCGAGCGCGCCTGATTGCTGCACCTGCGCGATGCGCTCGGCGCCGGCTTCCGGCTGGCGGAATCCGAGAACTGCCTGTTGCTGTCTGCGCTGGAAGACAATGTCGCGAATGCCACGCTCGGCTTCATGGAGCGCACGCTCAAGCGCGTCGTCCGCACGCTCGACGGCATTGCCCAGGTAACGCCCGAAGGCAAGGACATCCTGATCGTGTTCGACGACGAGGATTCCTATTACCGCTATGTGTCGCATGCGTATCCCGACGGCGGCGAATTCGCCAACAGTGGCGGCATGTACATCAATGGCGGTTGCGGCCATTTCGTCACCGTCAGGCGCGACCTGAGCGCCATCGAGCCCGTCATTGTCCACGAAATGACGCACGGCTGCCTCGCGCATCTGCCGATTCCGCTATGGCTGAACGAGGGCCTGGCCGTGAATACCGAACAGCGCCTGACCGGGGTGCAGGGATCGGTCCATACACCCCAGGAACTGCGCGGCAAGCACCTGGCCTTCTAGGGCGAGGCGACCATCCAGGAATTCTGGTCCGGGCATGCGTTCCAGCGGCTGGACGACGGCAATCTGCTGTCCTACGACCTGGCGCGCATCCTGGTGGCGTACATGGCCAAGGATTGGGCGGCGTTCCGGCCGTTCGTGCTGGCGGCGCATCACGCTGATGGCGGTGCGCAGGCGGCACGCGACTGCCTGGGCGCCGATCTGGGCGAACTGGTGTGCGCCTTGCTGGGGCAAGCCTATGCGCCGGCGTGGGGCCCGCTACCGGTCAGAATCCCGGAATGAAAGTAAGAGCCGATGTTCCCGTATGCGACAACCATGACAGCCGTATGACAAACCGACAAGTCCTGTGAAATTGTCGCGCCGGCAGCACCTGGCAAGCTTTTGCGTTGCCTCGCAGACACCACCATGATAGTCTGCACGGATGCGGCCGCCCCGGCCGAACCAGGAGTGTGTTGGATGGCTGAAGCAATGTTCGTCGGATCCCGTGGCAAGCGCGCACAAGGTTTCACCTTGCTCGAACTGCTGGTGGTCATCGTGATCATCGGCCTGCTCGCAGCCTATGTCGGCCCCAAGTATTTCAGCCAGCTCGGCAAGTCGGAAGTGACGATTGCGAAAGCCCAGATCGACGCCTTCGAGAAGTCGCTCGACACCTACCGCCTCGACGTCGGCCGCTACCCGAGCGGCGAAGAAGGCCTGGCCGCCCTGATGACCGCCCCGGCCAGCGCCGGCGCCAAGTGGAACGGCCCCTACCTGAAGAAGGGCGTACCGGCTGACCCGTGGGGCCATGCATATCAATACCGTTCGCCGGGCGCCAAGGGAGAATACGAGATTGTCTCGTTCGGCAAGGACGGCCAGCCAGGCGGTAGCGGCGACAACGCCGACATCTCCTCGCTCTGATCCGGCTCCCCATTCCACTTATCCGGGCACGTCTTCATGCAGTTTGCAGTACGCACCCTCGCGCCCGACCTGTCGATCGCCAGCGTCGTCGTCGACGCGCTCGACGAAGCCGACGCGCGCCGCCAGGTTGAACTGCGCGGCCTGCATGTCAGCGCGGTCGAGCCGGCCGGCGGTCATCGTTTGCAGCGCGCGCGCGGCGGCAAGCTCTCCATCGTCCTGTTCAGCCAGGAACTGCTGGCGCTGCTGAAGGCGGGCCTGGGCATCGTCGAAGGCCTGGAAGCCCTGCTGGAAAAGGAAGCCAACCCGGCCGCGCGCGTGGTGCTCGAACGCCTGCTGGCCGGCCTGCGCGAAGGCAAGCGCTTCTCCAGCGTGCTGGCAAGCCAGCCCGCGCTGTTCCCGCCGCTGTACGTCGGCATCGTGCGCGCCGCCGAAGGCACCAGCGATCTGCCGCGCGCGCTGGCGCGCTACATCGACTACCAGCAGCGCATCGACACCGTGCGCGCGAAGATCGTCAGCGCCTCGATCTACCCGGTGATCCTGCTGTGCGTGGGCGGCGGCGTCAGCGCCTTCCTGATCGGCTACGTGGTGCCGCGCTTCGCCGAGGTCTACCAGGGCGCGGGGCGCAACCTGCCGTGGATGTCGCAGCTGCTATTGGAGTGGGGGCAGTTCGCCTCCAGCCACGGCATGCCCATCCTGTTCTGCGCGCTGGCGCTGCTGGCGCTGGCCATCGCGGGCGCGCGCCGCCTGCTCAGGAGCGGCGGCCTTGCGCGCCTGCTGGCGCGCCTGCCCGGCATCGGCGAACGCGCGCGCATCTACGAGCTCTCGCGCCTGTATCTCACGCTCGGCATGCTGAGCGAGGGCGGCATCACCATCGTCAACGCCATCGAGACCGTGCAGTCGATGGTCTCGCCGGCGCTGCGCCAGTCGCTGGCGCAGGCGCGCGCCGCCATCGAATCGGGCCGCCCCCTGTCGGATGCCTTCGAAGCGCATGGGCTCACTACGCCGATCTCGCTGCGCATGCTGCGCGTGGGCGAGCGCACCGGCGACATGGGGCCGATGCTCACGCAATCGGCCGCCTTCTACGACGGCGAGATCAGCCGCTGGATCGACCGTTTCACGCGCACCTTCGAGCCGCTCCTGATGGCGGCCATCGGCCTGGTGGTGGGCGCCATCGTGGTGCTGCTCTACATGCCGATCTTCGACCTGGCGGGAGACATGTCGTGAGCGCGTCCGATCCGTTGGTGCTGCTCGATGCGGCCATGCTGGCGCGCGCGCGTGCGCAGAGCCGCCAGTCGCAGCGTTCCCTGGTGGCCGAACTCGAAGCCATCAGCGGCTTCGAACCGCGCCAGCTGGTGCGGGCGCTGGCCGAGCCTTTCGGCTTGAGCGTGATGGAGACGGCCGAGATGCTGAGCCAGGAGCCCGCCTTTGACCTGCTGCCGCTGGCCCAGGCCATGGCGCGCCACTGCGTGCTGCTGCGCGGCGCGGGCGGCCAGGTTACCGGCGTGATCGCCGACCCCTTCGACCTCGACCAGCAGACCTGGCTGTCCAGCATGGCCGGCGCCACGCCGCGCGCACCGCTGCACCTGCGCCTGGCGCTGCAGTCCGACATCCAGGCGTATCTGTCGCGCCAGGAAGCGTCGGCGCGCGCCGTGGACACGCTCGCGCCCGGCGGCACCGATACCCGGCGCGACGGCAAGACCGCCGCCGTGCTGTCGTTCGCCTCGGTGTCGGAAGCCGGCAGCCCCGCCGTCAAGCTGGTCAACTCGACGCTCTACGACGCCCTGAAGGCCGGCGCCTCCGACATCCACCTGGAGAGCACCGCCACCGGCATCGCCGTGAAATACCGCGTCGACGGCGTGCTCGATCATGCGGCCTCGGTCGGCGGCATCGAGCTGGCCGAGCACATCATCTCGCGCCTGAAAGTGCTGGCCGAACTCGACATCGCCGAGCGCCGCATCCCGCAGGACGGCAGCTTTCGCGTCGAATCCGGCGGGCGCGAGATCGATTTGCGCGTCTCGATCATGCCCAGCATTCACGGCGAGGATGCGGTGATCCGTATCCTCGACAAACGCGCCATGATCGAAGCCTATGGCGCGCTGACGCTGGAAGCCCTGGGCTTCGATGCGCCGTCGCTGGCCACGCTGCGCATGCTGGCCCAGGAAGCCTACGGCATGCTGCTGGTGACCGGGCCCACCGGCTCGGGCAAGACCACCACCCTGTACGCGGCGCTCACCGAAATCCACAACGGCCGGGAAAAGATCATCACCATCGAAGACCCGGTCGAATACCAGCTGCCCGGCATCCTGCAGATCCCGGTCAACGAGAAGAAGGGCCTCACGTTCGCGAAAGGCCTGCGGTCTATCCTGCGCCACGACCCCGACAAGATCATGGTCGGCGAGATCCGCGACCGCGAGACCGCCGAGATCGCGGTGCAGTCGGCGCTCACCGGCCACCTGGTGCTGACGACCGTCCACGCCAACAATGTGTTCGACGTGTTCGGCCGCTTCACCCACATGGGCATCGACCCCTACGCTTTTGTCTCGGCCCTGAACGGCATCTGGGCCCAGCGCCTGGTGCGCATGAACTGCCCGCACTGCGCGGTGCGCTACACGCCCACCGACCACGAGCTGGTAGCGGCGCGCCTGGAGCGCGAGGCCGCCGAAGAATACCTCTTCATGCGCGGCAAGGGCTGCGGCGACTGCCGCGGCACCGGCTACAAGGGCCGCCGCTCGATCGCCGAGATCCTGACCCTGAACGACGAGATCCGCGAGCTGATCGTCGACAAGCAGCCGATCCGGCGCATCAAGGCCGCCGCCCACGCCAACGGCACGCGCAGCCTGCGCATGGCCGCGCTCGACCTGGTGCGGCGCGGCGCCACCACGCTCGACGAAATCAAGCGGGTGACCCAGCATGCCTAGACTGCCCGGACAATCGCTGCGCCTGGGACTGGGCCACGACAGCCTGGCCCTGATCCGGGTCGGCCGCGTATTCGGCCGCGGCGCGACGGTGCTGGCCGAAGCGTCCCTGGGCGATGTCCACGATCCGCAGGCGCTGCGGCAGGGGCTGCGCGCGCTGCTGGCCGGAGCCGCGGTGGCCGGCTGGCCGCTGAGCGTGGTGCTGGCCGATGAACTGGTGCGCATGTGGCAGGTGGCGCCGCCGCCCGCCGCGGCCCATCTGGCCGACCTGGAGGCCGCCGCCGCCATGCGCTACCAGGCCCTGTTCGGCGCGCCGCCGGGTGGCTGGAAGATCGCCGCCGACTGGCAGGCTGCGCGGCCTTTCCTCGCCGCCGCGCTGCCGCTGGCGCTGCTCGAGGTGCTTGAGGAAGCGGCGCGCGAGGCGCGCTGCCACCTGGTCGAGATCGTGCCGCAATTCGTGGCGGCGATGAACGCCTGGCGCCGCCTGCACCGTCCGGGCGCCTGGTTCGGCCTGATGCACGGCCAGGTCCTGACCCTGGCCGCCTACGACGGCCGGGCCCTGGCGGCCTTGCGCACAACCGTGGTGCCGCCCGGCGCCGACCGCGACTGGCTGGAAAGCCACGTGGCGCGCGAAGCGCTGCGCGTGGGCGTGGGGCGGCCCGAGCGGGTGCAGGTGTGCGGCCCGGCGCCGCGCAGCTGGGCCAGCCACGAAGGGCGCCTGAAGTTCGGCTGCACGCTGCTCGACGACGAAGGCGCGGGCGGCCAGTCCGGCGCGGTGCGCCTGGCCTGTACCGGGAGCCCGGCATGAAGCGCGTGCGCCTCGATTTCGCGCGCCCGGGACTGCGCCGCGCGCTGTTCCTGGCGCCTCCCGGCGTCTGGGGTCCGGTGCTGGGCGCACTCGCCGTGTGCTGTGCCGCGCTCGTGCAGGCGCTCGATTACCGCGAGGCGCGCGACGAAGTCGATGCCTTGCAGGCAGCCCTGCGCGCCCGCGCCGGCGTGCAGCCTGCGCCGGCCCTACAGCCCGCGTTGCCGCCAACAGCGCGAACAGCGCCGCCGAGCGAACAGCAGGCCACGGCCGTGAATGCCGCCGTCATGCAGCTGAACCTGCCGTGGCGCGCCCTGCACGACGCGGTGCGCGCGGCGACGCCGGCTTCGGTGGCGCTGCTGGCGCTGGAGCCGGACGCGCGCAAGCGTGTGCTGCGCATCACGGCCGAGGCGCGCACCAGCGACGACATGATCGGCTACGTCGAAAAACTGCAGGAGCAGGGCGTATTCGGCGCCGCCACCCTGGTGCGCCACGAGATCGGCGAGCAGGACCCGAACCGGCCGCTGCGCTTCCAGGTCGATGCCGAGTGGGGCGCGCCATGAAGCGGCCGCACGTCGTCGCGCCGGCGCTGCGGCTGCGCCTGGCCCTGCGCGCCGCCAGTCCCGTGCTGCTGGCCGCGCTCCTGCTGTGTGCGGCCGGCATCGCCGCGCTGGCCTGGCTGCTGCCGGCGCGCGACGCGCTGGAAGCCGAGCGCGAACTGGCGCGCCGCGCCGCCGCCTTGCCGCCGCCTCTGCAGCGCGCGGCCCCGGCCCAGGCCACCGATGCCAACCTGGCCCTGTTCTACGCAACCCTGGGCGACAGGCGCTACGCCGAACGGCAAATCAGGACCCTGTTCGACATCGCCGGCAAGACCGGCCTGCACCTGCGCCAGGGCGAATACAAGAGCGGCTACGACCGCAACGGCAAGCTGCACACCTACCAGATCAACCTGCCGGTGCAGGGCAGCTATGGCCAGGTGTGGCAATTCGCGCTGCAGGCGCTGCGCGCGATTCCCTTCGCCTCGCTCGACGACATCAGCTTCAGGCGCGACAGCATCGGTCAGGCGAACGTCGAGGCGCGCCTGCGGCTGACGCTGTATTTAGCCGATCCTGTGGCCGATCCGGTGGCCGCACCTGTAGCCGCGCCTGTGGCCGCTGCATCGGGAGCGCCGCGATGAAACCGCGCCACATCCTGATGGGCGCGGCGCTGGCGGTTGCCGCCGGCCTCGCCGCCTTCGGCGACAAGTCGCCCGATGACGCGGTGGCCGAGGCGGTCGAGCGTCCGGTCCAGGCGACGCAGGCGGCGCCGCAGGCCGCGGCCAGGCAGCGCGCCACCGCGACCAAGGTGGCGATCCTGCGCCTGCAGCCGCGCGCGACCCTGATCGGTGACGCCGGCGCCAGCGGCGGCGATGTGTTCGGCAGCCAGGACTGGACCCCGCCACCGCCGCCGCCACCGCCACAGCAAACCGCAGCGCCGCCGCCGCCGGTGGCGCCGCCCTTGCCCTTCACCTTCATCGGCAAGTCGGTCGAAGACGGCAAGTGGGAGGTCTACCTGGCGAGCGGCGAACGCACCCACATCGCGGTCGAGGGCGGCACGCTCGACGGCGCCTGGCGTGTCGAGCGCATCGCGCCGCCGCTGATGACCCTGACTTACCTGCCGCTGAACCAGGTTCAGCAGATCAATATTGGAGCATTCGACTAATGGTACGTTCCCGCATCCGTTCCGTCGCCGCCTTGGGCCTGGCGTGCACGCTGCTCGCGGGCTGCGCGGCCCAGCGCGCCTACCAGGAGGGCAATGCCCTGGTCGCACGGGAAGAGGTCGGCGCCGGCCTGGCGAAATACCGCGAGGCGGTGGCCGCCGACCCCGGCAACCCGCTGTACCGCGCCGCTTACCTGCGCGCGCGCGACGGCGCCACCGTGCGCCTGATCGACGGGGCCGAGCGCGACCTGGCCGCCGGCCGCGCCGAGGAAGCGCGCAGCGCCTTTGCGCGCGTGCTCGAGATCGACCCGGCCAACGAGCGTGGGCGCGCCGGCATGCGCCAGCTCGAAGCCGATGCGCGCCACAGCGCGCTGATCGAGGCCGCCACGGCCGACGTCGCGAAAAAAGACTACGAGGCCGCGCGCCAGAAGCTGTCGGCCATCCTCACCGAACGCCCGCTGCACGAGCGCGCGCGCCTGATGCTGAACGAAGTGAACGAGCTGGCGGTGGCGCCGACCTCCGAGAATGCCCTGGCCGCCGCCTTCCGCAAACCGATCAGCCTGGAGTTCCGCGACGCGCCGCTGCGCCAGATCTTCGAGATCATCGCGCGCCACTCGGGTCTGAACTTCGTCTTCGACAAGGACGTGCGCTCGGACCAGCGCACCTCGATTTTCCTGAAGAACAGCACGGTGGAGGCGGCCGTGCACTTCCTGCTGGTGACCAACCAGCTCGAGCGCCAGGTCATGGACGGCAACACCATCCTGGTCTACCCGAACGTGGCCGTGAAGCTCAAGGAATACCAGGAGATGACGGTCAAGACCTTTTATCTCGCGAATGCCGAGGCCAAGACCATCGCCAACACCTTCAAGACCATCCTGAAGTCGCGCGACGTCGTCATCGACGAAAAGCTGAACCTGGTGATCCTGCGCGACAGCCCGGAAGCGGTCAAGCTCGCGACCCAGCTGGTGGCCCTGCAGGACGTGCCCGAGCCGGAAGTCATGCTCGACGTCGAAGTCCTGGAAATCAAGCGCAGCCGCCTGATGGACCTGGGCTTGAGCTGGCCGCAAAGCCTGGGGTTCACGCCGCTGATCGCCGCCCAGGGCGCGCCGCTCACGATCAACGAACTGCGCGGCCTGAACAGCGACAGCATCGGCGTGACCGGCATCGGCGCCACCCTGAACGCCAACAAGACCGACACCGATTCGAACACCCTGGCCAATCCGCGCATCCGCGTGCGCAACAAGGAAAAGGCCAAGGTCGTGATCGGCGACCGGGTGCCGAACATCACCACCACGGTGTCCACGGGCGTGGGCGGCTTCGCCTCGCAGTCGATCACCTACGTCGACGTCGGCCTGACCCTGAACGTCGAGCCGACCATCTACCTGAACAACGAAGTGGGCATCCGCATCTCGCTCGAGGTGAGCAATTTGATCGACTCGATGACGACCAACGACGGCTCGGTGGCGTATCGCATCGGCACGCGCTCGGCCCAGACCATGCTGCAATTGAAGGACGGCGAGAACCAGGTACTGGCGGGCCTGATCAGCAGCGAAGACCGCACCAGCGGCAGCAAGGTGCCGGGAGTGGGCAGCCTGCCGGTGCTGGGCCGCCTGTTCGGCAGCACGCGCGACTCGAACGACAAGACGGAGATCGTGCTGTCGATCACGCCGCACCTGGTGCGCACCATCCAGCGCCCGCCGGCCGGTGCATCGGAATTCGGCGCGGGCACCGAGGCCAGCTTCCGCCGCCGTCCCGACACCGCCGTGCGCTTGCCGGCCGTGGCGCCGGCGCCGGGTGCGCGTGCGCTGCCGCCCGCACAGCCGTCGAATGCCCAGCCGGTATCGCCACCGCTCGGCCAGCCGGCGACGGCGCCCGGCGTGCCGCCGCCGGTTACCGGCATCCCGCTGTCGCAACCGGTCGGCACCACGCCGCAGGTGACGCCAATTCCCGCGCCGGTCACAACCCCGATCCCGAACCAATGATGCAGACCCGTAGGGTGGACGGCTTTTGTAATCCAGTCCCCCGGACTGGATTACTCCACGCGGTCAAGCCAGGCTCGCATCAACGCGGCAATGGCAAGGCGCATCCCCGCGGCTTCACCCTGATCGAACTCCTGGTCACCCTCGCCATCCTGGCCCTGCTCGCCACCCTGGTGATCCCGGTCGGCCAGACCGTCGTCCAGCGTCGCAACGAAGGCCAGTTGCGCCAATCCCTGCGCGAGATCCGCGCCGCCATCGACGCCTACAAGCGCGCCAGCGACGAAGGCCGCGTCAAGAAGAACGCCGGCGCCACCGGCTACCCCGTCAAACTCGAACTGTTGGTGGAAGGCGTAACCGATTTGCGCAGCCCAAAACAGGCCAGGATCTACTTCCTGCGCCGCCTGCCGCGCGACCCCTTCAACGCCGCCCCGGAACTGGCCGACGCCGACACCTGGGGCAAGCGCAGCTACGCCAGCGAAGCCGAGGAGCCAAAGGAAGGCGACGACGTCTACGACGTCTACTCGACTTCCGGCAAGACCGGCCTGAACGGCATCCCCTACAAGCGCTGGTGAGACCATGACGAGCAAGAACCCCAAGCGCGGCTTTACCCTGATCGAACTGCTGGTGGTGCTCGGCATCGTCGCCTTGCTGCTGACCCTGGCCGTGCCGCGCTTCTTCCCGAGCGTCGACAAGACGAAAGAGACCATCCTGGTCGACAACCTGCGCAACACGCGCGCCGTGATCGACCAGTACCACGCCGACACCGGCCGCTATCCGGACTCGCTCGAGCAGCTGGTCGAGAAAAAATACCTGGCGCGGGTGCCGGTCGACCCGGTGACCGAGAGCGAGAGCACCTGGGTGGTCGTGGCGCCCGAGGCCGACGGCGAGCAGGGCGCCGTGTACGACATCCGTAGCGGCGCGCCCGGCAATGGCCGCGACGGCCGCCCCTACGCGGAATGGTAGCGCCGACTTCCCGCAACGAGGCCGGCTTCACTTACGTCGGCATGGTATTTTTTGTCGCCATCCTGGGCCTGGCCGGCGCGGCCACGCTGAAGGTCGACTCGCTGCTGCGCCGCGCCGCGGCCGAGCAGGATCTATTGGAGATCGGCGCCGAATTCAGCGAGGCCCTGCGCAGCTATGCCGCCGCCACGCCGCGCGGCTCCCCGACTGCGCCGCCGACCCTGCAGGAGCTGTTGAAGGACCCGCGCTTTCCCGGCACGCGGCGGCATTTGCGGAAAATCTTCGTCGACCCGGTGACGGGCAAGGACGCCTGGGGCATCGTGTACCAGGGCGACAAAGTGGGCGTGCTGGCGGTGTACAGCCTGTCGCAGGCGCAGCCGCTGAAGCTGGCGAATTTCGACGCGCGCTTCCTGAACTTCGAGAACAAGGAGCACCTGTCGGAGTGGAAGTTCACGGCGACCGGGCAGGGCGTGAGCGTGACGGCGCCGAACAACATCGCGCCGCCGTCGGGAACGCCGGGAGCGCTGGCGCCGCTGTTCCCGGCTCCGGGCACGCAACCGGCACCGGGTACGCCTGCCGTGCCGGTTCCGCCGTCCGTCCCGCCCGAGCAGCCGGCCCAGCCGGAACCTGAACCACCCTCGGAACCCGAAGAGCCGCCATCGCAGCCGGAAGCGCCGGAAGTGGAGCCGGCACCGGACCCGCCGCCTGGCGAGCCGGCAGAGCCGCCGCAGCCGCCACAGCCGGTAGAGCGTTGATTACTTGGCGCGGCGCTTGAAGTCGCGCGGACGGAAGCCCAGCACGGCCAGCACACCGAAATAGGTGATACCGCACAGGGCGATGATGCCGAGCAGGGCGCCGGCGCGCAGCAGCGGATGGGCGCGCAGCGCGATCCAGTCGAACTGGATCTGGCAGAACCAGGCCACGGCCCCCATCGCCGACACCGCCACGACCAGCTTCAGGAAGAACGCACCCCAACCCGGCAGCGGCACGTAGATGGCGCGCTTGCGCAGGCCGCGGTAGAGCAGGGCGGCGTTCAGGCAGGCGGCGACGCCGATCGACAGCGCCAGGCCGGCCACGCCCAGCAGCGGCACGAAGACCAGGTTCATCAGCTGGGTGGCCACCAGCGTGCCGACCGCGATGTACACCGGCGTGCGCACTTCCTGGCGCGCGAAAAAGGCCGGCGCCAGCGTCTTGACCAGGATGAAGCCGAGCAGGCCGGCGCTGTAGGCCATCAGCGGCATGGACGAGGCATTCACGGCGGCGGCGTCAAAGGCGCCGTAGTGGAACAGGGTCGAGATCATTGGCGTGGCCATGGTCGCCAGGCCGACCGCCGCCGGAATCGACAGCAGGAAGGTCAGGCGCAGGCCCCAGTCGAGCAGCGAGGAGTATTCCTGGGTGTCGCCTTCGGTATTCGCCTTGGCCAGGCCAGGCAGCAGGATGGTGCCGAGGGCCACGCCGAGCAGGGCGGTCGGCAGTTCCATCAGGCGGTCGGCGTACTGCAGCGCGGTGACGGCGCCGGCGGCCAGGCTGGCGGCGATGGTCGTGTTGATCAGGAGGCTGATCTGTGCCGCGGCGACGGCGAACACGGCCGGTCCCATCTTGCCGAGCATGCGGCGCACGCCGGCATCGCGCAGGCCGGTGAAGGGATTGACGGACAGCCGCGGCAGCATGCCGAGCTTGATCAGCGGCGGCAGCTGCAGCGCCACCTGCAGGATGCCGCCGATGCACACGCCGACCGCCATCGCATAGATCGGCTGCTCGAAATAGTCGGCCAGCACGACGGCGGCAAAGATGAAGGAGAGGTTCAGCAGCACCGGCGTAAAGGCCGGAATCTTGAACTGGCGCCAGGTGTTCAGTACGCCGCTGGCCATGGCGACGAATGCCATGCAGGCGATGTAGGGGAACATCATGCGCGTCATGACCACGGCGGCATCAAAAGCGGCCGGCTCGCGTTGCAGCCCGCCACCGATCCAGAGGATCAATACCGGGGCGGCGATGATGCCGACGATGCTGGTCAGCACCGTCGCCCAGATCAGTACGGTGGCCACATGGTCGACCAGGGTCTTGGTGGCTTCCTGGCCGTGCTTGGTCTTGTATTCGGTCAGGATCGGCACGAAGGCCTGGGAGAAGGCGCCTTCGGCGAACAGGCGCCGCAGCAGGTTCGGCAGGCGGAACGCGATGTTGAAGGCGTCGGTGAAATTCGAGGCGCCGAAGGCGGCGGCGAACAGGCTTTCACGCAACAGGCCGGTGATGCGCGACACCATGGTCATGCTGGAAATGGCGGCGAGGGTCTTGAGCAGATTCATGGGCCGAGATTATAACTGTGCAACACCTCGCGCGGCCCGGGTTCGGTGGGTTTTGTGAATAATGAATTGCCGGGAAGGGATTCCTTCGCTATAATCGTGGGCTGTACTGAATTCTGTTAGCAGACACTTATGTTTGGCAGGCACTGGAATGGGCCAGTTTGACTCGCTAATGTTTGCAAACGCAACTTGACCCCGATTTAGGAAATTCCATGGCAAATACCGCACAAGCACGCAAGCGCGCTCGTCAAGCAGTTAAGCAAAACGCACACAACAGCGCCCAGCGCTCGACCCTGCGTACCGCAATCAAGGCCGTCCGCAAAGCCATCCAGGCTGGCGACAAAGCCGCTGCAACCAGCATCTTCCAGTCGTCCGTGTCGACCATCGACAGCATCGCCGACAAGAAGATCATCCACAAGAACAAGGCCGCTCGCCACAAGAGCCGCCTGGCTGCTGCCCTGAAAGCCCTGTCGGCCTAATAGACCGGTTGGCGCGCGGCACACGCCGCGCTGGCAGTACAGTGGAAGAAAGACCCGCCCGACGCATGTCCGGCGGGTTTTTCCGCTTTGTGCTTGCGGATGTTTGCCGGATTCCGGCTACGTCTTTATGCAAAGGCGTAGGGTGGGCTCTTGAGCCCACGCGGTCGTGCTCATGCGCACCGCACCGTTTCGCGAAGCTCCGCGATATGTCGCCGCTGCTCATGCGATGATACCGCGTGGGCACGAGTGCCCACCCTACCACGGCAAAACCCCGAGCGAGCTAATCAATTCCTGGCCGAGGTCCACGCCAGGCACCCCGCCACCCAGGCCGAATTGCTCACCACCCAGGCCCCGTGCCGGTAGAGCAGGGCAGTGCGGCTCTTGTCCCGCACATCCAGCGCCCATACATCCCCCGACGGCGCCGACCACAAGATCCGCCCGTCCACCGCCTCGATCCCCGCAAACACCTGGCTTGGCGTCGTGCCCGGCTTGAAGAATACCATCACCGTGTTCACGTTTGGCGGCGGCAGCGCCGCCACCGGCCCGCCGGCCAGCACCGCCGCCACCAGCATCGCCGCGCCAGTCCTGCCGCCGAGCGCGCCGCCGTTCCGGTCCCGCCCCAGCCACCAGCCCAGCGCCACGAAGGCCACGCCAAACACGAAGAACCACAATAAATCCCAGAACAGCAGGTTCTCGCTGTCGAGCCGGATGCGGTGGATGCCCAGCAGCCAGTGCGACAGCACCCCATCCAGCATGTGCCAGGCGCCGAAGCCGACCAGGGCATTCGCCAGCAGCAGCCGGTCGCCACCGGGCGCGGCCAGGCTGTGCCGCCCCTTCCGCAGCTTCCACAGCCCGGCAAAGGCGATCACGTACATCAGCAGGTGGAAGAAGCCGTCGGCCATGATCTGCACCCGGATGTCCTCGAAAGGCGGGCGCGTGACCAGCGACAGCAAATGGTGCCACTGCAAAATCTGGTGCAGCAGGATACCGTCGAAGAAGCCGCCCAGGCCAAAGCCCAGCAGGAAGCCGGCCCAGCCGAGCGAGCGCAACGCGGGAATGGTGAAAGCATCGGACTGGCGCACGCTCATGGCAGCTCCTGGCAAGTGATAAAGGTAGAAAGCCCGGGCACATGCTAGCGCGTTCGCGCACCGCCGAGCGCCCGGCAGGCGGCGCGAGGCCGGGCCTGCCGGGCCTTAAACCTATAGCGCACAGTAAAATACTGGTGCATAATGTGAAACGCGCGTCTTATGTCTTATAGAAGAGTTGACGCGGCGCTCCAGGAGAGCCGAGCAGCGGACAGGCCCGGGCAGTGTTGCCCATCGCGCGCTGTCCATCGCGCGCCAAGCGGAGTAGTATCGGCGCGTGGATGGCGTGCCGCCCGACAGCGGGCGCAGACAGGCCTTATTTATTAGTTAGACATTCGCGATACCGTCGCGAGAACCGAGGAAATAGTGCATGAGCAGTGATCCGACCATCATCTACACCCTGACCGACGAGGCGCCGCTGCTGGCGACCCACGCCTTCCTGCCTGTCGTCAGCACCTTCACCAAGGCTGCGGGTATCCGCGTCGAGCAGGCCGATATCTCGGTCGCCGCCCGTATCCTGGCCCAATTCCCGGAAAACCTGACCGAGGAACAACGCGTTCCCGACGTGCTGGCCGAGCTGGGCAAGAAGACCCTGGAAGCGGACGCGAACATCATCAAGCTGCCGAACATTTCCGCATCGGTCGGCCAGCTGGTAGCCGCGATCAAGGAACTGCAGGGCAAGGGCTACAACATCCCCGACTACCCGGCCGATCCGAAGACCGACGAAGAAAAAGCCATCAAGGCACGCTACAGCAAGTGCACCGGTTCCGCCGTGAACCCGGTCCTGCGCGAAGGTAACTCCGACCGCCGCGCCCCGCGCGCCGTCAAGGAATACGCACGCAAGAACCCGCACTCGATGCAGCCATGGTCGCAAGCGTCGCGCACCCATGTCTCGCACATGACCCACGGCGACTTCTACCACGGCGAAAAGTCGATGACGGTGAGCGGCGCGCGTGAAGTCAAGATGGAACTGATCACCAAGAGCGGCCAGACCGTGGTGCTCAAGCCAAAAGTCGCACTGCAGGATGGCGAGATCATCGACTCGATGTTCATGAGCCGCAAGGCCCTGCTCGAATTCTACGAACAGCAGATCGAAGACGCGAAAGAAACCGGCATCCTGTTCTCGCTGCACGTGAAGGCAACGATGATGAAGGTCTCGCACCCGATCGTCTTCGGCCACGCCGTGCGCATGTTCTACAAGGACGCGTTCGCCAAGCACGGCGCGCTGTTCGACAGCCTGGGCATCAACGTCAACAACGGCATGGCCGATCTGTACAACAAGATCGCCGATTTGCCGGCCTCGCAGCGCGAAGAAATCGAACGCGATCTGCACGCCTGCCAGGAACACCGTCCGGCGCTGGCCATGGTCGACTCGGCCAAGGGCATCACCAACTTCCATTCGCCGAACGACGTCATCGTCGACGCCTCGATGCCGGCGATGATCCGCGCCGGCGGCAAGATGTACGACGCCAACGGCCGCCTGAAGGAAGTCAAGGCCGTCATCCCTGAATCGACCTTTGCCCGCATCTACCAGGAGATCATCAACTTCTGCAAATGGCATGGCGCCTTCGATCCGAAGACCATGGGCACGGTGCCGAACGTCGGCCTGATGGCCCAGCAAGCCGAGGAATACGGCTCGCACGACAAGACCTTCGAAATCGCTGAAGACGGCGTGGCCAACATCACCGACCTCGCCACCGGCGAAGTGCTGATGAGCCAAAACGTCGAGCAGGGCGACATCTGGCGCATGTGCCAGGTGAAGGATGCGCCGATCCGCGACTGGGTCAAGCTGGCCGTGACGCGCGCACGCAACTCGGGCATGCCGGCCGTGTTCTGGCTCGACCCGTACCGTCCGCACGAGAATGAACTGATCAAGAAGGTCAAGACCTACCTGAAGGATCACGACACCACCGGCCTGGACATCCAGATCATGTCGCAGGTTCGTGCCATGCGCTACACCCTGGAACGCGTGAAGCGCGGCCTGGACACCATCTCGGTAACCGGCAACATCCTGCGCGACTACCTGACCGACCTGTTCCCGATCATGGAACTGGGCACCTCGGCCAAGATGCTGTCGATCGTCCCGCTGATGGCTGGCGGCGGCATGTACGAAACCGGCGCCGGCGGTTCGGCTCCAAAGCACGTGCAGCAGCTGACCGAAGAGAATCACCTGCGCTGGGATTCGCTGGGCGAGTTCCTGGCCCTGGCGGTGTCGCTGGAAGACCTGGGCCTGAAGACCGGCAATGCCAAGGCGAAAGTGCTGTCGCAGACCCTGGACGCGGCCACCGGCAAGCTGCTCGACAACCGCAAGTCGCCATCGCCGAAAACCGGCGAGCTCGACAACCGCGGCAGCCAGTTCTACCTGTCGCTGTACTGGGCCCAGGAACTGGCCGCGCAAACCGAGGATGCCGAACTGGCAGCCCAGTTCGCACCGCTGGCGAAGACCCTGGCCGAGAACGAAGCGAAGATCGTTGCCGAGCTGCTGGAAGTGCAGGGCAAGCCGGCCGATATCGGCGGTTACTACAAGCTCGATGAAGCCAAGGTGACGGCGGTGATGCGTCCGAGCGCGACTTTCAATGCGGCGCTGGAAACGATTGGCGCTTGATTGAGTGAGTGATTGCGCGGTGCTGCCGCGCAATGAAGTGAACATAAAACCCCGCCGGTCCCAGTGACCAGGCGGGGTTTTTTTATTGGCGGCGGCGTCAAACGTATGGTGGGCACCCCGTGCGCACGCGGATGCATGCATGATGCTGGCTTTTGAGCGCGGCGATGCGGTCGGCGATGGTTGCCAGCGTTCGCGGAGCATCCCGGGTGACGCCAGTGGCCCGCTGCGACGCGGATACTAATGCGGTCAACATGACGCCGGCTTCCGCGTGGGCACGGAGTGCCCACCCTACGTGCTCAACGCCCGGGTTTTAACGAGGTTATCGGCACCTCTATGTATTCGCCCGGCATCAAGGGATGGGTGGCCAAGGAAAACGGCCCGATACTGCTGCGCACCAGCCGCAGCGTCGGCAGCCCAACCGCCGCCGTCATCCTCCGCACCTGCCGGTTCTTGCCTTCCTCCAGCGTGATCGCCATCCAGCCGGTCGGCTTGTCGGCGCGCGCCCGGATCGGCGGATTGCGCGGCCACAGCCATTCCGGCTCGGCAATCCGCACGGCGCGGCAAGGCTTGGTCACGAAATCGCCCAGGTCGAGCGGCGCCTGCAGCCGCGCCAGCGCATCCGCATCCGGCACCCCATCGACCTGCACCAGGTAGGTCTTGGCCTCCTTGTGGTCCGGATGGGCGATCTTGTGCTGCAGCTTGCCGTCGTCGGTGAGCAGCATCAGGCCTTCGCTGTCCGCGTCGAGGCGGCCGGCCGGATAAATGTTGGGAATGTCGAGGTAGTCGGCCAGCGATTGCCGGCCTTCCTGCGGGCTGAACTGGCACAGGACCTGGAAGGGTTTATTGAAGAGAATCAGGGGCATGGAAGCGATAAAATGGTTCGGACTGCCGAGCGTGGCGCATCGCACAAGACTGGTGCATAATGCACAACGCCATCTCTTATAGAAGACTAGCGGCGCAAGCAGGCATTGTAAAGGAATCGCAGGCGATGCCCGCTGCCAGAAGCGGCGACCTTCCAGCCAGCCACGCGACCATTTCGGAGAACACGATGTACCAACATATCCACGTACCCGCCGACGGCCAGAAAATCACCGTCAATGCCGATTGCTCGCTGACTGTACCAGACAACCCGGTCATCCCCTACATCGAGGGCGACGGCACCGGCGCCGACATCACCCCGGTGATGCGCAAGGTGGTCGACGCGGCGGTGGCGCACGCCTACGGCGGTGCGCGCCGGATCAGCTGGATGGAAATCTTTGCCGGCGAAAAGGCGACGAGCGTGTACGGCCCCGACGTCTGGCTGCCCGAGGAAACGCTGGCGGTGCTGAAGGAATACGTGGTCTCGATCAAGGGCCCGCTGACCACGCCGGTCGGCGGCGGCATCCGTTCGCTGAACGTGGCGCTGCGCCAGGAACTCGACTTGTATGTCTGCCTGCGCCCGGTGCGGTATTTCGCCGGCGTGCCGTCGCCGCTGAAGCAGCCGGAAAAGACCGACATGGTGATCTTCCGCGAAAATTCGGAAGACATCTATGCCGGCATCGAATGGGCGGCGGGGTCGGAAGGCGTGCAGAAACTGATCGCCTTCCTGACCAACGAGATGGGCGTGAAGAAGATCCGCTTCCCGGAAACCTCGGGCCTGGGTATCAAGCCGGTCTCGCGCGAAGGTACCGAGCGCCTGGTGCGCAAGGCAATCCAGTACGCCATCGACAACGACAAGCCCTCGGTGACGATCGTCCACAAGGGCAACATCATGAAGTACACCGAAGGTGGCTTCCGCGATTGGGCCTATGCGCTGGCGCAAACCGAGTTCGGCGCCGAATTGATCGACGGCGGCCCATGGTGCAAGTTCAAGAATCCACGGACCGGGCGCGACATCATGATCAAGGATTCGATCGCCGACGCCTTCCTGCAGCAGATCCTGCTGCGCCCGGCCGAATACAGCGTGATCGCCACCCTGAATCTGAACGGCGACTATATCTCCGATGCGCTGGCGGCCCAGGTTGGCGGCATCGGCATTGCGCCCGGCGCGAATATGTCGGATTCGGTGGCGATGTTCGAAGCCACCCACGGCACCGCACCGAAATACGCCGGCAAGGATTATGTGAATCCGGGTTCCCTGATCCTGTCGGCCGAAATGATGCTGCGTCATATGGGCTGGATTGAGGCGGCTGGCCTGATCATCGCGTCGATGGAAAAGGCAATCGGATCGAAACGCGTGACCTACGATTTTGCGCGCCTGATGGAAAATGCGACCCAGGTATCGTGTTCGGGATTCGGCGACGTCATGATCGAGCAGATGCAACCAGCATGAAATGCTTGCCGCCGCCTGTATTCCAGGCGGGTGTTTATTCCTGACGATGGAAAGGGAATGCGATGGACGGCGAAAAGGATTACGAACGAATCGGCCGCATGATATACGGCTTGCAGCGCGCCGGCCTGGATGAAGAGCGGCTGAAGGAAATGGCGCTTGACGCCACCCATCCCGAACAGGCGGCCCGGGCAGGGCGCATGCTGCAGCTGTTCGAGGCGGTTGTTGGCCGGGGCGGCCAGCGTCTCGATGGCGACGGGTTGACGGCTGCCCTCGAAGAAGCCTCGCGTCTGTTTCCGGCGCTGCGTGGCGATTAGGAATCGCAGGCGAAAAAAAACCCCGCCGGAGCGGGGTTCTTCGCAGTGGCTTTCCGCCAGGGCCGATTACATGCCCTGGATGTTGGAAGCTTGCTTGCCTTTAGGGCCTTGCGTGACTTCGAATTGGACTTTCTGACCTTCTTTGAGGGTCTTAAAACCGTTCATGTTGATCGCGGAGAAGTGTGCAAACAGATCCTCGCCGCCGTCATCTGGAGTGATGAAGCCAAAGCCTTTGGAATCATTGAACCACTTAACAGTACCAGTTGCCATAAAAGAACTTTCAAATAAAAACAAATCACACGAGCCATAAAAGCAAGAAGCTTCTTGCCCCCTCCTCAGCCTGCTCACTTCTTATCAACAAGTACATAAGTACATGTCAATGTTTGCATTGTTGATGCACTAAAGTTGTAAGTCAAGCCCTTTAAAGCAACTGTTGCTAAATTCTTCACACGACCTGCATCGTCCCCTCTTGATTTCTGCAATCGGAACGCCATCTGCGCTTTCAACGGAAAACAAGTAAGATGAAGGCAAGTCGAAGTGATCTGATCGCTGCGTCTGATCTTTACGCTTGGCATCATCCTTGAAAGCATTAGAATACGCCCATGGCAACGAAGCACGATACCGAACAGCTGCTGGAGCGGCAGACGATTAAACCACCGCCCCTGTATCAGGTGGCGTTGCTGAATGACGACTACACACCCATGGAATTCGTGGTGGCCATCATTCAGGAGTACTTCAACAAGGATCGCGAGACGGCGACGCAGATCATGCTTTCCGTGCACCGCCATGGTAAAGGCGTGTGTGGTGTGTTTTCCAAAGATATAGCGTGTACCAAAGTGGAGTTTGTCTTAACGCATGCGCGCAAGGCGGGGCATCCCCTGCAGTGCGTGATGGAGGAAGTATGATTGCGCAGGAACTTGAAGTATCCCTACACATGGCCTTTGTCGAAGCCCGACAGGCACGGCACGAGTTCATTACCGTGGAGCACCTGCTGCTTGCGCTCCTCGACAATCCCTCGGCCGCTGAAGTCCTGCGTGCATGCGCGGTCAATATCGACGACCTGCGCAAGACCCTGACCAATTTCATCGGTGACAACACCCCGACCGTGCCTGGCACGGGCGAGGTCGACACCCAGCCGACGCTCGGCTTCCAGCGTGTGATCCAGCGCGCGATCATGCACGTGCAGTCGGCCTCGAACGGCAAGAAGGAAGTGACCGGTGCAAATGTACTGGTGGCGATCTTCGGCGAGAAGGATTCGCATGCTGTTTACTACCTGCACCAGCAGGGCGTGACCCGCCTCGACGTGGTCAACTTCATCTCGCACGGCGTGCGCAAGGACCAGCAGATCGACAGCCAGAAGGCGTCGGAAGGCGTGGAAGAAGCGCAAGTCGAAGGCGCGACCAAGGAAAGCCCGCTCGACCAGTTCACGCAGAACCTGAACAAGGCGGCTGCCGACGGCAAGATCGATCCGCTGATCGGGCGCGAGGAAGAAGTCGACCGCGTCATTCAAATTCTTTGCCGCCGCCGCAAGAACAATCCGCTGCTCGTCGGTGAGGCCGGTGTCGGCAAGACCGCCATCGCGGAAGGCCTGGCATGGCGCATCGTCCAGGAAGAAGTGCCTGAAATCCTGCAGAACGCGGTCGTGTTTTCGCTCGACATGGGCGCACTGCTGGCCGGCACCAAGTACCGCGGCGACTTCGAACAGCGCCTGAAGGCCGTCCTCAAGCAACTCAAGGACACGCCAAACGGCATCCTGTTCATCGACGAGATCCACACGATCATCGGCGCCGGCTCGGCTTCGGGCGGCACGCTCGACGCATCGAACCTGCTGAAACCGGCCCTGGCCAACGGCCAGCTCAAGTGCATCGGCGCGACCACGTTCACGGAATTCCGCGGCGTGTTCGAGAAGGACCATGCGCTCTCCCGCCGCTTCCAGAAGGTGGACGTCAACGAGCCGTCGGTCGAGCAGACCGTGCAGATCTTGCGTGGCCTCAAGTCGCGCTTCGAAGAGCACCACGGCGTGAAGTATTCGTCGTCGGCGCTGTCGACCGCGGCGGAACTGGCGGCGCGCTTCATCAACGACCGTCACTTGCCGGACAAGGCGATCGACGTCATCGACGAAGCGGGCGCGGCCCAGCGCATCCTGCCGAAGTCGAAGCAGAAGAAAACGATTGGCAAGACCGAGATCGAGGAAATCATCGCGAAGATCGCGCGGATTCCTCCGCAAACCGTCAACCAGGACGACCGCAGCAAGCTGCAGACGATCGACCGCGATTTGCGCAACGTCGTATTCGGCCAGGACCCGGCGATCGAAGCCCTGTCGGCGGCCATCAAGATGGCGCGTGCGGGCCTCGGCAAGCAGGACAAGCCGATCGGTTCCTTCCTGTTCTCCGGTCCGACCGGCGTCGGCAAGACCGAGGTGGCCAAGCAATTGGCCTTCATCCTCGGCATCGAGCTGATCCGCTTCGACATGTCGGAGTACATGGAGCGCCACGCGGTGTCGCGCCTGATCGGTGCGCCGCCGGGCTATGTCGGCTTCGACCAGGGTGGTCTGCTGACCGAAGCCATCACCAAGAAGCCGCACGCGGTGCTGCTGCTGGACGAGATTGAAAAAGCCCACCCGGACATTTTCAACATCCTGCTGCAGGTGATGGACCATGGCACGCTGACCGACAACAACGGACGCAAGGCCGACTTCCGCAACGTGATCATCATCATGACCACCAACGCGGGCGCCGAAAGCCTGACCAAGCGCTCGGTGGGCTTCGTGGATTCGAAGGCGGCAGGCGACGAGATGGCCGACATCAAGCGCATGTTCACGCCGGAGTTCCGCAACCGCCTGGACGCGACCATCAGCTTCCGCGCGCTGGACGAGGAAATCATCCTGCGCGTCGTGGACAAGTTCCTGATGCAGCTGGAAGAGCAGCTGCACGAGAAGAAGGTGGAAGCCATCTTCACCGAGAAACTGCGCAAGTTCCTCGGCGCCAAGGGCTTCGATCCGCAGATGGGTGCGCGTCCGATGTCGCGCCTGATCCAGGACATGATCCGCAAGGCGCTGGCCGACGAGCTGCTGTTCGGCCGCCTGGTGAATGGCGGGCGTGTGACGGTGGATTTGAACGAGAAGGACGATGTGGTCCTCGAGTTCCCGGAAGGCGACGCACTGCCGCCACCGGCCCCGGCCGAGACGGTCGAGATCGAGTAATCGGGATCCACTCAGTCCGGTCGCTTCACAAAGAACCGCGCCTTGTGCGCGGTTTTTTTACGTCTGCTCCGTCGAGACAAATGAGCAGCTGATGCGCATCCCGTACGGTGGGCACTCCGTGCCCACGCGGAACGATGCGCATTGTTGACGTAGCGGGCCAACGCAAAACGATGTGATCCGATGAAGCATCCCAGAGCGTCTCGTTAGCGTTTCCAGTGATGGAAACGCCGCGGAGCGAATTCGCCCGGCCAGCTATTCCAGACGAGCACGTAACCGCGTGGGCACGGAGTGCCCACCGTACGGTCGCGGCCGCAGGCCCATTTTCTAAACCGCAGGCTACCGTTCACGGCCGCTCCGAGCAGCTTTATTTGCACGTATGCACGCCAACGCATGCATTCCGTGTGGCAAACTCGTTTTCTCTCGTTAACTTGCCACCGCTCGCATGAACCTGTCCCGCACCATCCTCGCCTTGTCGCTGGCCCTTGTCGGTAGCCACGCCGCCGCCGCCGATCCCTATTTCCGTTACCCGGCCGTACGCGGCGACATGGTCGTGTTCACCGCCGAAGGCGACCTCTGGCGCACCACGACGGCCGGCGGCAAGGCCACGCGCCTGACCACCCACCCGTCCGCCGAAACCCACGCCGCCATCTCGCACGACGGCAAGTACGTCGCCTTTGCGGCATCGTATGAAGGCGCGCAGGAAGCCTATGTCATGCCGATCGAGGGCGGCCTGCCCAAGCGCGTCACCTTCGAAAACGGCGGCGTCACGGTCCTCGGCTGGACAAAAGCAGGCGAGGTCCTGGTCAGCACCGAGAACTCGGTCGGCCCGTCGAAACACCGCGTAGTGGCCGCGCTCGACCCGGTCAAGCTGGCGCGCCGCGTGCTGCCGCTGGCCGACGCCAACGACGCCGCCCTGAGCGACGACGGCAAAACCGTCTGGTTCACGCGCATGGGCCTGGCCATGACCAACGATAACGTCAAGTCCTACCGCGGCGGCGCCACCGCCCAGCTGTGGCGCTACGAACTGGGCGGCAAGGGCGAAGCCCAGCAGCTGTTCAAGGGCGACACCGCCAACAACCGCCGCGCCATGCTCTGGCAGGGCCGCCTCTACTTCATCAGCGATGCCGGCGGCACCGACAACCTCTGGTCCGCCAACCCGGACGGCTCCGACCGGCGCCAGCTCACGCAGCACAAGGAATGGGACGTGCGCAGCGCCTCGCTGGGCGATGGCCGCATCGCTTACCAGCTCGGCGCCGACCTGCACGTGTTCGACATCGCCAGCGGCCAGGACAGCCGCCTGAACGCCAGCCTGCTGTCGGACTTCGACCAGCAGCGCATGCGCCGCGTGAAGTCGCCGCTGGAGGCGCTGACCAGCATCGAACCGGCCAGCAAGGCCGAGCGCATCGTGATCACCGCGCGCGGACGGGTGACGATTGCCGGCACCGGCAAGCACCGCCGCGTCGAGATCGCGGTGCCGGATGGCGCACGCGCCCGCAGTGCCGTCTTCAGCCATGACGACAAATGGGTGTACGCGATTGCCGACACCAGCGGCGAGAACGAGATCTGGCGCTACGCCGCCGACGGTTCCGGCAGCGGCGAGCGCCTGACGACCGACGGCGCCTCGCACCGCGCGGCCCTGTATCCTTCGCCGGACGGCAAGTGGCTGGCCCACACCGACAAGAAGGGCCGCACCTGGCTGCTCGACCTCGACAAGAAGACCAACGTCATCATCGACGACGCCGGCCAGGCCGGCATCGACCGTCCGGACCAGGTGGTGTGGTCGCCGGACAGCCGCAACCTGAGTTTTGTCCGCGCCGGTTCCAGCGAGCAGCGCAACCAGATCGGCATGTTCAACCTGGCCACGAAGCAGATGGCGTTCGTGACGACAGACCGCTATGAATCGAACTCGCCGGTGTTCTCGCCGGACGGCAAATGGCTGTACTTCCTTTCGGCACGCAACTTCAACCTGGGTAATGCTTCGCCCTGGGGCGACCGCAACATGGGACCGGTATTCGACAAGCGCGTCGGCGTGTATGCGCTGGCGCTGCAGCCGGGCACCCGTTTCCCGTTCAAGCCGGAAGACGAGCTGACCAAGCCGGAAGAAAAGTCGCCGGAAGCGGCCGCGCGTGAAGCGATCAAGTCGCCGGATGACCGTGATGCCGACAAGAGCGCAGCGGTGGCCGCAGCCGTCGCCGCCACTGCCAAATCAGCAGCGGCCGAGAAACCGAAGGCGCCAACCCCGGCCATCGTCTATGCCGGCCTGCGCGAGCGCCTGTACGAAGTGCCGGTCGAATCGGCCAACTACAGCGCGCTGGCGGTCGACGACAAGCGCCTCTACCTGCTCGACGCCGAAGAGGGCGGCAAGGGCACCCTCAAGACGCTGGAAGTCTCGCGCAGCACGCCGAAACTCGAGACCTTTGCCGCCAACGTGCGCGAGTTCGGCCTGACCACGGACCGCAAGCACGTGTTCTACCGCACCTTTGCCAAGGGTACGCCGGGCGACATGCTGGTCGTCGACACCGGCGCCAAGGCCCCGGCCGACCTGAGCAAGGCCAAGATCAAGGTCGACGACTGGGCAGTGAGCTCGAACCCGCGCATGGAGTGGGCGCAGATGTTCAACGACGCCTGGCGCATGCACCGCGACTTCCTGTACGACGCCAACATGCGCGGCATCGACTGGAACGCCGTGCGCAAGCGATACGCGCCGCTGGTCGAGCGCGTGACCGACCGCGCCGAACTCGACGACGTGCTCGGCATGATGGTCGGCGAAGTCGGCGCGCTGCACTCGCAGATCCGTCCCGGCGACCTGCGCCGCGCCGCCGCCGAAGGCACGCCGTCCAGCCTGGGCGCGGTGCTCACGCGCACGGATGAGGGCTACCGCGTCGACCGCGTCTACCGCAGCGAACCGGAACTGCCGTCGGAGGCCGGGCCACTGTCGGCGCCGGACGTCGACGTCAAGGAAGGCGACATCATCCTGGCCGTGAACGGCAAGTCCGCAACGGGCGCGCGCGACATCGCCGACCTGCTGCTGGACCAGGCCGACAAGCAGGTGCTGCTGCAGGTGAAGAGCCCGGGCGGCAAGCCGCGCCAGACCATCGTGACGCCGGTGTCGATGACCAGGCACGCCAGCCTGCGCTACGCCGACTGGGAGCAGGGCAGGGCCCAGCAGACCGATACGGTCTCGAAGGGCAAGATCGGCTACCTGCACCTGCGCGCGATGGTCACGCGCGACATCAACGCCTTTGCGCGCGACTTCTACGCCAACATCAACAAGGAAGGCCTGGTCATCGACGTGCGCCGCAACAACGGCGGCAATATCGACAGCTGGATCATCGAGAAGCTGCTGCGCCGCTCCTGGGCCTTCTGGGCTTCGAATGGCAAGCAGCCGCAGTCGAACATGCAGAACACCTTCCGCGGCCACCTGGTGGTGCTGGTCGATGAACTGACGTATTCGGATGGCGAGACTTTTGCCGCCGGCGTCAAGGCGCTGAAACTCGGGCCGCTGGTCGGCAAGCGCACGGCCGGCGCCGGCGTGTGGCTGAGCGACGGCAACGGCCTGCTGGACAACGGCATGGCGCGCGTGGCGGAGTTCGGGCAGTTCTCGACCGATGGCGAATGGCTGATCGAAGGCGTGGGCGTGGCGCCGGACGTCGAGGTCGACAATTTGCCGCACGAGACCTTCGAAGGGCGCGACCGCCAGCTGGAAGTGGCGATCGAGCTGCTGCAGAAGAAGATGCAGGAGCAGCCGGTCAAGCCGTGGAAGCCGGCGGCGATTCCGGCGTTGAAGCGGCAGTGATGTTGTTTGCGGCGTTCCGGCGTCCCGGCGTCCCGGTGGCGCCGCGTATTTGCATATCGTGAGGCCGCGTGGGCACTTGTGCCCACGCGGCCTCATCGCCGGATCATCGGCGAAACCCCAATCTGCCAACGTTCACACCCCTGTCACATTAAGTTTCTACACTGCAAGTATCCCTTCACTCCACCCCACCGTGATGCGACTTGCACGACTCCACACCGGCACCAAGCTCCTCGCTTCCTTCGCCATCGTTTCCCTGCTCATCGTCGTGATTGCCGTGGTCGCCCTGTGGCGCATGCACGCCGCCGACGCGCTCACCGCCGACCTGGTCGACGACAAGCTCGCCAAGCAGCAGCTGGTTTCCGACCTGCTCGGCCTCGAACGCCTGAACGGCTCGCGCACGATTGCGATTGCCCGCAGCGACAGCCTGGAACTGGCCGACTACTTCCAGGCCCAGCTGGCCGACGGCCGCAAGCTGCGCGCCGCCGTCAGCGCCAGGCTCGACAAGCTCCCTGCCAGCGACACGGAACGCAGCCTGAAACAAACAGCCGCCCAGCACGACAAGACACTGGCCACCGCCCAGGCCGACCTGTTCCGCGCCAAGGACCTCGGCCAGACCAACGTGGTCGAAGACATCATCGGCTCGCGCTGGGAGCCGGCATTCAAGGCCCAGACCGCCGCCCTCGACGCCCTGCTGGCCCACGAGGCAAACGAAGCGCGCCGCCTGGCCGACGAATCGGCGTCCAGCACCGCCTTCAGCAAGGCCCTGCTGCTGGTGCTCGGCGCCGCCGCACTGGCCATCGGCGCGCTGCTGGCCTGGCTCCTGACGCGCAACATCGTCGGCCCGCTGCAGCAGGCGGTCGGCCTGGCCGAACAGGTGGCCCACGGCGATTTGCGTCCGACCATTGAACACACGCGGGGCGACGAGATCGGCCGCCTGTTCGACGCCCTGAACGGCATGACCGGCGGCGTATCCAGCACCGTGGCCCAGGTGCTGCAAGGCGCCCACGCCATCGACGCCGCTTCGGGAGAAATCGCCGACGGCAACCACGACCTCTCGCAGCGCACCGAACGCCAGGCCGCCTCGCTGCGCCAGACCGTGGGCGCGATGGATGCCCTGGCCGGCGCCATCGCCGACAACAACGCCAGTTCGCGCCGTGCCAACACCCTGGCGCAAACCGCGTCGAACGTGGCCGGCGAGGGCGCGGCGGCCGTCGCGCAGCTGGTCGCACGCATGGAGGCGATCAAGGCTTCGGCCGCGCGCATCGTCGACATCACGGGCATGATCGACAGCATCGCCTTCCAGACGAATATCCTGGCCCTGAACGCGGCGGTGGAAGCGGCGCGCGCCGGCGAGCAGGGGCGCGGCTTTGCCGTGGTGGCGTCCGAGGTGCGCAACCTGGCCCAGCGCTCGGCCCAGGCGGCGAAAGAGATCAAGAACCTGATCGGCGCATCGAACGCCGAGATCGCATCCGGCACCGGCATCGCAAATGCGGCCGGCGCCACCATGCGCGCCGTGCTCGCCCACGTGCACGACGTGGCCGCGATCCTGGCCGCCATCGACAGCGCCAGCGCCAGCCAGGCCGGCGGCGTGGCCCAGGTCGGACGCGCGATGGCGGAAATGGATGTCTCGACCCAGCAGAATGCGGCGATGGTCGAGGAAGCGGCGGCGGCCGCCGCGTCGATGCGCGAGCAGGCGGCGGAACTGGCGCGCCTGGTCGGCACCTTCAAATTGCGCGGCGGCCCGGTGCAAGCCGCCGCTGCAGTGCATGAAATCGCATCTGAAACCGCACCTGCGCCTGCACCGCAGCGGCTGGCACTGGCCGCCTGATGGCGCAGCGGGCCGCAGCCCGCGGTCCGGTCAGATCGCGTCGAGCGCGCGCTGCAGATCCGCGCGCTGGTCTTCCAGGTGCTCGATGCCCACCGACAGGCGGATCAGGCTGTCGCCGATCCCCAGTTCCGTGCGCTGCGCCGGCGGAATCGTCGCATGCGTCATCAGCGCCGGATGCTCGATCAGGCTCTCGACGCCGCCCAGGCTCTCGGCCAGCGTGAACACGCGGCAGGTTTCGAGAAAACGCCGCGACCCGGCCAGGTCGGTAGCGAGCTCGATCGAGATGATGCCCCCGAAAGCATCCATCTGGCGCCGCGCCAGCGCGTGCTGCGGGTGCGATTCCAGCCCTGGGTAATGCACCTTGCGCACCTTCGGTTCGCGTTCCAGCCACTGGGCCAGGTCCAGGGCATTGGCGCTGCTGCGCTCCACGCGCAGGGCCAGGGTCTTGATCCCGCGCAGTACCAGGAAGCTGTCGAACGGTCCCTGGATGGCGCCCACCGCGTTCTGGATGAAGCCGAGACCTTCGCGCAGTTCCGCATGGTGAGCGGCCTGGCCGACCACCGCCACGCCGCCGATCACGTCCGAGTGGCCGTTCATGTACTTGGTGGTCGAGTGCACTACGATGTCGATCCCGAGTTCGAGTGGACGCTGGTTGATCGGGCTGGCAAAGGTGTTGTCGCACACGCTGACGATGCCGCGCTCGCGGCACAGCGTCGCAATCGCCCGCAAGTCGGCCAATTTGAGCATCGGGTTGGTCGGCGTCTCGACCCAGACCATCTTCGTTTCAGGCGTGATTGCGGCAGCCAGCGCTTCCGGGTCGGCCAGGTTCACGTAGCTGAAGGTATGGCCGGCGCTCTTCCTGCGCACGCGCTCGAACAGGCGGTAGGTGCCGCCGTACATGTCGTCGCCGGCCACGATGTGCGAGCCGGCCGGCAGCAGTTCCAGCACCGCCGAAATCGCCGCCAGGCCGGAAGCGAAGGCAAAGGCGGCGCTGCCGCTTTCGATGTCGGCCACGCAGCGCTCCAGCGCCCAGCGCGTGGGGTTGTGCGAGCGGCCATAGTCCAGGCCCTTGTGCACGCCCGGGCTCTCCTGCACGAAGGTCGAGGTGGCGAAGATCGGCGGCATCACCGCCCCGGTGCTCGGGTCGGGCGCCTGGCCGCCGTGGATGACGCGGGTGGCGAGGTGCTGTTTGTTGGTGGTATCGGTCACGATAGGGTCCTGCGCAGATGGTTGAGAAGGTCGAAGCGGGTGATCAGGCCATAGAACTTGTCGTCCTCGAGAATCACCGCGGTCAGGCCGCGGTCGAGGATACTGCGCAACTGGGCCATGCTGCTCGACGGCTTGAGGGTTTGCAGATGCGCCGTCATGGTCGTCGACACCGGCGACTTGAAGTGCCCCGGTTCGTCGATCACGTGCAGCAGCAAGTCGGATTCGTCGATGATGCCGACCAGGCGGCCGTTGTCGATCACGGGCATCTGGGCCAGGTCGCTGCTGCGCATGCGGTTGAAGGCGGTGAGCAGGGTGTCGTTCGGCGCCAGGCTGACGACTTCGCCGGCATCGAAACGGCGTCCGATCAGGTCGCGCAAATCGCCCAGTTTCGGGCGCTGCAGCAGGCCCTGGTCGACCATCCAGCCGTCGCTGTAGACCTTGGTGAGATAGCGGGTGCCGGTGTCGCACACGAAAGTCACGACGCGCTTCGGCGTGGTCTGTTCGCGGCAATAGAGCAGGGCGGCGGCGAGCAGGGTGCCGGTCGAGGAACCGGCCAGGATGCCTTCGCGCTGCAGCAGGGCGCGCGCGGTGTTGAAGCTTTCCTCGTCGCTGATCGAATAGGCGCTTTTCACGCGCGACAAATCGGCGATGCCGGGAATGAAGTCTTCGCCGATACCCTCGACGGCCCAGGAGCCGGCGTCTTTCGACAAGTGCCCGGTCTGCACGTATTCGGTCAGGATCGACCCCTGCGGATCGGCCAGCACGAATTCCAGGTTTGGCTGGGCGTGCTTGAAGAAGTTGGACAGGCCGGTGAGCGTGCCGGACGAACCCACGCCGACCACGATGGCGTCGAGATGGTGGTCGGTCTGCTGCCAGATTTCCGGGCCGGTGGTGGTTTCGTGGGCACGCGGATTGGCGAGGTTGTTGAACTGGTCGGCGAACCAGGCGCCGGGAATCGATTGCGCCAGGCGCGCCGCCACGTCCTGGTAGTACTCGGGGTGGCCCTTGCCGACGTCCGAGCGGGTCAGGTGGATCTCGGCGCCCAGGGCTTTGAGGTGCAGCACCTTTTCGGCGGCCATCTTGTCGGGCACGACCAGCACCACGCGGTAGCCCTTGATGCGCGCCACCAGGGCCAGGCCCAGGCCGGTATTTCCGGCGGTGGCCTCGACCACGGTGCCGCCCGGCTGCAGGCGGCCGTCGAGCTCGGCTGCTTCGATCATGGCCACGCCGATGCGGTCCTTGATCGAGCCGCCGGGGTTTTGCGATTCCAGTTTCAGGAACAGCTGGCAGGGGCCAGTGTCCATGCGCGTGACTTGCACCAGCGGGGTATTGCCTATCAGCGAGAAAATCGCTGCTTGAGTCGGGTGTTCCAGATCGCGTTGCATGTTGCCTCCGAAGGAGCGCCTTGTGGACGCCGTGAACGCAGGAAAGAGGGCGCAGATGGGCGCCGGTCGTGAATAACAAGACATCTTACGGCGATCCGTGGACGCGGGTTTGAACTGGCGCGAACGGTGTACGAGCGGCGCCGCGAGACATCGAAGGCCGCCACCTTAGCATGTATAGTCATGTTTGTTTAATAAGATAATCTTATATCGGTATGCGATTTATGAGTTCAGCTTCTGAACCATATTTGCGGCCGCAACGCCCTGCGAAGGCGCAATCGCGCTACCCAGTCGGCATATGATTTTGTCAATTCTTGTTGCCGCCGAGTGGTATACTTCCGCATCATTACTTGCCTGGATTGCCGACCCCCATGAACCTCAAGCGCCTCCTTTCCCTGACCGCAGCCGCCGCGCTGCTCGTGCTGTCCGCCTGCGGTGGCCATGGCGTCGAGCTGGGCGATTTCACCGTACCGAACAAGGTGGAAGGCGATGCGCCGTTCGAGCTGACGGTCCCCAGTTCGAAGAGCCCCGGCGCATTCACTTTCACCAGCAGCAATCCGCAGGTGGCCAGCATCGCCGGCAAGACCGTGACCGTGCACCTCGCCGGCACCACCACCATCACCGCATCGCAGCCCGAGGTCGGGAGCTACAACCGCACATCCACCAGCACCGTGCTCACCGTGACGGAACGGGTTTGCGAAGCGCCGTCGGTGCGCCAGAACGGGCAATGCGTGGCGCCGGCCAGCACCGCCGGCTTCGTCACGGTTGGCGAAACCCTGTGGATGCCGGCCGAGAACCTGCTCACCTGGGCCAAGGCCGACGCCTACTGCAAGAACACGACGATCCAGGGCAAGACCGGCTGGAAACTGCCGGCGCAAGCCGACCTGGACGCGCTGATCAAATCCGGGCAACTGGCGGGGCAGGACTGGGTAATGGGCGACACCTGGACCGCGGACGCGGGCAGCGGCACCGGCACCCATGTGGCGCTGCCGCTGGCAGGCGGCGCGGCCAGGCCCTTCGGCGCCGACGTCAAGGCCTACGTGACCTGCGTACGCTGATGTGATGCGCGGCCAATATCGCCCGCGCTGCCGGGCGTGTCGGCAAGCTGGTCGAGTGCGCGTAGCGTGTTCCGTTTGCGCATGACCGATCGATAAAAAAACAGGCCAGTGCAGCACAGCATGGCCAGCAGGACCGCCAGCGCGGCGCCGGGTCCGGCAAACAGCAAGGCGCCGAAAACGAAGAAGGGCGCAAGCCACAGTAGCGAGCCGATGCCCGACAGGGTGGCGAGCCAGATCGGTTCGCGGTAACAACACGTTGCCGTATCCAGGTTGCGCCAACCGAGGACAGTCGACCAGTCGCCGGCTTCGGCAAATGCCACCAGATACGTCGAGCCTGCACACGGGACGAGGCCACGCCGCAGCCGCGCACCGTAGCGTTTTACGCCCTCGCTGGTATAGCTGAAGTCGCCCTGTTGTCGATTCACGTCGAACACGTCGTCGAAGTGGATGCGCTCGATATGCATCGTGCCGCCTCCTCTTTAAGAATAGGACATCGTCTCACGGCAAGCGGCGTGCTTGCTTAAGCGTCCATGAAAAGCGCGGCAAGTTCAGGATCTTGCGCGCGCCTGCTGCCGGCACAACAGCACCCTCAAGCCAATAGTGACAAGTTGCAATACGTGCATGTAGAATCGGTCTCTTGAGTAAACGGTGTCCTGCCATCGACCGGTGGCAGGGTGAAACGGGAAGCCGGTGACGCGCGGGATGACCCGCCAGTCCGGCGCAGCCCCCGCTGCTGTAAGCCTGACGAACCGGTTCAACGCCACTGCACCTGGACATACCAGCGCGGGAAGGCAGGAACCGGGGAGGACGACGGCAAGCCAGAAGACCGGCCGTTTACATGTGAAGAGCAAGACCCGGGGTGTGGTCTTGTTCGATGGCGTTCCTGTTTCCGTCGTTGGCAGACCACCGCGTGCCCGCATGGCGCTGTGTGCCGCTGCGCGCGCGTAAGCGAAACGTAAGCGCAACGTAAGCGCAACGCCGGCCCCTTCCTTGAAAGTCCAGTCGATGAATACCAGGCTCCTGCCGATCGCCCTTGCCGTCATGTCCTTTGCCGCCCATGCGGATGATCCACCCCTGCAGCGCGTGCTGGTCGAGGGTTCCCGCATCAGCCAGCTCGGCGAAGCCGACTCCGCCGCGGCAGGCACGGTGACCCAAAGCCAGCTGCAGGCGCGCACCACCTACCGGCCCGGCGAACTGCTGGAAGCGACCCCTGGCCTGGTGGTGAGCCAGCACAGCGGCGAAGGCAAGGCCAACCAGTTCTACCTGCGTGGCTTCAATCTCGACCATGGTACCGACCTGCGCACGACCGTCGACGGCATGCCGGTCAACCAGCGCAGCCATGCCCACGGACAGGGCTGGACCGACCTGAATTTCGTCATCCCGGAACTGGCCGGACGGCTCGACTACAAGAAAGGCCCGTATTCGGCGACCTCGGGTGATTTCGCCTCGGCCGGCGCCACTGAACTCATCTACGTGAACCGGCTCACGTCCGGCATCGCCAACCTGACCGCCGGCCAGAACGGCTATGGCCGCGCGATGCTCGCCGGTTCGCCGGAGCTCGGCAGCGGCAGCCTGCTGTACGGGATCGAGACGATGCACAACGATGGCCCGTTCACGCGTGGCGACAACTACCGCAAGGTGAACGGCGTGCTGCGCTACAGCGAAGGCTTCGAGAACAACGGCTATTCGATTACCGCGATGCTGTATCGCGCCAGGTGGAACGCCACCGACCAGATACCGCAGCGCGCGGTCGACGATGGCACGCTGGGCCGCTTCGATGCGCTCGACCCCACCGATGGCGGCAGCGCGCATCGCACCAGTTTGTCGGGCAAATGGCAGCGCAGCGACGATGACAACACGGCGAAGCTGTCGGCCTACGTGGTCGCGAACCGGCTGCAACTGTTCTCGAACTTTACCTACTTCCTGGACGACCCGGTCAACGGCGACCAGTTCGCCCAGCCGGACCGGCGCGTGACGTCCGGCTTCGATGCCAGCTATTCCTGGCACCATCACCGCGGCGATGTGGTCTCCACTACCACCGTGGGCCTCACCGCGCAGAACGACAACATCCACAACGGCCTGTATCACACCAAAGCGCGCGCGGTGATCGGCACCACGCGCGAAGACCATATCGTCGAGACCAGCGGCGCGCTCTTCGTGGAAAACCAGACCCGCTGGAGTCCTAGCTTGCGCACGGTGGCCGGCCTGCGGGCGGACCGCTACCGCTTCGACGTCCACGGCGACAATGCCGCCAACGCCGGCACCGCCCACGACAACATGCTCTCTCCCAGCATCAGCCTGATCTTCGGGCCGTGGGCGCAGACCGAGTTCTACGTCAACGCCGGCACCGGCTTCCACAGCAACGACGCACGCGGTACGGTGATTGCCGTCGATCCCAAGACCGGCAAGCCGGCCGAGCGCGTCACGCCGTTGGCGCGCACGCGCGGGCTGGACCTGGGCGTACGCAGCGAGTGGATACCGCGCCTGCAGTCGTCGCTGTCGCTGTACCGCCTGGAGATGGATTCCGAGCTGCTGTTCGTCGGCGATGCCGGCAGCACCGAGGCGGGAAGGCCGAGCCGCCGCCATGGCATCGAATTCTCCAACTACTACAAGCCGGTGAAATGGCTGTCGCTGGATGCGGACCTGGCCTATGCGCGGGCGCGCTTCCGCGATGCGGATCCGGCGGGCAGCCGCATCCCGGGCGCCGTCGAAGGCGTGGCGCAGTTCGCCGCCACGCTGACGCCGGCGGGGCCATGGTCAGGCGCGCTGCGCCTGCGCTGGTTCGGCCCACGTCCGCTAATCGAGGACAACAGCGTGCGCTCGAAGGCCACCACGACGCTGAACGGCCGCATCGGCTACCGCATCGGCAAGGCGACCCAGCTGGAGCTGGAAGCGTTCAACCTGGCCAACCGGCGCGCCTCGGCGATCGATTATTTCTACGCGTCGCGCCTCGCCGGCGAGGCCGAAGCCGTGGAAGACGTCCACTTCCATCCGGTCGAATCGCGGTCCTTGCGCGTGTCGCTGACGCACCGGTTCTGAACGCCGCTGGCGCCGTCGGTGTGCCGAACTCGCTAGAATGGGGGCGGGCATTCAACGTGGAGTGATCGATGCGCCTGTCGCAAGGTATCCGCACCGTCGCGGTGATCGAGGCCGCCAAGGGACTGGTCGTGCTGCTGACCGGTTTCGGCCTGTTTGCGCTGCTGCACCGGGATGTGCAGCAGCTGGCGGAAGCACTGGTGCGCCACGCGCACCTGAATCCCGCTTCCCATACGCCGCGCGTGTTCCTGGAATTCGCCGGCAAGCTTGATGACGCACACCTGATGCAGCTGGCGGCAGCGGCGCTGGCGTATTCCGCCGTGCGCATGATCGAGGCGTATGGCCTCTGGTATCAGCGCACCTGGGGCGAGGGCTTCGCCGCGGCCGGCGGCGCTGTCTACCTGCCTTTCGAATTCCGGGAACTGTTCCACCAGCCCAGCCTGCTCAGCGCCTGTCTGCTGGCCGTGAACCTGGGCGTGGTCGGCTTCATGATCTACAGCTTGCGCCGGCGCAGGGCCGCCCGGACCACCTAGTTCCGTGGCCGGCGCGGCTGTATGCAAACGCAGGCCGCAGCCTCAGGATGCGGCCGGCTTGCCTTCCATTGGCCATGCCAGGCGCACCACCGTGCCGCCGCCGCTACGGCGCGTCACGCTCAAGCGCCCGCCCACGCGCGCCGCACGTTCGTGCATCCCGGGCAGGCCCCAATGGCCCTTGCGACCGCCAGCATCCAGCACGGCGTCGTCGATCCCCTTGCCGTCGTCGCTCACGTCGAGTATCAGCTGGCCGTCCCGGCATGCAAGCCGGACCTCGATATGCCGCGCATCGGCATGCCGGGCAGCGTTGCGCAAGGCTTCGCGTGCGATCTCGACGACGTCTTCGCCGATGGCCGGGCTGGCCTTCACCGCCGTGTCGTCGAGCAGGATCGACACGGTCGTGCCGGGACTGGTTTCCTGCAGCGCGTGTACGGTCGCAGCGAGCGCCTCCTCGAAGGCGGCGGCTTCGTTGCGCAGGCCTTGCAGCTGCTCGCGGCCCTCGGTAATGGCATGGCGCGCTTCGCCCAATACCTGTTCGAGCTTGCGGCGAACCTCGCCTTCCGCCGGCAAGGCGCCGACCACCGTGTCCAGGCGCAGGACCAGTCCCTGCACGGTCTGCAGGAAGGTATCGTGCAGCGTCCGGGCAATGCGCTCGCGTTCGGCGTTGCGCACCTCGATACGCTCGGCCACGCGCCGGGTCAGGTAGCGCACCCGGTAGCGGTGCAGCGAATAGGCCAGCGCCGCCAGCAGCAGCACGCACAGCGCCTGGAAGGGGCGGCTTTCGAACAGGGTCGGCGCCACCCGCAGGTCGACGGTAGCTGCCTGCACACTGGGAACGCCGTCCTCGTTCGTGGCACGCACATGGAAGCGGTAAGCGCCGGGGCCGACATTGTTGTAGAACGCGGTGCGGCGGTTGCCTGCGCTTTGCCAGTCGGGGTCGACGCCGTCGAGCCGGTACTGGAAGCGCATGGCTTCGGGCCGGCCGATGCCGGGCGCCGTGAAGCCGATGCTGAATTCGCCGGCGCCGGGCCCGAGGTCGACTGGCCCGGGCTCGGACGACCCCGCAGCCAGCGCCAGTTCGCCCGACTGCACGCCGAGCACCGCGACGCTCGGCGCATAGCCGTTGCGGCGCCAGGAGCGGGTGTCGATGCTGACCACGCCGCCCGAGGCAGCCAGCCAGATGCGGCCGGCGCCATCGGCGACGGCGGTCGGCAGCCGGGTTTCGGTGACGGCCTGGCCGGGATAGCCCTCGAGTGCGCCGATGAGTTCATAGCGCAGCGGTTGGGCCGGGTCGGCGACGCTGCGCTGCCAGTCCGCGCGCCGCACATGCAGTACGCCGCGCGCGCCGTTCAGCCAGCGGTCGCCCGCAGCCGTGACGTGCATGCCGCTGAGGTTGCGCAGCACGTCGGGATCGGCGGCGCGCAGGAGGTCGATGCGGCCGTCCTTCAGCACGCCCAGGCCGCGCTCGCCGCTGATGGCGACGCCGTCCTGGGTGAAGATGGCCGCCGCCAGGCCAACGGCCGTGGCATCGAAGACCTGCTGGCGGCCATTGTCGTACAACACCAGCTCGCCGTCGCCCAGGCCGAGCCAGAGCTGCCCCGGCGCGCCGGTGGCCGAGACGAAGATTTTCGGCGGCAGATTGAAGCGGCTGCGCGGCAGCCACTTGCCGCCGACCAGGCCCATCAGCCCAGTCTCGATGCTGGCAATCCACAGCACCTTGCCGTCGTCGCGCATGCCGCTCAGGCGCAAGTCCACCGGTGTGCCATCCGGCCCCGGCGGCAGCGCGATGTGCTCGACGGTGCCGCAACGGTTCACCTCGATCGAGCGCTTCCCGCCCAGCAGCAGGGCGCCGCGACTGTCGTTGCCGACCACGGTCACTTCGCGGCCCGGTTCGATGCGCGGCACGGCGCCCGGCGCCAGGCGCCACAAGGCGCCGTTGCGCGAGTCGGCGGCCCAGACCACGCCCGCGCAGTCGCGGGCCAGGCTGTAATGCAGACCGGCGCCGGGCAGGGACGAGCGCAGCACGCGCTGCGCCCGGAAGCGGTCCAGCCCGTGCTGGGTGGCGACCCAGACGTTGCCCTCGCGGTCTTCGAGCAGGGTACGTGGATCGTCGCCGGTCAGGGATGCCGCCGCGATGTGGGCGTCGGCGTCCTTGCCCATGTCGAAGCCGGCCCTTGCCGCCGCCGCGCCGTAGCGCAGGCGGACGCCGCGCGCGCCGTCGGGCGTCCACAGCGTGCCGTCGGCGTCGAACTGGCCGCCGGAACGCGATTCCGACTGGTTGAACCAGGCCGGGCGCGGGCGGGGCTGCACTGCACTGCCGGTGGCTGGCGACAGCAGCCGCAGCTGGCCGCGCTGCACCAGCCACAGGCGCCCATCCGGCGACAGGGTGAGTTTGCCGCCGCTCGCGGCAACCCGGTCGAAGCGGCCGCTCGCGCGGTCCAGGCGCCAGACGTTCCTGTCGTCGGCGGCCCAGAGCTGGCCGTCGCCGTCGAGCAGCATGCTGTCGAAACCATCGGCATCGGGCCTGCCCTCGATTGGGGCCTTGTGCCAGGCCTTGCCGTCGTAGCGGTGCAGGCCGGTCGGCGCCGCGGCCCAGACGCTGCCGTCGCTGTCGATCGCCACGACGTCGATGCCGCGAATTGGCTCGGCGGCGTCCGGGATGTCCTCGAGCCGCCCATCCGGATGCAGGACCGACAGCCGGCCGGCCACGTAGATGATCCACAGCTTGCCGTTTGCGTCGGCGTGCAGTCCGGCGATGCGCGCCCGCGTCAGCAGTCCGCGCGCCGGCAGCGCATACCGGACGAAGCGGTCGCCATCGAAGCGGTACAAGCCATCGGAGGTGCCGAGCCAGAGCCAGCCGTCCGGCGTCTGGGCCATGGCCATGACCGGCGGCGGCCCGCCTTCGAGCGCGGTCCAGCGCGTATGCGAGGTGTTCGCAATGCCCACTTCCGCGGGCAGGGCGGCGGCCGGCCCGGCCACGGCCAGCAGGCACAGGAAGCCGATGAACCCAATGATGCGCGAACGGCAGGGCAGGAAGAGCGGTTTCAGCACGGTGGACACTCGGTAGATGGACAAACGCTACCAGTGTAGCGCCGGGATGGAAACGATACCAGATGCTTGCCACGATGCCGCCGGGCGCATGGGCTTCAGGCGCCGGCTTTTACCCGCCGCCACAAGGTCGTGCGGCTGATCCCGAGATGGCGCGCAGCGGCATCGCGCGAACCGCCGAAGCGCGCGATGACATCGGCGGTGCTTTCCGTGAAAGCGGCCGGCATGGGGGGCGCGACAGCAGTGGGGGGAGTTGTCGCAATTGAAGCGGTGAGGGGACCTTGCCCCAGTTCCGGCGCCACAGACAGCAGGAAGCCCGGCGTCAGCGCCTGCAAGGGTTCCGCCGCCAGGAACAAGGCGAGCCGCTCCATCAGGTTGCGCAGCTCGCGCACATTGCCCGGCCAGCCGTAACGCTCCAGCAGCGGCGCACAGGCCGTCAATTCCGCATGCAGGTTCGGATGCGGCCGCGCCCCGAGCGCCGCCAGCGACTGCTTCAGCGACCATTCCGCCAGCGGCGCGATATCGGCCGCGCGCGCACGCAGCGGCGGCAGCGCCAGGCGCAGCACCGCCAGCCGATAAAACAGGTCGGCGCGGAAGCGTCCCTCGCGCACGCGCGCCTCCAGGTCGCAGTGGGTGGCGCTGATCACGCGCACCTCGATCGGCACCGGCCGCGTGCCGCCAACGCGCATCACTTCGCGCTCTTCCAGTACGCGCAGCAAACGGGTCTGCAAGGCCAGCGGCATCTCGCCGATCTCGTCCAGGAACAGCGTGCCGCGATTGGCCGCCTCGAACAGCCCCGCATGCCCGCCGCGCCGCGCCCCGGTGAATGCGCCTTCCTCGTGCCCGAACAGTTCCGACTCCAGCAGCGACTCGGCAATCGCCCCGCAGTTCACAGCGACAAACGGCCGGTTCGCACCCAGGCTGCGCGGACCTTCGCGGTGGATCGCCTGCGCCACCAGTTCCTTGCCGCTGCCGGTCTCGCCCTGGATCAGGACAGTGGCCGGCGAGCGCGCATACAGCACCACCGATTGCCGCAGCCTTTCCATCGCCTCGGATTCGCCGCGCAAATCGTTCAGGCCACGCCGCGCGCGCCGCGGCTCGTTCGACGGCCCGCGCCGGATGCGGTTCGCTTCCAGCTGCGTCAGGCGCGCCAGTTCCAGCGCATCGTCGAAAGCCTGGCGGATCGAGGCCGCCGAGTACAGGAACACGCTGTTCAAGCCCGCTTCCTCGGCCAGGTCGGTGATCAGGCCGGCGCCGACCACGACCTCGATCCCGTTCGTTTTCATTTCCTTGATCGCGGCGCGCGCATCCTCGCGCGTCACGTAGGTGCGCTGGGCGATGGTGAGGCCGAAGGTGGCGCTGAAGTCGGCCAGTTCCGGCAAGGGCTGCTGGTAGCTGATCACGCCGATGCGGCTGGAGACTTTCCGTGCGCGCGCCAGCGCCTGCATCACGTCGAAGCCGCTGGCCTTGGCCACGACCACCGGCGCCGACACGCGCCCTTTCAAATAGGCGCCGTTCGAGCCGGCCGCGATCACCACGTCGCAGCGCTCGCTCGCCATGCGTTCGCGGATGTGACGCGCCGCTTCGTCGAAGCCGAGCTTGATCGGCTCGATGGTGGCGAGGTGGTCATACTCGAGAGTGATGTCGCGGAACAGGTCGGACAGGCGCGAAACCGACACGGTCCAGATGACCGGCTTGTCGGCTTCCTGGGGCAGGGGAGAGAGAGGGCGCATGTTGCAATTCTACTGCAACGATGTTGCGCCAATGTTTCAAACTGAAACATGATTGAAACGATGCGAATATTGATACAGGAGGCTGCTTGACGCTAAACGTTTGAACTATCAGGCTTTTCAGCAGCCCAAACCGTGTCGGCCGTGCTGGCACGCTCTTTGCTATTACCGAGGTATTCATTTGTCGAACCACCAGGAGACCCCATGATCCAATCGCCAGGCGCACTGTTCCGTCGCGCCGTCCAGGAAGAATCGCCGCTGCAGGTTGTCGGCGCCATCAACGCGAACCACGCCCTGCTGGCCAAGCGCGCCGGCTTCAAGGCCATCTACCTGTCGGGTGGCGGTGTGGCGGCAGGTTCACTCGGCCTGCCGGACCTGGGCATCTCGAACCTGGACGACGTGCTCACCGACGTGCGCCGCATCACCGACGTCTGCGACCTGCCGCTGCTGGTCGACGTCGATACCGGTTTCGGTGCCTCGGCCTTCAACGTCGCGCGTACCGTGAAGTCGATGATCAAGTTCGGCGCCGCCGCCATGCACATCGAAGACCAGGTCGGCGCCAAGCGCTGCGGCCACCGTCCGGGCAAGGAAATCGTCTCGAAAGGCGAGATGGTCGACCGCATCAAGGCGGCCGTCGATGCGCGCACCGACGAGAATTTCGTGATCATGGCGCGCACCGATGCGCTGGCCGTGGAAGGCATCGACGCCGCCATCGAGCGCGCCGTGGCCTGCGTCGAAGCCGGCGCCGACATGATCTTCCCGGAAGCCATGACCGACCTCGCCATGTATTCGAAATTCGCGAAAGCCGTTGGCGTGCCGATCCTGGCCAACATTACCGAGTTCGGCTCGACCCCGCTGTTCACGGTCGATGAGTTGAAAACCGCCGACGTCGGCATCGTCCTGTACCCGCTGTCCGCTTTCCGCGCCATGAACAAGGCGGCCGAAAACGTCTACACTGCGATTCGCCGCGACGGCAGCCAGCAGGCGGTGGTCGACACCATGCAGACCCGCGCCGAACTCTACGAGCGCATCAACTACCACGACTTCGAGCAGCACCTCGACGCCCTCTTTGCCGCGCAAAAGAAATAATCGAAAACAGGAGACCTAACATGAGCGAACAACAAGCCCCAACTTTCAAGCCGAAAAAATCCGTGGCCCTGTCGGGCGTCGCCGCCGGTAACACGGCCCTGTGCTCGGTCGGCAAATCGGGGAACGACCTGCATTACCGCGGCTACGACATCCTGGATGTGGCCAACTCCTGCGAATTCGAGGAAATCGCCTACCTGCTGGTGCACGGCAAGCTGCCGACCGGCGCCGAACTGCGCGGCTACAAGGCCAAGCTGAAATCCCTGCGCGGCTTGCCGCACGCCGTGAAGCTGGCGCTGGAAGCGCTGCCGGCCGGCAGCCACCCGATGGACGTGATGCGCACCGGCGTCTCGATCCTGGGCTGCGCGCTGCCGGAAAAGGACGACCACAACGTCGCCGGCGCGCGCGACATCGCCGACCGCCTGATGGCCTCGTTCGGCTCGATGCTGCTGTACTGGTACCACTTCAGCCACAACGGCAAGCGTATCGAAACCGAGACCGACGACGAATCCATCGGCGGCCACTTCCTGCACCTGCTGCACGGCCACAAGCCGTCGGACGAATGGGTGCGCGCGATGCACACCTCGCTCATCCTGTATGCCGAGCACGAGTTCAACGCCTCGACCTTCACCGCGCGCGTGATCGCCGGCACCGGCTCCGACATGCACTCGGCGATTACCGGCGCCATCGGCGCGCTGCGCGGCCCGAAGCACGGCGGCGCGAACGAAGTCGCGCTCGACATCCAGAAGCGTTACGAAAACGCCGACGAAGCCGAGGCCGACATCCGCAATCGCGTGGCGAATAAAGAGGTCGTGATCGGCTTCGGCCACCCGGTGTACACGATTTCCGACCCGCGCAACGTGGTCATCAAGGAAGTGGCGCGCACGCTGTCGCAGTCCGCCGGTTCGATGAAGATGTTCGACATCGCCGAGCGCCTGGAATCGGTGATGTGGGAAGTGAAGAAGATGTTCCCGAACCTGGACTGGTTCTCGGCCGTGTCGTACCACATGATGGGCGTGCCGACCGCCATGTTCACGCCGCTGTTCGTCATCTCGCGTACCTCGGGCTGGGCCGCGCACGTCATCGAGCAGCGCATCGACAACAAGATCATCCGCCCGAGCGCGAACTATGTCGGTCCGGAAGACCTCCAATTCGTACCGATCGCCGACCGTAAGTAATTGAGTTTGAAATGAACAACGCATACCGCAAACCCCTGCACGGCACCAATCTGCATTACTTCGACGCGCGCGCAGCCGTCGACGAAATCGAAGCCGGCGCCTGGGACAAGCTCCCGTACACCTCGCGCGTGCTGGCCGAAAACCTGGTGCGCCGCTGCGAGCCGATGGCGCTGGTGCCATCGCTGAAGCAGCTCATCGAGCGTAAACGCGACCTCGACTTCCCCTGGTTCCCGGCACGCGTGGTCTGCCACGACATCCTGGGCCAGACCGCGCTGGTCGACCTGGCCGGCCTGCGCGACGCCATCGCCCTCGAAGGCGGCAATCCGGCCCTGGTCAATCCGGTGGTGCCGACCCAGCTGGTGGTCGACCATTCGCTGGCGGTGGAGTGCGGCGGCTTCGATCCCGACGCCTTCGAAAAAAACCGCGCCATCGAGGACCGCCGCAACGAAGACCGCTTCCATTTCATCGACTGGACCAAGAAGGCCTTCCAGAACGTGGACGTGATCCCGCCCGGGAACGGCATCCTGCACCAGATTAATCTGGAGCGCATGTCGCCGGTCATCCAGGTGAAGGATGGCGTGGCCTTCCCGGACACCCTGGTCGGCACCGACTCGCACACGCCGATGGTCGACGCGCTCGGCGTGATCGCGATCGGCGTCGGCGGCCTGGAAGCCGAGAGCGTGATGCTCGGCCGCGCTTCCTACATGCGCCTGCCGGACATCGTCGGCGTCGAGCTCACCGGCAAGCCGCAGCCTGGCATCACCGCCACCGACGTGGTGCTGGCGCTGACCGAGTTCCTGCGCGCCTCGAAAGTCGTATCGACCTGGCTCGAGTTCTACGGCGAAGGCGCGTCCAGGCTGACGCTGGGCGACCGCGCGACGATCTCGAACATGGCGCCGGAATTCGGCGCCACCGCCGCGATGTTCTACATCGACGAGCAGACCATCAAGTACCTGAAGCTCACCGGCCGCGAAGACGAGACCGTCAAGCTGGTCGAGCTGTATGCGCAGGAAACCGGCCTCTGGGCCGATGCGTTGACCACCGCAGAATACGAGCGCGTGCTGCGCTTCGACCTGTCCACAGTGGTGCGGAATATTGCCGGGCCGTCGAACCCGCACAAGCGCGTGCCGACCTCCGAGCTGGCTGCACGCGGCATCGCCGGCGTGGTGGAAAATGAACCAGGCCGCATGCCGGACGGCGCGGTCATCATCGCGGCCATTACCAGCTGCACCAACACCAACAACCCGCGCAACATGATCGCGGCCGGCCTGTTGGCGCGCAATGCGAATGCGCGCGGCCTGCTGCGCAAACAGTGGGTCAAGTCCTCGCTGGCGCCGGGCTCGAAAGCCGTGTCGCTGTACCTGGAAGAAGCGGGTTTGATGCCCGAGATGGAGCAGCTGGGCTTTGGCGTGGTGGCCTTTGCCTGCACCACGTGCAACGGCATGAGCGGCGCGCTCGACCCGGTGATCCAGCAGGAGATCGTCGAGCGCGATCTGTACGCCACCGCCGTCCTGTCGGGCAACCGCAATTTCGACGGCCGCATCCACCCGTATGCGAAGCAGGCCTTCCTGGCGTCGCCGCCGCTGGTGATCGCGTATGCGATTGCGGGCACGATCCGCTTCGATATCGAGAAGGATGTGCTGGGCATCGACAGCAACGGCCAGCCGGTGAAATTGGCCGACATCTGGCCGACCGACGAGGAAATCGACGCCGTCATCGAACAGAGCGTGAAGCCCGAGCAGTTCCGCAAGGTCTACACGCCGATGTTCGCGCGCGTGGCGATTGAAGCCGAGGCCGTGTCGCCGCTGTATGACTGGCGCGAGATGAGCACCTACATCCGCCGTCCGCCGTACTGGGAAGGCGCGCTGGCCGGGGAACGGTCCTTGTCCGGCATGCGCGCGCTGGCGGTATTGGGCGACAACATCACCACCGACCACCTGTCCCCATCGAACGCGATCATGATGGACAGTGCCGCCGGCGAATACCTGTTCAAGATGGGCTTGCCGGAGGAGGACTTCAACTCCTACGCCACCCACCGCGGCGACCACCTGACGGCGCAGCGCGCCACCTTTGCGAATCCGACCCTGAAGAACGAGATGGTGCGCAATGCGGACGGTTCTGTCCGTGCCGGCTCCCTGGCCCGGATCGAGCCGGAAGGGCAGGTCACGCGCATGTGGGAAGCCATCGAGACCTACATGGAGCGCAAGCAGCCGCTGATCGTGGTGGCCGGCGCCGACTACGGCCAGGGCTCGTCGCGCGACTGGGCGGCCAAGGGCGTGCGTTTGGCGGGTGTGGAGGCGATCGTGGCGGAAGGCTTCGAGCGCATCCACCGTACTAACCTGGTGGGCATGGGCGTGCTGCCGCTGGAGTTTTTGCCGGGCGTGAACCGCCTGACGCTGGGCCTGGACGGGACCGAGACCTATGACGTGATCGGCGAGCGTACGCCGCGTGCGGTGCTCACCCTTGTGGTGAATCGCCGCAACGGCGAGCGCGTGGAGGTGCCGGTCACCTGCCGGCTGGATACGGCGGAAGAGGTGTCGATCTATGAGGCGGGTGGGGTGCTGCAGCGGTTTGCGCAGGATTTCCTCGCGTCGTCGAAGGTCGCCGCTTAAGGTAGACGTTTGCGGGCGATGCGTCACCGTCCGCGGCGTTGTTTGGAGCACGTAACCGCGTGGGCACGGAGTGCCCACCCTACGATATCCGCAGTCACAGGCCGATGCATGCGTAGGGTGGGCACTTGTGCCCACGCGGTTCGGACATCACACCGGCCACGTCCATGAATCGTCGCCCGCACACTCACTGGATCAACGAAAAATGGCACACCAACCCCAAATCAAAATCCCCGCCACCTACATGCGCGGCGGCACCAGCAAAGGCGTCTTCTTCCGCCTGCAAGACCTCCCCGAGGCCGCCCAACAACCCGGCCTGGCCCGCGACAAACTCCTGCTGCGTGTGATCGGCAGCCCCGACCCCTACGGCAAGCAGATCGACGGCATGGGCGGCGCCACCTCCAGCACCAGCAAATCCGTCATCGTCGCCAAGAGCAGCAGGCCAGACCACGACGTCGACTACCTGTTCGGCCAGGTCGCCATCGACAAGGCCTTCGTCGACTGGTCCGGCAACTGCGGCAACCTGTCCTCGGCCGTCGGCTCGTTCGCGATTAGCGCCGGCCTGGTCGACCAGGCACGCATCCCGCAAAACGGCATGGCCACGGTCCGCATCTGGCAAGCCAACATCGGCAAGACCATCATCGCCCACGTCCCGGTCACGAATGGTGAAGTCCAGGAAACCGGCGACTTCGAACTCGACGGCGTCACCTTCCCGGCCGCCGAAGTCCAGCTCGAATTCATGGACCCGGCGGCCGACGAGGAGGGCGCCGGCGGCTCGATGTTCCCGACCGGGAACCTGGTCGACGACCTCGACGTCCCGGGCCTCGGCACCCTGAAGGTCACGATGATCAACGCCGGCATCCCGACCATCTTCCTGAACGCCGCCGACGTCGGCTATACCGGCGCCGAGCTGCAGGACGCCATCAACGGCGACCCGAAGGCGCTGGTGCTGTTCGAAACCATCCGCGCCACGGGCGCCGTGCGCATGGGCCTGATCCGGCACGCCGACGAAGCGGCCGGCCGCCAGCACACGCCGAAGGTGGCGTTTGTTGCGCCGCCACTGGCCTACACGGCGTCGAGCGGCAAGCAGGTCGCGGCCGGGGACATCGACCTGGTCGTGCGCGCGCTCTCGATGGGCAAACTGCACCACGCGATGATGGGCACCGCCGCCGTGGCGATCGGCACCGCCGCCGCCGTGCCGGGCACGCTGGTCAACCTGGCCGCCGGCGGCGGCACGCCGAGCGCGGTGCGCTTCGGTCATCCATCCGGCACCCTGCGCGTGGGCGCCGAGGCCGTGCAGCAGGACGGCGAATGGAGCGTGACCAAGGCCGTGATGAGCCGCAGCGCGCGCGTGCTGATGGAAGGCTGGGTGCGGGTGCCGGGCGACACCTTCTGAGCGTCGGGTGGCGCCAGCAAGCGGGCAGGTGGCGTCAATACGACGGCAGCTGCCCGTCTTTGTTTCAAAACTTTCCATTGTGCTAGTAGTTTTTACCCAGCGTGGTTTATGATCTGGCAACGCAAAAGCGGCCCGGACCCAGAGGCCGCAGCCTGGGATGCACCTGAAGATGGACAGAATGCCGAGCCAACCCGCCCTCGTCGCCGATGCCTTGCGGCTGCTGGGCGCACCTGCCTGCGCCTGCGATGGCGCCGGCATCATCATTGCCGCCAACGATGCGCTGGGCCTGCTGCTCGGCGCTTCGCCGCTGGGCCGTGCCCTGCCTGAACTCTTCGTCGACGCCGCCGCCCAGACCGCCGAAGGCCAGCTGGCGCAAGCCTTGCACCTCGGCTGCAACTGGCATGGCGTGCTGGGCGCGGCCAGGGGCAGGGTAGAGGTACAGGTGCGTTCGCAGCCGCTCGCGCATGGCGGCGCCAGCCTCGTCTTCGCCGACGTCAGCGCCTACGAGCAGGGCCGCGAAACCCTGCGCACCACGGTGCTGGAAGAGCGCGTGCTGATCGAGAACGCGCCGGTCGGCATCCTGTTCACCCAGGGCGGGCGCATGCGCAGCTGTAACCCGCGCCTGGCCGCGATGGCCGGCTATACCCCCGAGGAGCTGGCCTGCGTGGCGCCGGTCGACATGTTCGAGTCGCCCGAAGCCTTTGTCCACTTCATGAACGGCGCCTTCGGCACCATCGCCCAGGGCCAGGTATATGAAAAGACGGGCCAGCGCTTCCGCCGCCGCGACGGCTCGCTGTTCTGGTGCCGCGTGCGCGCCCACCTGGTCGAGCCGGACCGGCGCGAAGCCGGCACCATCTGGATCGTCGAGGACATCACCGAGGCGCGCCGCGCCCAGCTCGAAGTCGAGGCATTGCTCACGAATTCGGCGCTGGCGATCATTTTCACCCGCGAGCGCGCCATCACCCGCTGCAACGGCGGCTTTCGCGAGATGTTCGGCTACCCGGCCGAGAGCGCGCTGCCGACCCACGTGCGCGGCCTGTACGCCGACGACGCGGCCTGCGACGCCATCGGCGCCGCCGCCTTCGAACAGTTCGCGCTGGGGCGCTCCTACACCACCGAGACCGCCATGGTGCGCGCCGACGGCACGCCGCTCTGGGTGCAGCTGATCGGCTTCATGGTCAATCCCGAGGAGCCCTTGCACGGCAATGCCTGGATCGTCGAAGACCGCACCCGCCACAAGCGCAGCGAAGAATCGCTGCGCGACGCGCTGCTGGAAAACCAGGCGATCCTCGACAGCGCGGTGCTCGGCATCGCCGTAGTCGAGAACGGCCACATCCTGCACTGCAACCGCAAGATGGAAGAGCTGTTCGGCTGCGTGCCAGGCGGTATCGGTGCGGTGTCGGTGCGCACGCTCTACCCGGACGCCGACGCCTGGCAGGCCGCGCGTGCCGAGACCGCGCGCGACTTCGCGGCCGCACGCGTGCATGTGTCCGAGCATCGCCTGATCCGGCGCGACGGCGAGGTGTTCTGGGCGCGCCTGTCCGGGCGGCCTTTCGACCTGGAGAACCCGGGCGGGCGCAGCGTGTGGATGGTCGACGACGTCACGGCCCAGCGCGAGGCGGCCGAGGAAGTGCGGCGCGCGCGCGACGAGCTCGAAGTGCGGGTGGCCGAGCGCACCGCCGAACTGGCCGGTGCGAACGCCCTGCTGCAGGACGAGATCCTGGAGCGGCGCCAGGCCGAGGCGCGCGTGCACCACATGGCCTACCACGACAGCCTGACCGGCCTGCCGAACCGCGCGCTGCTGGCCGACCGCATGGAGCAGGCGATCCTGGCGGCAGGGCGCTCGAACACCAAGCTGGCCGTGATGTTCATCGACCTCGACCGCTTCAAGACCATCAACGATTCGCTCGGCCACCTGACCGGCGACTACCTGCTGAAGGAAGTGGCGAATCGCCTGTGCCGCGCGGTACGCGCCAGCGATACCGTGGCGCGCCTGGGCGGCGACGAATTCGTGGTGCTGGTGCCGGGCGTGCATGCCAGCGTCGAGTGCGACGCGGTGGGCGACAAGATCATCGAGGCGCTGGCCCTGCCGGTGCCGGTGGACGGCCACAGCCTGCACATCTCGCCCTCGATCGGCATCTGCCTGTACCCGGACGACGGCGCCGACGTCGAGACCCTGATGCGCCATGCCGACAGCGCCATGTACCACGCCAAGGCAGCCGGCCGCAATAACTACCAGTTCTTCAACCAGCGCATCAACCAGGCCGCGGCGCGCCACTTCGAGCTCGAATCGAACCTGCGCACGGCGCTGGCGAACGGCGAGTTCGAACCCTTCTACCAGCCGATCATGGACATGGCCACGCGCCGCGTGCATGCGCTGGAAGTGCTGCTGCGCTGGCGCCGCCCCGGCATCGGCCTGGCGCTGCCGGACGACTTCATTCCGATTCTGGAAGAGAACGGCATGATCGTGCCGGTAGGCGAGTGGGTGATCCGCCGCGCCTGCGAACAGAGCATGGCCTGGCAGCGCCAGGGCTTGCCGCCGGTGCCGCTGGCGATCAATCTGTCGGCGCGCCAGTTCATGCACCGCGCGCTGGTGGCCTCGATCCGGCGCATTGTCGACGAGACCGGGATCGACCCGACCCTGGTCGAATTCGAGATCACCGAATCGGCGCTGATGCAGCACAGCGAGCAGACGCTGGAGATCCTCGGCCAGATCAACCGCATGGGCATGCGCCTGTCGATCGACGACTTCGGCACCGGCTACTCGAGCCTGGCCTACCTGAAGCGCTTCCCGGTCCGCAAGATCAAGATCGACCGCGCCTTTATTCGCGAACTGGAAGCGAGCAGCGAGGACCGCGCGATCGTGGCCGCCGTGATGGCGCTGGCGAACAGCCTGCAGCTGCAGGTGGTGGCGGAAGGTGTCGAGACCGAGGAGCAGTTGGCGCTGCTGCAAGGGTATGGCTGCCAGTACGTGCAGGGCTGGCTGTTTGCAAAGGCGCTCGATAGCGAGGCGACGCGGGAATTGCTGGCTGCGGACGCTGGCTCGTGATCGTCGAAAACGCGTGGGCCCGTCATTGATGCCACTGGCATCAATGACCCCACCCTACGGTATCCGAAGCCACTGGCCGATGCATGCGTAGGGTGGGCACTTGTGCCCACGCGGTGATTACTTGTGCCCACGCGGCGATCGTCAGCGCATCGTAGCCCCCCGCACGATCGAACCCACAATCAGGCCACCAATCAATCCAGCGTCGCAATCACCGGCGTATGGTCCGACGGCTGCTCCCACTTGCGCGGTTCGCGGTCGATGGTGCAGGCCGTGCAGCGCCTGGCCAGCTCGGTCGACAGCAGGATGTGGTCGATGCGCAGCCCGCGGTTGCGGCGGAACGCCATCATGCGGTAATCCCACCAGCTGTACTGCTTCTCGGGCTGCTCGAACATGCGGAAGGCGTCCACCATGCCGAGGTCGACCAGCGCGGTCATCGCCGCTTTCTCCTTGTCCGAGAAGTGGATCTTGCCTTCCCACTCGGCCGGGTCGTGCACGTCGCGGTCTTCCGGGGCGATGTTGTAGTCGCCCAGCAGCGCCAGTTGCGAGTGCTGGCGCATCTCTTCACCCAGCCATTCGTGCAGGGCTTTCAGCCAGGCCAGCTTGTAGACATATTTGTCCGAGTCGACCGCCTGGCCGTTCGGGATGTAGGCACAGACGAAGCGCACGCCCTCGATGGTAGCGGCAATGATGCGCTGCTGCGGGTCTTCGAAGCGCGGGTTGTTCTTGACCACATCAAGGATCGGGAACTTCGAGAGGATCGCAACGCCGTTGTAGGTCTTCTGACCGGTGTAGGCAACCTGATAACCAGCAGAATTAATTTCCGCGAGCGGGAACTTATCGTCGGTTAGCTTGGTCTCTTGAAGGCAGAGTACGTCAACCGGACTGGTCTCGAGCCACTTCAGCAAGTGGGGCAGGCGGACCTTCAGCGAATTGACGTTCCAGGTAGCTATTTTCATGTATGCGCGTGGTAGGTGGCACGCCAGGCGGACCTTCCGTCCTGGCAGGTGCGCAGTATCGGTGCTGGGCGCAAATCCTGCAACTTCCCGAAGGATGTGGCCCATCTGCTGCCCCCGTCATGCGGTTTGCTTAAATTGCAATCGCAATGCTCAAGAGCCAGATTTGTGGTTTAAAATATATGAATGCGACATCTGGGGCCGAGGATAAAGCGAAATGTAACATTTCAATCGTGGAAAACCACACTTCGAAATCGTTATCACGAAGGAATTTTAAGTTGTTTTCGCATAACTTGCGATGTAGTATGCCATTTGGCGAGCTGAACCATTCGGTTCCGCCGCCCGGCAAGGCCCGCACGATTGCATGCATTCGTGACAATGGTTTTGCAACAAAATGGTACTATGGGAAATATTGCTGTTTCGATAGCGAGTTTCCGTACCCATATGAAAAGGACTGAGATGCGCAGTGCATTTGAAGCGTGGGCCCAGCGCGATGGCCACATTGTTCGACGCCGTGAAGACAAGCCCGAGGAATACCTCGTATATGAAACCCAGCGCCGCTGGGTGATCTGGCAGGCGGCCCTGGCGCACGGCGCCAAGGCAGCCGAGGCGCAAGCAAAGGTGGAGCAGCAGACCGCTGCCCCGGCCATGCAGCAGGACGAAGCCGCGGTCCGCAACCGCGTGCTCAACGAGGTGCTCGACGCGTTCAGCGACCTCGACGAGACAGCCGGCATGGAAGGCGTACTGAAGGTCATCCAGGGCCTGAAGAAACGTCAAAAAGCGACGGCTGAACAAGCCTGATGCAATACCGGCACTATAAAGGCGGCCTCTACGAGCTGGTCTGCGAAGCCACGCTCGAGGCCGACCTCACGCCCATGATCATCTACCGCGCCGCGGACGGGTCGATCTGGGCGCGCCCGAAAAGCGTGTTCTTCGAGCTTGTCGAGGTCGATGGCGTGATGACGCCGCGGTTTGCGCCGGTGTCGTAAGACGCGCGGCGTGCACGATCACTGATTCGCCGTAGGGTGGGCACTTGTGCCCACGCGGTCTCACCGTTTGCATATATACGGCGTACGCAAGTAATCCCGATTGCACATGTATCGACGTTGGTCGATGCCGATATGACGCGGCGGTGCCATACCGCGTGGGCACAAGTGCCCACCCTACGCCCCGCCGTTTCGACGTTATCGCGCATAGCCCCCCGCCGGTTCAACGTGATCGCGAATAGCCCCCCGCCGTTTCAACATCATCGCGAATAGGCCCCACGCCGTTTCAACGTTATCGCGAATAGGCCCCACGCCGTTTCAACGTTATCGCGAATAGGCCCACGTCGTTTCCAACGTCATCGTGAATAGGCTCCTCGCCGTTTCCGACGTCATCGTGAATAGGCTCCTCGCCGTTTCGACGTTATCGCGAATGGACCCCACGCCGTTTCCATCGTCATCGCCAATAAAAACGGGCCGCATCTGCGGCCCGTTTTCATTCCATCTCAACCGCGATTACACGCGGTTCATCAGGAAGGTCGTCAGCAGCGGCACCGGACGGCCGGTGGCGCCTTTCGATGCGCCGCTCTTCCATGCCGTGCCCGCGATGTCCAGGTGGGCCCAGGTGTAGTTGCGGGTGAAGTTCTCCAGGAAGCAGGCCGCGGTGATCGAAGCGCCGCCCGGGGTGCCGATGTTCGCCAAATCGGCGAAGTTCGACTTCAGCTGGTCATTGTAGATCTCGCCGATCGGCAGGCGCCAGGCGCCGTCGCCGGTTTCTTTACCCGCTTGCAGCAGTTCGTCGGCCAGGGCGTCGTGGGCGGCGTCGTGGCGGGTGAACAGGCCGCTGTTGTGGTGGCCCAGCGAGACGATGCAGGCGCCGGTGAGCGTGGCGATGTCGACCACGGCCGCCGGCTTGAAGCGCTCGGCGTAGGTGAGGGCGTCGCACAGGACCAGGCGGCCTTCGGCGTCGGTGTTCAGGATCTCGATGGTGAGGCCGTTCATCGAAGTGACGATGTCGCCCGGCTTCGAGGCGCGGCCCGACGGCATGTTTTCGCAGGCCGCCACGATGCCGATCACGTTCAGCTTCAGACCCATCTCGCCGATGGCGCGGAAGGTGCCCAGCACCGAGCCGGCGCCGCACATGTCGTACTTCATTTCGTCCATGCCGGGACCGGCTTTCAGCGAAATGCCGCCGGTGTCGAAGGTGATGCCCTTGCCGACCAGGACCACAGGCGCATCCTTCTTGCCGCCGCCCATGTGCTTCAGGACGATGAATTTCGGCGCTTCGTCGCTGCCCTTGGTCACCGACAGGAAGCTGCCCATCTTCAGCGCTTCGAGCTGCTTGCGCTCCAGGACTTCGACTTCGAAGCCATGGTCGTCGGCCAGCTTGCGCGCGACGGTGGCCAGGTAGGTCGGGGTGCAGACGTTCGGCGACAGGTTGCCCAGTTCCTTGGTCAGCGCCATGCCGTTGGCAATCGCGATCGATTGCGCCAGCGAGGCCTTGGCCTGCGGGCTGGCCAGCGGCACGGCGACGGTGATCTTGCGCACGCCGGTGAGAGTCGGGTCTTTCTTGCTCTTTTGGGCGTCGGTGCGGAATTCGCCTTCGTTGGCGGCCACCACGATGCTGCGCAATGCCCATTCAGGCTCGCGCTCTTTCACTTCGGTCGTTGGAAATGCGATAATGGCATCCGCAGTGCCGAGCGAAGCAAAGGCCTTCAGGGTCGCGTTCACGGCGCTGCTGAAATTCTTTTCGCTGACCACTTCGTCCGCGCCCATGCCCACCAGCAGAACGCGCGCCGCGGTCACGCCGGCCACGCCGCGCAGCAGCAGGGTCGAGCCGGCCTTGCCGCTGATGTCACCCGATTTCAATGCCGCCGTGATTTCGCCGGTTTGATCGAGGGCTTTCGCAGCCTGCGACAGTTTTTTGTTTTCGAACACCGCCACTGCCACACAGCCGGTCTTGGCCGCGGCCAGGGTGTTTTTTGTGTCGAATGCTTTTATGCTAAAGTCCATTTGATTCTCCCGTTTCGTTTTGTGCGCAGCATGCGAATACAAGTGCGGCTACTGCTCAACCTGCAATTATAACTATCGAATGATTTTTTCACGCGCCTTGTACCGTGAACTGGCCAGCGCGGCCGGAGCAACCTTCACGGTGCTGTTCTCGGTATGTATTACCTGGACCCTGATCGCCATTCTTGGCAGGGCCGCTGGCGGGCGTGTCGCATCGGGCGATGTGGTCGCCCTGATCGCGTTCCAATCCCTGAATTATCTGCCAACTGTCCTGACTCTCACCAGCTTTATTTCGGTGCTGGTCGTGCTCACGCGTACCTACCGCGACTCCGAAATGGTGGTCTGGTTCGCCTCGGGCCAGTCGCTGCTCAAGTGGATTCGTCCGGTGCTGGTGTTCGGCATTCCGATGGTGCTGCTGGTGGCCGTGCTGTCGCTGTTCGTCACGCCCTGGGCCAAGATGAAGAGCACCGAGTTCGTGCAGCGCTTCGAGAAGCGCGAAGACCTCAAGCGCGTGGCCCCCGGCCAGTTCCGCGAGTCTTCGTCTGCCGACCGCGTGTTCTTCGTCGAGGGCAGCGCCAGCGGGTCGACCGTGGTCCAGAACGTGTTCGTCAACTCCCTGCAGGGCGCGAGCAACTCGGTCGTGGTGGCCAAGGAAGGCGTGATCGAACCCGACGGCAAGGGCGGCCAGTTCCTGGTGCTGAAGAACGGCCGCCGCTACCAGGGCGTGCCGGGCCAGGCCGACTACCAGTCGATGGAGTTCGAACGCTACAGCATGCGCGTGGCGACCAAGGTGCCGGTGCTCGGCACCGACGTGCCGCTCGACGCCCAGTCCACGGCTATGCTGCTGGCGGTGAAGAACCAGTACACACAGTCGGAGCTGCTGTCGCGCCTTTCCGCGCCCATCGTTTGCCTGGTGCTGGTGCTGCTGGCGATCCCGCTCGGCTTCGTCAATCCGCGCGCCGGCAGTTCGGCCAACCTGATCCTGGCACTCTTGATCTTCTTCACCTATAACAACTTGGTCAAGATGGTCGAAGCCGCGGTCAAGAAGGACAAGCTCGACTTCGCGCTGGCCTGGTGGCCGCTGCACCTGGTCGTGGCCTTGATCGTGGTGGCCCTGTTCGCCTGGCGCCTGAACGTGAATCACCGCTACCACCCGCTGGTGTGGATCAATGCCTGGAAGCGCCGCCGGATGCTGCGCAAGTCGCCGGAGCTGGCGGGAGCAACGGGAGGAACTGCGCGATGAAAGTCCTGCAACGCTATTTTGCGGTGAACATCGCGCAGGCCGTGGTCTTCGTGCTGTTCGCCTTCCTCGGCCTGATCGCCTTCATGGACCTGACCGGCGAACTGCCATCGGTCGGCAAGGGCAACTACCAGTTCCAGCACGCGCTGATCTACGTGGCGCTGATGCTGCCCGGGCACGTGTACGAGGTGATGCCGGTGGCGGCGCTGATCGGCACCATCTACGCGATGGCGCAGTTCGCGCAAAGCTCGGAATTCACCATCATGCGCGCGTCCTCGATGTCGACCCGCATGGCCGGCTGGATGCTTTTCAAGATCGGCATCGTCTTCGTGGTGGTCACCTTCATCTTCGGTGAACTGATCACGCCGCGCACCGCGCCGCTGGCGGAAAAGGTGCGCCTGTCGGCCAAGGGCGCGACGCTGGCCTCGGAGTTCCGCTCGGGGATGTGGACCAAGGATAATGTGCACACGCCGGGCCCGAACGGCGCGCGCGGCCCGATCACCGGTTCGCGCTTCTTCAACGCGCGCCAGATCGCCGCCGACGGCCAGCTGCTCGACGTGCGCGTGTACGAATTCGACCCGTCGATGCGCATGCGCGCCATCTATACCGCGGCCAGCGCCAGCTTCCGCGGCAACGGCACCTGGCGCCTGCAGAACGTGACCGAAACCGTGTTCTCGAACAGCCGCACGCTGCCTGAACCGGGCGCACCGGTGCCGGCCGGGCAGACCATCCAGAGCACCTTCGGCCAGGAGACCAGCGCGGTCGCCACGCGCCGCGTCGAGAGCCTCGACCTGGCCTCCGAGATCACGCCGAAGATCCTGCAGGTCTCACGCCGCGACCCCGAGCGCATGTCGGCCAGCGAACTGGCCGTGTACTCGCGCCACCTGGTGGAAAACCGCCAGGAGAGCGAGCGCTTCCAGATCGCGTTCTGGAAAAAGCTGATCGATCCGCTGGCGATTTTTGTCCTCATGGCGCTGGCGCTGCCGTTCGCCTACCTGCATACGCGCAGCGGCGGCGTTAGCCTGAAGATCTTCATCGGCATCATGATAGGGGTGAGCTTCATCCTGATCAATACGCTGTTCTCGCACCTCGGCGTGCTCTCGACCTGGCCGGCGTTCGTGACGGCGGCGGCGCCGAGTCTGCTGTTCCTGTTGTTGGCGATCGGCGCGCTGCGCTGGGTGGAGCGGCACTGATGACTGACACGACAAAGCAGCGCGCACTGGTCCTGTTCGCGCATGGCGCACGCGCCGCATCCTGGGCCGCGCCCTTCGAGCGCCTGCGTGCGCTGATCGAAGCGCAGACCGGGGCGCAGCAGCCCGGCACCGAGGTGGCGCTCGCCTTTCTCGAACTGATGGAGCCGCGCCTGCCCGAGGTGGTGTCCGGCCTGGTCGCGCGTGGCGTGCTGGACGTGACGGTCGTGCCGGTGTTCCTGGGGCAGGGCGGACATCTGCTGCGCGACCTGCCGCAACTGGCCGGTGAACTGCGCGCGGCGCATCCCGACTTGCGCCTGCATGTGGCCGGCGCCGTCGGCGAAGACCCGAACGTGCTGGCGGCGATGCGCGACTACTGCCTCAGCGTGCTGGGCGCGGCGCCGGACTGATCCCGTCCAGGACGAGACTGGCTGTCTCGCTTTCTTCCTCTGCTTCTACCTTTGCATGGCGCGCGAGTTGTTCGCACATCCAGGCATGGCTGCGCGCCAGCGTCAGTTCGGCCATCTTCGTGGGGAAGTGGATGAAGCCGTGCGGCGCGTCCGGCAGCAGGTTCAGTTCCACGTCCGCCACCTCGCGCCAGCGCTGCGCCAGTTCCAGGGTATCGTCGCGCAGCGGGTCGATGTCGCCGACGGCCATCCAGGCGGGCGGCATGCCGGCCAGGTCGCCGTACAGCGGCGACAGCGGCGCGCGGCGCCGTTCGGCGTCGCTCATGCCGGGCGTGAGCAGGCGCAGCGCCGCCAGCATGCCGGGGCCGTCCAGCACCAGGGTATCCGGCCCGGCGGCCTGCACGCTCGGGCTGCCGGCCAGGTCGTAGACGCCGTAGAACAGCACCGCGCCGGCAATGCGTCGCATCAGGCCCGGCCAGGCCTGCAGGCGCTGCAGCACGCCCGCCGCCAGGTGGCCGCCGGCCGATTCGCCGACCACGAACACGGGCAGCGCGCGGTATTCCGGCAGGCCGTCTCTCAGCACCCAGCGCGCGGCCGCCAGGCAGTCGTCCATGATTTCCCGCAGCGGCGTGCGGGTGGCCAGGCGGTAGTCGACCGAGACCACGACCGCATCCAGCGCCTGCACGCGCGCGGCGTTGAAGCGGTCGTCCATGCGCGCATTCCCGATCACCCAGCCGCCGCCGTGGATGTCGATGACCAGCGCCTTCGGCGCGCTGGCGCGGCCGCCTGCTGGCCGCAGGATCCGCACCGGCACGCGCAGGCCATCGGCTTCGGCGATGCGCTGTTCGACGCGGATGCCGCCGCGTTCCAGCCTGGCGTCGGCGCCGACCTGCGACACGCGCAGCAGGGCCTGGCCCAGCATCGGCATGCAGCGGTTGCGGATACGGAAGCGCGGCGCCCAGGCCAGCTTGCGGTTGAAGCGGCCGGCTTCGGCCAGGGTGGCGGCGTCCAGCGGAATCGTGTTCATCGTGGTGTGTTTACATGGGGCGATGCGTTCATGCTAACTGCTGCGTTGCGCGCGCACTGTGCGCTGGCGTCCGCCCAAGAGCAGGACACTGCCGTTCCGGCAAGGATTCCGATGCGGTCCTGACAAGGAATGCGGCGAACACGCCACGGATTGTTCCGAATCATGGCATGGCACCGTGCGCCGGTTTGACACTTGTTCGGAAACCACCCACACTGCTCGGGCATTTCCGGCTCATCCATACGGGCCGGCCTTCAACCAACCGGCCCGCGCCATGCTTCCACCAATCCTGAAGCACCTAGTTGCCACGCTGTTGGGGCCTGTCCAGGCCTGCCTGCGCTACGTCGCCCGCTTGCCGGCGGCGCTGGTGGTCGAGATACGCTGCGCGCGCCGCATCGATGCCGCCGCACGCCGGGTCGGCGCCATGCGCACCAAGATCGGCATCATGTCGGGCCACCTGAACGCCGGCAGCATCGAGGGCCGCGTCGACGCCGACCGCAACCTGCGGCGCATGCTGAGCGAGTTGAAGGACGACCTGAGCGAGATGCGGCGCGACCTGGCGACCTGGCACGTGAAGGAATGCCGCGGCCGCACCGGGGCACGGCTGGAAGCGGCGATCGCGCAGCTGAACCGGATCGCGGCCGATACCTGGTCGGCGGCCGACAAGCTGGTGCTGCAGATCGACGAATACGATGGGGCGCGGGCGCATTGCCCGGGGTGATCCGATACGGCGCAAGACGTAGAGGATGTGAAAAAATTGTCAGGGCAAGGCGCCGAGTCGAAGACAGTACGAGCGTACGGCGAGACGAGGCAACGCAGCCATGGCGATTTTTTCACATCCTCGTAGGGTGGGCGCTCCTGTGCCCACGCGTAAAGTGTGAGCATTGTTGGCGTTTACCAGTGCCGAAATAAAGCCAACAATGATCGGCGGTCACGCGTGGGCACAGGGCGCCCACCCTACGTTAATTCACGTTCGTGTTCAGGTTCACGTGACCTGATGCGCGCGCAAGCGCAGCGCCTCGCCGATCATCACCAGCACCGGTCCCTGCGCCGCATCCAGCCCGCGCGCCAGGTCGGCCAGCGTCAGGCGCGCGATGCGTTCATCGGCGCGGCTGCAGTTTTCCACCACTACCACCGGCGTATCGACGCTGCGCCCTTGCGCCAGCAGGCGTTCGGCCGTGGCCGCGGCTTCGCGCCCGCCCATGTACTGGACCATGGTGTCGGTGTGCGGCAGGGCGGGGTGCTCCGGCTCGTCGGGCGCGGTGCTCGAGGTGAAGAAGGCGACGCTGCGCGCCACGCCGCGCTTGGTCAGCGGCTGCTTGGTCGCGGCGGCGGCGGCCACCGCGGTGGTAATCCCGGGCACGATCTCGACCTCGACACCCTGGGCCTCGAGCGCGCGCAACTCCTCGTCGGCGCGGCCGAACAGCATCGGGTCGCCGCCCTTCAGGCGCACCACCATCCTGTACTTGAAGGCGCAGTCGACCAGCAGGGTGTTGATCGCATCCTGCGCCGTGGAGCGCTGGCCGGAACGCTTGCCGACCGAGATCAGCTCGGCCTGTGCGCACAGTGCCAGCATCTCGGGTGTCACCAGTGCGTCGTAGAGCACGACCTCGGCCTGTGCCAATAAGCGCGCTCCGCGCACGGTGATCAGGTCGGCCGCACCAGGGCCGGCGCCGATCAGGTAAACCTTCCCCGCCATCCACTACTCCTGTTAATTTTCCAGGCGAATCATACCCGCTGCGACGGTCTGGTGGGTGACTTCGTCGATCAGGATAAAGGCGCCGGTGGCGCGGATGTCGGCATAGGCATCGGCGGCCAGGGGCTGCTGCACGGTGAGATTGATGCGCGCGATGTCGTTCAGCTTCAGGCCCTGGGCCGCGCTGCCCACAAGCTTGCGTTCCTGGGTGTTCACGTCGAGCAGGGTGTCGACCCGGGTCACTTTCGCCGCGGTCTGGCGCGTGCCGTGCTTGATCCAGTACTTGCGGCGCAGGTCGAGCGGCTCGTCGGACATCCAGCAGACATCGGCCACGACCTGCTTCAGCAGGGTTGCCGGAGCCTGCGCGTTCGACAGCGTGTCGCCGCGCGAGATGTCCAGGTACTCGTTCAGCAGCAGGGTCACCGATTGGCCGGCGCTGGCCGTTTGCAGGGAACCGTCGAAGGTGACGATGTCTTTCACGGTGGCGGTCTGGCCCGAGGGCTGCACGACCAGGGTGTCGCCAACCGACACGCGGCCCGATTCGATACGGCCCATGTAGCCGCGGAAGTCGTTGGCTTCGTGGCCGTTGTGGCGCGCCACCAGCTGCACCGGGAAGCGGAACGGCGCATCGTGCGCTTCGTCGTAGACCGAGAGCGACTCCAGCAGCTCGATCAGGGTCGGGCCGGTGTACCAGTCCATGTTGTCGCCACGGTCGACGACGTTGTCGCCGGACAGGGCCGACAGCGGGATCGCGGTCACGTCCTTCAGGCCCAGCGAAGCGGCGAACGCACCGTAGGCGGCCACGATGCGGTCGTAGACCTGCTGGTCGTAGTTCACCAGGTCCATCTTGTTGACGGCGACGATCACGTGCTCGATCTGCAGCAGCTTGGCGATGGTCGAGTGGCGCTTGGTTTGAATCAGGAGATCCACGCCGCCATCTTCGCGCAGCTTCACCTTCGACACATCGACCAGGATGATCACCGCGTCGGCGGTCGAGGCGCCGGTAACCATGTTGCGGGTGTACTGCTCGTGGCCCGGCGTGTCGGCGATGATGAACTTGCGCTTGGGCGTTGCGAAATAACGGTAGGCGACGTCGATGGTGATGCCTTGCTCGCGCTCGGCTTCCAGGCCGTCGGTCAGCAGCGACAGATCGATGGTGTCGCCCACGGTGCGCTTGTGCTTCGAGCGCGACACGGCGGCCAACTGGTCGGCGAAGATGCCCTTGCTGTCGAACAGCAGGCGCCCGATCAGCGTGCTCTTGCCGTCGTCGACGGAACCGGCGGTGATGAAGCGCAGCAGGCTGTGTTGCTGGCGTTGTTCGTCAGGGGTGTGAATGCGTGCGTTCATCAGAAATATCCTTGCTTCTTGCGTTTTTCCATCGAGGCTTCCGAGGTCTGGTCGTCCATGCGCGTGGCGCCGCGCTCGGTCACTTGCGTGACGGCGGTTTCGGCGATGATCGCTTCGACGGTGGCCGCACTTGATGACACCGGGCAGGTGCAGGAAATGTCGCCCACGGTCCGGAAACGCACGGTTTGCGTTTCCACGGTCTCGCCTTCGCGCGCCGGGGTCAGCGGAGTCAATGGCACCAGCAGGCCGTTACGCGGGATCACCTGGCGTTCGTGCGCAAAATAGATCGGCGGCAGCGCCAGTTGTTCGCGGGCGATGTATTGCCACACGTCGAGCTCGGTCCAGTTCGAGATCGGGAACACGCGCATGTTTTCGCCCGGATGCACGCGGGTGTTGTACAGGTCCCAGAGTTCCGGACGCTGGGCCTTCGGGTCCCACTGGCCGAACTCGTCGCGGAAGGAAAAGATGCGCTCTTTGGCACGCGCCTTTTCCTCGTCGCGGCGGGCGCCGCCGATGCAGGCATCAAAACCGTGTTCGGCGATGGTTTCCAGCAGCGTCACGGCCTGGGCGGCATTGCGCGAATCCGTTGCCGGGTTACGCAGGCGCACCGTGCCCCGCTTGATCGAGTCTTCCACCGAGCCGACGATCAGGCGCTCGCCGAGTTCGGCCACGCGCGCATCGCGGAAGGCGATGACTTCGTCGAAGTTGTGGCCGGTGTCGATGT
>Ga0308160_10000637_pt1 | contig 62681 bp, 62 predicted proteins | sample PhyFR1_FD_201036 | JGI IMG/M metagenome (GOLD analysis project Ga0308160, IMG submission 201036) | Phyllosphere microbial communities from UC Gill Tract Community Farm, Albany, California, United States - DLSLF.R1 | ecosystem: Host-associated > Plants > Phyllosphere > Unclassified | place: USA... | reverse complement strand
GAAAGTAGGCGTAGTGCGCGGGTCCGGCGCTACGACCTCAACCGTTCCAACCGCCCGGTGCGGACCCGCATGCCGGGTGGTGTGGGAGGGGACCCGTCAGTTAGACTGGCGGCCCCTATCCCGATTTCGGCGCTAGATTGCCAGTCATGCTGCATGAGGTCGATTCGCTTCACAGCCGAGCGCGCCGTTTCCGTCGCGAATGAATATACTCAGCATATCCGGCCACTATTGGGAGTGCATGATGAACAGACGTCGCGACTACAAGACTGCCTTGCTGATCGATGCCGTGGTCTACGCCGCGTCCGCCGAAGTCCGCGCGCATGCTGCAGATGGGCTTTCGGAGCGACCGTTGCCGCACGATTTCGCCATGCGCGTCTTCCTCGAGCCTGGAAAGCGTCGCCATCATCCGCCTGCGCAGCCGGCGGCATCGCCGGCCTAGCGGTGTTGTGGCGACTGTCGAAAGGACTTGCAAGGTCTTGATGACTTGATTCCGGTCCTTTATCGCAGCGTCACAGCCCACACACCAAGCGCCAGCAGGCTGACCCCGGCGCCGAGCAGGCAGACGCCTGTCCAGCCAAAGGCGGCGTAGGCCGCGGTGGTCGCCAAAGCGCCGAGGCCGCTGCCTGCGGCGTAGAACAGCATGTAGGCGGCGACAACGCGACTGTGCCCGTCCGATTGCGAGCGAAAGATCATGCTCTGATTGGTGACGTGAATGGCCTGTCCGCCGAGATCGAGCAGTACGATGCCAAGCACGAGCGCCCACAGCGATGTGCCCAGGAAGAACAGCGGCAACCACGCGACCGCCAGCAGGACGAGTGCGCCGAACGTGGTGGCCTGCGTGAAGCCCCGGTCTGCCCAGTGTCCGGCGCGTGCGGCAGACAAGGCACCGGCGGCGCCCACCAGGCCGAAGGCCCCGATTGCGGTGTGCGAAAGCAGGTAAGGGGCTTCGCTCAGCGGCAACACCATGGCGCTCCAGAAGATGTTCAGCGCGGCGAACATGAGCAGCGCCAGCGCACCGCGGACCTGCAATATGCGGTTGTCCCGGAGCAGCAGGAACATCGAGCCGATCAGGCGAAGATATTCCATCCGATGCGAAGGCTTCGCCAGACGGGGCAGGCCTGACCGTAGCAGCATCGCAAGCATCAGCATCGCCGCCGCCGAGCAGGCATAGACGGCGCGCCAGCCGCCGATATCGCTGATGCCACCGGCCAGTACCCGGGCCAGCAGCAGACCGACAAATACGCCGCCTTGCGCTGCGCCCACCACCCGTCCCCGTTCATGTTCGGGGGCGGAAGCGGCGGCATAGGCAATCAAGCCCTGGGTCATCGCGGTTCCAAGCGCACCGGTCAGCAGCATGGCTGCGAACAGGACGGCGGGGGACCAGGCCAGTCCCACAAGGACAAGTACAGCCGACAGCATCAGCGCCTGCACCAGCATCAGGCGCCGGCGATCGAGCAGATCGCCGAGCGGAACGAGCAGCACCAGCGCCAGTGCGCACCCGGCCTGCGTGGCCGTGACCACGGCACCGATCCCGGCACGCGGAATGGAGAAGTCCGCAGCCAGGGCATCCAGCAGGGGATGGGCGTAATACACATTCGCGACACTCAGCCCGCTCGCGCAGGCAAACAGCAGCATGAGCCCGCGCGGCATTGCCGGGACTGTGGATGTGATCTGACTTGCCCGCATCGAGTCTCTCCAAGGTGGTTGCAAAACGAAACCAGTTGGAGAATAGCCAGCTTGGTTTTAAAATGCAACCACTTTGGAGCCTGAGTGAAAATGAAAAGCCCTAAGAACATGAGTTCGCAGCCTTGCCCGGTGGGCCGCTCGCTTGACCTCATCGGCGACCGTTGGAGCTTGCTGGTGGTGCGCGACGCCTTCGACGGGGTCCGCAGGTTCAGCGACTTCCAGCGCCAGCTCGGCGTCGCGCGCAATATCTTGTCGGAACGACTGCGCCGACTGGTCGATGCCGGCATCCTGGCAACCCAGCCGGCCGCGGACAGCGCCGCCTACCAGGAATATGTGCTGACCGAGCAAGGCCAGGCCTTGTTTCCCGTTGTGGTGGCGCTTCGTCAGTGGGGCGAACGGCATCTGTTCGCGGAAAATGAGCCGCATTCCGAGCTGGTAGAGAAGGCGACGGGCGAACCCCTGGATTTCATGGCGCCTCGGACAATGGATGGGCGCACGGTGTCGCCGGACGACACCGAGGTACGAAAATTATCGTCGTGACGTGGCTTTCGCCGACGCACGGCGACTGGCCGCAATCTCGGCCAACAGCGCAGCAAGATCGCTTCCGTCGACCGGCTTGACGAAGTGAAAATCAAAACCGGCGGCCTTCGTCGCCGCGCGGTCCTCATCGCGTCCATACCCTGTCACGGCGATCAGGACGGCGTTTGCCGTCGAAGGATTTGCACGCAGGCGACGCGCCAGGGCGAAGCCATCGATTTCGGGCAGGCCGATATCGAGCAGATAGACATCGGCGGGGGCGTCCATCGCCTTGCGCAAGGCGGCGACCGAGCTGTGTTCGGTGCATACTTCATGGCCCTCGGCCGCAATTCTGGTCGACAGCATTTCGGCTGCATCGATATTGTCATCCACGACCAATATGCGCAGCGGGCTCGCCGGGCTGGCCGATGCCGGGAAGGGCGCATGCGGCTCCAGGTCGGCGCCGGCCGGCGCCATCGGCAATATCAAGGTGAAGCAGCTGCCCTTTCCCAGGCCGCCGCTGCTGGCGCCGATGACGCCGCCATGCAGCTCGACAAGCCGCTTGACGACGGCAAGTCCAATCCCGAGGCCACCTTGCGCACGGTCCGCGGCACGCTCGGCCTGGGCGAACAGTTCGAATGCGCTGGCGATCAAATCCTCGCTCATCCCGATGCCGTTGTCGTTCACGGCGACATGAATACGTCCTTCCCTGGCCGCCATCTCGACCCACAGCCGGCCTCCGGGCGGTGTGTACTTGGCTGCATTGTTGAGCAGGTTCGCGAATACCTGGATCAAGCGCTTCGCATCGCCGCAGACCACCAGGGGTTCCGTCTGCAGCGGCAGGTCGAGCTGGTGGTCGCGTGCACGTATGAGGGGCATGACCTGCTCCACTGCCTATGCAAGGATGGCCCGCAGGTCGGCGCGGCGTTGGTCGATGACGACCAGCCCTCGTGTGACACGCGAGACATCGAGCAAATCGTCCACCAGTCCGGTCAGATGCTTTACCTGCCGCAGGATGACGGCGCTGGTACGCTCGACCTGTCCGTCGGCGGTCGTTTTACGGCTCAACAGTTCGGCAGCGACCATGATGGGTGCGAGCGGGTTGCGCAGTTCATGCGCCAGCATCGCCCGGAATTCGTCCTTGCGGCGGTCGGATTCGCGCAAGGCGTCTTCCGCTTTCAAACGTTCGGTCATGTCGAGCAGCGCAACGACCGCGGCGATCACGTGCCCGTCGCGGTCGCGGATGGGGGCCGCCGAACAGACGACGATACGGCGTATGCGCGGTTCGTCGAAGGTCTCGATTTCGATCAAGGCATGTGTCTGAGGATGGCCGCGCAAGGCCTGTGCCAGCGGCCACTCGTCCGGTGCGACGCGCCGGCCTTGCCGCTCCGATCCATCGGCCCACCATCCGCGCCACGCGGAAAAATCGATGACCGTATTCCTCGGCAGCGAACTGCAGGACCACAAGGTGTCATGGGCAGCGTTCGATTCGAGGACCTTGCCGTTCGAATCGGCCATCATGATGCCGACCGGTGTCGCCTGGAGTACGGCGTTGAGACGCGCATGTCCCGCTTCGGCTTCGCTCGCGGCACGCAAGGCTTCCTGCTGGCTCAGGCGCAAGGCCTCCTCGGCGCGCTTTTGCTCGGTGACCTCGATCGTCACGTGGTAGATGCATAGCAGTGCGCCATCCTCGTCGAAAATCGGGGTGTTGACCGCATTCCAGAATCGTTCGACGAAGACTTCGACCCCATCCTTGTTCACTGTGCGAATCGGGTAACGCTGGGTCGGCATCGCCTGCGGCTGGCCTGTTTCGATGGCGCGTTCCAGGGAGGCTCGCAGCGCCTCGACGCCGGTATCGAAGGGGTCGTTCGGATCGGCGGGAAGTGCCTGGAACAATAACTGTCCGACCAGCTGCTCGCGTGTGTGGTTGACGTTGCGCAGGAAGGCATTGTTGACGTCGAGGATGACCGGGTCGGCGCTCGGCGACAGGATATACGCCCTATCGGCGCATTCAGAAAAAACGAATGATAAAGGGCACGATCCATGAGGCTCCCGGAAAGCAGTAGCGAGTCCCGAACTAGCCTAGCCTAAGCATTGCAAAAAGCGCGTGCGGCAATTAACGGAGTGCCTGCATATCGGATGCCGCCGGTTTTTCAGTCCTGCCAGCAGACCTCGCCCAAGCCCCCTATAATCGGTTTTTTAGCGCAGGCCGATCATGCAATCCCCAGTAAATACAAGTACTTACGAGAAATCCGCGATCCCCGTGGACGGCCTCAAGGGCAGCCAGCTCATCTGGGCCGTGATCGTCCTTTCGCTGGGCGTCGGCATGTCCGCGCTCGACACCGCCATCGCCAACACGGCGCTGCCGGCCATGGCCCAGCAGCTGCACGCCAGCCCGGCGGACTCGGTCTGGATCGTCAACGCCTACCAGCTGGCGATGGTCGCGACCCTGCTGCCGATCGCGGCGCTGGGCGAGACCGTCGGCTACAAGCGTGTCTACATCGCCGGCATGGCGATCTTCACGGCGGCATCGCTGGGCTGCGCGCTGGCCTGGTCGCTGCCGATGCTGATCGTGGCGCGCCTGTTCCAGGGACTCGGCGCGGCGGCGCTGATGGGCGTGAATTCGGCGCTGATCCGCGCGGTCTATCCGTCCCGCCTGCACGGACGCGGCTTCGGCAACAATGCGCTGGTGGTGGCGATCGGCTTTGCGCTGGGGCCGAGCCTGGCCTCGATCATCCTCGCGACCGCGTCCTGGGAATGGCTGTTCGGGATCAACGTGCTGCCCGGTGTGCTCGGCTGGTTCCTGGCGCGCAGGGCGCTGCCGGAAACCGCGCGCGCCAGCCACAAGGTCGACGGCGTCGCCGGGCTGTACAACGTGGCCGCCTTCGGCATGGCGGTGCTGGCGCTGGGCGATGCAGCGCACCGCGTCGGCATGCGCACCCTGCTGCCCGAGACCTTGCTGGCGCTGCTGTTCTTCTTCCTGCTGCTGCGCCGCCAGAAGGGGCACCCGGCGCCGCTGCTGCCGGTGGACCTGTTCCGGCTGCCGCTGTTTTCGCTGTCCACGCTGACCTCGATCTGCACCTTCGCGGCGCAGGCGCTGGCCTTCGTGGCGCTGCCGTTCTACTTCGAGAGCCAGCTGGGCCGCTCGGCGGTGGAGACCGGCTTCCTGCTGACGCCCTGGCCGGTGATGGTCGGCGTGATGGCGCCGGTGGCGGGGCGCCTGTCCGACCGCTATTCGCCCGGCCTGCTGGGCGGCGTCGGCCTGGCGATCCTGGCGGCCGGCCTGGCCCTGCTGCTGGGGATGTCCGGCAATCCTTCGGCCTTCGAAATCGGCTGGCGCATGGCCGTGTGCGGGGTCGGCTTCGGTTTCTTCCAGGCGCCCAACGTGAAGGCGATCATGAGCAGCGCGCCGGCATCGCGCAGCGGCAGCGCCAGCGGCATGGTGGCGACCGCGCGCCTGATCGGGCAGTCGACCGGGGCCGCATTGGTGGCCTTCTGCCTGACCATGTTCCACCTGCGCGGCACCTGGTATGCGATCGCCATCGCCGCCGCCTTTGCCGCCGTGGCCAGCATCGCCAGCTTCTCGCGGCTGGTGGTGGCCAGGGCGCCTGCCTGATCCCTAGCTGGCGCTGAAAAAGGGGAGGGTGTCGAGCTCCAGCACCGGATAGCTGACGCGCCCCAAGCCTTCGCCGACGGTGATCATCTGCACACGCGTGCCGCCGGCGGCCTGGAAAGCCAGCAGTTCGCCGGTGTTCGCGCTCAGGAGCTCGACCACGTCGTGCACGCGCAGCGCCGCGTGGCGGTCCGCATGCCGTACCACCAGTACGCGCTGCGGTCCCTGACACGCCGCCGCATCGTCCGGCCCTTCGCGCAAATCGAGCAGCGGCAGGCTGCGCCCGCGCCAGGCGAAGGTCGGCATCGCGCCGGCGTCTCCATCCATCGTGTCGGGCAGCGGCAGGATCGCCTCCAGCGCCGCCATCGCAATCGCCCAGCGCCGGCCGGTATCGAACACGACGTGGGCCGGGGCGCGCTTCGCGCTTCTGGCGGATGCGTCCTGAATCGCCTCTTGCCGCGACAAGCCCGGCGCCGCGTGCGTGCGCAGCAGCGCCTCGGTATCGATCTGCAGCACGCGCTGCGGTTCTTCCTCGTCGCCGAGCAGGGCGATGGCCCGCACCAGCGGATGATCGATGCCGGCGTCCGGCGCCGCGGCGGCACTGTCGGCGGGCAGGGCGCGCACCGCGACCACTTCGTCGACCGGCAGCGCCACCAGCAAATCGTCCTGCGCCATGATCGCCACCAGCGGCGCCGGGCCGCTGTCGATGCCGAGCAGCGCCCCCAGGTCGACCAGCGGCAGATGCCGGCCGCGCCACTGGATCATGCCCAGCAGTTCACGGCCGGCACCCAGCAGCGGCTGGGCCTCGGGCCGGTCCAACACCTGCGCCACCAGAGCGGCCGGCAGCGCCAGCACCGTCGCGCCGATGCGGACCAGGGCCTGGAGCGGCTCCGGCGCAGCCTGCGCTTGCACGGCGTCGGAAGCAGCGTCGGAAGCAGCGTCGGAAGCAGCGCCGGCGGACGCGGTCCAGGCCTGCACCCGCGCCATCAACTGCAGCGGATCGAGCACGCTGAGCAGGTCGCCATCGCCGGCCGGCAGCACGCTGTGGAAGAAGTCGTCCTCGACCTGCCCATGATGGACGCGCTGCAGCTGCGAGGCGCGCGCACGCACCAGGCCGCGCACGGTGTCGATCGCCAGCCCGATGCGGCGGCCCTGCGCGCCCAGCACCAGGATCTGCGAGGGTGCGGCGTCCGCCGTCTCGCCCATCCACTTGCGCAAATCGACCACCGGTATCGCCTGCGCGCCGTCGCTGAACACGCCGTCGATCGCGCCGTGGCTGCGCGGCAGGCGCGCCAGCGCAGGCGGGCGGGCGAGGGCGCGCACCACGTGGCGGGTGTCGATGCCGATGGCCAGCTCGCCGAGCGCCACCCGGGCGTAGGCCAGCAGCGTTTCGGCGCCGGCTTCGCGCGCGTGTTCCATCATGCCGCCGGACGCCGCTCGAAGTTGGCGCTCAGCTGGGCCAGCAGCGCGGCGACGTCGCGGCTGGCGTCGGCCTGCTCGCTGGTGGCGCCGTGGATCTGCACGATCGAGCCGGAGGTCGTGCCGACCGAGCGCTCGATGCGGTCGAAGGCGTGCTTGACCTGGTCGGACAGCAGGCTGCCTTCGTTGACCCGGTTGATGGTCTCGTTGATCAGTTTGCCGATCTCGCGCGCGGCCCTGGCCGACTTCTCGGCCAGCTTGCGGACCTCGTCGGCCACCACCGAAAAGCCCAGGCCGTGCTCGCCGGCGCGCGCCGCTTCGATCGCGGCGTTGAAAGCCAGCAGATTGGTCTGGCTGGCGATGTCGCTGATGGTGTCGATGATGTCGTGCACGTCCCGCGAGGACTTCTGGATTTCGAGGATGGCCTCGCGCGAGCGGTCGAGCAGCTCGTTGCCGTCACGGGCTTCCTGCTGGGTCTGGACCGCGAGGTCGCGCGAACGCTCCGAATTGCCGGCGATGCTTTCGATCGAGCGGGTCAGCTCGCCCAGCACCTGGGTGATGTCGGCGACCTTGTCCTTGACCATCTGTTCGCGCTGCACCTGCTCGGTGATGTCGGTGGCGAACTTGACCACCTTGAAAGGCTTGCCGTTGACGTCCAGGATCGGGTTGTAGGTGGCCTGCAGCCAGATCTCGGCGCCGTGCTTGCCGCGGCGGCGGAAGCGCGCGCTCTTGAACTTGCCTTCGGCCAGGTCGGACCAGAAGTTGCGGTACTCGGCCGTCTGCGGCAGGTCCGGCGTGCAGAACATGCTGTGGTGCTGGCCCTGGATCTCGTCCATCGTGTAGCCGACCGTGCGCAGGAAGTTGCGGTTGGCGGTCAGGATGTTGCCGCGCAGGTCGAATTCGATCACGGCCTGCGAGCGCGACAGCGCATCGAGTTTGCCGGCGGTCTCGGCGCTCAGCAGCTTGGCCGGCGTGACGTCGGTGGCGAACTTGACGATCTTCAGCAGGCGTCCCTCGATGTCGAAAATCGGGTTGTAGGAAGCCTGGATCCAGACGTCATGGCCCTTCTTGTCGACGCGGCGGTATTCGCCGGCGTTGAACTCGCCGCGCGCCAGGTGCTCCCAGAAGGCCAGGTATTCCGGCGTGCGGGTATAGGCCGGGTCGCAGAACATGCGGTGGTGCTGGCCCAGCACTTCGTCGGCCGTGTAGCCGAAGGTGTCGAGGAAGTTGCCGTTGGCGCGCAGTACGCGGCCGTGCAGGTCGAACTCGATCACCGCCTGCCCGCGTTCGATGGCGGCGATCTTGCCTTCGTGGTCGCTGGTGGTCAGCTTGTGCTGGGTGATGTCGGTGGCGAACTTCACGACCTTCAGCGGCTTGCCGGCGCCGTCCAGCACCGGGTTGTAGCTGGCGTGGATCCAGACTTCGCGGCCGTTCCTGTCGAGCCGCTTGAACACGCCGGAATGCGGCTCGCCCTTGCCCAGCTGGGCCCAGAAGGCGGCGTACGCCGTCGAGCGCGCATAGTCGGGTTCGCAGAACATGCGGTGATGGCGGCCGACGACCTCGTCGAGGGCATAGCCGACGGTCTGCAGGAACAGCGGATTGGCATGCAGGATCGTGCCGTCGGTGGCGAACTCGATGATGGCCTGGGTGCGGTCGATGGCTTCCAGCAGCGCAGACTCGGCGCGCGGCGAGGCGACGGCCGATGCCGCCGCGGGATGTGCGTGGTGGTTCATGTGCTTGGCTTGGCCCGGTGGGCGAAAATGGTTGGATGGCGCACGGCGTCGTTCTGCATGCGGGGATTGGGCATGGCAGCAGGGCGGGAAGGTACCGTATTGCCTTAAGTAAATATATTCTACATGAAGCATCGCGCACGATACATCGCCGATTCTCACCAAATGTATCCGACTTGCAACGTTATCACGCCGGCGGCAGGCCCGGCGGGCTGCCGCGAAGCCTGCTAGGATGCTGTCTCGTTACAGGAAAGGCTCATCATGACCCAGGTATTCAAGATCGCCGCCATCCCCGGCGACGGCATCGGCAAGGAAGTGCTCCCGGAGGGGCTGAAAGTGCTGGCCGCGGCCAGCGAACGCTTCGGCCTCGAACTCGAGATCACGCAGTTCGACTGGGCCAGCTGCGACTACTATCAGCAGACCGGCGACATGATGCCGCCCGACTGGAAGGCGCAGTTGGCCGGCATGGACGCGATCTACTTCGGCGCGGTCGGCTGGCCGGCCACCGTGCCGGACCATATCTCGCTGTGGGGTTCGCTGCTGAAGTTCCGGCGCGAGTTCGATCAGTACATCAACCTGCGCCCGGTGCGCCTGTTCGAGGGCGTGCCTTGTCCGCTGGCGGGCAGGAAGCCCGGCGATATCGACTTCTTCGTGGTGCGCGAAAACACCGAGGGCGAGTACACCAACCTGGGCGGCATCATGTTCCCAGGCACCGAGCGCGAGATGGTGATCCAGGAATCGGTGTTCACCCGCCACGGCACCGACCGCGTGCTGCGCTATGCCTTCGAGCTGGCCAAGGCGCGCCAACGCAAGCATCTGACGGTGGCCACCAAGTCGAACGGCATCGCGATCAGCATGCCCTGGTGGGATGGCCGCGCCGACGCCATGCACGCCGAGTACCCGGAAGTCACGGTCGACAAGCAGCACATCGACATCCTCACCGCGCGCTTCGTACTGCAGCCGAACCGCTTCGACGTGGTGGTCGCCTCCAACCTGTTCGGCGACATCCTGTCCGACCTCGGCCCGGCCTGTACCGGCACCATCGGCCTGGCGCCGTCCGGCAACCTGAACCCGGACCGCAAGTTCCCCTCGCTGTTCGAGCCGGTGCACGGCTCGGCGCCGGACATCGCCGGGCAGGGCATCGCCAACCCGATCGCGATGATCTGGTCGGGCGCGATGATGCTGGCCTTCCTGGCGGCCGGCGCCAAGGTGCCAGCCTGCTACGGCGAGGCCCATGACGCGATCCTGTCCGCGATCGAGGAAGTGCTGCGCAGCGGTCCGCGCACGCGCGACCTGGGCGGCGAGGCGGGCACGGCGGAGGTCGGCGATGCGATCGCCGCCCTGGTGCGCGGCTGAATCAAGGCTTCGGCAAGGCTTTAAATGACGGCGCGCGCCTCGATATGGAGAGGATGGCGCGCCGCTCCCGCATTCCCGACTTTCCCGAGCTGCCCCCGGCTCCCGCCGCGGACAGTCCCTGCCCCTTGTGCGGCCGTCCGCTCGGCAGCGAGAACGTCGACCGCCACCATCTGGTCCCCAAGTCCCTGAAGGGCAGGGAGCAGTTCCCGATCCATAAAGTCTGCCACCGGAAGATCCACGCGACCTTTTCGGAAAAGGAGCTGCTGCGCGGGTATCACACCTGGGAGGCGCTGCAGGGCCACGAAGACATCCGTTCCTTCATCGAATGGGTGGCGAAAAAGCCGCCGGGGTTTTACACGCGCACGTTCACGTCGAATAAAAAGAAGGGGCGTTGAACGCGGGTATTTACAATCATTTCGCCGAGGATCGCGCAAATTCGGCAAAAAAACCGGCGTTCGTTCCAAGAAATGATGCCTGGTGATTATTCTTGGGTGTAAAATTAAGTCTTCCAATTTTGCAATTCGCGTAGCAGTCCCTCCTCTTTTACCGCAGTTGCAATGACCCAAGACGACTCCACCCGCTGTTCCGTCCTCCTCATCGACGACGAATCCTTTTCCGAAGACATCATCACCCACGGTCTGAAAGCCTGCGCGCCGCATACGCTGCGCTATGCCAGCCAGCCGTCGATGGCGGTCGAGCTGGCCAGGGAGATCGGCGCGACGGTGGTGCTGGTCGATTTGCGCATGCCGGAGATCGACGGGCTGGAGGTCACGCGCCGCCTGCGCGCCGACAAGGATACCGAGCACATCCCCGTGATCGTGCTTTCGTCCGAGGATGACCCCGACGTCAAGGCCAAGGCCTTCGCGGTTGGCGCCAACGATTACCTGGTGAAGTGGCCGGACCCGCGCGAGCTGGTGGCGCGCGTGCGCTACCACAGCGACGCCTTCATCGCGCGGCGCCAGCGCGACGATGCCTTCGTCTCGCTGCGCCTCAGCCAGGAGCAGCTGGCGGCCAGCCAGTCGGCCCTGTTCCAGGCCCAGAAGATGGAAGCGATCGGCCAGCTCACCGGCGGCGTGGCGCACGACTTCAACAACGTACTGCAGATCATCGGCGGCAACCTGCAGCTGCTCAAGCTGGTGGGCGGCCTGAACGACGCCGGCCGGGCCCGCGTCGACGTCGCGCTGTCCGGCGTCGAGCGCGGCGCCAAGCTGTCCTCGCACCTGCTGGCCTTCGCGCGCCGCCAGCCGCTGCAGTCGGTGGTGATCAACCCCGGCCACCTGCTGCGCGAGATGGACGACATGATGCGCCGCGTGCTCGGCCCGCGCGCCCGCGTCGTCACCGAGATCGAGCATCGCCTGGGCAGCACCCTGGTCGACCCGAACCAGTTGAACAACGTGCTGCTGAACCTGGCCATCAATGCGCGCGACGCGATGGCCGGCAGCGGCACGCTGACGATCCGCGCCGCCAACGTCGGTCCGGACAGCGACATGCTGCCGCCCTCGCTGCCGGCCGCGCGCTATGTGCTGATCGAAGTGGCCGACACCGGCGGCGGCATGCCGCCGGAAGTGCTGGAGCGCGCCTTCGAGCCTTTCTTCACCACCAAGCCGACCGGGCAGGGCACGGGCCTGGGCCTGTCGATGGCTTACGGTTTCGTGAAGCAGTCGGGCGGCGAGATCGTGTTGAAAAGCGAAGCCGGCAAGGGCACCAGCGTGCGCATCTACCTGCCGCGCAGCGAAGGCGAACCGGACCTGGTCGAGGAGATCGCCGTGGCGCCGCTGCTGGGCGGTCCGGAGACCATCCTGGTGGTCGAGGACGAGGAAGACGTGCGCAGCGCCACCTGCGGCATCCTGTCGGCGCTGGGCTACCGGGTGCTGGAAGCGCCTGATGCGGCCGCCGCCAAGGCCATCGTCGAAAGCGGCGAGCAGATCGACCTGGTGTTCAGCGACGTGATCATGCCGGGACTGGTCAGCAGCCTGCAGCTGGGAGAAGTGGTGCGCGAGCGTCTGCCGAAGGCGCAGATTCTATACACCTCGGGGTATGCGGAAGGCGTGCTGGCGCACGAGGGGAAGATGGAAGCGAACGTCAATCTGCTGCAGAAACCCTACCACCCGGATGCGCTCAGTGCGCGCATCCGTCATTTGCTGCGCCGGCGCTCGGCGTAAGCCTACTTGTTCGGCCGGATGTACTTCTGCGAACCCGGCGGCGGTTCGTTCAGCACGGCCCAGAAGATGCCCAGGTCGGCGATCGCGCGCACGAATTCCGTGAAGTCGACCGGTTTCACCACGTAGGCATTCACGCCCAGTTCGTAGCTGCGCACCAGGTCCTGTTCTTCGCGCGAGGAGGTCAGCATCACCACCGGCAGCGGCTTCAGGCCGTCGGTGGTGCGGATCTCCTTCAATACTTCCAGGCCGTCGACCTTCGGCAGCTTCAGGTCGAGCAGGGCGACGGCCGGGTTGCCGGCCGGGCGCTGCGCGTACTCGCCGCGGCGGTGCAGGTAGTCGAGTGCTTCGGCGCCGTCGCGTACGACGATCACCTGGTTGGCGAGCTGGCTCTTCGACAATGCGATCAGCGTCAGCTCCAGGTCGTTCGGATTGTCTTCGACGAGCAGGATGGGCTTGAGCATGTGTTCTTTCAGGATTGGATCAGTTATTCGATACTTGTTTGGGAAGTGCAAACGAGAAGGTCGCGCCTTCGCCCTGCCTTGAGTCGGCCCAGACCCTGCCATTGTGCCGCTCGACGATGCGGCGGACGTTGGCCAGGCCGATGCCGGTTCCCTGGAAATCTTCCATACGGTGCAGGCGCTGGAATACGCCGAACAGCTTGTGGACGTAATCCATGTTGAAGCCGGCGCCATTGTCGGCCACATGGAAGATGGTCTCGTGCGGCATGTCCTCGAAGCCGATGCGGATCACGGCCGGGTCTTGTTTGCCGGTGAACTTCACGGCGTTCGACAGCAGGTTGAACATCGCCAGGTGCAGGAAGGTCGGGTCCGCGTAGACCGTCGGCAGCGGGGCGATATCCCACTCGATGTTGCGGCCGCGCGTTTCCAGCGCCAGCTTGTCGATGCAGGCGGCCACCAGGTCCTTCATGTCGACCGTGGTCGGGCGCAGCGAGGCGCGGCCCATCTGCGAGAAGGACAGCAGGTCGTCGACCAGCTTGCCGGCCATGCGCGCCGCATCCTTGATGTTCTTCAGGAAGCGCTGGCGCTGCTCGCCGTTCTCGCTGCCGGCCGATTCGATCAGGAGGTCGGCGAATCCAACGATGTGGCGCAGCGGCGCGCGCAAATCGTGCGACACCGAATACGAGAAGGCTTCGAGTTCCTTGTTCGAGCGCGTCAGCTCCTCGGCCAGCTCGGCCATCTGCTCGGCGCGCTCGAGCACGATGCCCAGCAGCGCGGTGCGGAATTCCAGCGCCAGTTCGATCTCGCCGCCGTGCCAGGGCACGCTGGTGCCGTGGATGGTTTCGCGCCAGGCGGCAAAGCTGGTGCGCGGCGACAGATTGATCGGCAGGCCGGCGGCGGTGGCCTGCACCAGCTTGTCGTGCGGATTGCCGGCCCATTCGATGGTGTGCACGAACTCGGGGCGGAACCACAGCAGGTAATGCTTGTGGATGCGCGAGATCGGCATCGCCAGCAGACCGCTGGCGTTGCGGATCATCTTCGCGGCCGGCGACCATTCGGCGGACAGCTTGTCGGTGTGGTAGACGTCGCCGTGGTCGTGCACCGCCAGCCAGTCGACCAGGCCGAGGATGTCTTCCTCCTCGGGCGCATCGCCGAAGGTCAGCACGCGCTCGTCGAACACCACCGCGACCCCGGTCGCGCGCGCGAAGCGCAGCAGTTCGGGGAATACGCCGGACAGGTTCTCGAGGAAGTTGTTACCCTGGCTCAGACCGGCCAGCATCGACACCACGATGCGCCGCACGTCGAGCCGGAACTGCAGCTCGTGGGCATCCTCGCGCGATTCGATGCACAGCGCCAGCAGCTGGGCCAGCTGTTCGCAGGCGGTGCGCTGCTCGAAAGGCACCGGCGACGGATCTTCGTTGTGGCAGGAGATGATGCCCCACAGCTTGCCCTTGACCATCAGCGACACCGACATCGAGGCCAGCGTGTGCATGTTGCGCATGTACTGCAGGTGCACCGGCGAGACGCTGCGCAGCACCGCGAACGACAAATCGTTCGGCTTGCCGGTGAGCGGGTTCAGGTTCGGCACCAGCGGCGCCGGCGTGTAGTTGGCGTTCTGGATCAGGCGGATCGGCGACAGCGCGTACAGCTGGCGCGCCTGGGCCGGAATGTCCGAGGCCGGGAAATGCTGGCCCATGTAGGAGGCGTAGTCGTCCTGCTTGGCTTCGGCCACGACATGGCCGTGGCCGTCGCGGTCGAACTGGTAGACCAGCACGCGGCCGTAGCCGGTGACCGAGCGCACGTGGTGGCAGGCCAACTGGGCCAGCGATTCGATGCTTTCGGCGCCGTCGACCTTTTTGAGGAAATCGCCGATCAGCGAGTACAAATGGCGGAAGTCGGCCGGCGCCGCGCGCTCGGTCGGCTCGAACTCGAGGATGGTCAATTCGTCCCAGCGGTGGGCCAGCACGTCGAAGTGGCGGCCGTTGGCGGCGGTGACCGTGCCCACATAGTATGGACGGGAGTCCAGCCTGGTCTCCAGCTCGGGCGCCAGGCGCAGGGCGGCGGCCTCGCCGATCACCTCGGCCAGCGGACGGCCGACCGCCGCCTGGGCGCTGCGGCCGGTCCAGTCGCCAAGGTTGGCGCTGGCCTGCAGCACCGCCATGTCGCTCGACAGGGTCAGCAGGAAGCCGTGCGGCTGGATGCTGCCGGGCGTGCGAATCGGCTCCCGGTCGCAGGCCGACAGGTCGAGTTCAGGGACGGAAGGGGCCGGATTCATGTGTAGGGTGACGGATGGGCGATCGTGGTTTCAAGCCCACTATTTTACATTGAAAAGTTTACCGACCTTCCGCTGGGCTATTTGACAATATTGCCGATGCGGCGATAACGCAACGTTGGCGCCTGCCGGACAATGTGAACTCCCGTGGCGCGCGTACCGACAGGAAGCCCATCATGCGTGTATGATTAAATGGTTTTGAATCAATGAATTAGGGCGTCTCGATACGCGCGTTTAGGCCATGAACGAACATACGCAGCAAAAAAAAGTCATGTCGGATGAGCGGCGCTACCAGTACCTGATCACCGGCATCAACGACTACGCGATCTACATGCTCGACCCGCAGGGGCACGTGAGCAGCTGGAACGCGGGCGCCAACCGTTTCAAGGGCTACGTGGCGCAGGAAATCCTGGGCCAGCATTTCTCGCGTTTCTACACCGACGAAGACCGCGCCTCCGGCCTGCCGACCTACGCCCTCAGGACCGCGCTCGAGCAGGGCAAGTTCGAAGCCGAAGGCTGGCGCGTGCGCAAGGACGGCAGCCGCTTCTGGGCCCACGTCGTGATCGACCCGATCTACAACGAGGACGGCATCCTGCTCGGCTACGCCAAGGTGACCCGCGACGTCACCGAGCGCAAGAAGGCCGAGGACAAGCTGCGCGAAAGCGAGCAGCGTTTCCGCCTGCTGGTGCAGGGCGTGACCGACTACGCGATCTACATGCTGTCGCCGGAAGGCCTGGTCACCAACTGGAACTCGGGCGCCGAACGCATCAAGGGCTACACCCACGACGAGATCGTCGGCAGCCACTTCTCGCGCTTCTATATCCCCGAAGACCAGACCGCCGGCGTGCCCAAGCGCGCGCTGTCGACCGCCGGCGAGGTCGGACGCTTCGAGGCCGAGGGCTGGCGCGTGCGCAAGGACGGCACCCGCTTCTGGGCCCACGTGATCATCGACGCGATCCACGACGACGAGGGCAAGCTGATGGGCTTCGCCAAGATCACCCGCGACCTGACCGAGAAGAAGCGCACCGCGGAGGCGCTGGAAGCGGCCAACGCCGCGCTCTACCAGGCGCAGAAGATGGAATCGATCGGCCAGCTCACCGGCGGCATCGCGCATGACTTCAACAACCTGCTGTCGGTGCTGTCGAGCGGCCTCGAAGTGCTGGCGATGCAGCGCGGCGGCGAGGGCGGCGACAGCCGCACCATCGACAGCATGCGCCGCGCCGTCGACCGCGGCGCGCGCCTGACCCAGCAGCTGCTCGCGTTCGCTCGCCAGCAGCCGCTGCAGGCCGAGACCCGCAGTCTGAACCGCATCATCACCGGCTTCGAACCGGTGCTGCGCCGCGCCGGCAATTCGAACATCGAATTCGTGGTCGACCTCGACCGCAAGGCGCACAGCGCCGTGATCGACAGCGCGCGTTTCGAGTCGGCGCTGCTGAACCTGGTGGTCAACGCGCGCGACGCCATGCCGGACGGCGGCCGCATCGTCATCGCCACCCGCAACGTCACGCTCGACCACCACGAGGCGGGCAGCCTGCCCGCCGGCGAATACGTCAAGGTGACGGTCAGCGATACCGGCACCGGCATGCCGCGCGAGGTGGTGGGGCGCGCCTTCGAGCCCTTCTTCACCACCAAGGAAGTGGGCAAGGGCACCGGGCTCGGCCTGTCCCAGGTGTACGGCTTCATCAAGCAGTCGGACGGCGAAGTCGTGATCGAGAGCTGCGAAGGCGAGGGCACCACGATCGCGATCTACCTGCCGGCGGTGGTGTCCGATGCCCAGGAAGACAAGCGTTCCCATGTCGAGCGGGTGCTGATCGTCGAGGACGAGACGGACCTGATGGACGTCGCCGCATCGCTGTTCACCAGCATGGGCTACGACGTGCTGACCGCTTCCAGCGGCCGCGAGGCGATGGACGTGCTGGAACAGCGCGACGTCGACATCCTGTTCACCGACGTCGTCATGCCGAACGGGATGGACGGGCTGGAACTGGCCAGCTACACGCGCACCCACTATCCGGACACCAAGATCATGCTGGCCTCCGGCTACCCGCTGCCGGCGCTCAAGCAGCGTCATGGCCAGGACTTGAACGACTTCGCCTTCGTCAACAAGCCCTACCGGCTGGCCGATCTGGCGCGGACGCTGCGTTCGGCAATCTAACGTAGGGTGGGCACCCCGTGCCCACGATCCGCTACAGCCCGAAAATAATGTCGCAGATACGGTCATAGACCGGATCCGCCGAGGGCCCGGTATTCGGCCAGTTCAGGATATCGAAGTGGTCGTAGCCGTCGTAGGTGCCGAGGTAATTCCAGCTGCCCTTGACCGCACGGCCGTCGTAGTCGCGCACCGGATGGCCGGCGGGCGCGTGCATGCTCACTGTGTTGACCACGCCGTCGCTGGCGAACCAGCTGCTGTCGATGCGCACCCGACCCAGCGCCGACTGGGTGTACGAACCCATGCCCGGCTGGCCCAGCGTGCCGGCGATGGTTTCGCCCGCGAACAGCTTGAAGTAGGGGATCATGTCATCGCGCGGGTACTGGAACTGGCTGCTCTGGACCGGCGCCAGCACGCGGTCGCTGCCGTTGCAGCACCACGCCCCCGCCACGGTCGCCAGCGTCCCCACCGAAAACCAGTACACCGAGGGCGAGGTCTGCGCCCAGCGGTTAAACTCGCGCGCGCCGTCCGGCGCCAGCTCCCAGTGTGCCAGGCGGTTGTCGAGGATGTCGCGCAGCGGGCTTCTCAGGTTCGGCAGGACGTCCAGCACGGCATCGCGCAGCGTGGTGCCGTTGTGCGGCGCCGAGATCGTCACCACGCTCTTCACCCAGCCGCGCTTGCCGCCGCGGTACAGGTCGCCGCCGCCTTCGTCGCCGTCGGGCGAGCCGTGCTCCAGCAGCTGGACCAGGGCGCGGATCGTGGTGCCGCCCTGGCTGTGGCCGACCAGGTGGACCGGATGCACCGCATCCCATTGCGGATAGAAGGCGAGCGGGTAGCCGTGCGGATTGTTGTTCGGATCGGCGGCCCAGCATTTACCAGTGGGCTGGCGCGCCTGGCCGGGATAGCCGTAGCGCGCCACGTGGGTGGCGCCATAGTCGACGCAGCCGCCCTTGATCTGCGCGTACAGCTCGGCGGCGCGGTCCCAGTTGGAGCTGATGGCGCCGACGCCGGCCGTGTAGACCGCATGCGGCCCCTTGTAGACCTGCATGCGCACGGCGATGTTGCGGTAGCCGCCCCAGTACAGGAAACCGTTGCCGGGATAGGTGTCGGGGCCGAAGCCGAGGAAGCCGTGGACCAGGACCACCGGGTCGTTATTGGCGGCCCCGGCTGGTGCCATGCCGAGCAGGCAGGCCAGGGCCAGCAGGGCTCGGGTGCAGAGGGTATTGAGGGACGACATGCAGGGCTCCCGTTTTGGGTGGCGGACACTGCATTGTCGAAGTGGTATCGGGTAAGGAGTTTGCGCGAACCCAAACCGCTGAGTACGCCGCCATTCCCGCTGCCCCAAAACGTCATTCCCGCTGCCCCAAAACGTCATTCCCGCGGAAGCGGGAATCCATGCTGAGCCACTAAGCACGCGGCGTATGGATTCCCGCCTTCGCGGGAATGACGTTCAGGCAGCGGAATGACGTTCAGGCAGCGGAATGACGTTCAGGCAGCGGGAATGACGTTCAGGCAGCGGAAATGACGTTCAGGGAGCGGGAACGACGGAGCAGTTAGTTGGTCACCGCCGCTGTACTACCCATCTGCGCGGTCCCGGCCGCATCGCTGCTCGGCGCCGGCGTATTCGAGGCCGTCACCGCGGCCTTTTCGGCCAGGTCCGGGTTCCACACCACGTGCTCGTCGACCGAGTACAGGCGGCACGGCTTGTCGCTCTTGGCCGAGCAGGTCGCCAGGGCGCGTGCTTCCGGATCTTCGCCTTCTTCGGCCCAGCACCAGGCGCCGCTGCTCGATACCGCGAATGCGCGCGGCGTCATCTTGGTCAGGTAGTCCGCATAGGCGCGCTTGCCGTTTTCGCTCAGGAAGGGCACCGACTCGACGTCGTCGACCTTCGCGAAATTGGTCGGCTGCGGCATCGGCGGCTCGGGCACCTTGTAGATCACCTTGGTCGGCATGCCGATGCGGTCCAGGAATTCCATGGTGTCGGCCAGCCAGACCTTCCCGCCGTCGCGGCTGGCCAGCATGCCGTGCGAATCGCGCTTGAAGGCCGCGTACTCGACCAGCTTGGCCTTGCCGCCGGCCTGCTCGAAGGCGTCGTGCATGCGCGCCACCAGTTCCGGGCCGAACAGCGAATCGTTCTGGCCGTACATCCACAGGCTCGGCAGTTTGTTCTGCGCACCGTATTCGGCAAAGGCCGAGACCAGGGCCGAGCGCCAGCCGCAGCCGTTGCTGTCGTCGCGCAGGCCGCCGGCAAAGTTGATCAGGCCGCGCACGCCCGGCAGTTCCTGGGTACCCAGGGCGATCGTCGCCAGGCCGCCATAGGACTGGCCGGCAACCACGATATGGTCGGCGTCGATCCACTTCTGGGCGCGGGCATATTCCAGCGTGTCGCGGATATCCTCGGCCTGGGTGTAGCCGTTGGCCGTCATGTCGCAACCGTGGTCGCGGTAGCGGCCGGTCGAGTTGGCGAAGCCCTGGCGCATCGGCACCATCACCGCATAGCCGCGGGCCACGAAGGCGTGCGCCATGTGGTAGAAGCGGTCGCGCGGCTGCAGGTTCGGGTGACCCGGATCCTTGCCGTGGTTGATGATGATGAGCGGGAACGGGCCCGGACCGTTGGGCTGGAACACGGTCGTCTCCAGGCGTGCCTGGTGATTGCGGCCGGCCGGGATCAGAACGATGTGCTCGTTGATGCGGTAGTCCAGCTGCAGCTCCTGCTCGACCGAGAAGCCGGGCAGCATGGCCAGGACCACAATCGCTGCGGAGGTAAGTTTGCGAACAGATGCGGGTGCTCTAAACATGGAAAACTCTGAGACAGTGGCCTTACGGATGTGCTCGCAAGAAACCAATTGCTTAGCGGAATAAGTTGATTCTAAGCACTGTAATTTCTGAGAGCAATATCCGTTTAACCAATTCGCGCATTAAATCTTCGCGTGTGGCCACATATGCCAGAACAGGCAGATAATTCGCATGTCCAACGATTGGGTGGCCTATGGATACGCTTGATGAGAAGTTCATGCAGGCTCTGCAGGCAGGTGGAAGGGCCTGGCAAAAGGCGCTCGAGCGCCAGCTCAAGACCTGCGGCCTGACCGCGGCCGGCTGGAGCGCCATCGCCGCGCTGGCCGAGATGCGCCGCGCCGCCGGCGAGGATGCGCGCCCGCCTTCGCAGACCGCGCTGGCCCAGCAGCTGGGCGTGGACGGCGCGACCCTGGTCGCCACCATCGACCGCCTGGCGAGTGCGAATCTGATCGCACGGATACCGAGCCGGCAGGACCGCCGCGTGAAGCTCGTCGTGCTCACGCAACAGGGCAGGCAGCTCGAAGAAAAGGCGCGGGCCCAGGCCGATGCCCTGCGGCGCGAGGCGCTGGCGCGTCTCGACCCCGGCGGTCTCGCGGTGGCCGCCGAGGTGCTGGAACAGTTGCAGCAGGTGCTGGAGAACGCATGAGCGACAAGTACGCCCCGCGCGAATGGCACCCCGACGAACGCCCGACCATGCCGGGCGGGCCGTCCTTCCCGGCTCACTCCACGCCGCGCCGCATCGCCTTCTTCCTGGTCGGCACCCTGGTCACGTTGACCGGTGGCCTCGGCAATGCGCTGGTGACGGTCAACCTGGTCAATCTGCAGGGCACGCTGGGCGCGTTTGCCGCCGAGACCAACTGGCTGCCGACCGCCTATGTGATGACCAACGTCTCGATGAACCTGCTGCTGGTGAAGTTCCGCCAGCAGTTCGGCCTGCGCGCGTTCACCGAGTTCTTCCTGGTGCTGTACGCGCTGGTGACCTTCGCCCACCTGTTCGTCAACGATCTCGGCTCGGCGATCGCGGTGCGCGCGGCGCACGGCATGGTCGGCGCGGCGCTGTCCACGCTGGGCCTGTACTACACGCTGCAATCCTTCAAGAAGGAGTGGCGGCCGCGCGGCATCATCATTTCGACCGGCATCTCGCAGCTGGCGCAGCCGATCGCCTATCTGTTCTCGACACGGCTGCTGGAAGTGGCCGAATGGCGCGGGCTGTATGTGTTCGAGCTGGGCCTGACCCTGGTCACACTGGGCGCGGTGCTGTGGCTCAAGCTGCCGCCGGGCGACCGTTTCAAAGCCTTCCGGCCGACCGACTTCGTCACCTTCGCGCTGTTCGCGCCCGGCATGGCGCTGCTGTGCGCGGCGCTGAGCTTCGGCCGCGTGCTGTGGTGGACCCAGGAGCCCTGGGTCGGCGTGGCGCTGGCCGTGTCGATCTTCCTGCTCCTGGCGGCGGTCGCCGTCGAGCACAACCGCAAGAACCCGCTGCTGAACCTGCGCTGGCTCACCAATGGCATGATCGCGCGCCTGTTCATCGCGATGGTGCTGGTGCGGGTGGTGCTGTCCGAGCAGAGCGTGGGCGCGGTCGGCTTCCTGCGCATGGTGGGACTGAACAACGACCAGCTGCAGACCCTGTTCCTGGTGGTGCTGGGCGCGACCATCCTCGGCATCGTGATGTCGGCGCTGACCTTCAATCCGCCGCACCTGATGGCGCCGCAGGTGGTCGCCCTGCTGATCATGGCGCTGGGCGCCTGGATCGATTCCCACGCCACCAGCCAGACCCGCCCGGAAGAGATGTACGTCAGTCAGGCCCTGCTGGCCTTCGGCGGCGTGTTCTTCCTCGGCCCCTTGCTGCTCACGCTGCTGGGTACCGTGATCACGAATCCGGCCAACCTGATCACCTTCTCGGTGCTGTTCGGCCTGACCCAGAACCTGGGCGGCCTGCTCGGTTCCTCGCTGCTGGGCACCTGGCAGGTGATGCGCGAAAAATTCCATTCCTCGAACCTGGCCGACCAGCTCAGCAGCCTCGATCCGCTGGTGGCGGCCCGCATCCAGCAGGGCGGTGCGGCGTATGGGCGGGTACTCGCCGACCCGTCCTCGCGCACGCGCCAGGGCATTTCGGTGCTGAGCCAGACCGCCACGCGCGAAGCCAACATCCTGGCCTACAACGACGTGTTCCTGATGATCTCCATCCTCGCCGCCCTGCTGGCGGCCTGGATCTTCGGCCGCGCGCTGTGGCTGAAGTATGTGGCGCCGCCGAAGCCCGCCGCGCCGCCGCCGACCCCGACCCCGACCCCGGCGCCTCCGGCGGAGGTGCCCGAAACCTTGACCGATTCGCCGATCGCCGACGCGCAGGGCGAGGCGCCCGAGCCGACCGTCGACGGATCGGTACGCCCAACATGAACATTTGAAACGACACAGCCATGGCCGAAACCACCACGACCGCAGCCCAGCAAAAATCGAACCGCCACGTCATCGTCAGCGGCGCCCTGTTCGCGCTCATCGCGCTGATCGGCGTGCTGATCGTGCTGTATGCCTGGGACCTGCCGCCCTTCCGCAGCACCGTCGAGACCACCGAGAACGCCACCGTGCGCGGGCAGGTGACCATCATCAGTCCGCAGTTGTCCGGTTACATCGTCGAGGTCGACGTGCAGGACTTCCAGAACGTCAAGCAGGGCCAGCTCCTGATGCGCATCGACGACCGCATCTACCAGCAGCGCCTGGAGCAGGCGCGCGCCCAGCTGGCGACCCAGCGCGCGGCGCTCGCCAATTTCGCCCAGAGCCAGAAGAGCGCGGCCGCCACCATCGCCCAGAACGAGGCGGCGGTGGCGAACGCCGGCGCCCAGGCCCAGCGCGCCCAGGCCGACCTGCGCCGGGTCGAGGAGCTGGCGGCCGACGGTTCGCTGTCCACGCGTGAACGCGACGCCGCGCGCGCCGCGCACGCGCAGGCGGTGGCCCAGACCGCGCAGTCGCGCGCCGCGCTCGAGATCTCGCGCCAGAACCTGCGCACCGTGGACGTCAACCGCGCCTCGCTGGAAGCGGCGGTGGCCAACGCGGAAGCGGCCGTCAGGCTGGCCGAAATCGACCTGTCGAATACCCGCATCCTGGCACCGCGCGACGGCCAGCTGGGCCAGGTGACGGTGCGCCTGGGCGCCTTCGTCAACGCCGGCGCCCAGCTGACGGCCCTGGTGCCGCAGACCATGTGGGTGGTGGCCAACATGAAGGAGACGCAGATGGCCGGGGTGCGCCTGGGCCAGCCGGTCACCTTCACCGTCGACGCCCTGAACCACGCGAAGATGCGCGGCCACGTCGAGCAGATCGCGCCGGCCACCGGTTCCGAGTTCTCGGTCATCACCCCGGACAACGCGACCGGCAACTTCGTCAAGATCGCCCAGCGCATCCCGGTGCGCATCAGCATCGACCCCAACCAGGAGCTGGCAACGCGCCTGCGGCCGGGCATGTCGGTGGTCGCCAGCATCGACACCAAGGCGCCGGCCGCCGCCGCCGCTGCTTCCAAAGGGCAGCAGCGATGAGGCGCGGGCTGGGTTGTTCGCTGGCGGCGGGCGCGGCCGCGCTGCTGCTGGCCGGCTGCCGGATCGCGGTGCCGGACCGCCCCGTGTCCACGCTCGAGGTGCCGGTGGCCTGGCGCGCGCCTTTGCAGGTCGGGCCGAATGCCGCCGTCGAGCAGGGCTGGTGGCGCGCCTTCGGCGATCCGGCGCTGGACGCCCTGGTGGCGCAGGCGCTGGCGCGCAACGGCGACCTGCGCACCGCGCGCTCACGTTTGCTGGAATACCAGGCCCGCATCCGGGTGGCGCGCGCGGCCCAGGAACCGAACCTGTCGGTCAGCGTCGGCCCGACCCGTGCCCGCAGCATCGGGCCGCTCGGCACGCCGGTCGAATCGACCGCGATCACCGGCAACGTGCAGGCGGCCTACGAATTCGATCCCTGGGGCCGGCTGGAAGCGGCCACGCAGGCCGCGCGCTTCGACCTCGCGGCCCAGCAGGCGGCGGCGGATGCGGTGGCGCTGTCGGTGGCGGCGAATACCGCGTCCGGCTACCTGAACCTGCGCGGCCTGGATGCCCAGCTGGCGCTGGCGCGCCAGACCCTGGCCTCGCGCGAACAGTCGCTGGCGCTGGCGCGGCGCCAGTTCGAGGTCGGCTACAGCTCGCGCCTGGAGCTGTCCCAGGCCGAGGCCGAGTACCGCAACACGGCCGCCGTCGTGCCCCAGCTGGAGCGCGCCATCACCCAGCAGGAGAACGCGCTGAACCTGCTGGCCGGCGCCAATCCCGGACCGGTAGCGCGCGGCGCCGAGCTGACGGCCCTGCGTCCGCCCGGCATCGCACCGGGCCTGCCGTCCGAACTGCTGCGCCGCCGCCCCGACATCGCCCAGGCCGAGCGTACGGTGGCGGCGGCGGATGCCAGCCTGGCCGCGGCCCGCGACCAGATGCTGCCCTCGCTGCGCCTGACCGCATCGGTCGGCGGCTATGCGCACAATCTGCCGGACCTGCTGGGCGCCGGCACCACCTTGTGGAGCGTGGGCGGCAGCGTGCTGGCGCCGATCTTCGACGCCGGCCGCCTGCGCGCCCAGGCCGAGATCTCGGCCTCGCTGCGCGACCGCGCCGTGTTCGCCTACGAGAGCGTGGTGCGTAACGCCTTCGCCGAGACCGAGAACGGCTTGAGCAGCGTGCAGCGCCTGCGCGAGCAGCTGGAACAGGCCGAGGCGCGCCGCGTCGCCACCGCCGAGGTGCTGCGCATCGCCCACAACCGCTACCGCAACGGCTATTCGTCCTACCTGGAAGAGCTGGACGCCCAGCGCAATGCCTTCAGCGCCGAGACCAGCGTGCTGCAGCTCCGGGCAAGCTGGCTGCAGGCGCACGTCGACCTGTATCGCGCGCTCGGTGGCGGCTGGAACGTGGCATCTTAGACAAACTTGCAAACAGTGGAGGCAGCATGATCAATATCGGAGTGATAGTGGGCAGCACCCGCCCCGGACGCAAGGCGCTCGACGTGGCGCGCTGGGTGATGGAAGTGGCGGGCACGCGCGGCGATGCCGCTTTCGAACTGGTCGATATCCAGGCATTCAATCTGCCGCTGCTGGACGAGCCGGTGCCGCCCTCGATGGGCCAGTATTCGCAACCGCATACCAAGGCCTGGGCCGCGAAGATCGCCGAGTTCGACGGCTTCGTGTTCGTGACCCCGGAGTACAACCACGCTACCTCCGGCGCGCTGAAGAACGCGATCGACTTCCTGTATAAGGAGTGGAACCACAAGGCGGCCGGCTTCGTCGGTTACGGCAGCGCCGGCGGCGCGCGCGCGATCGAGAACCTGCGCCTGGTGATGGGCGAGCTGATGGTGGCCGACGTGCGGGCCCAGGTCATGCTGTCGCTGTTCACCGATTTCGAGAATTTCACGACCTTCAATCCGGCCGAGCATCATGAGCGCGCGGTCGAAACCATGCTCGACCAGGTGGTGCAGTGGGCCGGCGCGCTGAAGCCGCTGCGCAAGGACGATCCGCCGGTCGAGGTGCCGGACAACATGCCGCCGCGCGGGGAGCGGGTGGGCGGCAGTTTCTGAGGATGTTGGTGCATCTGATAAAGTGTCGCGTCTTGCCATAACCTTCATGACTTAGCAGATGAATCAGCAGCAGATTTGGGTGGAGCCGGTGGGCGACATCGTTCTGGCGCGCCTACGTGGCAGGTGCGACGAGGACATATTGAAGGAATGCATGCACCGCGTTTTCGAACTGGTAAAGGATACCGGCCAGTTCAAGGTGTTGTACGACGCACTGGAGTTGGAAGACCCGACGGTTGACATGGCTCTGTTGCAACAGGAAATGGACATGGAGGCCAGACAGGCGTTGGGCCCCGTTCCGCTGCGCAGAGCCATTCTGGTTCCCAACACGCGTATCGCTTATCTGGCGCGTATCGCGTTTGGACAATTCGGCGAAGGCGCGTACCGGGTCTTCTACAACGACATGTCACAGGCAATCCTGTGGCTGGAGGAGAAGCTTTAGGCTCCCCGCGTCAATGACTTCTTCCACCCCTCAGCCGCGCCGCGCTACCTGCGGCGCCTGCCTGCGCGCGCAAAGCGCCTGTATCTGCCGTTTCGTCACGCCTCTCGACAGCCATGTCGAACTATTGGTGCTGCAGCATCCGCTCGAGGTGCGCAACGCCAAGAACAGCGCGCGCCTGCTGCATTTGTCGCTGCCGTCGAGCCGTCTGCTGGTCGGCGAAAGCTTCGCTCCCGAAGTCCTGAACGCGACCCTGCATGACGGCGGGCGCACGCCCTTGCTGCTGTATCCGCAGCTGGCAGGCGAGGCGGCACTGGGGCTGCCGGCGCCGCCATCGCTGGAGCCTCGCCTGTTGCAGCAGCCTGAGCGCTTGCGCCTGGTGCTGCTGGACGCCACCTGGCGCAAGAGCCGCAAGATGCTCTACCTTAATTCCTTGCTGCAAGGCTTGCCGCGCCTGGCCCTGCACGACCTGCCGCCCTCGAATTACCGGATTCGCAAGGCCCACGCGCCGGACCAGTTGTCTTCGCTGGAAGCGGCCGCATATGCATTGTCGCAACTCGAAAACCGTCCCACCCACTACCAAACGTTGTTCGCAGGCTTCGACGCGTTTGTGGAACAACAATCCCAGCTATTTCGCGCTTGAACCCACTGTAAAGCGGGTGTACGATACTGTATATCCATACAGTACTCGGGAGCGCCATAGTGAATCGCCAACAAGCTTGGGCAGAAGACGTGGAATTGCAAGGACAGGTCATGATCCCTCCACGGCCGCTGACGCCGCACAAGGGACGCGGAGCCGTGTCCAATCTCCAGGGCCGTTACGAGGTCCACCGCCGCGAAGGTTTCGACGACGGCTGGACGGTCCCGGGACTGAAGGAAGAGGGCAAGCCTGCGCCCAAGACCATTGTCACGGATGAGTTCGCCAAAACCATCCTCAGCCGCAATGCCTCGCCGGACATTCCATTCAATGTCTCGATCAACCCCTACCGTGGCTGCGAGCACGGCTGCATCTATTGCTTCGCCCGTCCTTCGCACAGCTATCTCGGTCTGTCGCCGGGCCTGGATTTCGAAAGCCGCCTGTTCGCCAAGGTGAATGCGGCGGACCTGCTGCGCCGCGAACTGGCCAAGCCCGGCTACGTGCCCGAAAGCATCGCCATCGGCGTCAACACCGACGCCTATCAACCCTGCGAACGCGAGCGCGGCATTACCCGCGAGATCCTGCAGGTGCTGGGCGAGTGCAATCACCCGTATGGCCTGATCACCAAGTCGGCGCTGATCGAGCGCGACATCGACCTGATCGCGCCGATGGCAGAGAAGGGCCTGGCCACCGCCGCGATCACGCTGACAACGCTGGACGGCGAGATCGCGCGCACCCTCGAGCCGCGCGCAGCCGCGCCGGCACGCCGCCTGCGCGCGATCCGCACCCTCACCGAAGCCGGCATCCCGGTCAGCGTGAGCGTGGCGCCGATCATTCCCTTCATCACCGAACCGGAAATTGAGCGCATCCTCGAGGCCGCCAAGGATGCCGGCGCGGTCGGCGCCCATTACACGGTGCTGCGCATGCCGTGGGAGGTCAACCCCTTGTTCCATCAATGGTTGTACGCTCATTTTCCAGACCGTGCGCAACGCGTGCTGAACCGCATGAAGGACATGCATGCCGGCAAGGAGTACGACAGCGACTTCAGCAAGCGCATGAGCGGCGAAGGCGTGTGGGCCGACCTGATCCGCCAGCGGTTCACGAAGGCGGTCAAGCGCCTGGGGCTGGACGGCTTCAATGGCCGCTTCAGCAAGATGGATGGTGCCCAGTTCCGCCGCCCGCTGGTGGTGCCATCGGCGGCGGCCTGCCAGCGCCGCGACGAGGACGTCACCCAGCTCGACCTGTTCGGTGGAATGCCGGCCGGCGAGGGCGGTGGCAAGCCGGCCAGCCGCAAGGCCAAGGCGAGCCCGCAACTGGACTTGTTCTGATTGCGCGGCTAGGATGGCGCCTCCATCTTTCTGGATGGAATTAGCAAGCTTTTGATCACGGGATGCATATGGACGAGCTGGGCAGCGCAGCAGGGCAGGGGCAGGGACAGTCGCAGGGACAGGCGAGCGTCAAGCGGGTGGTATTCGTCGGTGCGGAATCGACCGGCAAGTCGACCTTGTGCGAGTATCTGGCGCGGCAGTACGGCAGCGTCGCGGTGCCGGAAATCGGGCGCTACATCTGGGAAGACAAGCAGGGCCAGCTGAATGCCGACGACTACGTCGACATCGCCCTGCGTCACCGCGAAGCCGAAGACGAGCAGATGCCCTACGCCAGGCGCTATCTGTTCGTCGATACGAATGCCCTGACCACGCTGCTGCTGGGCCTGGAATTCGGCCAGGTCACCGAACCGGTGCCGGCCGAGCTGCTGCGCTGTGCCGACGAGTGCCGCGAACGCTATGCCTACACCTTCGTCTGCGCCGATGACATTCCCTACGAAGAGCAGCCGGCACGCGAAGATGAAGCCTGGCGCGGACGCATCCACCAGCTGGTGCTGAAGGACCTGGAGGCGCGCGGCATTCCCTATACGCTGGTCAGCGGCAGCGTCGAGGAGCGTGCGCTGCAGGTACGGCGGGTGATCGAGGGCGTCGTTTAAGCGGGAACTGGACGCCGTCTGCGGTCGCGGCCGGCATATACTCGGGGCATGTCCCGGGATCCCGTTGTCGCCACCAGCAAACTGCTCAGCTACGTCCTGCGCCACCGCCCCGACAGCATCGGGCTGGCGCTGGACGCCCACGGCTGGGCCGGCGTCGACGAACTGCTGGCTTGCCTGGCGGCGCACGGCAAACCGGTCGAGCGCGCCTTGCTCGACCGCGTGGTCGCCGGCAACGACAAACAGCGCTTCGCCTTCAGCCCGGACGGCACCCGCATCCGCGCCAGCCAGGGCCACTCCATCGCCGTCGACCTGCAATTGCAAGAGGCCGAGCCGCCCGCCGTGCTCTACCACGGTACCGCCAGCCGCTTTTTGAAATCCATCCTGGCGTCCGGGCTGCGGCCCGGCGCGCGCCATCACGTTCACCTGTCCGCCGATATCGATACCGCGACCCGGGTCGGCGCCCGCCATGGGTTCCCAGCGGTGCTGGCCGTCGATGCGGCACGCATGCGCACGGATGGGATCGTCTTCTATTTATCCGACAACGGGGTCTGGCTGACGGCTGAGGTCAAGCCCAAATACCTCGGCCAGATGGCATCGGCACCAGGCGAAGCCTAGATGGAGTGTTGTTGCCACGCCATGCCGGAATGCAGAATTGGTAAAAAAGTTACTGTTTTTTATACCATTCGGGGCGATATCCTTGTATGTTTGCTGTGCAACTTTTGCAAACAGACGGACTTCGCAACATGGCCAGCCACGTCCCGCTCTACAAATACCGCGCACTGCTGCTGTCGCAGAATTTCTTCATCAAGGATAACCAGGCCGAGCTGCGCCTGCACGCGCACAAGTACGACTTCGACATGGCCTTCTTCAGCGAGGTCAGCCAATTCGTGGCGGCGGTGGAGGGCGATACCGGCAACGGCCTGTTCGTGATCGACCTGGATGCGCTGCACAATATGCAGTCGGACATGCAGGACAGCCGCAAGACGCTGATGCTGGGCGAGCTGCTGGAGCGCCTGCCGCCCGGCAAGGAATACGTCTACCTGCAGAGCAGCCGCCAGGGCGGACGCTTTCTGCTGCAGCAGAAGCTGGTCGATTCCCACTGCCTGGCCTATGCCGAAAAGCCGATCGCCAACGACGTGCTGGTGGACAAGCTGTTCAATCTGTTCGTCCAGCAAAAGCGTGGCGACCTGGTGCGCCTGATGCACCTTGGCGCCGTCGACGGCCTGGACGATGCCTGCCTGCAGCGCGCGCGCATCGAGCTGATTTCGCACGACCAGGCCCAGACTCTGCACCTGCGCGTACGCGAACTGCAGCCCGACCTGGTCCTGATCGGCGATGCCGAGTTCGCCCGCATCGATTCGCTGGCGCGCGTGCTCAGGAAGAATATCGAAGCCGATCCGGTGCGCGAGATCGTGCTACTGCAGCACAAGCCGGATGCTGCCCTGATGCAGCATGCGCTGGCCAGCGGTTTCGACGCCGTGCTGCCGGCGGGCGACCCCGACCTGCTGTGCGCCCAGCTGGTCAACCGGGCCAGCAAGATCCGCACAGCCAAGGATCTGATCGCGAAAGACAGGGCGACCGGCCTGCTCAACAAGATCGGCCTGCAGAAGAAGGCCCAGGAACTGATCCGCCAGGCCGCGCGCGAGGAGCGTCCGCTGGCCTTCGGCGTGATCGACATCGACAAGTTCAAGACCATCAACGATACCTGGGGCCATTACTTCGGCGACATCGTCATCAAGCGCCTGGCGGTCTGCCTGGCGTCCCACCTGGGCGAGCGCGACCTGCTGAGCCGCTTCGGCGGCGAGGAATTCGTGATCGTGTTCTGGGATTGCACCCTGGAACAGGGCTGGAGCAAACTGGACGCGATGCGGCGCGCCTTCGGCAGCCTGCCTTTCGAGGTCCGCCCCGGCGACGTGCGCAAGTTCTCGTTCAGTGGCGGTATGGCCGCCTATCCGGCCTGCCAGACGGAAAACGCGCTCTTCCTGCGCGCCGATGCGATGCTGTACGAGGCCAAGCAGGGCGGACGCGACCGCATCTGCCCGCCGCCTGCCAGCGCTGCCGCAGCCGCTTAGTCAGCCGCTTAGTCAGCCGCTGAGTCAGCCCCTTAGTCAGCCGCTCAGCGCTCGTTCGTCACCGCCGTCAACAGTTCCATCGTATCCGCGGCTCCCATCTTGCGGGCCGCGTCCAGCATCGAGTTGCCGTCCGCGTCGACCAGGAAGGGATCGGCGCCGCGCGCCAGCAGCAGCCGGGCGATGTCGGCGCGATTGAACATGGCGGCGAACATCAGCGCCGTCTTGCCGTTCGGACCGGCAGCATCGACCCGCGCGCCGTGGTCGAGCAGCAGGGTCGCCACCGGCAGGTCGCCCTTGAAGGCGGCGCCGTGCAGCGGGGCCTGGCCGGCGTCGTTCATGATCTCGGGATCGGCGCCGTGATCGAGCAGGACTTTGGCGGCGTCGAGGTGGCCGTGGTAGCAGGCCAGCATCAAGAGGCTGTCGCCGCGTTCGTTGCGCAGATTGGGCGGCAGGCCCTGGCCCAGCAGGGTGGACAGTTCGGCCGCCTCGCCGGCGCGCGCAAAGCCGAATACCCGGCGCACGAAGGCGAGCGTGTCGTCGTCGAGTTCGGCGGCCGAGGGTGGGCGAGGGGTTTCCTGCATCGTCATCTCCTTGAATGGGTCGATGACGATTAGACCATAGACAGCGGAATCAGGCCGCAAACTCCGCCAGGTGGCGCTCGATCTCGAACACGTGCTGGTCGAACTTGCCCAGTTCGCGCAGGGCCTTGGCCAGCTCCAGCAGGTATTCGCTGTTCGGCCCGCTCGGTCCGGCGGCGCCGGCGATCTGGCGCGCGATGTCGCGTTCGCTGGCCGGGCCCAGGTAGGCCGCGTTCTCGTGGGTGGCGATATAGACCAGGCCCTCGGCCGTGCTGCCGTCTTCGAAGTGGATGTCGGTGGCGAGGCGCAGGTAGCCGTTCTTTTCGCGGTAGTCGAGGTGGGCGAATTCCTCGGGCGTGACCAGGTAGGCCATGCCGTGGCAAATGGCGCCGGCGTCCGGCACCAGGGTCACGACGCGGCCGGGCGCGGTCTCGGTGCCGCGGTGATCGTGCGAGCCTTGCCAGAAGCGCCGGCTCCAGCCGCCGATGTGGGCGGGACGGCGTTCGAGGAAGGGGAAGTCGGCCTTGAAGATCAGCGAACCGTAGCCGAACAGCCAGACGCTGGCGTGGCTGTCGAAGCGGTCCATGGCCCGGTTGATGGCGATGGTGTTATGGGACATGGGACGTATTCTACTGCGGCAAGCCCTTGCCGACGTAGTCCGACAAAAACGCCACAAAGGCTTCGGCCGCCGGCGACAGCGAGCGCTGCCCGCGCGTGTAGATGAAGAAGCGGCGCGTCAGGACCGGCTCGAGCAGCGGCCGGGTCAGCAGGCCATGGCGGTGCACCAGCGCCGAGGCGTAGGGCATGCAGACCGTGACGCCCATGCCGGCCGCCACCATCGCCAGGGCGGTGGTCATGAAGCTGACTTCGTGCTCGGGACGCAGGGTGGCGTCGCGCGGGACTTCGCCCATGTCGGCCAACAGGCGCTCGGTGAACTGGCCGCGCAGCGAGATGAAGGGATAGCCGGCCAGCTCGGGCCAGCTCAGTTGCCGTCGGCTCTCCAGCGGGTGGCCGGGCGGAATCACGGCCTCGAACGGCATGTCGAGCAGCAGGCGGGCGTCGAGTTCCGGGCTTTCGTCGCGCTCCGGCGCGATGCCGCAGTCGACCTCGCCGGACAGCACGCGTCCGGTGACGTCCTCGACCCCGCTGTCGGCCAGGCTGACCTTGATCCCGGGGTGGCGCAAACGCCACGCTGCGACCGCTTGCGGCAGCAGCGTGCAGGCCATCAGCTGGGGCGCGGCGACCCGCACGATACCCTTCCTGAGTTGCGCATGATCGGCAACGTTAGCAAGCGCACGGTCCAGATCGTCGATCATCTGGCTGAATAGGGGGTAGAGTTCCTTACCCATTTCAGTCAGTGCGATTCGGCGCGTGCTGCGATCGATCACGCGCGCGCCAAGGGTTTGTTCGAGTTCTTTGATCAAACCGGACAAAGCTGATTGTGTGACGTGCAAGAACTGGGCGGCAAGCGTAAAGTTACCGGTCTTGGCCACGGCAATGAAGGCCCGCATCTGGCGCAGGGTGGGATTCATCAGATAATCCGATAAATGAGGCGAAAAATATTGTTTGTATGATAGTCCGTTTTCATTTTTAATTGCGGCAATATTCATCGCTGAGGAAATCATGAAACTCGCCACCCTGAAAACCGGCGGCCGCGACGGCACCCTGGTCGTCGTCAGCCGCGATCTGGTCACCTGCCAGGCCGTCCCGCACATCGCTCCCACCCTGCAGGCCGCACTCGACGACTGGACCCGCGTGGCGCCGCAGCTGCTGCAGGTGTACGGACAACTGAACCAGGGCGTGGCCCAGGATGCCGTCTCCTTCCTGGAAGAAGAGTGCGCCTCGCCGCTGCCGCGCGCCTACCAGTGGGCCGACGGCTCGGCCTACATCAATCACGTCGAGCTGGTGCGCAAGGCGCGCGGCGCCCAGGTGCCGCCGTCCTTCTACACCGACCCGCTGATGTACCAGGGCGGCTCGGACTCCTTCGTCGGTCCGCGCGATCCGATCGCGGTGCTGACCGAGGAGTGGGGCGTCGACCTCGAAGCGGAAGTGGCGGTGGTGACCGGCGACGTGCCCATGGGCGCGACCCCGGAGCAGGCAGCGGCCGCCATCCGCCTGGTGATGCTGGTGAACGACGTCTCGCTGCGCAACCTGATTCCGAAGGAGCTGGAGAAGGGCTTCGGCTTCTTCCAGTCGAAGCCGGCCAGCGCCTTCTCGCCGGTGGCCGTGACCCCGGACGAGCTGGGCGATGCATGGCGCGACAGCAAACTCTGCCTGCCGCTGCAGGTGACGCTGAACGACCAGCCCTTCGGCCGTCCGAACGCCGGCGACGACATGACCTTCAGCTTTGCGCAGCTGGTCGCGCACGCCGCCAGGACGCGCGAGCTGGCAGCCGGCAGCATCATCGGCTCGGGCACGGTGTCGAACAAGCAGGGCGGGCTGCACGGCTCGAGCATCGCCAACGGCGGCGTCGGCTACTGCTGCCTGGCCGAGCTGCGCATGTACGAAACGATCGAGCAGGGCGCGCCGCAAACGCCGTTCCTGCGCTACGGCGACACGGTCCGCATCGAGATGCTGGACGGCGCCGGCGCGAGCATATTCGGGGCGATCGACCAGGAGGTCGCCCACTATCATGGGAGGAAGCAATGAAGCTCTATACGTATTTTCGCAGCTCGGCAGCCTACAGGGTCCGTATCGCGCTGAACCTGAAGGGTCTGCAGTACGATGCGATTCCGGTGCACCTGCTGCGCGGCGGCGGCGAACAGTTGCAGGAGCAGTACCGCTCGATCAACCCGAGCGGCCTGGTGCCGGCCTTCCAGGATGACTACATCACGCTGACGCAGTCGATGGCGATCCTCGAATACCTCGAAGACGCCTACCCGCAAACGCCGATCATGCCGAAGGACGCGACCGAGCGCGCGCACGTGCGCGAGCTGGCCCAGATCATCGCCTGCGACATCCATCCGGTGAACAACCTGCGCGTGCTGCGCTACCTGGTGCAGGAGCTCGGCATTTCGGAAGAGAAGAAGAACGAGTGGTACCGCCACTGGCTGGTCGGCGGCCTCGAAGTGCTGGAGAAGCACCTGGCGCGCGACCCCGCCGCCGGTCCGCTGTGCCATGGCCGCACGCCGACCATCGCCGACTGCTGCCTGGTGCCGCAGGTCTTCAATGCGCAGCGCCACGGCATCGACGTGTCGGTCTACCCGAATATCGCGCGCATCAACGCCCAGTGCGTCGAGATCCCGGCCTTCATCGCGGCCCATCCCTCGAACCAGCCGGACGCGGAATAATCCCTTGTAACGCCCGATAAAACCGGCTGCGGATGGCAGCATCCGCGGCCGGTTTTTCTTTCAATGCCGGGTTTCCGAGCCGATGCCCGAGCGGTCGGGTTCGGCCGGCGACGAGACCTCTTCCAGCGCGCGGTCGACGCCGGCCGAGTGCTTGGTCGCCATGTCGCCCATCGACACGATGCCGATCACTTCCTGCGAATTCTCGTCGATCACCGGCACGCGGCGGATCTGCACGTCGCCCATCTGGCCGAGCACTTCGTCGACGGTCTGGTTCGGCGAGCAGGTGCGCACGTCGGTGCTCATCACGTCGCCGACGCGGGTGCTGTCGGGTGCCTGCCCGGCAGCGGTGGCGCGCACGGTGATGTCGCGGTCGGTGATCATGCCGACCAGCTTCTGGCCGTCGAGCACGGGGATCGCGCCCACGTTCAGCTCGTCCATCATCTGGGCGGCGCGTTGAATCGTTTCCTGCGGCGAGATGCTTTGCACGTCGCGGGTCATCACATCCTGGATCGTTTGCATGGGGTCCTCCTGCCAAGTTGGGTTGGTGGGATTGCTTGCTTGAGCGGAGCCGATGATGCACCGATTCGCGAAACCCGGACGCCAGTTTGACGTAGGGAACAGCGCGCAAAAAAAGCCGGCGCGCGGCCTTGCGGACGGACGGGTCGGCTACAATCTGCCTCCCTTTCAGCTTGCCGATTTCGCCATGCCGATCATTGCCAACCCTGCCGCCATTTCCGCCGCCATCCTCGATGCCCTGAAGCTTGCCGACGCCTCCTGGCGCCCGCACCTGGAAGCCGGCCTGCGCGCCATGATGGAAGCCGACCCAAGCTACCTGCCGGCGCTGGCCGAAGACGACTACCTGCCGACCGCCGGACGCCTGTTCGCCGCCTTCGCGCTGCCGCTGGACGAGGTGCGCTACGTGCTGGTGGGCGAGGGGCCGTACCCGCGCGCGGAAAGCGCGACCGGGGTCTGTTTCATGGATGGCGCGGTGGGCGAGCTGTGGTCGGAGACGGGCCTGTCGAAGCCGGTCAACCGCGCGACCTCGCTGCGTAACTTCATGAAGATGCTGCTGGTGGCCGACGGCCAGCTCAATATCGACGATACCGGCGGCGCGGCATTGGCACCGATCGCGAAGGCCGCGCGCGCCGGCAGCTTCATACAGACCCTGCCCGAGCTGCAGGACAAGCTGACCGGACAGGGCTTCCTGCTGCTGAATGCATCGCTGGTGTTCCGCAAGCACGTCGCGCCGGTGGTCGACGCCCGCGCCTGGCTGCCTTTCCAGCGCGCCGTGTTCGCGGCCCTGAGCGGGTGCGCGAAGAAGCCGACCCTGGTCCTGTGGGGCAAGATCGCCGAGCAATTAAAGAAGGTGCCGGAAACCGAAGGCCTGCCGCAGATCCACGCCGAGCATCCCTACAACCTGAGCTTCATCGGCCACGAAGGCATGCACAAGCTGTTCGGCCCAATGCAACTGCTGCACCCCAACTGACTGCGCAACATCAAACCGGGGTCAGACACCGGTTTTTGGAAACTGCCCCGAGGAACTTGCCAAATTTCGGTGTCTGACCCCGGTTTGCGGTAGGTCAGAAATTGGGGGCGCCAAGACAAACCCGATCAAATACGCTATACTTGACTAAATCAATCAACTAATCAGGTTTTTGTTCTTGCTTATGCGAGAGATCAACTTGGGGCGTTGAAGAGAAGCAAGATTTTAACACTGTTTGGAAACCAACCCGGGGTTGTGATGCGTCTGACCACCAAAGGCCGTTTTGCTGTTACTGCGATGATCGATCTTGCCCTGCGCCAGGGTAACGGTCCCGTCACGCTGTCGGGCATCAGCCAGCGCCAGGCCATTTCGCTGTCCTACCTGGAGCAGCTGTTCGGCAAGCTGCGCCGCCACGAGATCGTCGAGTCGGTGCGCGGGCCGGGCGGCGGCTACAGCCTGGCGCGCACCGCCGACAAGGTGACCGTGGCCGACATCATCATCGCCGTCGACGAGCCGCTCGATGCGACCCAGTGCGGCGGCAAGGAAAACTGCCACGGCGCCGATGCCGCCAGCGGCACGCGCTGCATGACCCACGAGCTGTGGGCCACGCTGAACGCGAAGATGGTGGACTATCTCGATTCGGTCACCCTGCAGGACCTGGTCGAACAGCAGAAGCAGAAAGAACAGAAAGAGCAGAACGTGGTGGTCATGCACCGCCACGCTCCTTCGGAAAATACTGAAGCAAAGCATATTGGAGTGAACTGATGAACGCGCCCCTGGACAAAAAAATCGAGCAGAGCTTCCAGACTGCACCGCACTTCCCGATCTACATGGATTACTCGGCCACCACGCCGATCGATCCGCGCGTCGCCGACGCGATGATCCCGTTCCTGCGCGAGCAGTTCGGTAACCCGGCTTCGCGCAGCCACGCCTACGGCTGGAGCGCGGAAGCCGCCGTCGAGAAAGCGCGTGCCGATGTCGCCGCCCTGGTCGGCGCCGATCCGCGCGAGATCATCTGGACCTCGGGTGCGACCGAATCGAACAACCTGGCCCTGAAGGGCGCTGCCCAGTTCTACAAGAGCAAGGGCAAGCACATCATCACTGTCAAGACCGAACACAAGGCCGTGCTGGACACCGTGCGCGAACTCGAGCGCGTCGGTTTCGAAGCGACCTACCTGGAGCCGCAGGACAACGGCCTGGTCTCGATCGAGCAGCTGGAGGCCGCGATTCGTCCGGACACCATCATCGTCTCCGTCATGCTGGTGAATAACGAGATCGGCGTGGTCCAGCCGATCAAGGAAATCGGCGAACTGTGCCGCAAGAAGGGCATCATCTTCCACAGCGACGCTGCGCAGGCCACCGGCAAGGTCGAGATCAACCTGGAAGAGCTGAAGGTCGACCTGATGAGCTTCAGCGCGCACAAGACCTACGGTCCGAAGGGCATCGGCGCCCTGTACGTGCGCCGCAAGCCGCGCGTGCGCCTGGAAGCGCAGATGCACGGCGGCGGTCACGAGCGCGGCCTGCGTTCGGGCACGCTGGCACCGCACCAGATCGTCGGCATGGGCGAAGCCTTCCGCATCGCCAAGGAAGAGATGGACAGCGAACTCGCACGCATCAAGGCGCTGCGCGACCGCCTGGCCAAGGGCCTGATGGAGATCGAAGAGGTCTACATCAACGGCGACATGGAACACCGCGTGCCGCACAACCTGAACGTGTCCTTCAACTTCGTCGAGGGCGAATCGCTGATCATGGCGGTCAAGGATCTGGCGGTGTCGTCGGGTTCGGCCTGCACCTCGGCGTCGCTGGAACCGTCCTACGTGCTGCGCGCCCTGGGCCGCAGCGACGAACTGGCGCACAGCTCGATCCGCTTCACCATCGGCCGCTTCACCACCGAGGAAGACATCGACTTCGCCATCAAGCTGCTGAAAGATAAAGTCGGCAAGCTGCGCGAACTGTCGCCGCTGTGGGAAATGCACAAGGACGGCATCGACCTGAACACGATCCAGTGGGCCGCCCACTAATTAACGCATACGCATCCAAGGAGCACTGACATGGCATATTCCGACAAAGTCCTCGACCACTACGAAAACCCGCGCAACGTCGGCTCGTTCGACAAGAATTCCGACGACGTCGGCACCGGCATGGTCGGCGCCCCGGCCTGCGGCGACGTGATGAAGCTGCAGATCAAGGTGAACGAAGCCGGCGTGATCGAAGACGCGAAATTCAAGACCTACGGCTGCGGCTCGGCGATCGCTTCGAGCTCGCTGGTGACCGAATGGGTGAAGGGCAAGTCGCTGGACGAAGCGCTGTCGATCAAGAACACCCAGATCGCCGAAGAACTGGCGCTGCCGCCGGTGAAGATCCACTGCTCGATCCTGGCAGAGGACGCGATCAAGGCCGCCGTGGCCGATTACAAGCACAAGCACGCAGCCGAAGAAAAGGCCGCTTAATGTGATGCGTGGGCACGGAGTGCCCACCCTACGATCCGCAACGAGGACGTAGGGTGGGCTCGCCGAGCCCACGATGCATTTAACGAATCAAGCTGGAGAATCACGAAATGGCAATCACCCTTACTGAAAAAGCCGCGCGTCACATCACCCGTTACCTCGAACGCCGGGGCAAGGGTGTCGGCTTGCGTTTCGGTGTGCGCACGACCGGCTGCTCCGGCCTGGCCTACAAGCTGGAGTACGTCGACGAGCCGGCGGGCGAGGACAATGTCTTCGAGTCGCACGGCGTGAAGGTCTTCGTCGATCCGAAGAGCCTGCCCTACATCGACGGCACCGAGCTGGACTTCGCCCGCGAAGGCCTGAACGAAGGCTTCCGCTTCAACAATCCGAACGTCAAGGACAACTGCGGCTGCGGCGAATCCTTCCGCATCTGAGGTAGAGAAGACCCGCGATGCAGAATCACTTCGAGCTGTTCCAACTGCCGGCCAGGTTCGACGTCGATATGGACGCGCTGGACGCCGCCTACCGCGAAATCCAGGGCCGCGTGCACCCGGACCGCTTCGTCAATGCCAGCGACACCGAAAAGCGCGTCGCGATGCAATGGGCGACCCGCGCCAACGAGGCCTACCAGACCCTGCGCAACCCGATGCAGCGCGCGCGCTACCTGTGCGAGCTGCACGGCGTCGACCTGCAGACCGAGTCCAACACGGCGATGCCGATGGACTTCCTGATGCAGCAGATGGAGCTGCGCGAGGCGCTCGGCGATGCGCGCGCATCCAAGGATGCCGAGGCGCTCGACGAACTCGAGGCCCAGGTCCGCAGCGAGAAGAAGAGCCGGCTGGCCCAGGTCGGCAAGCTGCTCGATCTAGGGGACTACACCCAGGCGGCGCAGGGCGTGCGCGCACTGATGTTCCTCGATAAATTCGCGGACGAGCTGCACTACGCGTTCGAAGCGCTCGAATCGTAATCGGCACGCATTGGTGGACACGGGGTGTCCACCCTACCGGAAAACGCCGGCTCGTAGGGTGGGCACGCCGTGCCCACGCACACACAGTTCCAAGAAAAACAAAACGATCAGGTAACACGACCATGGCACTACTGCAGATTTCCGAACCCGGCATGTCGACCGCACCGCACCAGCACCGGCTGGCGGTGGGCATCGACCTGGGCACCACCAATTCCCTCGTCGCGACCGTCCGTTCCAGCATTCCCGAAGTGCTGAGCGACGAGGACGGCCGCGCGCTGCTGCCATCGATCGTGCGTTACCTGCCGAATGGCCACGCCAACATCGGCTACAAGGCGCAAGCCCACCGCACCACCGATCCGAAGAACACCATCGTCTCCGTCAAGCGCTTCATGGGCCGCGGCCTGAAGGACATCGCGCACGCCGAGAACCTGCCTTACGATTTCGTGGATGCTCCGGGCATGGTGCAGCTGAAAACCGTGGCCGGCGTGAAGAGCCCCGTCGAAGTCTCGGCGCAGATCCTGGCCACGCTGCGCCAGACCGCGGAAGACGCGCTCGGCGACGAACTGGTCGGCGCCGTGATCACCGTGCCGGCCTACTTCGACGATGCCCAGCGTCAGGCGACCAAGGACGCGGCCCAGCTGGCCGGCCTGAATGTGCTGCGCCTGCTGTCGGAGCCGACCGCGGCCGCCATCGCCTATGGCCTGGACCATGGCAAGGAAGGCGTCTACGCGGTCTACGACCTGGGCGGCGGCACCTTCGACATCTCGATCCTGAGGCTGTCGAAAGGCGTGTTCGAGGTGCTCTCGACCGGCGGCGATTCGGCCCTGGGCGGCGACGACTTCGACCAGCGCCTGTTCTGCCACATCACCCAGCAGGCCGGCCTCGCGCCGCTGTCGGATGAAGACACCGCGACCCTGATGGTCAAGGCGCGCCAGGCCAAGGAGCTGCTGTCGACCAACGAAGAAACCACTGTCGAGGCGATCCTGAAGTCGGGCGAAATCGTGCAGGTGACGGTGAGCGCGAAGACCTTCGCCGAGATCACCCAGCCGCTGGTCGCGAAGACCATGAATGCCGTGCGCAAGGCCATGCGCGATGCCAACGTGAGCGTGGAAGACGTCGACGGCGTGGTGATGGTGGGCGGCGCCACCCGCATGCCGAACGTGCGCCGCGCGGTGGGCGACTATTTCAAGACCATCCCGCACGCGAACATCGACCCGGACAAGGTGGTGGCGCTGGGCGCCGCGATCCAGGCGAACCTGCTGGCCGGTAACCGCGCCGCCGGCGACGACTGGCTGCTGCTGGACGTGACCCCGCTGTCGCTGGGCATCGAGACCATGGGCGGCCTGGTCGAGAAAATCATCCCGCGCAACTCGACGATTCCATGCGCGCGTGCGCAGGAGTTCACGACCTTCAAGGATGGTCAAACAGCGTTGGCCGTGCACGTCGTGCAAGGCGAGCGCGAGCTGGTGTCCGACTGTCGTTCGCTGGCGCGCTTCGAGCTGCGCGGCATCCCGCCGATGGCGGCCGGCGCGGCGCGCATCCGCGTGACTTACCAGGTCGATGCCGATGGCCTGCTGTCGGTGTCGGCGCGCGAAACCCGCTCCGGCGTCGAAGCCTCGATCACCGTCAAGCCGTCCTACGGCCTGGGCGACGACGAAGTCGCGCGCATGCTGCAGGACTCGTACAACTCGGCCCAGGTCGACATGGTCGCCCGCGCGCTGCGCGAAGAGCAGGTCGAGGCCGAGCGCATCCTGCTGGCCACCCAATCGGCGCTGGACCTGGATGCCGAGCTGCTGAGCGATGAAGAACGCGCGGCGGTGGCAAAGCTGGAGCAGGGCGTGCGCGACGCGCTGGCCCGCTCGAACGACGAGTCCGTGAACGTGGACGAGCGCCAGAACAAGCTGCACGACGCGGTGCAGGCGCTGGCCCACGGCACCGAGGAATTCGCGGCGCGACGCATGGACAAGAGCGTGCGTAAGGTATTGGCTGGTAAATCACTGGATCAGGTATAAGGCCACGAACGGCAGCACGTCATTCCCGCGAAGGCGGGAATCCAGGTTCTCCTTGAGCTGACGAAACGCCGGTAAACTTGGGTTCCCGCCTTCGCGGGAACGACGTAATTCATCATCAAACGAGGTAAAGAAGTGCCACAAATCGTCATCCTCCCCCATCCCGTCTTCTGCCCCGAAGGTGCCGTGCTCGACGGCCAGAGCGGCAAGTCGATCTGCGACACGCTGCTGGAAAACGACATCGAGATCGAGCACGCCTGCGACCGCGTGTGCGCCTGCACCACCTGCCACGTGATCGTGCGCGAAGGCTTCGACTCGCTGAACGAGCAGGAAGAGAAGGAAGAGGACATGCTGGACAAGGCCTGGGGCCTGGAGCCGAACTCGCGCCTGTCCTGCCAGGCCATCATCGCCGATGAAGACCTGGTGGTCGAGATCCCGAAATACACGATCAACCACGCCGCCGAGAATCACTGATTCTTGAGCATGGAGCGCACCATGAAATGGACCGACGTCACCGCCATCGCCGAGGCGCTGTACGAGAAGTATCCGGACGTCGATCCCACGACGGTGCGCTTCGTGGACCTGCATAACTGGGTCGTCGGGCTGGAAGGCTTCGACGACGACCGCGCCCGCGGCGGCGAACGCGTGCTCGAAGCCATACAAACGGCCTGGATAGATGAAGCTAGCTGAAAAGAAGGGCGCCGCAAAGAAGCCGGCGCCGACCGTGTACGAACTCCTTCCCGAGATCAAGCCGGGGCAGTCGATCGAACTGCTCAAGGAGCTGCACATCCTGACCCGCGAGGGCAAGCTGAACCAGGACAGCCGGCGCAAGCTGAAGCAGGTCTACCACCTGGTGCAGTTCATCGAGCCGCTGGTGGCCGACGTGCTGGCGCAGCAGGGCGCCGCTGCGCAGGGCGAGAACAAGCAGGGCGTGAGCCTGGTCGACCACGGCGCCGGCAAGTCCTATCTCGGCTTCATCCTGTACGACCTGCTGTTCAAGGGCAAACCCGCGGGTGAGGGCGGCCACATCTACGGCATCGAAACCCGCGAAGAGCTGGTGCAGAAATCGACCGAGCTGGCCGCGCGTCTTGGGTTCGAGGGCATGTCCTTCCTGAACCTGTCGGTGGCCGAGTCCACCGAGTCGAGCAAGCTGCCGGCCACCATCGACGTGGTCACTGCGCTGCACGCCTGTAACACCGCGACCGATGACGCGATCGACTTCGCGCTCAAGAAGAAGGCGAAACACATCGTGCTGGTGCCGTGCTGCCAGGCCGAAGTGGCGTCGGTGCTGCGCAAGAACAAGGGCAAGGACCTGGGCCGCAGCGCGCTGACCGAGATCTGGCGCCACCCGATCCATACCCGCGAATTCGGCAGCCAGATCACCAACGTGCTGCGCTGCCTGCAGCTGGAAGCGCACGGCTACCAGGTCACCGTGACCGAACTGGTGGGCTGGGAGCACTCGATGAAGAACGAGCTGATCGTCGCGACCTACAAGAACCTGCCGCGCAAGCGGCCCGCCGAGCGCCTGCAGCAGGTGCTGGCCGAAGTGGGCCTGGAAGAGATGGCCCAGCGCTTTTACGTTTGAAGAGAGACCCATGAGCGAGCACCCGAGCACCGAGCGCTGGATCGACCTGCGCAGCGACACCGTCACCCAACCGTCCGCCGCGATGCGTGCCGCCATGGCCGCGGCCCCCGTCGGCGACGACGTGTATGGCGACGACCCGACCGTCAACCGCCTGCAGGATTTCGCGGCCGAGCTGTTCGGCTTCGAGGCCGGTATGTTTGCACCCTCGGGCACCCAGACCAACCTGATCGCGCTGATGACCCATTGCGGCCGCGGCGACGAATACCTGGTCGGCCAGGAAGCGCACACCTACAAATACGAAGGCGGCGGTGCGGCCGTCCTCGGCAGCATCCAGCCGCAGCCGATCGCCAACCAGCCCGACGGTTCGATCGCCTTGAACGACATCGCGGCCTACATCAAGCCCGACGACATGCACTTCGCGCGTACGCGCCTGCTGGCGCTCGAGAACACCATCGGCGGCCGCGTGCTGCCGCAGGATTACGTGCTCGCCGCCACCAGGCTGGCACATGACAAGGGCCTGGCGACCCACCTGGACGGCGCACGTGTCTGCAACGCCGCCGTCAAGAATGGCCTGAGCCTGCGCGCGCAAGTGGCCGGCTTCGACACCGTGTCGGTCTGCCTGTCGAAAGGCCTGGGCGCGCCGGTCGGTTCGGTGCTGCTCGGCCCCAAGGCCTTCATCGAGCAGGGCAAGCGCTGGCGCAAGATGCTGGGCGGCGGCATGCGCCAGGCCGGCGTGATCGCCGCGGCGGCCCAGTACGCGCTCGAGAACAATGTCGAGCGCCTGGCCGAGGACCACCAGAACGCCGCCGACCTGTCGAGTGGTCTGGCCCAGATCGAGCAGCTGCGCGTGACCAAGCCGCAGACCAATATCTTCTACGTCGAGATCCCGGCAGCGGCCGTCGCCGCCCTGCGCGAACACCTGGCGAACCAGGGCATCCGCGCCTCGATCGGCACCCAGACCCGCCTGGTGACCCACCTCGACATCAGCCGCGACGACGTGCAAAAGACGGTCGCCGCGTTCAAGGACTTCTTCAAAGATTGGCGCGCCTGATGAGTGATGAAGGCATCCGCCTCGCCAAGCGCGTGGCCGAGATCGCGGGGTGTTCGCGCGCCGAGGCCGAGCGTTACATCGCCGGCGGCTGGGTCAGCGTGGACGGCACCGTGGTCGACGAACCGGCGACGCGTGTGCTGCCTGCGCAGCAGGTGCTGCTCCTGCCCGGTGCCACCGCCGAGGAGCCGCAGCCGGTCACCATCCTGCTGCACAAGCCGGCCGGCCTGCACGGCAAGGCGGCGCTCGACTCGCTGCAGGCGGAGACCCTGTTTCAGACCGAGCCCGGCCAACGCTTCCTGAAGCGCCACCTGAGCCGCCTGACGCCGGCGATGCCGCTGGAGACCCTGGCCAGCGGTCTGGTCGTGTTCAGCCAGGACTGGCGCGTGCTGCGCAAATTGGGCCAGGACAGCGACCGTATCGAGCAGGAATACGTGGCGGAGGTCAGCGGCGCCATCGTCGAGGACGGCCTGGCGCGCCTGAACGCGGGCGGCAGCCCGAAGACGCCGCTGAAGGCCAGCTGGCAGAGCGAGGCGCGGCTGCGCTTCGCCGGCAAGGGCATCGTGCCGGGCCAGATCGAAGCCCTGTGCGCGAAGGTCGGGCTGCAGGTGACAGGTCTGCGCCGCCTGCGCATCGGCCGCCTGGCCTTGAGCAGCCTGCCGGTGGGGCAGTGGCGCTATCTGCGCGACAGCGAGAAGTTCTAAGGAAGAGAAATCAGGCGCCGGCGGTTTGCGCGGCGTCGGCGGCGGGCTTGGCCTGCTTGGGCAGCAGCACCAGGCGGGTCCCGGCCAGGCGGTCGTGCAGGAACTGGCGGTCCTTGTCGAGGAAGGCGGTCAGGCCCCAGGCGGCGATGCCCGCGGCGATCACGGCGGACACTTCGAGCTTGCCCTTCAGGCCGAAGGCCGCGCACACCAGCAGCGCCGGCAGGAACCAGCCCCAGGCCAGCACATAGCGCAGCACCGCGGTCTTGAACGGCACGCGCGACTGCTGGCCTGCCGTGAGGCGCAGGCGCCAGGTCTTCATCGCCAGCGTGTGGCCGCTGTCGGTCCAGCACCAGACGAAGTAGGCACCGGTGACCAGGAACAGGAAGAATTTCAGGCCGTACTGGGCCAGCGCCTCATGGCTGTTGCGCGTCACCAGCAGGTAGAGCGCCACCGCCAGCATCTCGACCGCCAGCAGCAGGAAGGTCTCGTAGACCATCACGATCAGGCGGCGCTTGACGGTCGGGGTGCTGCTGGTAGTGTCGCTCATAAAATGGCTCGAAGACTCAGGCGTTGTTCGGTGTGATGCCCCAGTTGGCCGGTACCGGCTTTTCCTGTTGCGGCGGATTGGCCGGCTGGGCGGGCTGCGTGGGTTGCGGCGGCGGCGTAACGGGCGCCGGCTGCTGCGTCGACGGCACGGCCACACAGGGCGGCGTTGCGGAGACGCTGTTCTTCACGGTGCCGGCAGGGCAGGAGGTCGCACCGCCGCCGAGCGGCGCCACGGCCTTGCCGCTGGCCTGGCTCGGCACCACCGAAGCTTTCTTGCGGCCTGCCGCCGAGGCGGCCAGCTTCTTCTTCTGCTCTTCGGGCAGCTGCTGGTAACTCTGCCAGCTCGCGGTCTTCTGGTCGGGCGCGATCTTGCGCGCGCGCGCATAGGTCTCGCGCGCCAGTTCGCGCTGCTCCGGGGTGAGCTTGGCCCACTCGCGCATGCGTTCGTGCACGCGCTGCTGTTCCTCGGGTTTCAGGTTGGCGAAGCGGTTTGCCAGTTGCAGCCACTTCTGCTTGCGCACCCCATCCATCTGGTCCCACTCGGCCTGCAGCGGCTGCAGCGCCAATTTCTGGGCCGATGTCAGAGTACGCCACAGCGGCTTGTCGCCGGCCTTTTGTGCCGAGGCGCTGTCGGCCCGGCCGGCATGCGCGCTGGACGCGGCGCCGGCGGCGGCAGGCGTGCTGCTGCCCGCGCCCGGCATGGCGAAGCGGTCGTGCTGCTGGCTGAACAGCAGCACGATGCCGGCGAATGCAGCGGCGGCGCCGGCGGCAGCGACTTTACCCTTGTTTGCCGTCATCAAAGCTGGGCCTTACTGTGCGCGTTGCGGTGCTTGCTGCTGTTGCTGGGCCAGGTAGGCGTTGAAGCCGTGGTCGGTGTAGGCGGTGAGCGGCAGGTCGTCCGACAGCACGGCGGCGTCCAGGTCGGCCAGCTCGGCCGCGCGCTGTTCGTGCTCGCTCTGGTAGACGCCAGCCAGGCCGATCACCATCGCCAGCAGCGGCGCGGCCACGGCCAGGCCCTTCATCCAGCGCATGTCGAACAGCCGGCGCTTCTCCTGCACCGGCACGCGCGGCGCATCGGCCTTCTTGCGCGCGAGGGCAAGGGCACGCGCGGCAGCCAATCGGTCGGTGGTCGAGGCCGGCAGATTGTCGAGGTTCTCGTTCAGGGCGTGGCGGATCTTGTACGCCAGGTTGATGTCGTCGGTGTTCATAATTTAATTCCCTTGGCCTCCAGGGCTTTTTGCAGGGCATGCGTAGCGCGAGAACAATGCGTTTTCACACTGCCCTCGGAGCATCCCATTGCTTGGGCCGTTTCGGCCACGTCCATGTCCTGCCAGTAACGCATGAGGAAGGCCTCCCGTTGACGCGTAGGGAGCTTTTGTATCTCTTCATCGATCTGACGCAGGGTTTCCGCGCGTTCGACCTGATCTGCACTCGACTCGGCAGCGGCCGACCCTTCTTCGGCCTCGTAGGAATTGAGTATATCAAAGTCCTCGTCGTCGTCTTCACCGCGTCGACCCAGGTTTCCGAAGAGGCTGACCCAGGTATTGCGCACTTTCTCGCGCCGAAAATAATCGAGGATGGTGTTCTGCAAAATGCGTTGAAAGAGCATCGGCAGTTCGGCCAAGGGCTTGTCGCCGTATTTCTCGGCCAGCTTGATCATGGCGTCCTGAACGATGTCCAGCGCTGCCTCGTCCTTGCGGACCGCGTACGCTGCCTGCTTGAAGGCGCGCCGTTCCACACTTTCGAGGAAGTCGTTGAGTTCTTTGTCGGTTGCCATGCGATGAAGGGTCGGAAAACCCTCGAATCCTAGCAAAATTTATGCTTGAGCGCACGCTAAACCGGCTGCGCGATTTGTGACTGTGCGGCAAAAATGAGGAGACGGACCATGCTGCGCATCCTGGGGAAGGCAAGTTCGATCAATGTCCGCAAGGTCTTGTGGACTTGCGCCGAGCTCGGCCTGCCTTTCGTCCGCGAAGACTGGGGTGCCGGCTTCCAGCCGACCTCGTCCCCGGCTTTTCTCGCGTTGAATCCGAACGCGATGGTGCCGGTGCTGGTCGATGGCGCAGACGTTGACGCTCCTGTGCTGTGGGAATCCAACACGATCTGCCGCTATCTGGCCGCGCGGCGCATCGTGATGCTTTCCAGGTCGAGCACAGCATCGCGCAGTGGCACCGTCACATGGGCATCCTCGACGGCCAGCTGGCCGGGACCGGCGCGTATGCCGCCGGCGCGGATTTCTCGCTGGCCGATATCGTGCTCGGCCTTTCGCTCAACCGCTGGCTGATGACGCCAATGCCGCGTCCGGATTATCCGGCGATTCAAGCCTATGCCGAATTGCTGCGTCTGCGTCCGGCATGCCGCGAATTTTGTCTGAATGGAGTCCCCTGAATTGAAAGCGATTTGCGCGGCCATTAATGAAGCGAATTCAACGCCGAGTCGGTTAAGTGCACCAATTTGGCCATTTCCATCTTTGTACTTGACCGGAATGGTGCAACGCAGTAAGGTGTATAACGCTTTGCAACCCCGAAGCCCAAAGTCATCCGGAGCGGCATACCCCGCCGGTTCAGGCATGACGCGCTTTCACATGTAGGCAGTTTGCTCCAACCCGCGCCAAAAGCGCGAGAGACACGCATTCCGCACACAGAAACTCACGCCAAACGAGTTTGCGACCAGCGCCGTTTCGTAAGTCATCTACGGGTGACTGAAAGATCGACGTGAGCGCAGAAAGAAGGGAAGCATGAGCACTGTTGCGCGACACGTATCTCGTCAGGCACGAGCATCCGATCAATCTCCCTATGGGTCTTGAAAGGAAACGTAATGAGTCACGACGCAGCAGTTCCCATCACGGGCGCTGAGATACTGGTCCGTTGTCTGGCAGAGGAGGGCGTGAAGCACGTCTTCGGCTACCCGGGCGGCGCGGTCCTGTATATCTACGACGCCATCTTCAAGCAGGACAAATTCCAGCACATCCTGGTACGCCACGAACAGGCGGCCATCCACGCGGCCGACGCTTATTCGCGCAGCTCGAACCAGGTTGGCGTGGCCCTGGTCACTTCCGGTCCGGGCGTCACCAATGCCGTCACCGGCCTCTCCACCGCCTACATGGATTCGATTCCGATGGTGGTGATCTCGGGCCAGGTGCCGACCCACGCGATCGGCCAGGACGCCTTCCAGGAATGCGACACGGTCGGCATCACGCGGCCGGTGGTCAAGCACAACTTCCTGGTCAAGGACGTGCGCGACGTCGCCGCGACGATCAAGAAAGCCTTCTACATCGCACGTACCGGCCGTCCGGGCCCGGTGCTGGTCGACATCCCGAAGGATGTCAGCATGCAGAAGGCCCTGTACGACTATCCGCGCGAAATCGAGATGCGCTCGTACAAGCCGGTCGACAAGGGCCACGCGGGCCAGATCCGCAAGGCCGTGCAGCTGCTGCTGTCCGCCGAACGCCCGATGATCTATACCGGCGGCGGCGTGATCCTGGCGAACGCATCGACCGAACTGAACCGCCTGGTCGACAAGCTCGGCTACCCGGTCACCAACACGCTGATGGGCCTGGGCGCCTACCGCGCGTCCAGCGGCCACTTCGTCGGCATGCCGGGCATGCACGGCACCTACGAAGCGAACATGGCGATGCAGCATTGCGACGTCCTGGTCGCGATCGGCGCCCGCTTCGACGACCGCGTGATCGGCAACCCGAAACACTTCGCCAGCAACCCGCGCAAGATCATCCACATCGACATCGACCCGTCTTCGATCTCGAAGCGCGTGAAGGTCGATATCCCCATCGTCGGCAACGTCAAGGACGTGCTGGTCGAGCTGCTGTCCCAGCTCGACGCCGCCGAGCAGAAGCCGAATGAAGGGGCGCTCAAGAAATGGTGGGGCCAGATCGGCGAATGGCGCGGCCGCGAGTGCCTGAAGTACACGCCGTCGGATGAAGTCATCAAGCCGCAATCGGTGGTCGAGACCCTGTGGCAGGTCACCGGCGGCGATGCCTTCGTCACCTCCGACGTCGGCCAGCACCAGATGTGGGCTGCACAGTACTACCCGTTCAACCAGCCGCGCCGCTGGATCAACTCGGGCGGCCTGGGCACGATGGGCGTCGGCCTGCCGTACGCGATGGGCGTGCAGATGGCGAACCCGAACGCGACCGTGGCCTGCATCACGGGCGAGGGCTCGATCCAGATGAACATCCAGGAGCTGGCGACCTGCAAGCAGTACCACCTGACGCCGAAGATCATCCTCCTGAACAACCGCTTCCTGGGCATGGTGCGCCAGTGGCAGGAGCTCGACTACAACTCGCGCTACGCCGAGTCGTACATGGATGCGCTGCCCGATTTCGAGAAGCTGGCCGAGGCCTATGGCCACGTCGGCATGCGCATCGAAAAGCCGGGCGACGTCGAGGGCGCGCTGCGCGATGCCTTCGCCATGAAGGACCGCCTGGTGTTCATGAACTTCATCACCGACCGCAGCGAGAACGTCTGGCCGATGGTCAAGACGGGCAAGGGCTTGTCGGAGATGCTGCTGAGCTCGGAGGACCTGTAATGCGACACATCATTTCCGTCCTGCTCGAGAACGAAGCGGGCGCCCTGTCGCGCGTGGTCGGGCTGTTCTCCGCGCGCGGCTACAACATCGAGACGCTGACCGTGGCGCCGACCGAAGACGCGACGCTGTCGCGCATGACCATCGTCACCACCGGTTCGGACGACATCATCGAGCAGATCACCAAGCACCTGAACCGGCTGATCGAAGTCGTGAAGGTGGTCGATCTGACCGAAGGCCAGCACATCGAGCGCGAGCTCATGCTGATCAAGGTGAGGGCGGTCGGCAAGGAGCGCGAAGAGATGAAGCGCACCGCCGACATCTTCCGCGGCCGCGTCATCGACGTGACCGAGAAGACCTACACGATCGAGCTGACCGGCGCCAAGAGCAAGCTGGACGCCTTCATCGATGCGATCGACCGCGCTTCCATCCTCGAGACCGTGCGTACCGGCGGCAGCGGCATCGGTCGCGGCGAAAGAATTTTGAAGGTGTAGGGTGGGCACCCCGTGCCCACGCGTCACACCCGCATACAACGAACCCAAAACACAGGACATCAAATGAAAGTTTTCTACGACAAAGACTGCGACCTCTCCCTCATCAAAGGCAAGAACGTCGCCATCATCGGCTACGGCTCGCAGGGCCACGCGCACGCCCAGAACCTGAACGATTCCGGCGTCAACGTGACCGTCGGCCTGCGCCGCGGCGGCGCCTCGTGGACCAAGGTCGAACAGGCCGGCCTGAAGGTCGCCGAAGTCAATGAAGCGGTGAAGGCCGCCGACGTCATCATGATCCTGCTGCCGGACGAGAACATCGCCCAGGTCTACAAGGAAAACATCGAGCCGAACGCGAAGCAGGGCGCGGTGCTGGCCTTTGCTCACGGCTTCAACGTGCACTACGGCCAGGTCGTGCCGCGCGCCGACCTCGACGTCATCATGGTCGCGCCGAAGGCCCCGGGCCACACCGTGCGCGGCACCTACAGCCAGGGCGGCGGCGTGCCGCACCTGGTCGCGGTCTACCAGGACAAGTCGGGCGCGGCGCGCGACATCGCGCTGTCGTATGCGATGGCGAACGGCGGCGGCCGCGCCGGCATCATCGAGACCAACTTCCGCGAAGAGACCGAGACCGACCTGTTCGGCGAACAGGCCGTGCTGTGCGGCGGCACCGTCGAGCTGATCAAGGCCGGTTTCGAGACCCTGGTCGAAGCCGGCTACGCGCCGGAGATGGCCTACTTCGAGTGCCTGCACGAACTGAAGCTGATCGTCGACCTGATCTATGAAGGCGGCATCGCCAACATGAACTACTCGATCTCGAACAACGCGGAATACGGCGAGTACGTGACCGGCCCGCGCATCGTGACCGATGACACCAAGAAGGCGATGCAGCAGTGCCTGAAGGACATCCAGACCGGCGAGTACGCGAAGTCCTTCATCCTCGAGAACAAGGCCGGCGCCCCGACCCTGATCTCGCGCCGTCGTCTCACCGCCGAGCACCAGATCGAGCAGGTCGGCGGCAAGCTGCGTGCGATGATGCCGTGGATTGCGAAGAACAAGTTGGTGGATCAGTCGAAGAACTGATCGGGCGGTAAGCAGTTATCGTCGTTCCCGCGAAAGCGGGAACCCATGCTGAGCATCGGGATTGGTCGACTTCGGTGTCTCAGTATGGATTCCCGCCTTCGCGGGAATGACGGCAAGTAGCGGGAATGACGGCAAGTAGCAGCAATGACGTAATGAGTTGCAACGATTTGCAAAAGTCCATTACATCCATCCCCCGCCTGCGCAAAACACGCTATCGTTCTTCCTGTAACTCAACAGGAGAACAAGCATGCGTCCTTCCCGCCTCATCCTCGCCGCCAGCCTTGGCCTGGCCCTAAACGCCCATGCGCAGACCGCGCCTGCACCCGCCGCGGCAACGACCAGCGGCACCCTGATCATCGTCCCCGCCTATGGCGAAGTGAAGCACGCCAACGACGAAGCCACGGTTACCTTCTCGGTCGAAGAGCAGGACAAGGACCGCGCCGTCGCGCAGGCGCGCGTGAACCAGAAGATGAAGCAGGGCACCGAGATCGTGCGCCGCGAAGATCCGAAGGCGGAGCTGAAGACCGTCAATTACTACAGCTACCCAGTGTACCCGGAAGTGCCGGACAATCCGCAGCGCCCGCTGGCGACCCAGGCTGCGCGCCGCACGCCCATCGGCTGGCGCGTCGGCCAGTACCTGGAGCTGAAGACCCGCAATCTGGAGAATCTGCCGAAAACGGCTGCGGCGGCCCAGAACGTACTGGGCATCAGCGGCATCGACTATCACCTCAGCCCGGAGCTGACGAAGAAGCTCGACGACGAGCGCATCGCCGCGACTTACCGCAACCTGAACGAGCGCATTGCCTCGATTGCGCGCGCGATGGGGCGGAACGTCAACGATGCCACGATCGACACCGTCGACTTCGAAGGCAGCGGCCATTACGCGGGCGGGCAGGGCGAAGCCGCCGCCGCGCCGATGGCGATGATGCGTGGCAAGCGCGCCGACATGGCCGAGACGCCCGAGCCCAGCTTCGAGCCCGGCGAAACCCGTCTGGAGATGCGCCTGGTTGGCAAAGTGAAATTCCGATAAGCGTATCGGTTCGCTAACTGCAGGGCGCGGCCATATAATGGCATGGTCCGCGCCCACGCGCGCAGTTACCGAATAACAATACTATGCCAACCTTCCCTCGCCGCAGAAAGAACGACGGGCCCAAGACGGGCCGCTTCGGTCGTTTCAGCCGTTTCCGCTTCAGCCGCCGCACTGGTAACGGCGCGCGCAGCCTCGATGCCGGCGCCCGTCCGCGCCGCGGCATCTACCTGCTGCCGAATGCCTTCACCACCGCCGCCCTGTTCGGCGGCTTCTACGCGATCGTGATGGCGATGAACCAGCGCTTCGACCACGCCTGCTGGGCCGTGTTCATCGCCATGGTCCTCGACGGCCTGGATGGCCGCGTGGCGCGGCTGACCAACACCCAGTCGGAGTTCGGCGCCCAGTACGACTCGCTGTCGGACATGGTGTCCTTCGGCGCCGCGCCGGCGCTGGTGATCTATGAATGGTCGCTGCGCGGCCTGGGCAAGCTCGGCTGGATCGCCGCCTTCGTCTACTGCGCCGGCGCCGCGCTGCGCCTGGCGCGTTTCAACACGAATATCGAAGTGGTCGACAAGCGCTTCTTCCAGGGCCTGCCCAGCCCGGCCGCGGCGGCGCTGGTCGTTGGTTTCGTGATGATGATGACCGATCCCGAAATCAATATCAGCCCGCGCCAGGCCGACTGGATCTCCTGGGCCATCGCGCTGTTCGCCGGCATCACCATGGTCACCAACGTGCCTTTCTACAGCTTCAAGGATGTCAACTTCCGCAAGTCGGTGCCCTTCATCGTCGTGTTCCTGGTCGCGCTCGGACTGGCGCTGCTGGCAATCGACCCGCCGAAGGTGCTGTGGCCGCTGTTCGTGCTGTACGGCCTGTCGGGCTACGCGGTGTATGTGTACCGCTTCGCCAAGGGCAAGCCGGTCAGCATCGTGCAGACCGGGGAAGAGCCGCTGGATCCGAGCGAGCGGCGCTGAGGCTTCGGCGCACCTTCAGTCGCGCAGGGTGCGCCATTCCTGCCTGGTCGCCGTCCCTTCGTCCTGCGGGCAATTGGTGATGCGCAGCTTGCCGTGGTGTTCGATCATCTCGACATTGGTCGTGGGTGAGCGCTCCGTGATGCAGTAGGTGCGCCTGCCGGTGATGACGCGCGAACGGCGCGCGCCGTCGCCGGAATTGTTCACCAGCTCCTCGACCTTCGGCGCTTCGAACAGCTCGGGCTTGGCCAGGGCCGCCGCTTCTTCCATCTTCTTGCGCATCCGCATCTGCGGGCTGTCCAGCGGCGCGGCAATGTAGGGATTGTTCTCCTTGCGCAGCGCCTTGGCGATGCTGCCGATGTCGCGCCTGGCCTGCTGCAGAATCTGTTCTGCGCTCGGCTTTTGCGGAATGGCGGCTTGCGGCTGCGCGTCGGCATCCGTTGTGGTCGCGGCCGGTGCGCCTGGCGTGATGGCCGTGTCGGCGCTGGGGCCAGGCGTCGGCGTCACGACCGGCAGCGGCGGCAGGGAGAGGGCAGGGCCCGCCTGTGCACGCGGCGCTGCGGCTTCCTTGTGCGGCGCCGGCGCCGGTGCTTCCTCCTGGCGCCGTTCAGGCTTGGGCTGCGTCAGCGGAATCCAGAAAACATCGCTATGCCTGCCTTCTTCCGTCGGCACCGTTGACGGCTGCGTGCGCACCATGTGCCAGCCGCCGAGCAGCGCCACGTGCACGAGAGCGGTCAGCAGCAGGCCAAAGCGGCGGTCGGTCGTCTGAGAGCGGTAGGCAAGGTCCATGTGGAAAGAGTATAGCCGTCGCCATATCTTGCTTTCTCACACATCCTCACCGGGCGCTTAGGCTTGCCTTAACGGTGCCGGAAGCGGTCGTCGTACATCGGGTCCGGGCCATTCAGCATTTGCTGCACCACGCCTTGCTGGTCGAAGTGCACGCTCATCAGCGAGTTCCAGACGCCGGCCTCCTTGTAGCGATAGGACCAGACTTCGTAGTTGTGGAAGGCCACGCGCGAGACCTCGGCCGGGCGCCCGTAGTTGCGCAGGATGTCGTCCTTGGTCCACTGGCCGATCTTGACCTTGGCGAAGTTCTCGCTGGTCAGCACCTGCTCGAAGGACAGCAGGCGGCCGTCCGGTCCGATGCGCGCCATGTGCTGGAACTGGCCCATCGGCTGGCCACGGTATTCGAGCACCTGGCCGCCGTCCGGCAGGGGATAGCTGGCAGCCGGCTGGCCGAGCCTGGCGGTGACCTCGGCCAGCGGCGCGCCCACCGGCGGCGGCTGGCGGAACAGCGGGGCGCAGGCGGACAGGGCGAACGTCAACGCCAGGGCCAACGCCCCCAGCGCCACGCTTCTCAGGAGGTTTGGCATCGCATCCTCACAATCCCTTGAAGCGCTCGTCGAACAGCGGGTCCGGGCTGTTGAACACGCGCAGCACCGTGCCGCGCGCATTGAAGTCCACGTTCATCAGCGAATTCCATATGCCTTTCTCCTTGTAGCGATAAGACCAGATCTCGCCTTCTTCCAGGCGCGAGCGCACGACCTCGGCCGGACGCCCGAAGTGGCGCAGGACATCGTCGCGGTTCCAGCGGCCGATCTCGATCCTGGCGAAGTTTTCGTCGGTCAGTACCTGTTCGTAGGACAGCAGCGTGCCATCGGCGCCCATGCGCGCCATGTGCTGGAACTGGCCCATCGGCTGGCCACGGTATTCGAGTACCTGGCCGCCGGCCGGGTCCGGGTACACGGCGTTCGGCTGGCCCAGCTTGGCCGTCACCTCGGCCAGCGGCGCACCCACCGGCGGCGTGCGGCGGATGATGGGCGCGCAGGCGGACAGGGCCAGGATGAGTGCCAGGACACCCGCAGTTTTGATTGTCTTCGTCATCGCTTTATCCAGTTCGGGTTCTTGATGCATGCCAAAACGGCAATGCCAACCCTCACATTGTAGCGAAGCCGAGGAAAGACTGGCCTCACCGGACAATTTGCCCTATACTTCCCGGTCTTGGCTTTTGAGGCCAGGTTTCTCAACAATTCACGGTGCGCTGGGTTCCGACTCTTGCACCGCATGTGAAAGGTAATATCATGACCGTAGAAAACATCAACAAGGCCGCCATCATTGCGGACAACGCACGTGGCGACAAAGACACCGGCTCCCCGGAAGTCCAGGTTGCACTGCTGACCGCCCGCATCAACGAACTGAACGGCCACTTCAAGGAACACCAGAAGGACCACCACTCGCGCCGCGGCCTGATCATGATGGTCAACCGTCGTAAGAGCCTGCTGGCTTACCTGAAGCGCAAAGACCTGAACCGCTACCGCGACCTGATCGCCAAGCTGGGTCTGCGTAAGTAATACCAGCATTGAGCCGACTGGCTTGATCATGAAATGCCTGCGTCAGCCCGACTGCCGCAGGCATTTTTCATTTTAGTCATTCGCGGAAATTGGCCCAATTTCCCCGACTGATTATTGGTTGGAACTGTGGTGAGGTGAACGACAGCGCCTGAAATTCTGTCGGCAAATAGAAAGGGATTACCCATGTTTAACAAAGTTACGAAAACCTTCCAGTACGGCGAACACACCGTGACCCTGGAGACCGGCGAAATCGCTCGCCAGGCCAGCGGCGCCGTCGTCGTGTCGGTCGAGGACACCGTTGTCCTGGCAACCGTGGTGGCGAAGAAAGACGCCAAGCCGGGCCAGGACTTCTTCCCGCTGACCGTCGACTACATCGAGAAGAGCTACGCCGCCGGCAAGATCCCGGGCGGCTTCTTCAAGCGCGAAGGCCGTCCGTCGGAGAAGGAGACCCTGACGTCGCGCCTGATCGACCGTCCGATCCGCCCGCTGTTCCCGGAAGGTTACCTGAACGAAGTCCAGGTCATCATCCACGTGCTGTCCGTGAATCCTGAGATCGATCCGGACATCCCGTCGATGATCGGCGCCTCGGCCGCTCTGTGCGTGGCTGGTATCCCGTTCAACGGCCCGATCGGCGCCGCCCGCGTCGGCTACGCCAACGGCCAGTACATCCTGAACCCGACCACCACCCAGCTCAAGACCTCGCAGATGGACCTGGTCGTCGCCGGTACCGAGCACGCCGTGCTGATGGTCGAATCCGAAGCCCAGCAGCTGTCGGAAGAAATCATGCTGGGCGCGGTCGTCTACGGCCACGAGCAGATGAAGGCCGTAATCGACGCGATCCACGCCCTGGTCGAAGAAGGCGGCAAGCCGGAAGTCGAGTGGGCCCCGGCACCGAAGAACGAAACCCTGATTGCGCAAGTTGCGCAACTGGCCGACGCGAAAATCCGCGACGCCTACCAGACCCGCGAAAAGTCGGCACGCCAGCAGAAGCTGAAGTCGCTGTCGGGCGAAGTGATGGCCGCACTGGCCGAGCAGGGCGTCGAAGCCGATGCGGCCGAAGTCGGCAACATTTTGTTCGACATGGAAGCCAAAGTGGTTCGATCGCAGATCCTGGAAGGCGAGCCGCGTATCGACGGCCGCGACACCCGCACCGTGCGTCCGATCTCGATCCGCACCAGCGTCCTGCCGCGTACCCACGGCTCGGCCCTGTTCACCCGCGGTGAAACCCAGGCGCTGGTCATCGCCACCCTCGGCACCGGCCGCGACAGCCAGAAGATCGACGCGCTGATGGGCGAGTACACCGACGACTTCATGATGCACTACAACATGCCTCCGTTCGCCACCGGCGAAACCGGCCGTGTTGGCACCCCGAAGCGCCGCGAAATCGGCCACGGCCGCCTGGCCAAGCGCGCGCTGGTCGCTGCGCTGCCGTCGCCGGAAGAGTTCAGCTACTCGGTGCGCCTGGTCTCGGAAATCACCGAGTCGAACGGCTCGTCGTCGATGGCTTCCGTCTGCGGCGGCTGCCTGGCGCTGATGGACGCCGGCGTGCCGATGAAGGCGCACGTGGCCGGCATCGCCATGGGTCTGATCAAGGAAGGCGGCAAGTTCGCGGTCCTGACCGACATCCTGGGCGATGAAGACCACCTGGGCGACATGGACTTCAAAGTGGCCGGTACCGCCAATGGCATCACCGCGCTGCAGATGGACATCAAGATCCAGGGCATCACCAAGGAAATCATGCAGGTGGCACTGGCGCAAGCCAAGGACGGCCGCCAGCACATCCTGGCTGAAATGCAGAAGGCCATGCCGACCGTGAAGACCGAGCTGTCGGACTTCGCACCGCGCCTGATCACCATCAAGATCAACCCGGAGAAGATCCGTGACGTGATCGGCAAGGGCGGCGCCGTGATCCGCGCGCTGACCGAAGAGACCGGCACCCAGATCGACATCACCGACGAAGGCATCGTGACCATCGCTTCGGTCGACGCCGCCGCCGGCCAGGAAGCCAAGCGCCGCATCGAAGAGCTGACCGCATCGGTCGAAGTGGGCAAGACCTACGACGGCACCGTGCTGAAGCTGCTGGACTTCGGCGCGATCGTGCAAGTCATGCCGGGCAAGGACGGCCTGCTGCACATCTCGCAGATCGCCAACGAGCGCGTCAACGCCGTGGCCGACTACCTGAAAGAAGGCCAGCAAGTGCGCGTGAAGGTTCTGGAGACCGACGAGCGTGGCCGCCTGAAGCTGTCGATGAAGGCTGCTGCTGCGGATGACGCGGCAGCGGGCGCCGCGCAGTAATTCTGCTGCTCTCCGGCTGCTTCGGTGGTCGCTTGAAAAAAACCGCCAGTGCGTGAGCCTGGCGGTTTTTTTGTCACCAATCGAAACTGATGTTGCAATTTTGAAATTTATTTCTTAAGATTACGCTAATACTAACGTGTACTGTAAAAGTAAGTATGTCGAACTCTAAAAAGTGAATTAGATATGTCGCTCAAGGTACAAAAAAATGCGCTGATTAAGTGTTTTTCCGGTAATCCTAGCTGTGCAATTGCGTATAAATGGATTCTAAATCATTTGCGCGAGTTAGAGGTTGAGTGGCTCCATAACGGCACTTCAAAACTAGCTAACAGTATCAAGGGAAATCTTGGGGAGTTTATTGCATTTAACTTATCGGAGTACGATGGGTTAGTGGGCACTTCATATCATGCTTTTCTAGCAGGCGCCGTACGACCCTTGGCCGACTCTCCAGACCCTGGATTAGATATAAGCTTTATTTATCTTGATCCAGCTGGTAACGAAGATGACGACAGGTTATATATTCAAGAAGTAAAGACCACCGGAGACAGCACTCTCGCTTACGCAAACGCACTGATTACAGATTACGCAAAATTGCTTGATTCTACCGGTTCATTAAACTTAGGGATTCGTATAGCAACACTCAAAGCACGGATGAAGCTAGAGCGGAAACGACCTAGATCAGAAATCGAAAGAATTGAAAAACTCGGACATCCGGACGCCGCGAAGTGCACAAAGGTTCGCTTATTGCCAACTTTAGTTCACGAATTATCTGGGGCAGATGCGATGAAGAAAATGCAGCAAGTAAAAGCGGCACTTCTTGCTCAAGGTTGGCTGGACCAATCAATCGAGCCTAGGAGTTTAGGGTTAACAAATCTAAACGAAGGTCTGTTGAGTATTGGCAAGAATACTGAGTATATACCATGAGCTTACTTCCGTTAGATGTAGATTATCTTAAAAATGCTGGTGCTGCCGCGGCAAGATTACGCGGGTTACGTCCACTTCTTCTAACAAAAGTTTCAAATGATTTTACCGTGGCGTTAAAATGCATTGGTGCGTACCAGACGTTTGAGACTAACGATGAATTAAAAAGTCTTGACAATGAAGATGAGGCGAGGCCTCTGATTGCAGCAGGTCGTACTTTGTTGAGTTTGGCACAAACAGCGTTAGATCTCGATAGTCCCGACGATGCTCATCTGATGAGGTTGCACGCGGCGCTCGCTTTCGCGATGCAGGGAAACTTTCCAAACTCGAAGGCAGCCATACGCGAAGTTCCAGAAGATTTTCTTTTTTCAACCTCGACACGATTTATAGCTGCAGTTGTTTGCGATCCGGTTAGGATGTTGCATGTCGATATCGCAGGGAAAATTAGTTGGACAGCTCGAGAGTTTTTTGCAAACTTCTATGACGCTTTGACAACGGCGGACGATATGGGCCTAAGTCGGGCCCTAGAGTATTTAACGGCCGCGACTAATTTTGAAAATTCATCAGATGCTAGTTTGCTTTTAAGTATTCATGTAGGTAGTAAGCAAGCTCTTCGTTTATCTATTGCGCAATTGCGTAATTCGGCCCCTGAAATTCCCGCTTGGTTTATTGATGGCGCGATCTCAAGTGGAACCTTGACGCTATTGCCTCCCCAATATGTTCTGCTTAGCGAAAGAAATATTGCAGCCTCTAAAGACAATGCCCTATTAAATCTACCGACGAGTACTGGAAAAACATTAATTGCTGAAGCTTGTATGGCCGCTTCTACTCAACATGGCGGAATATCGTTTTTCGTGGCTCCATATGTTGCTATCGGCAATCAGGTCATGCGTTCCCTCCAGGGCAAAGCTACAGCGGGTGTCGAAGTTATCTCTATGTTCGGGGGGTATTTTGCAAAACGTATCCCTAGGCGTGAACACACATCCGTCTTGGTGGTGGCGACACCTGAACGGTTCGACGCTTGGTTGCGAGCAGGGGAGGATATTGAAAGACTTCGACTAGTTGTTTTCGATGAGGTTCATCATATCGAAAACGGCTCACGAGGTGCGAGATTAGAAGGTCTGATATCGAGATTGCGCCTTCTACAGCAGCGATTATTACGATTGCGCGTGATTGGTATATCTGCAGTACTCCCTGGTGCAAACATAATTAGCGAGTGGTTAAACGTCTCGGATGATACGTTTCACGCACTTACGTGGCGGCCGACTGCGCGTCGCTTGGCAGTTTGCTCGCCAAAAGGGATGCTCACTTGGATACATGGAACCGATATACTGCGGCCCAAGACCAGTGATGTGAGGGACGAATTTGCATACGGCGTAAGTCTCGATCTCAATTTAGTTGCACCAGATTATACGTTTGTTTCTAAAGCATCAGAATTTGCTGCGAGTGAAAACGTGGCAAAAATTTCAATGGACTTGTCCTTTCGGCTGGGAGGCTGTGGCTTGATTGTCTGTCCTCGGAGAACCGACACTCGTCAAATTGCTGCCACAGTTTCATCGCTAATCCAAGATTTTGACATCAACTATAAATTAGCGGAATTCGCGAATAAACTTCGTCAATCCTATTCTTGGCTTGAAAATTTGGCGGAAAATATTGAAAAGGGCGTGGCTTATCACAATGCGTCGTTACCACATGATGTACGACGGGGTATCGAAGATCTAGTGCATTCTGGTGACTTACGTTTTGTCGCCGCTACGAGTACCCTTGCGGAAGGCGCGGATTTTCCATTTAGATGGACTCTTGTGTCTCACTGGCTAACAGGGGTGCATCCGACTGCGTCAAAAATGAAATCGCTGACCTTTCGGAACATTGCAGGGAGAAGTGGGCGTGCGGGTTATTATACCGAAGGTGATACGATAATTTTCCAGAACACGCTCGGCGGGCGCGCTGCGGTAGGGCCTGTGCGTTTAATATCGGAAGAGGTAAATGATGTTATGTTCAGCGTTACGCCGCTTGTATCGCCAATCGGAGACAAAGATCTAGTAATAAACCCTGAAATTGAGCGTGCACTTGTGGCAGCATATGGATCGCAATTACTTGCATCGGTACAAGAGAATCCACATAGCGATGATATTGTCACTTTGCTGGTGTCGGCCACTTACGCGGCCGTTTCAGGTACTGCGGAGTTGCTGAAGAGAGCAATGTCTCAGTCTCTAGCTGATGCTCTGGATAACAATGCCCCAGGAGGTGCGTTCGCTGTCCAAAACAGTCCCGTTAGACTGACTGAGGTAGGCGCTGCAGCAAATAAAAGTGGATTCTCCCCTTCCACATGTAGGGAAATTCTGAAATTTGTCGATTCCGCAAATTTTGCAAACCATAAATTTTGGCTTCTGGCTCAAGTATTGGGGGCATTTTCTTCTGTTCCAGAGCAGCAAGACACTTTCATAGCAAAAATATTTAACGGTAATAAGGCAAAAGGATTTATGAAGTCTAATGATATCGCTATCGTAATTGAAAAGCATATTAATAAAATTCCGTTGCGAGAAATATTCGATGAGTTGCCGGCTCGTCTTAAATCAAAAGGACAGAGCGATTTTATTGAAAAGGAGTTCGATAAATTTGTTCAAATTGTTGACTCTTCAATTCCTAATTTTTTGCCCTGGATGCTCCGTGGAATTGCGACTATGGCACCGTTCTCTACTAGATCGGCGATCGAGCAACCAAACTGGGCATCGCTTGCAGACTCGTGGAATAGTGTTGAGCAAAATGACATGGGGAATGAAAATTTGAACGAAGACTCTGTATGACGTGAATTTGGCGTACGCTTTGATCACGACAAATGTAAAATAGTAAAATCAAAAAACGCCGTTGCCGACTACCTGAAGGAAGGCCAGCAAGTGCGCGTGAAGGTACTGGAGACCGACGAGCGCGGCCGCCTGAAGCTGTCGATGAAGGCTGCCGCTGCGGATGACGCGGCAGCGGGTGCCGCGCAGTAATTCTGCTGCTCTCCGGCTGCTTCGGTGGCCGGCTTGAAAAAACCGCCAGTGCGTGAGCCTGGCGGTTTTTTGTTTCTTGCGCCGTTTGCAGTGGCCATCTTGCGTGCCATGCTAGCGTCCTGCTGCATCCAATAGACTCACCATGGAGCAGCGATGGATCGGCATGACACTTCAAATGGCCTGCGTTTGCTTTCCATGACGCTATCGGTGCTGATGACGCTGTCCGGATGCTCGTCCGAATCCGTCGAGGACCAGGCGAAAAAGCTCGGCCAGCGCGAATTTACCGCCCAGGCATGGAAGGCCGGCACGCAGGAAGAGCGCGGCCAGATGGTCGCGTCCTTCCTTGCCAGGTACAAGCTTGCCGATCTGAGCGGCTTTGTTGAGCAAATCGAACGAAGGCCGATCTGACGCTATTTGTGGTTCATTTTATAACACTGGGACCGTGATCGGGGTGCCCAGCCGAGTGAAGCGGTTGAGCACGGCAGCGCGTATCTGCAAT
>Ga0308160_10000636_pt1 | contig 62689 bp, 72 predicted proteins | sample PhyFR1_FD_201036 | JGI IMG/M metagenome (GOLD analysis project Ga0308160, IMG submission 201036) | Phyllosphere microbial communities from UC Gill Tract Community Farm, Albany, California, United States - DLSLF.R1 | ecosystem: Host-associated > Plants > Phyllosphere > Unclassified | place: USA... | reverse complement strand
ACCAAGCAAGGTGAGACTGAACCATCGCACGACCAGATCTCACCAAATTGAACCTGTTCAAAGTTGAATTGATGATCGACGGACCGACTCAATACGGCCTCTTCAAGGCTTACCTTCCCTCCCTATCTCAACTCAGCCTCAATCGCGTATCACTCTACACCTCCCTCCGACGTGACAAAGCGGAACCCCTCAGCTTCTTCCTCAATCCCCAGTCCCTCCCTGCCCTCTCTCACCTCTCCCTAACCTACGACGAAGCCGACAATTCTTCTTGCCCAACCTTCCTCGGCCTTTGTACTCAGCTTTCGCATCTTCGCATTCGTCGTGTCGTCGGATTCAGTCCTCTACCTCGACTCGAATTCGCACAATTGTCTTCTTCCAAAAAGATAGCTCATCTATCCGTGGACCTACGAGAAATGGAGGATCTCGACTTGCTTGTCAGTCGTCCCCTACCCGAATCGCTTCACTCCCTTCAGATTACGAAACTCAAGACCATGGACATGGAAAGGAGGTTGTTGAGTTCTATCGCTTCCTTCGGCGGCAACTTCAGATATCTCGTTCTTGACAGTCTCGGTGGAAAGGTCAGCGAAGGGAACGGCACCGAGGGAAATAGGAAAGGGAATCAGCTCATTCGCCGTGTCAACGTTGGGGAGGCTTCGAAATGGGGTATCAAAGTTCTCGAAGTCGACAGTGAACGGGAGTGCACTGACGGGGAAACGTGGTTTGAGTATACCGCCGCCGTTGATTGTCTCGCAAAGTCACAGGAGGAAGAACAGGTCGATGAATCGAAGGAGTAGAACTTGAAGTTGAAACGTTTTTGAGTGAATTTACGCTTTTGTTTTCGTTCCTACTTCGACGTGCTCAAACCATCTTTAGTGTTTGTTGAAGTCATCAGCGTCGTGTCGTTTATCTATGAATGCGAGAGGGAGAAGGGTTGAGTTGCTCGAATTAATCTTCGAATTCGGGCGAGAGAGGGGAGATTTTCTCTTTCCACCCAACACCTTTCACTCCTCTCCACGTCGGATCGAGATGGGCACTCCTACACCGACTTCGATAGTGATCCCTGCCTCGCCTCTCGATGCACAACTCCTCTCGGCTTCGACAGCGTTTCTGTTACCCTCGAACCACTCTCAATCATCTCACAAGGCTCCCGGATCGATAAGGACACCACAAGAGCAACATTTCATCACAAAGCGACAATTTGAGCAATGGAAGGGATCGCATCCAGGCGAATCTTCCTCATTGAGACCGCCTCAAGGGAGCGAAGGTATTGACAAATTGACACTCAAAGGTTACAGGTGAGTCATTCTGTTCGGGTTGCTGAACCACTACACCACCAAGCAACGGGGGGGCTTATCGGGAGGAATTTAGATCTGGAGCTCTGAAAATTGGGATCCGCTGTTTCCGCAACTTTCCCTTTCTGCTCTCTCTGGACTATCGACTACTTCGGAACTCGAGCAGCGTGATCAGGAGATGAGCTGTCGAGTAGAGGGACAAGACAAGGCAAAGGGAATTAGATCGACTTTCCGACCCTTTCCGACCTTTTTCGTGGGGAAAAGCAAAGGCAAAGGAGGAAAGAAGAGAGAGACAAGGGCAATGATACTCGAAACTGGCAGAGTCAAGACTGACAAAGTATCGTACCGAGAAACAGGGCGCCTCAACATCCGACATCGCACCTCCTTCAATCGATTCCACCTCGTTCAGCTTCTCGTTCTTCTCGATCCAATATCCTCTCTTACACTCTACACCTCGCTACATCGTCTCGACTATCGTCCTACTCCTCCACGAATGGAACTCGTACCTTGCTTCACTGGGCGGAGGCAGAACAGAACGCTCAAGAAACTGAGTATGAGAACGTCAAAATCGATTCGGAATGGTTCGAAACTGAACAGAAGACTCAAGGGCTGTGGAAACTCGGGATTAACCTACTCCAGTCGAGTCGTCGAGAAGGTCCTCTACCACCTTCAGTCGAACGGAGGGTCGTTTTAGGATCTCTAACGGAGGAACTCCTCGTTTCGCCAACGGGAGATCGAGCAATGTCAAAAATCGACGAAGAGTCGGTACATCCTTCGGGCGATGCAGAAGAGCTCGTTGTTCTTCGACCACTCACCTCGCCAGATACCACGACCCTTTACCTCTCGACTTCCGCTCACGCTGCCAATTCTCGATCCCCTCGAGACCGATCTCACTCTGTCGCCCAATCCCTTATCGACATGAAATTCGGGGGCAAAGCTTCCGACCTCGAAACTCCTCCTCTTTCCATTCCCGAGAAACCGCTCGACGTCGAAACATCCTCTACGGCACCAGGAGGATCAGTTTTCGGCGACTCGTCTCAAACTCCCGCAGCCTCGACCTCTGAGCTCACCGCTACTCCACACATGGACTATCGTATCGTCCTCTCGCAATCTATGCGCACTCGCGCCAAATCCATCTTTGCAACTTCTCCGCTACCTGCCCTCACTACTTCCTTCTGCCGTCGACACCGAGTCGCTGCCTGCACCGTCTGCACGACTTTGGTCACCGAATCATCCGAACGAGTTTCCGATCACGCGCAACATCGCCGACGCAACATTCCTGGAGCAGGACTTCGCTCGACTATTTCAGACGGAGGCGAAGGAGGAACGAAGAAGGCTTTGGTTTCCATCGTACCGACGTTCCTCAAGTTGTCAGCAGATCTCATGGCCGACTCGAGAGATGCAACACGGGCCGGGCTTGAATCCAAGGAAGTGGAATCGTCAGAGAAAGGCAAGGGCAAGGAGATGGAACTCGCTGTCGAAATTCACGTCACTTCGATTTGGTACAACCTCTTGACTTCGCTGCTCACTCAAGCATGTCTCGAGGGATACCTTGTCGACGGGTGGACTGGGACGGAAGGGATCGAGACTTTGTTTGGAGTGGGATGTGGAGTTTGGGAAGGAAGAGGTTGGAGTATGGCAGCGAGGGCAACTGCAAGTGCCGCTGTTCCTTCGAGGAAGAGTTCAACTACGGCGAGAGAGGGAACAGGGAACGGTGGATCGCAAGAAAACGGCTTGGACTTCGATGAGGATGATGAAGAGGATGAGGAGAGCGAGGAGGAAATCAAGGCAAGGGAGCAAGAGAAGCAGACGACGGAACTCGTAGATGCTGCTCATACGCTCTTCGGATCGAGAAATGTCGCACAAGCCGATTACGAGAGGTGCATGAGGGATCGAATTCACGAGGTACGCAGTTCTTTGCTTCTCTCGTTCTCTTGCGGTCAGACTTTGCTGAGAAGCTTTCTCATTTCATCAGTTCCTCAACGTACCTCGAGATAAGAGTCTCATTCAACACCTCACCTCGCTTAATATGAAGTATCCGCTTTCAATGTTCGAAGACGAAATGGTTGATTTCCTCGAAGCATCAGTCCGACTGCTCGGCAAGCCTACTCTCGCTAAGGTAATTTCTTCCACCTCTCAACGTCTCTCGCGGACCATAACTGACTGTTTATCTTTCTTTCGATTCTCGCAGACTGGGAACGAATCAATCACATCGCAAGTCAACCCAGATCAATTTGCGCTCGTTCAATATTTCTCCCAATCTAGTACAGCAGCGGAGGACACGCGACGGGATAGCTCTATTCCAGCGGATGATAACGGGAAAGGTGGAAAGCGAAGACGGATAGATTGAGATAAGCATTCAATGTAATTCCCTTCCTCGATACATACATACACCGTTGTCGTTTCAATAGATTCTGTATTGCTAAAATTTGATACGTTCTTCTGATGAAAGCTCGAGCGTCTCGAGCGATTCAGGATAAACGAATTCTCCTTGTTTCCGGATTTCGTCGAATGCCTGGAGCGACGAAAGGCTATGTCAGTGTCAATTGAAAACTCGGATGAGAGCTTGACTCGCCTCCATCATCAGTACCGACTCGCATAACGGCATTCTTTCCGACTCGAGCTTGCCATCTCGTAAACATCGAGCTACCTCATCTGCTTCCCACGCGAACCCGAGAATGTTGCCTGAGCAGTATTGAGATGTCAGTATATCAATCTTTGTATCGACAAGCGGAAGAATATTCACCAGGACGAGGTTCGAAGTTGAAGCTTTCAGAGCGAGTCGGCTCCTTGGTTCCCTCTGCGAACTCTTCCGGCGAGTTCCACGCCTTGTACATGAAGCTCTTGGGTCGAAACGTTGGCCTTGAGGGGTAAGTAGTCAGCGAAAGGCACGAAGACGATGAGACGCAAAACTCACCATTGCGTCTCAAGGTATCCATGGGAACCAGTAACGATCAGGACTCGAGAGTGAGCTGATTGTCGATCTTGCGCCGCCGTCAGGGTTCCATGTACGATCCTACCATCCACCTCGTACTGAATGACTGCGATACTACTCGCGTCGACTCCAGTCCTACAAACTCGAATACACATGGAGCAAAGCGTCAGATCAATGAAGGATTGCCGGCATTCAATGCGAACGGTGCAGAGGCAGTGGGAACAGAACAGACGTTGTTTTGGTCATCGAAGCTGAGATTTTGAGAGGTGAAAGGCGATCATGAGTGACTTTCGAGGGAGGACCTAAAGCCAAACACAGCTGCGTCCAGGGGTAAGGTCCAAGATCTAACAGGGCTCCTCCAGCGAGTTCAGGATTGACGAGACGATGAGCAGGATCACGTTTCGCCGTTTCTCCAAAATCGACGCATAGTTCTGCTGATGCCGATCGTATCTCCCCGAGGACACCACTCTTGAGCACTTCTTGCAGCTTGTAAGAGTAAGGTTGGAACCTTGTCCAAACGGCTTCCATCAGGAAAACTTGCTTTTTTCTTGCGAGATCGACGAGAGTCTGACTCTGCATGGCATTGACAGTCATGGGTTTCTCGACGAGGACGTTCTTTCCAGCGGTGAGAGCTTCGAACACATTTCGATAGTGTTCACTGTGAGGAGTACCGACGTAAACGGCGTCGACGTTCTGTGAAGGAGTGAAAGAACCATCAGGATGCACATTGTGACTGCAGCTCGTGGAAGGCATCGAGGTAAACAGAAAGTGCAATAAACTCACTTGGTCGTTGTAAAGATCCTGGTAGCTCCCGTAGGTCTTGACTTCTTCGTCTCCGATTTCGAGTTTCGACACGAAATTTTCAGCGTTTTCCTTTGATCTCGATGCGACAGCTACAATCTTGTGTTGAACATCCTCGACTCCTCTCGTCTTGGGATGGACGAGTAAATCGGTCGAGAATTGAGTTGAAATCCAACCTGTCGCACAGATTCCCCATCGACAAGTGAAGGGAGAGGTCATGAGGTCGACTTGTTCGTTGCGGTGATGCGTCGAAGTTGACAGTTGATACTGTAGTAGGAGAGGAAAGGGAAGAGAACAAGAAAGGAAAAGGAAACCAACTCGTCATCGCGAAAGTTACTTTGAGAATTTGACTTTATTGATTTATTGCGATGGGACCCTTAGAACTCTGAATTCCACTACTCGCTTTCCTCCCCTACTCAACACTAGCTTTGGGCTGAACATCAATTAAGAAGAGGTGGGATGGATTACAACAACCCGAACTACGGTTATCCTACAGAGTTCCGACCCCCTCCTCCAGCAACTTTCCAAGATGGAGGAGAAGAAGAGATAACACCAGAGAATGCGATGTGGGATCAAGACACTCGAGACGGAACTTTACAACAAGATCAATACCTACCATGGAACCAACAACAACAGCAGCAGCAGCACCTTGAACAACCTCAAACCGCATTCGGAGTTTCATTCGATTCACCTTCATCATCTTCTCGCACAACTCGCCCAAATCCTCTACAATCTCATTCTCTTCGTTACGAACCTTATCAAATCCCTTCCAACTCTCACACCCTCCCTCACGTCCCACACTCCTTGAATCAACCAGATCCTTTCCCTCAATTCGACCTCGCCGATCCTTCCTTCCTCCTTCCAGCGAGCGATGGTACTTTGAAAGACTGGCAAGGAGCTCGAGATGCGGACAGAAGAGATTCGAATTCGTCTACACAACACAGTCGAGAAAGCGGAGAAGGTTCGAGAAAGAATAGCGATCCTGTCGTCGGCTCCACTGCTACGACCTCGAACCCGCATGGAGCAAAGAGACAGATCAACGAAGGATTGCCGACATTCGTTGGGAACGGCGGAGAGGCGGGGGCAACGGAACAAAGTGGAGTCTCGAAGAAAGTAGTGAAGAAGGCTGATAAATCGTGTCGAAAGTGCAGGTACGGACAGAGCTTCTCACCTCAGAAACCTTCCACGACGAGAGAATCTGATCGATATTTTTGCTACTACAGGGATCGACGAGTGCGATGTGATCGAATCTTCCCAGTTTGCGATCGTTGTCGTAAACGAAGGGAAACTTGCGCCTACGTCGACAACGTCAACGTGGACGAATTCGAAGAAGGAGGCGACGCTCAGAAAGTTGTGGACCTCCAGTCAAAAGTAGCAGCACTCGAGAAACAACTCAAAACGATGGGTAGCAATCCTTCTCCAGCGGACGAATCGAGTTCAAGCGCCATTTCACCTACAGAACGACGTAAGATCGACGGCAGTCCAAGTAGCGGCAACTCGAGCTCGAATGCCAGCGGCAGCAACCCTTCTCGTACTCCACCCGGCAACGTCGAAGGCACGTCTTCATCGATCGTAAGCGGTATCGGCGACATCTACACGAATCAACTTCGGTTCAAGCCAGATGAGATGGAGAACCTCACTTCGTATCTCATGGGGAGGAGCATATCGTTCGCGAATTTGGGACATTCGAATCCGAATTGGAGATTAGGAGAGCCAGCTGTGATCAAACAATTGACAATACACCTCATGGACGGTCAGTTCTGTCATTACAGTCTCGAAACTTCTCATACTGAATACTCTGCATCTTTACAACAGCTGCAACTCGAGCTTGTTGTTCGAATATTCCAGGAATCAAACCTCTCGCAGATCGTATCGAGCATTACAAACGGAACTTGGACAGACTTGATGGCGCTTCACAGGTTGAGTCGCTCACCTTTCCATTTCGGTGAACCATCAACTGACATGGGTCCTTTCATAGTGTGCCGTCGCAGTTCTGAGTGCTCTCGGTGCACGAGCGAGTCCACATTCCGTGAGTCATGCGTTTTTCGATTCACGTCGACTCAGAGACTGATCTTTGATGATCTGGCTAGGCTCTACTCGGTGTTGCTACGACCTGCCTCGCCGATGGAACACCTTCACCTCCACTGTTCCTCTACGCCGGAGAGCGTCGGGAAATGGCTTGTCGAGCGTTGGAGCGACGAGCTCGAGAAGTTTGCTGGATCAACGGAATGCTCGAAAGCACAAATTTACCGGATCTCGACGCCATAATCGGTCTCACTCAAGTTCTAATCTGTAAGCTTTTCTTTCTTCCGACCCATCGCCCATCTACACGGCGATACGCTCGCGTTGTGACGACACGAAGAGTCTTACTCAAAGATACTCGGTGCTCATCTTAGTTGAATCAGATGAGGAGATACTTCCCGAAAAAAGCAGATTCTTTACGAGAATCGCTGTAGGGATGTACCACGATTTACGCTTTAAAGCGCTTGAACGACAAGAGCGAACGAGTAGGGATCCTCGAATCGGACCTGGTACTGCACTCTTCGTACGTCTCCATTTTCTAGCGGTACTCCTGTTTCATTCTCGGTCGCTGACAGTCAAAGACGCACTCTAGCTCGCCGATGCTGTAATCGCCGCTGCTTCTTCACGACCCTCTTTCATCTCGACAGCCGAACTCGAAACCTATTTCTTGACCGATGGAGTTCCCATTCCCGACTTCCCCGGATCCAATCTGCGCGACGAGCTCGACAAGATCTTACAGAAGCCGTTGCAGAAAGAACAGCTCGTCGATGCAGTCACGAGCGGAATCATCTGGGTTTCAGGTTGTTCGAGATTGTTCGCTCAGTTGACGATGAGTAAGTCGAGCACAACGCACGAGCATTCTCGACTTCCACTGAATCACGCATCTCGCTGCACAGCCCGTCGTGTCAACGCTCCCTCGCCGCTCCCCCTTCTAAAGAACCTCTGGTCGCTCATCGACAGCGTCCACAATTCTCTTCAACACCTACAGTCGATCTTGGTTCACCTTGACCTCACTCAAGTCGCCGACCTCGAAGACTCGCCATACGCCCTCGATCACTTTGTTCTCCTTGGAGTCCGCGCCGACTCGATTCTCGTCGATTTGATCAATTTGATGCATGTCTGGTTGCAAAGAGATCGGAGTCAGGAAGGAATCTGGACAGAGAAGGAGGACGACCCGTTGTTGATCAGTATGCGGAAAGAGAGCGAGTTGAGGGTTCGAAAATGCCTGAAATTGTCGGCGTAAGCAAACTTTTTTTTTCTTTCCGTTTGGTGCACGGGACTGACGATGCATCTCACTCTTCAGCTTCTATGCTCAACTCTTCCTCTCATCGCAAGATAAACACTTGGTTCACGTCAGTATTGATCTTCCGTTCCAACTTTCTCTATTTTGTCATGCTCACCCTTTCCTCTTTCTTCTTCTTCGCAGCATATGATGATGCAACTCGAAATCTTACAAGACTGGACAGAATGGGTTGTACAACGTGCTGGATCTCCCGGTGGACCACCTACCGAGGAATACGAAATCACCGAGTCTGAACTCGATTGGTGAGCTATCTGATCCTCGCTTACCTCGCTTCTCGAACCAAAGCTCAGACTGTGTCGATTTGATCTCTATTAGGTTCCAACGTGCCCTCGAACTTTCGTGCTACTACACGCCGAAGGCAGGAAACAGGTTGCAACGTCTCGCTGCTGTTCGTCAGGCAGAAGCTCGACGTCCTTCAGCTCGTAAGCTCAGCTTCACGTAGTCGACATGTGAAGCGAACGCTGCTCATCCGTACTCCCGAACTTGTGCAGGCTTTCAAGCTGAACCAGTCGCGCCTCCCGTTTCGCTTGAATCGATCCAACCTCAACAAGCTATCTACGACAGTACTCTGTACAACAATGGGAACTCTTACGGCAATTCGGGTAACACCGAAGAGTCAAACGGAGGAGAGCTAGACGAGAGATTCCCTCTCGCTGGCGGCTGGGTTGGCGCACCCTCGCAGATCTTCGTATTCGGTTAGCTACGGTTCTCTTACCTATCCTCAATTCCGGAGCTCTTCGATCCGTGCTAACATCATTCTCGTCATTCTAGATGATTACGGTATTGCCGCGCAGCAAGGTTATCCTCTCGGCACGCAGGAATCTGTTTCAAACGATGAAACCTTCAGATCCGCTTTCACCGGCGAGAGTTGGCTCGCCGTCCCTCACAATCCTGGATCGAACGATGCTCACGTCGGTGATATGAATTTAGAGACCGGAGGGAATTCGACGGAGATCTAGAGCAGAGGGTTACGTTCTGTAAATCTGTTGTTTAGTATAGAAACTCAAGTCGAATCTTTCCACACTCGTCTCCTTTACGAATGATTGCAGAGATGAGTCCGTATATCGAGGTAGAGGTATTTACAAAGAGGGGAAACAAGAATCGTCTAAACTTTCTATTTGCCAGCAGAACTTCGACCGATAGCCCTCGCACCTCCAGCTTGTAAGTCTAGCTCTGGCAGTGGAATGACGCCGTGTTGTCCTGCCTGTGACGGCTTCTCCAGGAAGTCTGCAGCGACGAGCCACGAGAGGTATCGACCCATCTGTTCGTCGTCAACTGTTACCGTTTCCACTTGTTGACTAGATCGTAGAAGCTTGACGGTGTTCGAGTCGTCCAATTCGGCAGCCTTGGTCGAGGTAGGTAGATCATCGAGGACAAAATGAAGAAGGGGGAAGAGAGCGTTATCTTGAACCCGGAGGACGTGCTGCTCGAGTAAGGTTCGCCAGGGAAGATACTCGGTCTTCTCAACCTTGTAGCCGTAGAGACTGAGTGCCGAAAGGAAGCGGTTGAATCGAGGAGCTGGACGAGCGGTGACATGGTGAACTCGGAGGGGTTCGGAGGAAGGTTGTAGAGCGGCGCAGGCAGTGATACGAGCGACGTGATCGACGGGAACCATGTTGATAGTGTTCTCGATATCGGGGATGTGACCGAGTTGAATGCAACCCTTGACGAGTCGCCAGAGGAAGTCGTCGGTGTTTGTAACGGCAGAAGTCGAATCTCCTACGATGTAAGCAGGTCGAATGATGGATCCAGCGAGGCCACGTCGTCCAGCCTCGAGGATGAGACGTTCCGAGACCCATTTCGACTGACCGTATCCACCTTTGAGACCCTCCTTCCCAGCGTCAAGGGGATCAGATTCGGAAACACCTAGACCACCTTGCTGCACGACCGAGTCTGCGAGGCGAACGTAGTGTGCCTTTTCGATGGCGGCAGTCGAGGAAACGAAAGAGAGGGCTTTGGGTCGAGTGGTAGAAGCGAGTTCGATGACGGCGAGAGTTGCGAGAACGTTCGCAGCGCGAAGCTTGTTGTAAGGGTAGACCCAGTGCACCTGAGGTAGTGAATTAGGGAGACATCAGTGACAGCTCGATCGAGGACAGCGCTGAAAGGGCTTACGATGGCGCCGTTGTGGACAATGACATCGACTTCCTTCGCCAACCTATTCCATACACCTTCTCCCATTCCAAGTTTGTCTCCTTCGAGATCTCCAGTCACCACCTCGAGTCGTCCTCCTGTGACCCATTCCTCGTCCCAAGCTCCTCTACCTTCTCCACTCTCACGAAGTCTGAGGAATCCCTTCTCTTGCGAGGCGGCTCGAACATGACAGATTACCTTGGCTACCTTGCCGCCCCGTCTTGAAGTATCGAGCAAGTCACGAAGGATGAAGGCACCCAGGAAACCGGTTGCGCCGGTGAGGAAGACGGTTTTCGGGGAGTCGGATGAAGTAGGCTTTTCGTAAGAAGTCTGGAGAGTCCCAACAAGCTTGTCTGCATCCTCCGAGTACTCGTTATCGGCATTCGTGGCAGAGCCTTGACCTCCGGTTGAACCCTTCTTATTGCCTGCAAGCCCGAGATCTGAGTCTCGCAGCGAGTCGAGTTCACTAGCGAGGGCTCGAATCGTCGGGTAATCGAAAACGAGACCGAGGGGAGCGCCAACCGCGAGAGTCTTGCGGACCTCAAAGATGAGACGAGTTGCGAGAATCGAGTGTCCACCCAAGTCGAAGAAGGATTCGTCGAGGGGAATTTCGGAAGGAGGAGATGGAAGAAGTTTCGCCCAGATATCGTGAATCGTTCGCTCGGTCGAGGTCAATTGTTGTGTGGACGAGGCACTCGTTGAATTGGCTGAAGAGGATGCAGCGGCAGCAGCAGCGACGGTATCAGGGAAAGGAAGGGCGGGTTTGTCGATTTTGCCATTCGGGTTCAAGGGCATTCGAGCGAGAGGGACGATGACTGGGCATGCAAAAATAATGGTTCAGACCCACGAGGAGAGCGAATTTGTCAGGTGATTGGACTCACCACTGGGGACTGAGTAACTAGGCAACTTCGTTTTTAGGTATTCCCGAATACTCTTGATCAACTTGCGATAACGCTTCAATCCACGCGCCACCTCGTTCTGACTGACTTTCCCTCCCACACGCTCATCACCCTCCTCATCATCGTCACCGCTAACGAGACCTTCGAGTTCTTTACTTCCGACGAGGGGTACGAAGTAAGCGACGAGGACTTTCTCTTCGTATTTGTCTCGACGAACGAGGGTGACGTTCTCTCTGACGGCGGGATGTCTAGAAAGGTGAGTGTCGATCTCGCCGAGTTCGATTCGGAATCCACGAATCTTGATTTGGTCGTCCGCTCGTCCGGTGCACTCGACGGTTCCATCCGGGTTGTAGCGACCGAGATCTCCAGTTCTGTACATTCTGTCTCTAACTCCATGCCACCACTCCTTCCAAGGCTCTGATGACGATGCTATGGTATCCTCCCTCTCAACTCCGACCCCGAACCAATTCTGAACGAATTTCTCCTGAGTAGCCTCTGGCAATTGCAGATAACCTTCGGCGAGACCTCCGGAGCGAACGTAGATTTCTCCGACTTCTCCGACGGCACAGAGTTGACTTTTGTCGTTGCGATTGACGACGAGTAACTGAACGTTGATCATTCCTTCTCCGGCAGGCATGATATCTTTCCTCGTCTTGAGGAAAGTCGGATCTTCGGAAAGAGGTGGGATCGGGAAGTAAGATACAGCGCGTTGAGTTTCCGTCGTTCCGAACATGTTGATAATTCGACAGTTCTGAGCGAGTTGTTGTAAACGAGTACAATCCCGTTTAGTGAGGATATCACCGACGAAGAATGCGTTGAGAAGAGAAGGAATGGGTCGAGTCGCTTGAGCCGAGAGGAGTTGACCCATAGCTGAGCGAGCAGTGCGAGATCAGAAAAATTAAAAACGAGAGAGAGTATTTAGGGCAAGAAAAAAGGTGAAGCTTACCGGGAGTGAGGTGAGTGACAGTGACAGAGTTGTCCGACATCCACTCGGCGAGACGTCCAGGGGTTCCAATATCTTCGGCAGTCGGAATGTAGAGACTCGCTCCGAGGAAAAGAGGCGTGAAGACTGCAATTCGCAAATTCGTCAGCGATGATAAGCTGATTCAAAACTTGGGCGATGGCTCACTATCTCGCTGGATCGGGTCGTGGGCGATACCGCTCAACATGGTGAATCGACTTTCCTCGCTGAGCCCAAATCTCTCCTTCATCCAAGGGAAGAAGTGAGTAAGACTGAAATGTCTCCCTCTGACTCCTTTTGGAATACCGGTCGATCCAGACGTGAAGGAGAGTGTGCCGACAGAGTCGGGTCCCAGGGGAATGCCGAGCGGCTCAGAGGCGAGAGCGAGAGTTAATGCGAAGATGTCGGAATTCGAGGGTGTCGCCGACGATCCCAGCAGAAGGCCCTCGGAAGAGAGCTGAAGTGCAGGGACTTCGACGCGAATCGAGAGCTTCTCCGTGACATACTGTCGGACAGCGGGGAGAAGGGAGCCGGCAGCAGCGAGTATCACGAGAGCTCGCGGTTGAGCGACCTGGAGGTAGACAGTTTGACGTGCCGGAGGATAAGCAGGATCTATCGTATCGTAACAGGGCCTGTCAGTCGCTGTTGCGTGCACTGGCAAGACAGATAATAGAACTGACCGATGACTGAGAAAGTTGCGCCAGCCTTGAGGACACCCATGACAGCCACGACGAGGTCAACACCCCTCGTCGAGTATACCGTGACAACCTCTTCTCGTTGCACGCCGTTGTCGACCAAATAACGGGCAAGAACGTTACTCGCTTCGTCGATTTGTCGATAGTTGAAAGTTCGTTCTCCATTCTTTCCTCCGATGGCAGGTGCTGGGATCGATTCGACAATACACGTACGATCTGGGAATGCTCGTGCATTGGCGGAGAAGATATCGGTGATTGCACCTCTGAACCCGGTCCATTCGAGATCTGCTTTTGGGTCGGGAAGCTGCTTGCGTTGTTTCGAATTGAGAAGCGAGATGGAGCCGATGGAGTCTTGAGGGTGTGAGGAGACGTGGTGCAAGAAGTTGACGAGTTGATCGAGGGTAAGGGAGATTCGAGGTCGCGAAAAGACGAGAGAGTTGTAGGAAAGGGTGAGGGAGATTCGAGGTGGGGTGAATGCGAAGGAGGTGCGTAGAGAAGTAGGCGTGGAGGCTCCGGTAGGCGTGGAGAAAGAGGAACCGGATTGTGTCTCTTGTGAATCGGTAGGAGTGGTAGAAACGAAAACGGTCAAATCGGAAGTGAGCGAGGTCGATTCGAGGAAGGAAGAGTCTTGTGCATCGGTCGAGTCGAAGAAGCGGACTCTGAAGAGTGGAGGAGGAGAAGGTCCTCCTGCAGTTTGTTCGTGACCAAGGGCCGAGAGGAGATCTTCGTAAGAAACTTTGTGCTCTTCCGCTTCAGCTTCGATGAACTGTACTCGTTTGACGAGGGACCAGAACGAGTCGGTCGGGTCGAGTTTGATGCGAAGGAGGAGAGGAGCGGGCGAAGAAGGGGAAGAGGTTGCGATAATGAGGTCGTTGTCTCCAGTGTAGCGATGAAGGAGAACGGCGAAAGCTGCGAGGAGAAGATGGAAAGCTGTCGGTCTTTGATTTCCTAGCCGTTTCTGATCTTGTGCGAGTTTCGATTCGATCCCAGCTGGCGTAGAAGAAGTTGAAGATTCATCATCAGAGTCGGAAGAGTCATATTCTCGATCTTCTTCGTAGAGGGACAGCCTCAATAGTGCAGCTCCAGTCTTCGCGTCCAGCGATCTAACCTCCCTCGCTTCAACCATAGTGAGAGACTGATCCCCTGCAGGCCTCGGATAGTCGGTAGGGAGGGCGAGTTGAGGTAAATCAGCGAAATTCCGTAACAACGCTTCCACTGTCGTTCCGTTCACTCATTGGTCAGCTGCAATAGACACGAGAGCTGATTTGTTCAGACCACTTACTCGTGCGAGTGTTTCAAGTGAATGTGAGAAAGTTGAGAGAATTCGAAATTAATTTCTTCCTTTGACTTGATCTTTCCATCTCGAGAATTCTGTTCTCGCTCTGTCACTGTCGCAGATATCTATTGATCATGGGACGACACTCCGTAAGCCCTAGAATCTATCGTACAGCCCTCTTCAAGACTGATTCCCTGGATTCTCTCCGGATCGATCAATTAATTATGTTAGAAACGAGGCAAGGATCAACCTTCAAAACCTAGAACAGACAGTAGGAACAATGCTAGCGGTGGCAACTACAATGTAGTCGAACAGACGAATGCCAAGTTTGAGGCTTACTACAAAGTTCGTCCAACTTTCTTTTCGCTGCTTTCGTGACTCTATAGCAGTGCTAAACGAGGATGTAACTCTCCAGGCTCAAAACATCGTCCCTGAAACTGAGTGGGAAGAGTTACTTGAGGCGTTCCGAAGACCTTTACCTACGACTTTCCGTCTAACAACTTCGAGACCGTGAGTTGTCGTACCTAACATCGCTTGAATCGCGACGAAAGCTGACATATCGAGGATGTGTGTGAAATCATAGTACCGCTCTAGCGCTCAACAAGCACATCGAGAAGGTTTACGTTCCCATGATGACTGGAATCGAACATGAAGGTGTCAATCTTTCTCCTCCTAAACCTCTACAATGGTGAGTACCCACGCACTACATTCATTAGGAGAAGACCGTCGAGATTGATCAGCCTTGTTCTCTCCCTCGCGATTAGGCAATCTGGACAACTAGCTTGGCAACTCCCTGTCCCGAAATCAGCTCTTCGCAAAATCGAAGCATTCAAGAAGTTCCAACATTTCCTAGTTTACGAAACCGACGCCGGAAACATCTCTCGTCAAGAAGCCGTCTCAATGATCCCTCCTCTCTTGCTCGACGTCAAACCCGGTCACACTGCTCTCGATATGTGCGCCGCTCCTGGAAGTAAGAGTGTGCAGATCCTCGAGGATCTCCATGGACCGCCTACTGATGGGAAAGAAGGAGCAAGCAAGGTTCCTCAAGGCCTTCTGATCGCGAACGACTCGGATGCAAAGAGATGTCACCTCCTCGTTCATCAATCGCTTCATCGAGTTCCCGGAACTGGCATGATGGTCACGAATTCGGACGCCACTCAATTACCTTCACTCCGTCTTCCCAAGTCGACTTTGAACACTCCAAGGTTCACCAACGAAGACGAACGGAGCGTAGCGAAACTTGCGAAATCCGAATTCGAAAAGCGATACGAACCCATGCTTTTCGATCGTATTTTGGCCGACGTACCTTGTTCGGGAGATGGTACTCTGAGGAAGAACATGGGAATCTGGGGGGATTGGACTGTCGGTAATGGTATCGGTCTTCACTCGTAAGTTTCAATAGTTTCAATATCGACTTCTACTGCTCAATCCTCGTTTGCTGAGTCACCTTTTTCCGTTCGTACAGATTGCAGCTTCGCATCCTCCTCCGAGGTATCCAATTGCTCAAACCTGGAGGACGACTTGTCTACTCGACTTGCTCGATGAATCCGATGGAAAACGAAGCTGTCATCTCTGCTGCTCTCGCAGAATGCCCAGGTTCGCACCCTCCCCTGCTCAACGTCGACTGCCGCAACTCGTCGACTAACATGATCTTTGTCTTTTAGAAATGTCGATACTTCCCGTTCCCGAAGACCTCCCCGGTCTCAAACGTCGACCTGGTCTCACATCTTGGCGAGTACTCGACAACTCCCTCGCCGATGCTCCTCATCCTTCTGCATCTTCATCGCCTGCTGAAGTCCCCGCCGATATGGACGTCGAACCAGTTGACGCATCGACCTCGCCTCCTCGACACGCTCCGAAAGGTAGAGGCAACGGCAAGCCCAAAGGAAAGGGAGAACCCAACAATCAAGACAAGAAAGGCTCTCGCAAGACATGGCTCGCAAGTCTGTGGCCTCCGGCAGAGAGCGTCGCGAAGGAGCAAGGACTACAACACTCCCTTCGTCTCTACCCTCATCTCCAAGATACTGGAGCATTCTTCGTTTGCGTGCTCGTCAAGAAAGATGGCAATCCTCAAGCGCAAGACGTCGTTAAGGAGGAGAAGGTTGAAACAAAGCGTGAACGAGCTGCCTCGCCTGCCGAAGGAGAACCTGAGGCGAAGAAACCTCGAGCTGAAGAGACGGTCGAAGGTTCCGCCGATGCAAGCTCTGTCGAAGCCTCTTCAAAGACCTCTGCCGACTCTGTTGAGACCCCGAAGAGTCAAACTGGAGGAGGTGAAGCTGGAAAGGAGCGAATGGGTGCAGGTCGACCTTTCAACGAAGAACCTTACATCTATTTGAACGGGATTGAAGACGAACAAGTCAAGATCTGCAAGTGAGTGGGCATTCAGCTCTTTCGCTCCGACTCAGCCTCGTGACTAACTGAGATTCGCCTACAGAGAGTTTTTCGACATTTCCGATTCTTTCCCCTTCTCTTCGCTACTCGTTCGCAATGCTTCCGGCGCCGCCCTCCGATCCATTTATCTGACCTCGAACTTGACCAAATCTCTGCTTTCCTCGAACGCCTACACTCGCATGCGACTCATCTCTTGCGGTGTCAAACTCTTCACTCGTCAGGATTCTTCGAAAGATGGAACCTACGTTTGCAAGTGGAGGATCAACTCAGAAGGTCTCGAAGTTATTCGTCCTTACTTGGGAGAAAAACGTATCGTCAACACTGGTCAAGAACAACTCAAGCAATTGATGGAGAATGTCAGCATCAAGTTTGAGAACTTGAAGTCGGATGAATTGAGGGAGCGAGTTTCGCAACTTGAGCCTGGAAGCGCTGTCCTGAGAATCGCAGGTGCGAAGGGAGCTGATACCGAGTGAGATTCTACTCCTTTCCTCCTGTCCGAGGGGAATTCGAGGACACCCTGCTGACGATGTTCTGCTACAATAGAGCCGAAGAAGATCTCTATCTCGCCTTCTGGATCAGTAAAGTCAGTGTCAACCTCATGGTCGAGAAAGTCGAGAAAAGGTGCGATTCTCTCTGTCATTTTCGTCCTGCAATCGTTTACTTGACTCATCTCGTTTGTTTCGCCTCTTGAGCAGTGCTTTATCGCTTCGAATCTATGGTGTCGACGTGACCCCTCACGCGAAAGGTAAGCCTCCCCCACAAGGACCTGGTACAGCTAGCGATAGTCTCAACAAGAAGCGAGAAGTCAAAGAAGAGGAGACATCAGGAGAAGGCAAAGAACCCAAGCAAGAAGACAAGGACGAGGTCAAGCAGGAGGCTGAGGGAGCAGTCAAGACTGAAGAAGGACAAGCAGACGCAGTAAAGGTTGAGGCATAAGTGAATTGCGAAAATTCCCCCATTGTTGCTTTTTAGTCTCCCGGTTGTTTCGCAATTATCGCGTTCTTTCTCGGCTGTACCTCGACGGCAAAGAGTTGATAAACGAGAGAGAGAGAGAGAGAGTCTAAAGTCAAAAATGTGATGGTATTGCGAGGGTCGAATCGAACGCAACGTGGGAGCCTCTTCGCTTTACCTTCACTTCTCTATCAACCCCCAAAGACGACATCCCTATACTCAATCAGAACTATCTACAGGATCTTGGCAACACTCGAACAGAACTCTCAACTTTACTCTAAACCTCGATTGGAAATAAACTCATCATCGAATGACTTCCATCTTCTCAAGGAGCAAGAAGAGCGCTTCCGGTACAGCGACACCAGATAGTACTACAGAAATCACAGATGATATGGCAGCGGTACAACTGAGTGAGGAGGAAGGGAGCGTCAACGGGGAACTCGGTTCGGCTGATAGTCCAGACAGTGAGAGCGGTAAGCAGTCGAGTTCTCTGCAGACTGACTCATCAGACTCATTACTGACTACTACGTGTGAACCGCGACTCAGGTAAACTCAAGACTTTGATGGGAATCTTGCGCAAGACTCTCAACGTCAAGGATCTCACTTCAGTTCGAATCTCTCTACCTGCTCAGCTAATGGAACCCATGTGAGTCTCTATGCGCTTGTTGCTGTCTGTATTGAGACTGTTGTATGTACAGATCAGATACTGATTCTGGACCGGTTCGATTTACAGTGGAAATCTTGAATTGTGGACTTACATCGAGAGACCCGACTTCTTTGCTGCTATCGGAGCTTCCGACGACGAGTTTGAACGGTTATTGGCTTGTCTCCGTTGGCTCTTGACTCGGGATCTCCGAAGTGAGTTCTAATCTTTCGCATACTACAGGTTGTCGATACTAACCTTAGCTTCTTCTCGCGTAGCCATTCGACACCCGATTGCTAAACCATTCAATTCTATCCTGTACGCTTGACGATGTTATACTGCGCGGTAGCGAGGGGAACCCGCGTGACTGACGCTCTGTTCTTGCTCAACAGCGGAGAACATTTCCATTCTTACAACGACACTCCCGTTCTCACACTCGACCCAACGACCAAGAAGCCTCTTCCTACTGCTTTCATTGATCATGATCCGAGTCAAGAGATTCTCAACAACGCCGGGCGGGGCAAAGGAGGAAGTACAGCCGATGCAGCTCTCAAATCTTCACCAACTGTGGCTTCAATTTCTAGACCATCGGCTCCTCCAGCACGTCGTACTTCAGTCGAGTCGAGTGTAGCATCGGGAGGCGCTTCGGTCAAATCGTTCAAGTCTTCGAAATCTCACGCTTCGATTCCGGCGACTTCTGGTTTGTCGGAAGAAGGAGGTCAAGCTCGAGTCGTCTTCATCAACGAACAGACGAGTCATCATCCACCAGTCAGTCACTTCGTGGTCGAGTCAAGGGGACCTCAAGGGCATGTCATCGCAAGAGGAGTTGATCAGATCAGTGCAAAGTTCACGGGTGCCAACGTCAAACTCGCACCTGGACCACGGAACCGAGGTATCTTTGTCGAGTTACCTGATAGGCAGTCAGAAGAGTTCCATGTGAGTGATCTAAGCCATCGTCACTGCCGAAAACCAAACTAATCTATTCCTACGCATCGTTCCGATTGCAGATCTCTCACCCAGTTGGAGCCGTGGCTGGACTATTACGCGGACAAATCTACGGAACAGTTTGCGATCAGACTTTCATCACCTCTCGAAAGCCGTCAGATTCATCGGAAACGAAGCGATTGCGTGCAATGGTGAATTACCACGAAGAGGTGAGTTTCTCGGTTTCATGTCAGACCAGAGCTCGAAACCTCATCGACATTTATCCTGTACCGCAGAGCTGGCTATCGAAACCCAAATTTGCTGTCTCTGGTATCATCTACCGCTCAACCCCGAATGAAGCAGACGGTGAAAAGGAATTCTTCGAGCTCGAGACTTCTGGAGACAAACGATTCTCAAAGGTCAAGCAAGTGTCGAAGGACGATATCGTAGCAAGCTTCGAAGGAAACTGGCGAGGCGAGATCAAATGGAAGAAAGCTGGAGAGAGCGTGAGTGACCAGAGCATTTCCTGCATCGATAGCCTGCAGAAGCTGATCAAGTTGCCTTGCATAGAACTCGCGAACTCTGATCGACCTCGTACCGCTGAAAGTTTTCCCCAAGATCGTCGCTCCTCTTGAAGCACAAGATGAACTCGAAACTCGTAAAGTGTGGTTACCAGTCTGCGAAGCGTTATACAAGAAGGATTGGAACGGCGCTACGAGGGAGAAGCAGCGTATTGAGCAGGATCAGCGAGAGAAGGCTGATGCAAGGAAGAAGAATGGTGAAATGTGCGTTTTCGATTTCCTTTCACACTTTCGATCGAGATCGCTGACGATCCTTCCCACCTGATAGCTACGTCCCTCGTTTCTTCGAGCCGGAACCAGAGGATCTCTCCAAGTGGGACGGACGACCGATTCTTTCAGCTGCAGGTAGAGAAGCGCTCGAACGAGACTTTAAAGCGGATTACACGACATCTTAGACTGATTACTCTTTGCCCCTTATTCTATATCACTTCGAACCTCCCTCAATTGTATGAACTCGACCTTTCTCAATGTACCTCTGTTGTTCGCTCTCGACGCGACAAGTCGGAATCTGCTGATCTAAACTTTGCAACAACAAAGTATTCTACAAGATACGACAAGAGGTGCACAAACTAGAGAGAATTCAAGATATCTTTGCTGAGCGGTTTCTGCCTCGATGCACTGCCTCGACTTTCCCTCTTCACTGATTTTGCCGAATTGCTGTTTTCCCCTTCAAAGGATAAAAGCGAAGACTGAGGAAGATTGTAACCCCATTGTCGCTCGTCGATGATGGCGAAGAAACGACGGAGGACATCGACTTTGGAGAGAGTAGTGCGAGATCCGATAACAATCAATTTGCTCTTCGCGCGAGAAAGACAGACGTTGATGCGTCTCCAATCTTTCAAGAGTTCACCAACCTTTCATCAAAGACAACTCAGATCAGTTCGCTCATCGTGGTGGAAATGAGAAGCGCAGGAAGTTTGAACTCACTTGTCCTGCTTCGTTGCTTCTCACGCAAGAAATGACAATACATTCTTTGTCTCGACCTTGACTTCGATCAGCCGTCAGAACTTCGACTGCCGGATAAGCCTGTAGCTGGCGCTCGAGGAGATGGACCTGCTGTCGGTAAAGCGTGACGATTCCGATATCTTCTTCCGCGACTTTGCATTTCGACAGAGTTTCGACAATCTATCGAAACAAGGGCGTTAGTCAGCCCACAGGCCAATGACGACGTGATTGCGCGTAACGCACCTTGTGAACGATCTGTGCCTCTGTTTCGTTGTCGATGAGCGAAACCGTTCTTCGTTCACGAGCTGGCAAGTTGTCAGTGTCGACGAAGACAACTCGACGTCTGCAGCGCGAAGAGAGGTGAGGATTGGCACAGCATTCACGGTACGAATGAGAGAGGGACATACGCAGGATCGAGAACGTCGTGCAACCAGTCTTCCGCCTCTCTCAATTTCTCAGGATTCGGTAGATGTAACTTTCTCTGAGACGTTTCCTCGTTGCCTACTTTGAGATGACCTTCGTAGACGAGCTCGTTGCAGAGAGTCATGATATCGTCGTTCATGCGGTATTGAAGAGTGAGCTCAGAGACAGCTTGCGGATGAGCGTCGGCGAGTCGCTTGAAAAGACTGATATCGAGTCCTCCTCGACGAGCTTCGGGATTGCGAACCTGTTCCAGCGACGAGCAACAATGAGTGAATGTCCTGAACCTGCAGCGAAGGGAAGGGCTCACGAGCGGGGGAAGCTGATTGTGATCACCGACGAGGACAAACTCGTCGGCGAAACGAAGAGGTCCAATGCAGGTTGGAAGCGTGACTTGTGAAGCTTCGTCGACGATACATACGTCGAAGCGACGCTTCAAGAAGATAGCCCTGCGAAGAAAGCGATCAGTCTACGAGCGTGATGGGAAGGGAGGAGCTGAGCCGTTTCTGGACTCACTCATTGATTCCGAGACAGGTTGTCGCCACGATCTTGGGTCGCATCAGCTTGTTGTCAATCTCCGTGAAAGACTTGGCATAGTCGTCGAGAGTGAGCGTGAAAGGGTGGAGGCTTGGTAGGATCTAAAGGATTTAACAAGAGCAGTGAGTTTCTGCAGCGGTCAGAACGTGACGAGTGACGAGTGACTCACCTTGTCGCGGTTCCCGAGTCGGAGGATGTCGAGACCTTGATCCTTGACTTTGAGCAAGATGTTGTCAACAGCTGAGTGCGTGTAGCTCGTTAACAAGACTGAAAGATTCGATTTGACGAGAACCTTGATGAGTTCAGCGATGAGGGTCGTCTTCCCAGTACCTGGCATTCCGAGAACGAGGGCGTAGTCGCGTGCTGAGAGGACCTTCTTGAGCGCTTCACGTTGATCCGAATTGAGATGTGAGGGAATGAGTCGAGTTCGGACTGGCGCATCGAAGCGAGGTGCCTCGAGGTCGACAATGAGTTGCCGTCGTCTCTCGTCTCCACCGGCGACAAAGAGTTGTAGCAGGTTGTCTCGAATCCGACCCATTCCCGCTGCGAGTTCATCCTTGTCGATTCGGAAAACTAGATTCTTGATCTGAACGATTCGAGTTTGGGGGTAGTCGGTGAGTGAATGATCGAGACCGACGACGATGGCGTCCGAGGTCAGTGAGAGCACGAAGCCTCGAGCAAGGGCGAGGACAGGTGGGTCCTCTAGCGAGACTACGATCGGATCATTCAGTGTGAAAGCGCCTCCAATTGGTGCATCAGAGTCTTGTCGAGATGGAGACCGTGTCGCAAGGTGAGTAAGAGCATGGCGAGAGAATCGATAGACGAATCGTTGAATCTTGTCGAATTGTGAGTTCGGGCGCTTGTAGCTTTCGTCGATTCTCATGTTTGCGAGACAGCTAGTTTGAAGGACCTGTCAGCATACAATATTGAAGAAGCGAGGAGAGAGAGATATCGACTCACCGTCCGGTTTCAGCTCTTTCCAGAGCGCTCATCGTCCAGATCTCTTTCTTGAATTTTACCATTTCCCGCTCCTCGAATCTGATGAGGTCTTCCCATTTGCTGAAGAACTCGGCGTGTTGCTCCGTAAGGTGACCCGTCTTCTGCTCGTACATCATCTGCAGGGGATCATCGACGTTGTCGGAAATCGAGATTTGACCTTCAGTAGCCTACACTCGGTAGAGATGATCAGCGAGAGCAGTCTAGAGCGGGAGGGAGTTGAACACTTACTCGACGGAAGACCATACATGCATCAGAGACATAGCAATTCCGGCAACTTCGTTCTTCATCGATCGGAGGAGGCAAGAGGTCGCGGTAGGAGTTTTCGTATGTGAGCGAGTTTGTAGGTTGTGAGCTTGCGACGGGAGGGGACCCGACGAGGTTCCACAGTTCTTCATCTTCCGAATCCGCCAGTGTTTGCGATCGGATCGTCGTACTGTTGCTCGAAGGAAAGCTTTCGAGAGCTGGCTTGGTGCGGCGATGAATAAAGGTTGCGAAGCGATTTCGTGCATTTATCAATCCTCGGAGTTCGTTGTGTGCCGTTTGAACTAGATGAGTTTCGTTTGTTTGTGTGTAGTGTAGTAGTCCTGTTCGGATCGTTTCGTCTGCGTTTGCGAACAGCGTGGTTCAGTCTCGGAAACGTCTCATTCGGAAGATCTCGTAAGCCGAAAGCTTACTGTAGCGATCACTCATGAGCAAGGTGTAAAGCATGGTCTGCGCACGATGTTCCATTCCTGCATTCGCTCGACCAGTCTTGATTTCGAAAGGTAGCGTTTGTCGAGTCTGCGAACCAGTCGAGTCGATCATACTCGAGCTGAGAGAAGCGTCGATCTTGCCTTTGAGTCCATAGCGAGGAGACCAGATATCTTCCTCGACGGCGAGACCATCGACGATAGCGAGACGAGGACGAGAAGAGTCGGAAACTCTCGAATCGAGCAGGAAAGCATCCGCCTAGATAACGGCATGTCAGCAAGCTGTGACGCACGATCGATCGAGAGAGAGGGAGACGTACTTTGGGAGTGCTTCCAACAAACTGCTGAGCGAAAAACGGGAATTCCTTTGATCGTTCTAGGATTTCCGATTTCGCAGTTTCACCCGTGAGATCCATCGACCACAGCATACTGCCGTTCTCCGTCACAATCTCATCGATAACCTTGTTCGTAAAGTCTGCGTCCCATTGATTCTCCATCAAACACCTTTGCATCAATTCATGAAGCATATTGCCGAATGCGAGTGAGGGAGTAGGGGCGCTAGTGGATCGAATGATTTCCTGTAGGAGAGCCTTGCGAGTACATTGTGAAGAGTCGGCGACTTTGGTCGAAGAAACGAGAATGTCGGGATGAAGGATCAAGAGGCCTTGAGAGCGGTTGACAGAGAGGGTCTTGCCGGGAGTGTCGAAGTCGAAATCGCCAACGAGATGAATCATGTCGCCTGCGGATCAACAATTGACTCGAGTCGAACTTGTTTGCTCAGGAGTATCGAGGAGCAGAGCAGACAGAAAAGACTCACCAGATTCGATTTCGGTTTCAATCCAATCATCAAGCAGTGAGACCTCTCGAGTTCCTTCGAAGGCTTTGCTGGAAATGATGAGGTTCTATGGACGTCGGCAGAGTCAGCGATTGTGTTTTAAGTTAGGGTGGAAGTGAGAGGAGACATACCTTTCTTCGCACGCCGCCGATTTCCACCTCACTCATTTCCTCGACGCAGCCTCTCAGATAATCTTGACTGAGGTACGAGATTGCCTAGACATGAGGAGAGGGATCAGCTACTCCTTCCTCCTGTACTCGCGAGCACGAGCGATCGAGAACTCACTTTCGAAGATTCCTCGTCTATCGTATCGTCAATATCCCAATCGATACCTTCCATCAAATCTTGCGCCTCGCTCACTTTCATGCGTTGTTTCCCTCTACTCTTTGTGCTGAGCCCTTCACTGATTCCCTCGTTCTCTTTCCCCTCATTGAGTGATCCGATTCCGCCATGTCTAGTAATTCCACCTCTTTCCACCTGAACTTGAACTGCCTTGACAGCGTTTGGAGATTGATTGAGCTGTTTCGGTGACAGCACACCTTCTCTGAGTGTAGCAACCCTCTTATTTTGATGAACTCCTCCATCTCGATTTGGAACGGCTCCAATTGCGCGTTCGATACGTGTTGGTGGTGGAGATATAGCTGCAGGTCGTTTGCGTCGAGTAGGAGTTGGATTGGGTCGAGGTTGAGATGAGGAAGGGGGCAAGAAAAGGGATTCAGAGTCGAGTCCACAGAGGAGATCTTTCATAAAGGCATCTTCGCATGCTACAGCTGGCATTTGGAGGTTTAAGCAAGATTGCTAATGATCATGCGAGTAGAGATGGGAGGGAAGAAGGGGAAGACTGAATGCATCGACAATTTCTCTCACTTTCTTCGGATCAGAGCAGATACAAACGCGATTCTTCGTGTCTCGACTTCCTACAAGACACGACAGACGATTCTGCACGTCTTGAAGGCGAAAAGATTCTCGAAGAAAGGCTTTCGACTTTTCACTTGCTCACGTGCCGGAAAGAAACGAAAGATATCATCAGTGATTCTGAGCATGAAAGACTAGTAATCCCGGTACACCAACAACCTCGAACCCTGCTCGTTTCGCAACCTTTGCCAACCCTTCCGTCTCAACCTGATTCTCGAAGACAGCAGTCGGAAAGGTTACTCCATCTCGATGAACACTCGCTTTGACAAGGGTGAACGTGCAGCCAATACCGTCGAGTGGAACATGGGCGAGGCCTAGATGAGTCGGCATATCGACGAGGTGTAGTCGACGAGTCGAGAGTTCCCGATAACCTGAACGAAGATAGTCGAGGTTAGTTCTCATACCCTGTCTCCCTTTTCGATAGCTGATCGTCGCTCACCTTCCACGAGAAGTACGTCTCTTCCTAATCTCTGGATCAGTTCGAGCGAGTCCTCTGTCTCGGCAAAATTGTTGCGATCGAAACCCTGTGGAAAGAAACGAGATTAGATTCAGCTTTTCTTACTTTTGAAGACCCGTCGACTTACCCAGAAGTTCCACGAGTTCTCTAGGTGCCAGAGAGTATTCGGAACGACGATATCCTTGCTGTGAGCAGTACAAAAGCTTGAAGGTCAGTAGAATCAACGAGGACAAAGCGAGGAGATTGTAGACTTACTCGACGGACATCAGATCTTGCAGGATATTTGGATCATACCGGACGACATCAACGTCAAGCCACAATACCCAAGCGTGATTCGATTTCAGCGCCATCGACAGTAACCAGTTTCTAGCTTTCGCCATGAAAGCTCTCCTCGTCCCTTGCCCTTCGAACCCATGCCGTACCTCCTCAGCCAAGTCGAACCCAAAGTCCTTTTTGTAGATCGTTATCGACTCGTATCTTTCCGATTTAGGTCTTCGAGAGAGCCTCCTCGCTCTATTCTCAAGTCTAGCAACTGTATCGTCCGTAGTGTCTGAAACGAGGAACGCCAATGAGATGTCGCTGGGCGAGTAATCGAGTCGTTCCAAGTTTTCGAAGTATTCGTCCAACCAAGGTGAAGCGTCTTTGAGGGGAGTGAGGATGAGAAGCGAAGAAGGTTTCGTGGTCGAAGATAGGTCGAAGGATTTAACTGGTCGAGGGTTCGAGGTAGTACTCGGGTCGCTCCTCCAGGATACGTAGAGTAATGTTATGATACAGGTGAGAATCGCTGTACTCCAACGAGAGGCTGTAAACTGCTTGATGAACCCCATTGAATGAAATGCTACCGTTCGATTCGCCTTGCCATGAAGTGGTCGCGCCCTAGAATACTTTCACTGATCGACTCTGAGTGAAAGATGGCTGTTTGGGACTAAAGGGAGGAGAGAGAAGAGAGAAGAGGGAAGAAACCTTCCATACAATTTACAAGTTGATCGTTGACTTCCACTCCTCACTACACTCCTCCGAATTCAACACATTAGGACTCGATTAGGACCTACAAGTGATCTACTAGTGGACTCTTCATAGTATGGCGGCGCGACAGTCGGTCCAAACGTTGAAATTCTCTCAATCTCTCCGATCTTCATCAAACTCTGAACTCGCCAAACGATTAAAGGCGTTACACACTGAATTACGCGACTATGACCAAGATTTGATCGATCCGACCTCACTCGACAAAGTAGCGCGAGAGTTGATTCACACTTCACTCTTACTTCACAAGGACAAGGCAGTTAAAGCGTTCGCAGGGTGTTGCTTGGTCGATATATTGAGATTGTACGCTCCTGAAGCTCCTTATACTCAAGCAGAACTAAGGGTGAGCTCCCATCCCTTTCCTCAATCCGGCGAACTTTCAGACTTTAACGCGTATCTTTCGCAACTCTAGGATCTCTTCTCCTTCCTCGTGGATCAATTCAAGAAAGTTGGAGAAGTAGGAGACCCTCATCAATCCGAATACTTCTTCATCGTCGATTCCCTCGCTTCCGTCAAATCCATCGTCCTCGTTTGCGATCTCGAATCAGGTTCCGAAGAATTAGTTCAAGCAATCTTCTCGACCGCACTCGATTCGATCAAGCCTACTTCACCCAAGAACGTCGAGATTGCACTCTCCGACATCCTCCTCTCGATCATCGAAGAACTCCCTTCCTTACCTCCGACCGTCACCCATTCTCTCGTCTCGCAATTCTTACCTCAGAACATCAAGAGTCGTCCAGCTAGTTTCAGACTCGCCGCCGAAGTTTGCAAAGGCGCAAGTGATAAGCTACAGCGATACGTCTCGCAGTATTTCGCCGAAGTCATTCAAGATACGATCGAAGGGAAAGGGCATGGAGAAGATTCAGACGATTCGGATGATTCGCTCGATAGTGATGATGAACCACGGAGAAGGAAATCTACGAAGGGCAAAGGTGCAGTGACAGCGAAGGGGAAGGGGAAGGGGAAAGGGAAAGCGAAGGACGGTAACAGAGGAGGAGGAGCGAACGACGATTTACCTTTCGCGCTAGTCGAAGCTCACGACCTCATTCGATCTCTCAATCGACACGCACCTTCTCTCCTACTCAACGTCATCCCACTCCTCTCCTCGGAACTCACCTCGACCGCTTCACCGAAATACCGTCGTCTCGCTACAACCTGCCTTGGAGCTATGTTCGCGGAGAAGCAAGGAGCTGGAGATCTAGCAGGTAGCTTCCCGACTGTTTGGAAGGAATGGACGAAGCGATCGGGAGATGTCACAGCGATGGTGAGGAGTGCAGTAGCTGGATGTTTGAGAAGGATTTGGACAGAACACGCCGAACTGAGTCCGGATATCGAAGGTACGCTCGTTCACACTTTCTACATTCTCCTCGATTGATCATTGACTTTCTGAACTACCTGCTGTGTTTAGAAGTACTCAAGAAACTGCTGAGCGATCCTGATGAGAAAGTTCGCCTCGCCGCTTGTCAGATCTTTGAGGAAATCGATTACGAGACTGCATGTCACCACGTATCGAGACGTTCACTAGAAGTACTAGGGGAAAGGACAGTTGATCGAAAAGTACGTTTCATTCTTGCTCGACTGTATCGCTTGATCTCATCTGACTCTGATCTCGTCTCGACTTAGGAGAAAGTACGACAGATCGCTTACAGATCGCTCGCGAGACTGTTCGATCTCGCTTACTCCGAAATGTTTGTCGACCTTCCCCCCTTCTTGGATTGCTCTCGTTCTCAGCTGATTTACTCTACTTTCGCGATACTAGAGAAACTCGAGACGAGCATGCTGTCCGTCACTTTGGATGGATCCCAGGCAAGCTGCTCGACGGTCTGATCTATAGCGATGGATCTCAGACGGCAGCGAGGTGAGGAGGTTTTAAAAGCTAGTTTCTCGAAATTGGCCTCAACTCACGCTCTTCTTCTTTGCTTCGTCGTGTCCAGTCCTTCACAACTACACCTCGTCGAGTCAACTTTCTCAGAACAGATCATTCCCAAACCTTCTTCCGAATCGACTCTCTCCGACGACATCCCTTCCTGGGTTGATCGATTCCTCAATGTCGAACAACTGCTTGATCCGTCGACGAACACTCAACGACAAGCGCTCTTCTCTGTAACGAGACTGCACGAGGCGAGAGGTGGAAGTGTCTGGGAAGCTTATATCTCAGCTTGCGAGGCTAACAACGTATGTTTTCCTCGATACTACCGAAGCTTCGTGAACGTCGCGTGCTGATGAGGCATGAAGACAGTCGGGAATCATCGACGACAAAGAGAAAGCGAGCGGTATCAAAGAGTTTCTCGCTAAAACGATCAAAGCTATCGCGAGTGAGTTTCTCATCTCTTCTCACTCTCCTCAAAAGCTGGCGTCGACTCTGACATTTGGAGTGAACAGGTAAACTACCTGATCCAACGAAGGCGGTCGAAGACTTGAAAACGTTTGCGAAGGAGAACTCGGGACAACTCTATCGAGAGCTCAAGGTTCTGCTGGATCCCCAGACCGACATGAAACTTTTCCTGAAGAACGAGGTTGGTCTCTGTGAACGCTCCTGATCTCACTCCGCGACGTTGTTGACCTCCTTCACCCGATTTCTACGCTGCTACAGAAAGACTTTATGCGACGAATCGGCAAGTTGAACGATTCGACTGTTTCAACATTCTCAGCTTTCATCCGGCTCTCATGCTACACTATGCTCAATCGTTCGAGCATCCCTCATCTACTCAAACGCCTCGTTCCGTCGTCGACCTCACCGGAATCGGAAGGAATCGCCGCCTCCGCTCATCGCACACTCACTTACATCGCCAAGACACGACCGATCATCTTCAAGTCACACATCGCTGAACTCACGAAACTCGTCAACGCTATGGAGAAGAAGGGTTCGGAGAATGAAAGCGAGAGTGCAATCGCGAACGCAGCGATTGGAATAGCTCTCAAAGCGCTCGCAAGGTTGAAGGTCGTCGACGAGGGTTTCGTCATTGATGCGTAAGGTGTCTCTTGGTGTCGCTCTACTGTCGCTCAATGCTCACGACTCGCTTGACACTGCCCAAACAGAAAACTTTCGAAGCGAGCTGCAACCTTGACGAAAGAAGCGACAATTGCTGAGCACGCGAAGAGTGCGGCTACCCTCGTTGCTCTCGATCGAACGAGAAGCGGTGCTTGCGACGATCTCGTCGAGGTGAGCCGCTCTTTTCTGTTGTTGACTCCTCTTTCTGGGGTTCTCGCTGACTCTAGTCTACGCTCCATAGCACTTGGCCGACGCTCTCTCGGACGACTCGCCGGAAGATCTCGTACCACATCTAGCAGCTCTCGCAGCGATTGCGAAGCACGGTCAAGACAGCTTCGAACAGAAGAGTGAAGCAATCACAGTGCAGTATCTGGAGATTCTGAAGAGGTCCACTCGTGCTTCTGAGGTGAGCATGACGTTTCGAATCCGAGCAAACCGTATCTCGAACTGACTGTTCAACCCTTGTTGCAGAGTTCGAGCGATCCCGAAGCTAGCTGGATTGACGATGCAGATCTCCCTCCCCTCACTGCTGCCCGCCTTCTCGCTCTCAAAGTTCTCGTCAACCGCTGTCTACCATTCGCTGGAACGGAATCGTCGACGACGGTAGCGACTCCAGTCTTCGGATTCCTTTGGAAACTCGTCGGAATCGGACGTGAAGGAGGAGAGGAGGAGGAGCGACTAAGCCCGGTCGTCGCATCTCGTCTTCGCCTCAAAGCGAGCACTAGCGTTCTCAAGCTTCTCGGCACGAAAGACCCTGCCCTCCTCAAATTGGCCATCAAGAATTTCGCTCTCCTGTCAAGAACCGCTCAAGTACGTGCCTCTCCCGAGGGAACTTTTCTTCTCACTGCAAACGCTGATCGTCGTTGTGCCATGAGCGTAGGATACTTGTTTCGAAGTTCGCGATGGTTATCTTCGCAAGTTGCTTCACTATCTCCGACTCAATCGCCTACATCCCGCCACGCTTCCTTTCTTCCACATGTCCCTCTTCCTTATCGCTCACGAGCCTGATGAAGATCTCAAGACTCAAATCATCCAATTCATCAAAACACGGAGTAGGAGACAAGATCGTAAGTAGCGAGATATTCCGTTGCCTCTCCAACGTCTAGCCTTTCATTGACGAGTCGCCCATAGGTCAAGTGAATTGGGAGCTTCCGTTCTTGCGCTTGATCTCAATTCTAGCTCATCACCCTGATTTCGAAGGAGCGCATTCTATCGATGAGTATCGATTGATGAGCAAGTAAGTGTATATCCCACGCTCGCTTCAATGGGAGTACAGCTCACCGGTGTCATCTGCTTGATCATCCACAGATACTTCGAGCTGTACCTAGAATGCCTCGCGACGAACGAGAATATTTCGCTACTCTATCACCTCGCACAACTCGTCAAGGGAGCTCGCGATGCTGCTTCCTCCTCCTTCGACACCGTACGTTTCATGTCACACTCTCTACGCCCGCTCATCCCCTTGCTGACGAAACTCGATCGATATGCAGAGTCTGTACACTCTTTCAGAACTCGCTCAACACCTCGTCAAGTCATTCGCCGAACGGCACACTTGGCCACTCACAACTCTACCCAAATCTACAGTCGCTGTCAAGCTACCAGGAGATGCGTTCAGGGCTATCAGTGATCCTGCGAAAGCGAAAGAGATCACGAAAACGGCTTTCGTATCGGAAGATGTCTTGAAAGAACTCGGCGTCAAGGAGAAAAAGGTATGCTCTGACTATTCTAGTCTTTGCTGTTGAGTCGCTGACGTTATATCCATCATTCAGGTTACTGTTCCGCGCAAACGCAAGACTTCAGACGGTCCAACAGAAAAGTAAGTCGCTTTCTCTCGCCTGGAGCTCGCTGTCTCATTCCCGGGAACTTACCTGTGTGTTCTACTCTCCTACCATAGGAAGAAGAGGGTAGTCTCATCAAGCAAGAGCAAATCGAAACGACCTGCGAAAAAGAGAAAGTCGGGTCAAAACGACTGGGATTCGGATCAATCGAGTGAACAAGAGGCATCGTCGGAAGAGGAGGACGAAGAAGACGAGGAAGAGGAAGGAGTGAAGAGCGGGTCAGAGTCAAGCAAGAAAGTCCTGTCAGCAAAGAAAAGCACGAGCAAGTCAAGATCAAAGAAGAAGGAGGATTCGATGGACGTAGATGAGGACGAGGAGGTCGTTGAGAAGTCGCCAGCGAAGGGAAAGGGAGGGAAGCAGAATGGGAAAGCGAAAAAGGGTCAAGCGAAACCCTCACCACAACCGGCGGAACGATCGAGACGTCGAGGACCTCAGCGCAACCTCAAAGCTCCTCGTAAGATCGATCGACAGACGGACGACCTCGATGAAGTTAGTGATGTAGGAAACTCGTCGGATGAGGATGAGAAGAAATCAGGGAGCGAGTAAGGGGAAAGGCTTTGTTTTGGGTTGCTAAAGCATGAGAATGAAGAAATGCAAATGTTGTGTCAACAAGGTGTCCGTGTAATCTAGTCTACAGAGAGAGGTCGTTTCGATTAGGTTTCGAGCAGAATTCGTGCGAAGTTCTCCCAATTGACAACGTTTCCCGTTCCCGCGAATTCGAGCATTTCGAGCAGCTGTCGACATTGAGTGAATGAGCGTCCATTACTTCGAATCGCCGAAACAGAGGAAAGGCAGGCTCACATCTTCGTCCGTAAACTTTTCTTTCAGAACCCTCGTCACTTTCTTGAGTTCTGCCAATCCAATTAGTCGAGCGTCTTGACCGAGAGCTAGTTGCGGACTATCTTCGAAGAACAGATCGAAGGTGTCCGATGCTGCTTCGAGATCTTTCTTCGAGACTGGCTGGAGATGGTCGTAGCGTTTTCGTTTACTTTTCGACTTCGATTTCGAGGCGGTACCTTTCCTAGTTTTCGACGTCGAGCCTGTCACAGCTTCCTCCTCCTCGTCTGATGTGGGCTCGCCTTCTGATGCCGAAGCAGAAGACAGATCGTCGTTCTCCTCCTCTTGTGCTTTATCGACGAAATCGACTTCGTTGACATCACCACCCTCCTCCTCGTCTCGTACCGGTTGTTTGTTCGGGTTCGTTCTTGCCGATTGTCGCGTTACTCGAGTCGAACGCCTCCTCGTCGGATTCGTTGGGTTCTCTTCCTCGTACTCATCCTCCTCTCCCTCCTTCTCACTATCATCACTCCCTTCATCATCTCGATCAACCAACAACACTTCGAGCGCCTCAATAAACCTCTCCCTTCGAACACTCTTTGATTTCTCTCCATGACCGTTATCCTCTTCATCTGTCGAACCGACTTCTTCGAACATCTCCATGATTTGTCGATCATTCCCCCGCGGGATCCCTAGAGTTCTGAGAGTCTGAGGAATACGAGAAAGAGGGATACGGGAGGGACGAGGTGGAGTAGGGAGGGTGAAAGAGTCGAGATTCGAGGAAGAGAAAGGGAGAGGTTGAGGGACAGAAGGGAGGAAACCTCCTCCGTCTGAAGGGTCGATCGGCATGAACCCTCCTCCTGGATACGCTGGATATGGTGAAGCGCTGGAATCGTCGGCAAAGAATCGTCCGCCTGGTGCTGATGCGAAAGAATGATCGTTTTCGTTTTCGGCAAAGAAACCTCCTCCTCCTCCCGAGTTACTTGGATCCGAGTTGATGAAGAATCCTCCTGCAGATGATCCAGGTTGTCCTCCCACTTGATCATTATTTCCAGTGAACAATCCACCTCCAGAATTTGCTCGATCCTCGTCCACCATGAATCCTCCTCCCTGATATGTTGGTTGTGGCATGAAGCCTCCTCCTCCTATTTGTTCTTCACTCATGAATCCTCCTGCTTGTTCCGATCCTTCTGTTGGTTGATCTGAATTCTTCATTTCCACATCTTGATCTTTATTTGTTCCTTCCTCTTCATCATCAAACACTACAGCTCTAGCTTTCCCTTTCCCCTTTCCTTTCCCTTTTCCCGTGGTCGTTCTCATAAAGTCGTCTGTTGAGGGAGGTTGAACGAATCCTACTGCTTTATCGAATGCATCATTGATCTCAGTTAATCGCTTGTTTGATGCGTTGGATTGTGTAGGTTGTCTACCTCTCTTGAGGGTAGGCATATGTACTGCGAGAGTGAGAGTGAGAGAGGTGTGGAATATGGCTAAGAATAGAAGTTTGAGATTGAATCGCAGCCGAAGTTCGCTGACGTTTCTACAAGTCTCCCTCTCCTCTTCTCCCATCACTCTCTAGTACTCAACTACCACTTCTCGGTATGTATTGCGTGCTCCTCTTTGATCTACTGAGTGACTGACTCGATTCTGATTGATATAGCCCGACTCACCTCCACTTGAACGCAACCGCTTTCACCGAACTCTTTCTCTTCCTCTTAGCACGACTACTCAGAACGATGTCACTCTCAAAACATGTCGACCCAGATCGAGTCATCGCAGAATCAAGGGAACACTCGAAAAAGACTGGCAGGACCTCGATTCACGATTTGATGGGAAGGGAACACCCAGGTCATATGGGAAGGAACTTGAAGAATCAAGACAGAGACGACGGTACTGAACCTATCGTGAGCTTACACCTTGCTCGTGATGAAGTCGGGGTAACGAAAGATGGGAACTGATCGAAACGTTTTCGACGAAATGATTAGCCCAAATACGCTCTCCCTGCTCATGGAGTACCTGCACAAGAAGCTTACGAGACCGTCAACACTGAACTCTCGCTCGATGGCAATCCCACCCTCAATTTGGCCAGTAAGTCGCCCTTTCCCCATTTTCGACTTTTCTTTTACCTGAGCTGACCTCTCTATTGTGTGGTTCGCAGGTTTCGTTCACACTCACATGGAAGAACATGGCACGAGGATCATGATTGAGAACATGTCGAAGAACTTGATCGATTCGGATGAGGTTAGTTTTGAATTCCGCTCCTCGGACCTATTTGGGAACTGATCCTACATGCTCTTCGTTGACAGTATCCCGCTACAACACTCCTTCACTCTCGCTGCGTATCCATGCTCGCAAAACTCTGGCATGCCGACAGCGTCAATGAGGAAGCGACAGGTACTGCTACTACAGGCAGCTCTGAGGCGATCGCTTTGGGAGGTCTTGCGATGAAGAAACGCTGGCAAGCAAAGATGAAAGCTGCTGGAAAGAACGCTTATACTCCCAACATCATCATGGGTACGCTTTCTCGAGTCCTTTTGAAGAAGTTCGCTCATGACTGACACCTGAGGTCGTAAAAGGCGCCAATGCGCAAGTCGCACTTGAGAAGTTTGCTAGGTACTTCGACGTAGAGGCTAGGATGGTCCCCGTCGATGCCAGCACAAATTATGTTCTTGATCCCAAACGTGCTATCGAAATGGTCGATGAAGTGAGTTTTCTCCACTTCACTCCTCTTTAGGAAGCTCACACACTCTCCGTTTCGTACCAGAACACGATCGGTGTATTTGTTATTCTTGGTTCGGTACGTTCTTGCCTCCCCTGCGGTCCCCGAACTTTCTCGCTCACCTAATTTGTTCAGACTTACACCGGACATTACGAGAACGTTCAAGAGATGGCCGATCTCCTCGATGAGTACGAGAAGAAGACTGGTATCGACATTCCTATTCACGTCGACGGTGCTTCAGGTACGCTTATGAGAGCTCTTTCTGCGTCCTGAATGAGAAGTTGAGCTCGATCTGTTCAACAGGTGCCATGTTTGCTCCTTTCGCTTCTCCTTCTCTCGTCTGGGACTTCAGGATCAAGCGTGTCTCGTCGATCAACACCTCAGGACATAGTAAGCTCTCCCCGGTGTCGATTCTCCCTCGCTCCCTCCGCTGCTCCCTCTTTCGCCTCGAATATTTCTTCCGACCTTTCGAATCTCTCTTTCTCGCATTCCCTCGCTCGATGGAGCTGACCGATACCTCTCTTACGCGTACAGAGTGGGGCAAGGCCTACGTCGGAGTAGGTTGGATCGTCTTCAGGGACAAAGCGCATCGTAAGCCGTCTCCTTACTTTCCCCTAGAACCTTTTTTTGCTCTCTTTTCGTCACTTACCATCTTCTCGTCGATCACACAGTCCCTAAGGAGCTTGTCTTTGAACTTCACTACCTCGGTTCTGTGCGTGCTCTCTCTGTGTAGCCGATTCCGATCGGTTTTCGCAAATTTCGCTGACTTTTCTCATCGTCAGGTTGAGTACTCGTACTCGATCAATTTCTCGCGCCCAGCCGCACCAGTACTTGCTCAATATTTGTATGTCTCAGCCCTTGTCCGACTTTCGTTCGGTTTCGCTATTTGTTGACTCTCGATTATCCAACAGCAACTTCCTCTACCTCGGATTCGACGGATACAGACGCATCTCCCTTCACGACGCCAAGAACGCTCGTCTCCTCGCTCGCGCTCTCGAGAACTCAAAGTACTACACCGTCGTCTCGGACGTTCACAAAGCAAAGGATGAGTCCCTCGTCGAAAAGGCCAAAGCATCGATCGGTTTGGTCGACGATATCGGTCTGTCTTCGATTCACTCTATCCGGAGCGACAAGAGAATTGAGCTGACCTGCCTCGTCCGTTCAGAACACTACAAGCCCTGTCTTCCCGTCGTTGCGTTCAAATTCAGCTCTGAATTCGTTAAAAATTACCCTCGTATCAAGCAAGCGTCAATTCAACATGGATTGAGGCAAAACAATTGGGTCAGTCACCTTTCTGTGGATACACGCTAAGGATGCACGCTAAGGATGCACGAAGACCACGGAGCTCGCTGACTCTCGATTCTCGCTGTCCTATTTTCCCCTCATACCCTACTCATCCTCCCTCGCAGATCGTTCCCAACTATGAGCTTCCTCCCAACGTCGAGAACGAAGAAGTTCTTCGTGTCGTCATTCGTGAAAAGGTGAGCTTATACTGGAGATCCACAACTCGACACTAGCTCATCATTGTTTCTCATTTTGACAGTTCAACGAGGATATGGTCGAACGTCTCGTCGTCGACATCATTCAAGTCACCGAATCGTTGATGGAAGAACACAAGCAAGATGTTGCCAACCCTGGATCGTCTCTCGTTCAGAACGAAGACAAGAAGACTTCGAAGAGCGCCGAGAGGAGGGCTGCCAATCACGGTGAAGGAGTTCGCCCTACCGGTCACGACTCTGTATGCTAGATCAATAGGGACAAATCGAGTAAGGGTAGCGCTTGAGATAAGGAAAGGTCAATGCTTGAAAAGCAAGAATGGATGTCAAATGGTTTACAACAAAAGCAGTTCTGTAACAAAGGTCTCTCTTCTACACATCGTCTTCTCTATAAAGTAGCTCCAACCATCTTGCCGAGAACACTCTTGATCGTTCGTGCGAGATCGCTCGTCTCCTTGACTCGGTAAACCTTTCCTGGGAGAGCTCGAGGGAGATGCTCTGCCTCTGCTCCATCGCCCAATGCGATCAAGCATGCCGTCACCTTTGGGTTGCGATCGAGCGCTCGTCGAAGGTCTTCGGGTCCGATCGAATACTGTGAAAGTGAACGGACGGAGTCAGTCCCGTACGTTCCATGGGCTGAAGATAAGACGAGAATAAGGACGCACCCTATCAAAATTTGCATCAGTCAAAGCGATGACAAAGTGGTCGTCGGCTTCCTCGCTTCCTACCGCATCGACGGCTTGTTCGATTCCTTCGATCGTGTGATCGCCCGGCCAACAGTATTGGGGAATGAGGGCGGCTTTCTGAAGGTATTTGTAGCGATCGCCGACGTTTGAGCCTACGACGAGGTAACTGTCGGGGACAAGCGGAATCGTCGGCTCCTCGCCGCTGTGACCAACAATGTCGACGCGCCACTTCTGTTTGCCAGCAGAGGACAGGCGGTCGAAAGCTTCAAGAATCATCACAACTGTGAGAGCAAGCGGCGGTCAGCGACAGTCAGAGGGTATAACAGAGGTGGAGAGATGAGCTTACGAGCTTCGAGGGATCGCGCGTAGCGTCCATCGGCTTGATTCCGATAGAGCGAAGCCGAAAGATCGAAGACGAAACGGATTCGCTTTGGCTTGAGTTGAGGTTGACCGATCTCAGCTGTGAGGAAATCTTATCTCTGTCAGCACTGGCTGCGCGAGGAGGAAAGAGACGGGAGAAACATACGCTTCTCAAGACCTCTTCGCTTGTAGACAGTCGACTCTCCAGTCAATCCCTCGGTAATGCGGCTCTCATCCAAATCGCCATCGGTCTGACGAGCGAGCCAGACACGTTCCTCCTCCTTCGCTTCGAGATCTGCGAGAGAAGAGTCAGGAGAAGCGAGCGATTTGGTCTGGAAGAAATCAGACGTACTTTCGAGGAAACTGACTAGAGACTGGATGTTGGCCGACACAGTGTCGTAGTAGCGAGAGTATGTCGAAGATTGCGAAGAGGTGATGTCGACTTCGGCGAGTTTCTGCGCAAGCTCTTTTCTAGCCATCTCGCGCGCTCTGTCACTGATTTCGTCGGGAACTTGAGCTTTGAGAGAATCCGGGATCTGTCTGATGTCGTGACCTTTGAACAAGCGCTTGTAACCTCCCTGTAGAGCGAAAGAACCGGCATGAGAAATTGCATCAAAACGAAAAGGAGAGAGGCAAGAACGCACTCTTCCTCCCAATCCCGCTGTGTCTCGACCACCTGTTCCTCCTGCCCAGGTATTACCTCCATGATGCTCCTTGTCATCTTCCTTGCCGTGCTTCGGCTCACTCAACGATGTATCACCCTTTGGCTCGAATTCGATGATCTCGACTTTCTTCTTCGACTCCCCTTCTCCCCTCGAATCCTCGCCCCGAACCGCATCGATACCCACTCGCTCGACTCCCAGCTTGTATCGTCGAAGTATGTCATATAGTGCATCGAGAGTTTCGGGTTGATGGACGTCAAAATCGAAGATATTGCGAAGAGCAGACTCCAATGGTTCATCGAATTGCTTCATGTGACGAACGAGCGCGAGAAGTTCCCGAAGTGAGAATGGATAGGTGATCGTGCCCTTGTCAAATTCGACTCGTAGATCCTGGAAAGCTTGGACCAAAGCCTTGAGTTGTTCAGCGGGAAGATCGGGCGCGAGTTGTGCGAGAACGTCCAATTCGGAGTCGAGGTCGGGGTTCGGTACGGCGTAGCAAGAGAAGTTGTCGCCGAGTACTTGTAAGAAGGGATTACCGAGGAAAGGGAAACCCTGTGAACCAGTCAAGGGGTCAGCCGAGAAGCGAAGGCGAATGCGGCTAGAGCTGAACGAACTGGTCGATTGCCGAGCAAGATGAGGCGGAAGTTCTTGTGTACGACGATATCTTGTGATGAGCGCGCAGCTGAAGGACGAACGCTTCCTCCTCCGGGGAGCGAGAGCTCGCCACGACTGGCCAGAGCACTAAGAGCTCCGACTACTGCTGGGTTCGCCTTGTCCACCTCATCCTATCAACCACTCCAGATTGTCAGGTCACGAGGTAGTCGTGAGGCGACGAGAAAAAGAGAGAAGTAGCGTACGATGACGATCACCCGACCAAGCTATAAGGAGCGATGCGTGAGCTCACTTCAAAAGGCATCGCAATGAGGGGAAGACGTACGCGAACAGCTCTCAGAAGAGGCGTTTCGAGATGCTTGAGAACTCCACCTTCGAGCGCGACCGCCTGAAGAAGTGACTGAGTCGTCGAGTCACGACTGAGCTGGACGTATTCTCGACCTCGTTGAAGCAGTTGAAGCAATCGATCCTGCTCGTCGTAAAGATAGTCAGCAGAAGAATCGTTCGACGAGGACAATGCGAGAACGAACGATGATCTTGTTCTTACCGACACCTTGGTTTCCGAGGAGAAGAATGTGCTCGTTGGCGAGCTCTAAATCGACAGCGATATCCCGCAGGAGGAGAGTTTGCGATTGATTGCTGACGAGCGCGGAGAAGGCAAAGTTAGCTTTCGAAAGTCAGCAGAGAGCGAGGAGGAGCCAGTGGTCACTTACTCGAGGTAGTTGTCCATGTGAGGAACGTGAGCAAGGTTGTCGGGATCGTCAGGCGGATTGCAGCGACTGATTTCGTACTTTGTCTCGTTACCGCTCAACTCCCTCGATCGGAAAATGAGGGACTCCCCTGCAACTTCGACCGGCGGATAGACCTAGGAGGTACAGAAAATGTCAGTCGAGCCTGGGTTCCGAGCTTAGAAAGAACTGCACGCACTCGGAGAGGAGCAACTTGCAATCCTACTTGCACCATCAGATCCTCGATTTGATCCTTCTCAGTGATCGGTAAGAACTGAACGAGAAGCGCTCGTTCTAACATTGTCCGAAGGTCTTCGTGAGGGAACCTTGCTAGTCGTTTAGCCATTCGAAGGAGAGATTTCGTTCCGAGCTTGCGAGCTTTGCTTCCGACATTCGAGGTGATGGCACGGTACTGAATGGCGAAGGTCTCCATCAAGTCGACGAGGTGAGTTGGGCAACCAGTCGCGACGAGGAGAGAGCGTTCTTCGGCGAGGTTCATCGGGGTGGTCGGGAGCGAAAGGAGGTTCGAGGTCAGCTCCTCCGTTAGCCATTGAGTGACCGGTACTGATTTGGATGAGCTCGTAATGAGTCGGAACGAAGGGTGAATTGAATCGAGGATTGGCGAAGAGGACGAGCCGTCCTGAATGACGAGGCGTTTCCCTTCCCACAGTTCTCCTTCTCGATCACTGACGAGTCGAGCGAGACTGCCGAAAGTCGCCCCAATCGTATCAACAGATTCCAACCACACCAATTTACCCTCCTTCATTCCTTTCACGAGCGCACTTTCTTGCCATCCTGTTTCTCCTCCATTTCCGACTACCCTTCGCATGAACAGCTCTCGACCTCCCAATTCTTTGTAAAGATGACAGACTTCGAGATCGTATCCGAGGAGAGAAGCGAAGTTTGTGATGACGAGGGAAGTCGAAGAGGAAGCGGATTGTAGGGAGGCAGAAGAGGGAACGAAAGAGACGTCCCAGTTGAGCGAGTGGAGCTGAATGAGAGAAGCGAGGAGGTGTGTGAAGCGAGGAGTGACGGCGAGGTCTGGAGTAGATCGGAGTGGCCAGGGCAGGAGTTCGAGGGGACCGGCACCGACGAGTACTGAGACGTTTTCGCAACCCCTTCTCGCGAAGATAACTCGAGCCTTCGATGGGTCCTCCCTCTGAATGCCCTTCAATTCCCAGCCAAAGATCCCTTCCGCTAGTAGTGCTTCCACCGAGTCTAGCTCTGCGAGTCCTTCTGCCCAACTGCCGAATCCTGCGCTTTTCAATGTCTCCTCAAGTGCTCGTTTCGCCGGTTTCGATGCATAGGCTAGCTTCGGGTGGAGGACATGTAGGAGAGTGAGGAAATCTTGAGCTGAGACGAGCGATGGATCGGCGGGAGGTGGGAAAGTCGATAAGAAGCGCGCGAGTTTGGCGAGTGAGGTGGCCGGGAAGAGAGGAAGTTGATCGGATTCGGAGGAAGAGATACCCGAAGCCATCTTGTGCCGCATTTCTCGTTGAACTTGAAGCGTGAGGACGACTTCGGCTAGACGTTTGACGATCGTCTGCACTTCAGACTTCGTCGAATCGTTTCCGATCTTGCCAATCTCCTGCTGAGCCATGCACTTCCCAGCGAGTACGGGATCGAGATAGCGGGCTTGGAACCTCGAGCGGAACGGAGGGTCGATGGGCAATCCTGGGAAGGGAGGGACTGGCGAGCCGATTGCGACGATACGGAAATCGGGATGACAAGGAATGAAGTTGGTGGTCGATTCGCCAGACTTGAGGAGGAGCTCGTACCGCGAAGGCGAAATGATGTGGGTACCATCTTCCAAGTTCTAAAGAGACGAACGGAATCAGCAAAAAGACGACAGCTTGGAATGAAAATTTGAGAAGAAGCGCGTACCATCTCGCGATTCTCGAGCAGATTGTTCAAGATTGGCAAGATACCTCTCTCGCATCGCTCAATACCTTCTAAGATCAATGCTTTGCCCTCCTTCGCAGCTCTTACGACTGGCGAATCTACATAGACTAATTCTCCTCCCTTCCGAATCTCCCTTGATTGCTTGAGTTCCGCTTCACCGATATCACGATGTAGAGAGACGTGCTCGAAGGGAGTGTTGAGAAGTGATAGGAAAGTGAGAGCGAGTCGTCGAGAGTAGGGAGAAGGGGATGAAAGCAAGAAGACGTCTTGACCTGTAGAGCACAGATTGGTGAGAATATGCCAGTCGGTGATAGGAAAGAGCTCAAGACGTACCTAGTGACCATTTGCGCATCAACCAAGCGATCTCCTTTGCAACTGAAGGTTCCCTAAAGTCGAGCAGAGTTGAGGGACGAGGTAAACGGTCTTGATCCTTCGCCTCATAGACCGGTAAGCGCAATTCATCGAGAGTAAGATGTCCGAGCAGCTCCCGTGACAGTGCCGAAGATTGCTGAGTGGTGGAAGAAGTTGAGAGAGAAGAGGTGATCGCTTGAAGTCGCTGAGTTGGATTGTTCGGTTTAGACATCTTGATCAAGTGCCTTAATCGGCCACTGAGCATGAAGAGAGAACAAAAAGTCAGACGCCGGCTCAGCGACGAGGTGGAGAGAATTTCTCGAGGGTGGGAACTCGGGATCTCTTCGCAACCGACCCGCACAAACTCGTGCGAGAATGATGAAAGAGGTAGTTTGCGATTTGAACAAAGACGATAGAAGCGAGAGAGAGAACACAGAGAAGACTGAAAGAAACACAAGGCGGGTAGTAGACGAACAAGGTTGAGACGGGAAAGAATGACAAAAAAAGGGAAAGAGAGTTTGTTACGAAACAGATGGAATCGATTTACGAGTAGAACTAGATGAAGAAGACTGCGTCAGTTCTGTATGGTCAAGAGCGAGAAGATAGCATGTGCTCACCCTTCGGTTCTCGTTCTTTCCAAACAAGGATTCACGAATCTCAGGCAACATTCGCTCTTCCAAGAGGCGTAGTCGTTCGTCAAGGGTATTGTTGACGACGATGCGTGTTCCATATCCCTTCAATAACACACCACCGTTCCTGTCAATCGCAGTCGAGCCCTATCATTAGCACGAAACGACGAGAAAGGAAAAGCGAACCAAAATGATGTCTTACGATTTATCTCCTAATTCTTCGTTAACCTCGAGCTTGACCTTGTATCCAATCTTCTCTTCGAACTCTTGCGCTGCGGCATCTGCGGCAGTCTTGAGAAGTTCTTGATCTTTGGGTCGACCAGAGACTTGAACGTCCTTCTCCATCATAGTGTATAGCGCCTGTGAGAGGAAGAGCGTACGTACATCCGTCAGTGAGTGCATGAGTATGCGAGTGTTACTTTCCACTCACTTGTAAGATCAAATCCTTGAGTAACTCTCCATACTTCTTCTCATCTTTCGTAGTCTCACCAATTCTCGACTTGGCCTCGTCAAACACTTGTTCGAGTAACTCCTCACGCTTCTCGAGTAGCTGTAATCGAGCCTTGTTGTTCTGGTTCGAGACGGCGCTGTTCATCAAGCCCAACTCACAGAACGATCAGTTTTCTTGAAATCCCGAACACCTGCAGGTAAGACGACCTCGTAAAGACTCACATCTTCCTCTCAATCTCAGCTCGCTTCTTCTTGCTCTCCAAGTTTGCATCAATGTTGCTACTTTCCTGACGAACAATCTTTCCCTTTTCGATTGCGAATTCTTCGTCTGCCTTTACTTTGATCTCTCGAGCTTTCTCGAGTGCTTCTTGTTTGATGAATGCGGTCTACTCTCACATGTCGATTCCTGATCAGTACGAGAACAGGAATAAGGAGGGCAGTGCGAAAGAAGAGGAACTGACCATTTTGCGCATTTCGCTAACAACTTCATCGTCGGTGAGTCCAGGCATACTGTAGCAGTGAGAGTGTTGTGATCAGTAAGGTTCTCGTATCTTTGGGAAGCTGTTGAGTCGAGGAATAAGAGGGTCGGAGGTAGTGGAGGGAGGGGGGAACGTTCAGTCTCAAGCGAACGCTGAATCGCTGCACCTCGAAAGCTAGAGCGATAGAGCATTATCCTTTCGATATAGTGAACCCCCAGTGTAGCTAGTTCTGTATTGATGGATTTAGGTTGATGAAACTTTGTGACGACGTTGGACAAGCCAAAAGAGGGGGAAACAGAGACGAGAGGGTACGATTGCGGGCTTGTCTTGATGGTTTAGAGCTTGTGAGTTTGTCTAACAGCTCACCTGTAGATTATTCTGATTGAGTAGGATTGGGGATAGAGTTGAGAGATGCGAGGTTCGCTTCTCTTGCTCTCATCAGTTTGGGCTTGTCAACTATCGCACTCAAGGATGAGGTTTACCTCGCTGGTCGTGGTATTAATCGCTACCCTCACAACTACGAACGCGTCTCCCCCGATACAAGCATCAATAGAGACGAGTTGGCCTGCTTCAGATCTCGTTACTCAATATTTGTAGGCACTCTCTCCTACCCTCTCCGGCGTACTCATTGTGGAGCTAACGACGCGTATCTCGGAGAACAGGGAGAGTTTCTCACTCGAACAACCGAATCATTTCTTCCCTTTCCTTTCTTTCCTCTGTTCGACCCCCACTTCTCACTCTTCCCTCAAACCTCAACTCTTGCCACCTTCGAAAGCAGCTCTACGACAATACGAATCAGACAACGTCAACGCGGTCTTCACGCCAGAGGGAACGATCAGACAGAATGAAACTATCGCACTTTTGGATGCGGCCGCAGTCAGGTCTCGATTGTTGAAGGGGAAAGGACAGAGACAGAGTTTGCATATGGCGTTGGCGATCAGGGAAACGAGTGTCATCATCGAGGGTATGAGGGGGATCTGGTTGGAGAGAAGGGAGGAGGTTATCGAGGATACTTCGAAAGAATGCGAAAGTTGGATTGATGTCGGGGGGAAGAGTGCTTGCTCTATCGACGAGTTCTGGGGTGTAGTAGGAGAGGAACAGAGAAATGAGAAGAGTCCAGTATCGCTTCCGAAAGAGTGAGTTGAGAGCTCTTTTCGTTTCTACTATGAGCAAGTGCTCAGTAATCTCTATCTTTCACAGTCTATCTTCCACTTCCCCTCCAGCGTACTCTTTCGATCACATCGCACCTCCCGGCTCGAACGTCAACTTACCCCGAGTCGTCTTGTATGGTTCTCCTACCTCTCCCTCGTTCCAACAACTCTTCACTTTCCTCTATCAACTCGCTGTACCCAAACCTCCAGCACCGAAAACATCTTCTGGAGCTGTCGCACCTCATCCACCTCGTCTTCAATTCATTTTGCGATGGAAACCCTCAAAGTCGGCTATTGAGAATCAGGAGAAACTCGTTTTGACTGGATATGGAGCCGCATTAGACATCAAGAAGAGTGACTACCTCGCCATCGATGACAGAATCAATGCCCCTGCAGGGACTAGTTCAGGCTCACCTGCATCTTCCAATATCGACTCGAACGAATCAGCACCTCCAACAATGGATCCCGTCAAGAAGGCAGACATTCCAGGTAAGCTTCCTACTTGACATCCTCCTACCCACAGTCAGCTGATCATTCCTCCCACCGTCCACTAGAATTGAGTCTTCGAACTGCTCAATACATCATATCTTCGAACGATTCGTTCAAAGCGTTTACTTCCCTCACCTCCCGCTTCCCACTCGTCGCATCCCAACTCCCCACACTTGTTGCCGATGTCTCTCCTCTCCTCCTCTCCGAAGTCAACACGAATCAAATGTCCTCGACCCTCACCCAAAAACCCTCATTCCTACTGAACGGTCTCTCCCTCACCGAAGCTCAAGTCGACCCGTTCAGTCTCACTAGATTGATGAGGAAGGAACGAAAGTACGTGACGGATTTACAAGGTCTCAACAAACACATGACTAGTAAATCAGCGAGAGAAATCCTGATTAACGGTGGAGCGAAACCGGTTGCAAGCACTCAGCAGGGTATGATGCCGATTGAGGCTTTGGGTGAGCTATTCGATGCGACGGATAGGAAAGAAGGTGGGAAAGTTACGCTGTGGTGGAATGATTTGGAGAAGGATAAGCGATACCAATCTTGGCCCAGTACAGTTCGAGACGTGAGTTGCTTCATTTCCTCTGCTCGAGCTCGATCCGAGATGCTGATGTCACGAGTCTCTTCCAGCTCCTTCGTCCGACTTATCCAGGTTCGATGAATCTCGTCGCTCGCAACCTCAACAACGTCGTCTTCGTTCTCGACCTCTCCCAACCTGCGTCCCTCGTCCTCGTCACACAAAATATCAAGCAATTTATCAGCCGAGGAATCCCAGTTCGGTTCGGACTCGTACCGCTCGTATCGTCAAGCGATAGCCCGAACTCGATCACGACGGAAATGGCTCAAGTTGTGTGGTACCTCGTCGATAAGATTGGTCGAGGACAAGCGATCAAGTTCCTACAAGACGTGAGCTGCTCTCGCTTGTCATCTCGCGAGTGCTGATCGAGGCTCAAAGCGTCATTTGCGGTCAAACAGATTCTCGAAGCTTCCCCGACTAGCCCCGTCACTCCAGATCTCCTTCGTCGAGCTTACACACGACTTTTCCTTCAATCAGGCAACTCGGAAGAAGGTCCCCTCGCTGCTTTCCAATCGGTTCTCGAAGATACGTCGCGCCTGAGCAAGACGAGAGACTATCTCAAACGTCTCGGCGTACCACTCTCAGTAGGACAAGCAGAGGTCGCTGCGTCTCCCGGAAGTTTCTTCCTGAATGGAGCTCATTTCCCGATAGACGAGGTCCGCTTTTCTCCTTCATTCTGCTCGTCTCCCTTTTCGTTGCCTGACCATCTCGCGTAAACCTACAGGACTTCTCGCAGAACTTGCAACGTACTCTCGGCCTTCACTTGCAGTTCCTTCAGCAAGAGACCTATCTCAACTCGCTCACGGACGATCACGATGCCAATACCTACTTTGCCGACTTGCCCTCGACATACGAACGAAGGAACCCTTACAGCTTTACTTCGAACGAGAACACTCCTCTCAAGATCGTTGATCTGTTCAACGCTTACGATGGAATCATTCCGAAATTCGTCGAATCGTTCTATATCGAAGGGAGTGAGTCTGAAGCTCTCTCCTTCTTCTAGGCGATCTCACGCTGACGGAGAGTAATCCATAGCGAGCGGTCGTATTGATCAGAAGACTGGACTCGATATCGAAGCTCCTGCTGCCGTTGCAACCATGTTAATCGTTGCCGATATCAACGAGGTCGCGGGTATCGAATTCGTCAAAGCCGCTATGCAACTTGCGGTACGCTCAAGACTCTTCCATACCGTGAAGACTGAACTCTGACCCTCGCTCTTTCGCTCGTTGACAGGAAAAGGACACCTCTGTCCGAATTTCGATCCTCCACAATCCTACAGAACACTACGAAGCTCATCCATGGACACTCTCCAACGTTCTCTACCTACTCCATCACTACGGCAGCTTCGACGATCTTCTCCCCTCCGAGCTCATCGCATGGATCAATCTGAACCTTACCGTCGGAGGTCCCCTGACGAAAGATGGAAAAGATTGGACGATTGAGAACCCGCTTCGATCAATGCTCAAACAGGGAGTCGAGGATGAACAATCTATCGACGCTCAGCTGTTCTGGGAGGAAGTACAATGGCTCGCCTACAAACTCGGGATTCAACCTGGACAAAACGGAATCTTGATCAACGGTCGAGTGAGCCAACCTCTCCTCGTTCTTCCTTCCGACCTCCTTTGCTGACCAGCTCATGAATCGTAACTATAGGTGATCGGACCTTTCCCGGATGGAGCATTCGGACTTCCCGATCTTCGAGCACTTCTCTCGTATGAGCTCGAGAAGCGTATCAACTCGGTCGTCGCTGCTGTCAACGCTACAACCTTCGACATGTCTTCTCTCACTCGGTAAGCTTCCCACTCGAGACCTCGAGGATCACGCAAGAACCTGACTTTCGCTTTCACAGCTCGCAACAATCCAAATTCTACAATCTCGCTTCTTCGATCGTCCAACAAGCCTATCTCCCAGATCCAGCTGTCGGACTCTTTGGAGGTATCTCGAACGAGAGGCGCCGAGACTACATGTCACTCGAGGGGAAGCACTCGTGAGTCCCGATCTCCCATTGTGATTCGAACTTTCGCTGATTACTGCCGACACTTCGACAGATTGATCTCCAGCTCGAGTGACGCAGGAGCTCTCTACGAGATCGCCGTCATCGTCGATCCAGCCACGGAACTCGCGCAACGTTGGGCCCCCATCACCGAAACTCTCGCTTCTCTCGAAACTGTTCACCTTCGACTCTACCTCAATCCGACGTTCCACCTGACCGATTTGCCTATCAAACGCTTCTACCAGTACACTCTCAATCCCACTCTACGATTCGACGAAGCGACTGGACAAGAACTTCAACCTTTTGTTCGATTCGACAACGTTCCCGAAGACGTCCTCCTCACCTTCACTGTCGATGCTCACAAGTCATGGCTCGCATTCCCGAGATCAAGTGTACACGATCTCGACAACATCCGGCTTAAGGATCTTCCCGAATGGTCGAGGAAAGAAGGTGTCAAGGCAGTTCTCGAACTCGAATCTCTCGTTGTCGAAGGTCACGCTCGCGATATGCCTTCCTCGAAACCTCCTCGAGGCTTGCAGCTCGAGCTATCGAGTGGATCGTCGACCTCAACAGGTTCGGTCAAGGTTGAGTAAGACCAACTTTCCCTTGTTTCTTGCTGCAAGACTTTGCTGACTCTCCGCTCGATTCAGTACGATCGTCATGGCCAATCTGGGTTACTTCCAGCTCAAAGCGAACCCCGGTGTTTGGCGTCTCGCTCTTCGACCTGGCAAGAGTTCGGAAGTGTACGAGATTGAGAGTATCGGAGCAGACGGTTGGAAAAGTGCCGATTTGGCAAAGACGGGCAATTCCCTCATCGTCTCGACACTCGAAGGCCTTACCCTCTATCCTCGCTTCTATCGTCGACCTGGACACGAAGAGACGGAACTTCTCGACGAGTCTTCTGAAATCGCAACGAGGAAAAACTCAGCTTCAGACTTCATCACTCGGCTCAAATCGATGTGAGTTCTCCTTCTTTCTCAGAGACTTGAACGACAGATCATTGAACTTGCTTTCCATCTGCAGGATTCCGTTCTTCGCCCCGAAAGGATCCAACGATTTGATCGCAACTTCGAAGAAAGCCGATATCAACGTTTTCACCGTCGCTTCTGGTCTACTCTATGAGCGTATGGCGTTCCTCATGATCGTATCTGTACTTCGACACACGAAGAGCACCGTCAAATTCTGGTTCATTCAGAACTTCCTTTCTCCGTCGTTCAAAGCTTTCATTCCTCATATGGCTCGAGGTGCGCTGACTCTCTCGCTCATCGAGACCTACCTCCGCTGACATGCATCTGCAACAGAATATGGATTCGACTATGAGCTCGTGACGTACAAGTGGCCTCATTGGCTACGAGATCAGAAGGAGAAACAACGAACGATTTGGGGGTGAGTCACTTTACTCTTTACTGCTCAAGAATCTCGCTGACACGTATCGCTTCATGCATAGATACAAGATCTTATTCCTCGACGTCTTGTTCCCGCTCGAGCTAGACCGAGTCATCTTTGTCGACTCTGATCAGTAAGTTTGCTTTTGCATTCAGATTGGTCGAGCCCTCACCTTACTCGCTTCCCTTAGGATCGTACGAGCGGACCTCAAAGAGCTTATCGATCTGGATCTGGAGGGTGCACCTTACGCTTACGCGCCAATGGGAAACGATCGCGAAGAAACAAAGGGTTACCGTTTCTGGGATTCCGGGTGAGTCCTCGAATTCAGCAACGTGTAACAGTCCTTAAATTCATCCCTTCTCGTTTGCAGATACTGGAAGCAACACCTCAACGGACGTCCTTATCACATCTCGGCTCTTTACGTCGTTGATCTTGACAGGTTCCGACAGATCGCGGCGGGAGATCGACTTCGTCAACAATATCAGGTATGTCCTCGAGCTCTCTCGTACAACGCGTGCTTGGTTCCCGATGCTGACGGCTTGGCTCTGCAGGCTTTGACCGCTGATCCCCATTCTCTCGCCAATCTCGATCAAGATCTCCCGAACAACATGCAGAACTCGCTACCCATTGTGAATCAAGTCTTCAATACCGTGAGAGATTGAGCTGACTCTGGTGACCTCACAGTACACGCTCGATCGCTCTTGGCTTTGGTGCGAAACGTGGTGCAGCGACGAAAGTTTGGCTACGGCGAAGAGTAAGTTCTGTCTTTCGTTCACTCCCGATCGCCCAGTTCTCCGAGCTGATGTCGTTTCTGGTCCTATTCTACAGCTATCGATCTTTGCAACAACCCGAAAACAAAAGAACAAAAGCTAGCTCGAGCTCGTCGACTGATTCCAGAATGGACAGTTTACGACGACGAGGTTGCTGCCCTCGCTCGACGCATCGCATCCGAATCAACAGCCTCGAGTGATGATAGTGGCGAGCTAGCTGCATTCGGCGTCAAGGCAGATGAGTTGGAACAAGCAGTTCAGCAGAAGAAGGAGCGGGAAGAAGTCATCGAGGAAACGAAGAAGCTAGGCGGACATGTCAAGGATGAGCTGTAGATCAGTAGAAGCAATAGAGATTGTATACTTCGGAAATAGACGGATTCGTTTTCAACGTTTTGACTTTGACTCCGCCTCGATGCCTTGCCTCGCTCGCTTGCCTCACTCGATGCGGTCTGCTCTCATCGACATACACGAGTACATAGCACGAACGTTACAGACATCCAAGGAAGAACAAAGATCTAAAAAAATGTGGGGAATTCACCGTTGAGGGAAAGAAGCGAAATCGGGATTCGGATAAGATAAGGTACAGACTGAGAGATCTCTCCGACAAATACCGGAAGCACAGAAGGTGAGAATGCAACAGTCCCTTCAAATTGATGGAACTCGTTTCTTCTCTTCGTTCGATACCTCTTGATGAAGCTGGGATTCGCTTGACGCGTCGTGTAAGAGACCCATTTGGGAGCTACAGGCGTCAACAGGGTCAGCACGCACAAGGGCGGTCGACGAGATCCTGGAGCGGCAACTGAGCTTACACATCGTAACCATTCTCGACGAGGTATTCCTTGAAGATTGCGTCCTCAATCTTCATGTGGTCACCTATGACATCGCAAGAGCATGTCAGCAATCTACAGGGGTTTGCTGATGATGATAATAGCTCACTCTTGACTTCGGGAACGAGAACGAGAACGATCAAAGCTGACAAGAACGCCAAACCACTTCCAATCCAGAAAGGACCTGAGGTCTGACGAGGTCCTTCGGGGAAAGCGTCGATGATAGCAGGGAACGCCCAAGTGCCGCTAAAGAGCGAGAAACGACAAAACCGAGAAATCAGCTTTTGCGTCGTTTTTCGCAAGTTCGTCGAAATGGATGAATTCGAGACTTACACGAAAGCACCGACTTTACCGATAGCTGCAGCGAGACCGTACAGCTGGCCACGTACCTGCCAGAGCGTCAAGGAAAGAAAGTGAAAGAGTGTAGAAAGCAAAGGCGAAGAAAGGGAGAAAAGAAAGTGTTCGATCGAGGCGGGAGACGTTATCAGCATCTAGCCGGGCGTACTGAACTGGGGAGTCGAGCACTGACAGCTGTGGGCCATGACTTTGAAGCGAGCAGACCGAGGCAAAGTCCAGGACCTGCAGGGATGAGAAATTAGCTTCCGCAGGAGAGAAAGGAATAGTGCGAAAGGGCAAACGGACCTGCTTCCCCTAGCGAGAGGAAGATTCCGTAGACAACGGCAAAGGCAGAGACATGCTCAGTAAGCCGAGTGTAGAGTCCGGACATTATGAAGCCAATGATTCCTTGAAGGCAAAGGAAAGTGATTATTTGGCGCTTTGGGCCGAGCCAATCAAGTAGGAATGATCCTCCCTACTCAAAAGAGTCATCAGCACTGCTTTACTATTACGCTATTAGCAGATGAGAGCTTACAATGGTTCCAGGGAGATAGAACGCGTTGATGATGATGTTCCTGAAAAAAGGGGTCAAAGAGTCAGATTCTGTCGGCACTGCTATTCGTTGGTAACGTACCAGGCGAAGACTGTTGTGAGCGCAGTAGATCCTCCGGTGATTGTATCGACAATCTGAGTAAGGAGAATTCAGTCAGTCAACGAAAGAAAGCAAAAAGGGAATGTTGGCTCACTTCGGATGAAAAGAGACCCTATAGGGACATCAGGAGAGGAGTTTGACGTCAGAGATAGGTACTAATAGTCAGTAGATGGTTCGGGGGTACTTACGAAGGGGTAGACCTGTTGCAAGAAAGAAAAGTCAGTGCTGTTTAGCTAGGAGGCGAAGCCTGTCCTTGCCTCTTCTTGAGGCAGCACTAGCCCACATGTGGGAGGCAACATGTAAGACTCACAATGAAATCGTAAAGAAACCATGCCAAAGAAACTCCAACGATTGAACGCCTAAGGCAAACGAAAGAAGTCAGCTCGGCCACTACAGACAATTGCCTTTTACAGATAGTGGACTAACCAGTACTTCTTGAATACCAGACCGTAGGGTACATTCTTCTTGATCGCTCCTTGTTCGTAAGCGGTCGCTTCCTTCAACATCACTAATCTCCAGAGTAAGACTCCCATCGCAGGGACCAATCCTAGCCCAATGCTGACCCTCCAGACCGCTCGAAGATGATCCTCACCAAAGATCCAGATGCAAACGAGGGGAACGCTGGAGTAGCGGAACCGAGGTCGACGGAAAGGAGAAGTCGAGTCGAGTTGAACGGAGGCAATGATGGCGAGGGTAGAGATGACAAGTTCCGCGAATAGAGGATGAGTGTGAGGCACGGTGAGGGGGTGGACAGAGTCGGCAGGGCGTAGAGAACAGAGGAATACAAAAGTACAGGTCAGTGCTGAAAATTGTTTCCCGGTCTAGCTCGACGACCGCTTACAAAGCCGCAACAACGAAGCCAATATCGATAGCAGTGTTAGTGGACAAACCGAATAGGAGATGTTGAATCTTGGGATTGATCTCCTTTTCCTCCGTTGCTTCACTGTTTTTCGAAAAATAAGATTAGCTTCTTTCGGGAGCGAAAGGGAGTAAAGTGGCTGCGAACGAGGAGGCAACAGAGCCACTAGGATATTCTCCTTCCTCAACAGAAGAACCGTGGTTGCGTTAGTCAAGTCTAGGAGCGAGATGAGGGGCTAATGAAGGAATGATTCCGTGTCGAAATCAAAAACTCACCTCCGATTCCAACTCCCGACAAACATCTGTAGGCAATTAAAGCCTGTAACATCCCTTTGACGCTGCCCCCTGCGCCGTAAGCTCCGGCTGAAAGAGCGGTGAAAATGATGATAATGGCGGAAGCCGAGAACATTCCAGCCTTTCTCCCGAACCTGTCAACCAAGTAGCCCCAGGCGAGCATACCGACGACTGTGAACATGTCAAGGGCGAGTCACTTTGAGCGAAATCCCGCAGAGTTGACGAATGAAGACAGCGAAAAGACGAAACTGACCGGTTCCGACGAAACCCATTGACGAGAACAGCGTTGAATAGTTCGTGTCTGCATACTCGTTTGGATATAGACGACGTAAGATAGTATTGATCTCTCCAACGATTCCATTCTGAAGTCAAACTTTGCGGAATCAGAATTCTTCGAAGCGACGCGGGAAGTGATGCGAGGAACCTCACAAGATAACCATCCATGAACAGAGCGGTTCTAGAGAGGGTAGGATCGAGGACGAGAGTAGTGACAGAAAGCGAGCTGTTAGCCGACTACGATCACGGAGAACTTTGGAGGTGAGGAACCAGTACTTACCCGCATGCGAATACTACTGAGATCTGTATCACGTAGAACCATAGAGAAGAGGTTTAGCGAAGATAAGGAAATGTGGGCGGCGAAAAATAGGTGGAGCCACAAGGGAAACTTCGAGAAGTGAGACTCACGCTTGACCACATAGTCTTCTTCCTCGGTACACTCCTCACTGATTCTTCTGTTACTGACATTCTTGTAGCTAGCGTTGTCGAGAGCAGAGCGATGGGCGAAGGAAGGGGGAAAAACAAAGCGAATTCCAATTTACCACCTCTCCGACTCCAAAATTGGATTTCGATTTGTGGGGTAGGAATGAAAAGTCTCATCGGTTCCCGGCACCAAAAGGCTAGCGGGAAACTTGCTCAACGTGCGGAACGAGACAACGTGCAGCTTCGAGGAACGTCGAGTCTTAAGCTACACTACAATACAGTACTGTAAGAGAGGTCCACTACGAAAGATACAGAGGAAGACGAAACGAAAGCACCGCTGTACAACCTTTGACTGCCCGAACAATGAGATCACGAGAACGATTTGACGATTGAATCACCCTTGCGAGAGTAACGGTGAACCTTGACGAAGAGATCTGACTTGAAGAATGGTTCAATGTCGTGAATATCAATCTCTCCAGCCTGCACAGAAATAGCTTCGAGTCGATTAAAGCATGTAAGAGAAGGAGGAGAGACTGAAAGACTCACCTTGCGAGAAAGCTCTTCGACTCGGACGGATACTGAGTCGGGATGTTGTCCACTCTTGACGGCGAGGTAACGAGCGCGATCCTTGATGAGGTTACCGAGAAGGAAAGCGAGAACCTCATCGTTGTCCTTTGCGACTCGGAGATATTTCCTAGAGTGATGAAAACAACGTCAGCGATTTGAAACGGGACGGTTAGAAGGATCTGACTCACCTGAATCCACGCTGTAGTTGCTTCTTGATACTCGACTTTTGAGCCGAAACGAAACTGCCGACCATGACTTGAATCGCGAGATCGATATCATCACTCCTCACGTACTCCCTCAAATGCATCTTGGCACTAGCTTCAGCCATTCGGATCATTGACTCTAGGTGACGGACGGTGATAGGGTAGGAACCAGTTGAAATTGATTCTCGTCGAAGTTCAGAGTAGAGTCGAGAGATCTTCTCTTGATCCATCATGTGTAGTTGAGGCTTGACGCGATCTCGAGCGTACTGAATGTATTTGCGGAGGAGATCTTGCGGGATGAGCTATACGAAAGAGGGAGAATCAGGATCAGTAAGCGAAGCTAAGAGCGAAAAAGACTTCGAGACTCACGTCGTCGTCGATCAAGCCGTTTGCATTCACTTCGTCCTTCTCAGAGTCAAAGTTGGGGTGACTTCGAGTGTGAGAACCAACGACGAAGTTGGCCAGCATCTCGTCGATACTCGGATCCGCCTCATCCTTGACGACGCAAAGAATGTCGAAACGAGAGAGAATGGGTTCGGTGAGCTCGACGTTCTGCGAGAAGGGGATTGTTGGGTTGTAGCGTCCTCGGATCGGATTGGCAGCTGCGACGATAGCGCAACGAGCTTGAAGAGTTGTGACGATACCGGCTTTCGAAATTGAAATCGATTGTTGTTCCATAGCTTCGTGAATAGACGTTCTGTGATCGAGAAGCGAGTCAGTGTGCGCAGTGTGAGAGAAACAGGGAGAGCAGACTTACCGATCAGAATCGTTCATCTTGTCAAACTCGTCGATCAAGCAGACTCCCTTGTCGGCCAGAACCAAAGCACCTCCTTCCAACGTCCACTCCCTAGTAACCGGATCTTTCCTGACACTCGCAGTCAATCCTACCGCTGAAGCTCCCTGTCCCGTGGCGAAGACTGCTCGATTCGCAGTCTTCTCGACGTATTTCAAGAATTGAGATTTGGCGGTACCAGGATCTCCGAGTAACAGGACGTTGATATCTCCACGAATTCGATGCTTGCGATTGATGTCTTTGGGGACACCTCCGAAGAGGGATAGGGCGACTCCAGTCTTGATATCGTCGTGACCGTAGATCGAAGGAGCCATAGACTTGATAATTCGCTTGCCGATACGATCGTCTCGCGCGAGTGCCCGAATCGCCTTCTCGTCGTCTTCAGTAAGACGGAACGAAGCAAAGAGATCCTCCTTCTTGTTGATGTGGTTCGCTTCGAGAACCGTCGAGAAGACTGGGAAACCGTTCTTGACGTTGAGAGAAGTGTCAAAGTTGTTTCGGTAGATACCCGTTACCTCCTGAGATTTTTCAGACATCGCAATCAGTAACTAGCGAGGTTGGAGGGAAAAAGAGGCTAAACTCACAACTTCGTCTCCTGGTTTCGCAGAATCGATGAGATCCCAAAGGAGAATGACTTCACGGTGACGAGGGAGACGACCAGCGGGGACCGAGCCAGGTGATTCTTGTAGTGTGAGCTTTTGGTAGTTTCGATAAACAGTCTGTAAAGCGAGACGAGGTGAGATTTTGTTCGAAACAAAGTATAGAGGGAAAGCGACAAACTTGTTCTGAATTGACAGTGAAAGGCCCTTTCGAGTTGCAGGAGCTGCAGAAACTGATCTTGATCTCACTAGTCGCATCTTGGTAGAAAGGACCAAGGACTTCTCCGCACTTGTTGCAGTCGAACTTGACGTATTTGAGTTGAGGGAATACTCCTGAACGACGAGTAACGACACCGCTCACTCGAACGAGGGCGTCGAGATGTGATTGACGGAGATCGCGAAGGGTGTAAGAAGTAGGTAATTCGGTGATACGAACGTGGACTTCGGCGTGAATGCGAGTGTAGTGAGGGAAAGCGAGGAGGATGACTTCGAGGGCGACATCGTCGAAGAGGGGAAGCATGGAAGAAGGACAGTTGGCGAGGAAGTAGGCGAGGATAGCCTTTGAGTCGGTCAAGTGGAGGAATGAAACTTCCAGCGATTCAGAGTTGACTGTTTTGACAGGAGCGCAAGATTAGCTCGATTTTCAGAAGAAGGTGGACTCGCTACGGGACGTACGTTGACCGAGTTGATTGATGCGAGATCCGTAAGTGGATTCGTTGTTCTCGTCGGTGTAGGTGAGGAGGAAGTTCTTGAATTCTCGCATGATCGTCTTCTTCGTTCGAGGGTCTTCAATCCATTGTGCAAGGGAATCGGCTCGAATGTCGGAAAGTTGTTCAATCGGCATCTCCTACATGGTGTCAAACCGTCGTAGTCAGTAGGTCTGCACGTCGAATGAGAAAGGATTCGAAAACGAACATCGTCGAATCCAGCTTCATCATCTCCCATAGGCTCATCGTAATTCCTCCTTTGCCTTCTTCGACCCAACAGTCCACCTTCATCTTCACTGTCTTCTTCATCACTCGCCAGGAACTGAGGAATCCTCGCTTTCCTTCTCTCTCCAGCAGCTCCAGCAGCCCTGTTCGCCCTTCGATCTCGTCTGTCCATACGGTCTTCTGCCGCTCGCCTCGCGTCCATATCATCCGAGAACTCGTCATCATCGTTCAGATCTCCCGCATCGTAAGCGTCCAGTTTCCTGTTCTCGATGTAATCATTTCCCATCTCATCTCCGAACAAATCTTCCCCATCCTCTTCTCCTTCATCCAGATCACCATCTTCCTGTCCTAAGATCTCTTCCTCGTCGAAGTCTGAAGTAGCTGGAGGAGGTGAACTGCCGGGGAGAGAACCTGCTGGAGTTGATGCTTGTGCCATTGCCGCATCTTGATCTGATGAAGGTGCTGCTGGTTGATTACGCGACACTGAGCGTCTACGCTTCTGCGCTGAAGATGGAGGAGCCTATAACAGTCGAGTGAGGTTAGTTGGAAAAGCAGGAAAGAGGAGGTGAAGAATCGCGTTCACCATTTGACGGAGAAGCTCTAGAGGGCGAGCGGAGGCTTGTAGGGGGTACTAGAGTGATCTCTTGAGGTGGGAGAGGCGAGCAGACGAAACGAGAGGCTGAGGGAGAGAACAGAACCAACGCGTAGGAGATTTGGGCACTTTCGAGAGAAATTCTGACACCAACTTTCTAGACTGCTCTGAGCGACGGCGGGTTGCACTTGAAGCACTTTTCAAGCAATCAGACACGCTTTCCTCAAGTCGAAAGTCGAGCGCGGAGATGCATCTTTTCTTCGCAAACGAGAGACGAGTCAGCGAGTCGAGATAGGCGAGCGAACGTCGACTTATAGCCCTCTTCGTAGAAAAACCCGCCGTTGTGGGACTTGAGTCTGCAGGTTCGAAGGCTTGTCGAGTGCGCAACGGTCGACGAGCTCGGGAGGCAATTGGAAAGAACTTTTGCATCCTCCCAATCCATCCTTTCCAACGCCTTTTCTATCTGGTGAAGGAATTATAGCCTGCTTGTAGACGGTGCAATGCTTCCTCTCGCTAGGGGAAGCAGGTCCGTTTGCCCTTTCGCACTGATTCCTTCCTCTCCGACAGAAGCTAATTTCTCATCCCCTGCAGGTCCTGGACTCTGCCTCGGACTGCTCGCTTCAAAGTCATGGCCCACAGCTGTCAGTACTCGACTCCCCAGTTCAGTATGCCCGGCTAGATGCTGATAACGTCTCCCTCCTCGATCGAACACGTTCTTTTCTCCCCTTTCTTCGCCTTTGCTTCCTACGCTCTCTCTCCAATTTCGCTCCTCGACGTTTCTTACAGGTACGTGGTCAGCTATACGGTCTCGCTGCAGCTATCGGTAAAGTCGGCGCTTTCGTGTAAGCTCACAATTTCATCCATTCCGACGAACTTGCGAAGAACGACGCGAAAAGCTGACTTCGCAATTTCGAATGGAGTACGCTTCTTTCCCGACGAATTCCCTCTTCAGACTCTGGCTTTCGCGCAGAGAACATACTCGCGCGAAGCTGAGAGCTCAGGTATTCGAAGCGAGGGAGGAAGGTGAATCACAGAGAGTCGATGACAGAACATTTTGACTCTACTTCACTTGTACTGAACGTAACTGAAACATACTGACAGAAGACTTTGATACTGATAATTGAGATAATGTCCGTAAGCTCGTCAAGAGCGTTTTATAGCTTCTTCTCTCCAATCTACCATTTCTCCAGCTCCTCGGCATCGTCGTTCCAGTCCGGATAGTTCTTCGACGACAGCGTAACAACCGTAACCTGTCTCTCGATTGAGACTCCAATATTTGATTGGCCCTCGTGATCGTTCCTATTCCGTGTCGTCAACTCGAGAGAATCGAAAGGAGTCTCACGACTTTCAGATTCTGGTTTCGTCGTGAGTCCAAAGAATGGTCGATTCGGTAGGGGGAGTTGAGCGGCAAGACTGAATTGTAGCTGAGTGTAGTGTTGTGACATTTCAGTTGCGGAAGGTGATGATCTTGCGAAATCGATCGACGATGATTGATCAGGGATCGAAGATGTAGCGATGACTGAAGCTGAGGAAGGGGTCGAGCAAGCGTGTATGAGAAGCATGATCGAGATGGGTAGACCGAGGATTGCGATTGTATAGCTGTGAACTCGGGGAAACTGGTGAGCGGTTGCAGACGAGCGAAGGAAACGAAAAGCTCACACTGGAAGGACGACTCCTAGCTCGTTCAATACCCCATCGACAAGCATTCGTTCGCAGTAGATACCGATCCAAACGCTGTGAATGCAGACAGCCGCTGTTGCATGACGAATCTCGTCAATATTGCAGTTCGAATCGAGGAGTCAAACGACTCACCCATCGACACAACGAAGCAGAACGAAAGACTCAGAAGCCAGCGTCTAGTCTTCCTGAACATCTCGATTCCGACTCCTTTCGAAGACCTTGAGCGGAGATCGGATATCGTCTTGTTGAGAGCTCGAGAGTAGAGGTATCCAACGAGTGCGAAAGCGAAGGTGAACGCAGCACACCATCCAGCTAGTAAATAGTAGATACGTTGGAACCAGATCTTTGAATGCTCAAATGCACCGAGAGCGTCGAAGAGCAAAGGAGCGATTTCGCCGACGACACTGAGATCGATCGCCTCGTCGGGACTCCAGTCATCCGCAGCTTTGGCGAGCATGGCATTCGTATTGAAGTAGTCGACGACTCCTTTCTCGTAGCTGGTTGAGGCCCGGATGGCGAAAGGAAGAGTCGAACCGAGAATGACGAATGGGAGAAGAATTCCGAATGTGTTGACCAATCTTGCCGAGAGATACCACGGAGTATGCGCCGTCTCTGACGAGTAGGTACGTAGATGCAAGATGTCTATGAGTTGGCAAATGTCAGCTTGGGGTGCGAAATCGGAAGAATGCGACGAACAGGTCACCGAGAGACACCAAAGAGCTAGAGCTGCCGCTATTCCTCCAGGGAGCCTGTGAGAAGAGCTAGAGATCAGTCAAAGCGTAATCAGGGTGAGGTAAGATCGAGAAGTCCTTACCAAGGCAGAATATAGGCGAGAAGCTTGTGTCGAACGAACTCTCCTTGATTCGACCTGTGCGCCATCCAGACAAAGATTTGCAGGGCTGAGAAGTAGGGTCAGTTGTGAAACCCGGCACATTTTCAGGAGTCTGAACTCACTAATTGAAGTAATAGCGTCGAACCCTCCTTTTTGCGAAAGCATCGAGCCCAAGATGTAGCTCTGGCTGCCTGCCCTCACAACTCTATACAACCATAACGTCCCTCTCCTCCATCTGATCATGAAACCGGCGACAAAGATCCCGCTCACGATTGCGAGGAGGACACTTCCGAGAACGAGGAGTGGATCTGCTGACTTTGGAGCTTTGTACGTGACCGCTTTGGCGAGCTGCGATCGAAGAGCAAGGAAGGGATTGGTCGATGGCGGCACGAGCAAGAGCGCTCCTCTCTGTGGTCAAAATGGATTAGGGACGGATACGGGAGAAAGCGAGAGGGGTAAAAAAAGTTCTGCTTACGAGGAGAGTCTCCGTACCTTCAACTGAATGTGGAACTTTGGTGAGTGACATCCTTTTGAACTTGCTAGATGAGTGAGCGGAGTTTAGAGAAGTAGTCGGAAGTAGGTAAGAGAGCGATTTGGCCTGAAATCGCTTGTGTTCCGCTTCGGTAGGCTCGCGGTCGTCGATGGGATCCTCTTTGAGTCGAGCTGCTCCAGGCAGATGTATCGCCAGAAGAAAGCGGTATAAGGTGAAAGGAAAACCCTTGTTTCTTCGGAAATTCGTCGGGAAGAAGAAAGATAGGGGATTATCCCCTTTCCATTCCGCGGATCAAACAAGGGTCTCGAGCGATTGGGCGGTGCCAGGGAGTCAGCTGTTCATGGAAAATTGTCAACAAATCTACGTAATCGGTGAAGGAAAAGTGGGTAGCTCAAAGGGAACGATAGAACGAGGCAAGCTGCGTACGAGGATGAAGATCGCGATTGACCACCACAGCCTTATGGGCGTCAACGGCTCAGAGACAGAAGAATGAAAGCGTTCGAAGCGAGGGGAGAAAGGAGGAGGAGGAGAGGAATTCACGAAGCAGCAAATATAAGAACTGCTCGGCCGATATCGCTTAGAGCTCAATATATAGCCAAAGCACAGAAATGGAGTGTATGGTTCTGGAGAGAGGGAGAGGAGAAGTCCTCGTCGCTCTCGTCTCTTCCCGACCTTTCTCAGCTCCACCTTTCCCACCTGGTGAACCAATGCTCGCTGCAGTGCATGCTTAGACTACGTAACTCGATCCTGAACACCTCTCGCACTACATCCAGCTGGTACAGCCTTCAGAAACTCATGTCATCAACTCCTAATCCTCCTCCAGCGTTTCAATCGACTACTACAGTATGGCCTATTCAGGGCAGCTCGAATGGAACGAAACCAGCTACAGAACCCTCTACAAAGTCAAAACCTCGCAACAGGAATCGAAAGAAGGCAGCAGCAGCAGCTGCCAATTCCTCATCCTCATCATCTCTCCCTCCTCCCGTTCCATCCACCTCTACACGACCGAAACCGACTGCACAAGCTAGTCAAGAAACACATCGAACGAACATGCCTTGGAGAGGTTCGGGAAGAGGGAGAGGTAGAGGTGGAGCGCAACAAACTGGTTCGAGAGGAATCAGTACGGCAGCGGCACCTACGACGAAGGGGAATGGAACTGGAGGAGACGATGGAGGCGTAAAAGTACAACGGACGGCTTTGTTTCAATCGGCGCAAGCTGGAGTCAATTCACGAAGAGGAGTTCAAACGGATTCGACGAAACCCGGCGATGCAACCCCATCTCCGCTTCCACCTCTTCCTACACCTTCAGCGTCGACATCAAATCCAGCGGCGAATCGAGGTGGAGGAGGTGCGGGAAGTAGAGGAGCCGGTAGAGGAGCCGGTAGAGGCGCAGGCGGGAGAGGAAGAGGAAGAGGGAAACCTCGAGGTCCGCCGGGAGGAGATCGGGGGATGACTCTACTGGACAAGGTGAAGGCAGAAGCAGGAGAAGAGGATCTGGAGAAGCAGATCCATACGTTGTACGAGGTGAGTGTCCATGCTCTATCTCAAGCAATTCGAGAACTGGCCTAATTATCGCTATGTAGATGCAACGCCCTTCTCCCGAATCAGTCGCCGCTCGAGAACACCTCATTTCCGAATTGACCGACTACCTGAATCGAGAACGTTTCCACTGGGGCCACCCTCACTCGCCTGCAGCGATGCCGGTTTCGATCGAACCTTTCGGCTCAATTCGATTCGGATTAGGCACTTCAGGATCAGATCTCGACTTGTGCTTGCTCGACCCTTATCGACCGAATGGATTCGAAGAGAAATGGTACTCATCGAGGAAGGAACACATGCAAGATCTGCCGGATATCTATCAGATGCGAAAGATTGGGAATTCTCTGTATCGAGCTGGATTGGAGAATATTCATCCTATGTATGTACATGTTTTTTCTTCTCGTCCGACCGAACGTCTCACTGACGGTGAAGGGCTTCGCTTGTAGTCCCGACGCTGCAGTACCGATTTGCAAGTTCGAAGTTCAGATCGACGGTCAAACAATCCAAGCAGATCTCAACACCAACGAGCGATTGGGTAAGCCTGATATTCGACTCTATTCCCCAGAGCGCAGAGCTGATTGATTATTTCCTCATCGCAGGTGTTTACAACTCTCGACTACTCAATTCCTACTGCAACCTTCATCCTCTCGTTCGACCTCTGTCCGTCTTTATCAAATTCTGGGCATCTCAACGAGGTCTCAACAACCCTTCCGGCGATCGAGACGGCATCGTCACATTCTCTTCCTACACCCTCATTCTCCTCGTCATCGCATACCTTCAGAAGATCAAGCTCCTCCCTAATCTCCAAGATGAAGAACTCATCTCTTCGACCGAAACCGAACGTTCCCGATTCTTCTCGACCCCGAAAGCCTACAGTCGTCGAGGAAAACTCAAGCATTTGATCAGGAGTGTCGGATGGGACGTTACTTTCGTCGAATACGACGAGGCACCCGAAGGATTCGAAGCAAGTCCCCAGTCTCTCGTCGAGTTGGCGAGAGGCTTCTTTCATCATTTCGGGGAGGAGTTCGATGTCAAGAAGGATGTAGTCAGTATCGCGAATGGTGAACCTTTCGCTCGTGAACGACCATTCGGTCAACCTATTCCTCAACCCGATCAACC
>Ga0308160_10000634_pt1 | contig 62694 bp, 95 predicted proteins | sample PhyFR1_FD_201036 | JGI IMG/M metagenome (GOLD analysis project Ga0308160, IMG submission 201036) | Phyllosphere microbial communities from UC Gill Tract Community Farm, Albany, California, United States - DLSLF.R1 | ecosystem: Host-associated > Plants > Phyllosphere > Unclassified | place: USA... | reverse complement strand
GGGCGCGCGCAGGCGGTGCTCGCGCGTCAGCCACACGGTCACGTGACCATTCATTCAAATCGACCTCCTGCCTCAGGGAATCGCCCTAAATTCAGTCTTTTCGACGTGGCAATAGCTCTGACCCAGGGGCTTTGAAGCGGTATAAAATTGAAGCGGGTTATACAGAAAGTTCTCGCTCTAGCAAGAAAAGTGCTCGGCCGGGCAAAATAAGCTTGGCCGAGCAAAATGTGCTTAGCCGAGCAAAATGTGCTCGGCCGAACATGGCCTAGGAGTTGAAACGGCTAGGTCCGACGGCCGCGCGCGCCGCGCTGACGAGAGGTGAGACGACCATTCCGGCTCTGCAACGCAGACCCCAGTCGGGCAGAAGGCCTTCTATCCAGCGTGAGGGTGGACGCCAATGTCGGACGGTACATCTGAGAGCGGAAGGTCATCGATACCGGGCTCGGCTGAGGCTCGAGGGAGCGTTATAAGGGGGCGAGACGCTCTCGATGGGTTAGCACGCCAGGATCGCATCCACAATTCAGTCTTTTCTGGCTGGTGGCTTCTCGGGCGTCAATGACCAGCTGTGCAAAGTTTCAGCAGCGGTCTCATAGTGGATCAATTTTCATTGTGCTCGGCCGAACACCTTTACGCTCGGCCCAGCGAAAACGCTCGGCCGAGCAAATTGCTTAAGCAACAAAATGCTTGGCCGAGTTATACATGCGCTCGGCCGAGTGTTTTCGCTGCTCGGCCGAGCAACGCTGATCCGCCGAGCAGACCATCGTTCTCATGAGACCGTCATTCTTGCTCGGCCGAATATCACGTTGCTCGGCCGAGCACTTGCCCCGCTTGGCCGAGCATTGTCGCCGCTCGGCCGAGCAAAATAATGCTCAGCCGAGTAACGGTCCAAAAAGTGCTCGGCCGAGCAGATTTTGCTCGGCCGAGCAAAAAGCATGGCTCAGCCGAGCGCACTTTTCCTATATTGAGGTCTCGGAGAGCCGACCATACATCTCATCGTGTGCATACAGTAGGCCTTGTCCCTTGAAAGAGGCGACGACAGCATCGGAATAGCGGGGCTTGACAGACGTCCCGGCGAGAACGTCGCCGTCGCCGCCACCTGTCTGTTCCTCGAGCCGTACGTCGGACGACGAGCCCCTATAGAGGGCCGAAAGGCGGGTGTATTTGCCCTTAATTGATTGCTGAGGTGGACCTACGATCGTCGAAGACGTCTGAATCCGTGGCGGCGCTGATTGCGAGCCGCCGGACATGTAAAAGACTTCAACGACATCGGCGGGAACCGCACACTCAGCCGGCCCTCTGCTTCCCCTTCGCCTTCACGCCCTTCTCACTCCCCCCAACGCCTTCTCCGCATCCCTGCCCGGGACGCAGGGGCAGCAGCCCAAGCCTGCAACGATTCAGACGCACAGGCGGCAAGGGTCGCAGTCGAAGTGACAGGAGACGCTTGAAAGAAATAAAATCCGACGGATCGATCGAGGCGATCCAAATCAGGCGACCAGCATTGACATCGCGCGAGTCGGTAAGGCCGGGTTGATCGGCAGGTGCCGTCATTGGCGTCGTACATAGTGGTGGCGGCCCCAGCGCTGCTTCTGAATCAGTTTCATTGGAACGCGGAAAAAGGAGGGGGGTCCAGGGACACTGACTGCCCCCGAATAAAATCCTAGGTCCGTGTACGACTCAGAGCGCTGCTGTTACAACGTTGCGGCCTGCATCATCATGCTCATCATAGGAAGATGGTCGGCACGAGATGGGACGGCAGAGCTAGGAATCAAAAGGGACGCAGCATCGCGTACCGTAGGGTTGCGAGACAAGGCCGGGCCCAGGAGAGGTCTGAATCGACCGCCGACGTCATCGTGCTATTCACCGTCTATTAATACTGTCGGGGTCAGAGCAGTTCGTTTGCGTCATTCTTGGCAGGGCGGAAGGGGATGCCAGCAGCACGCATCGGAGGGGTAAAAGAAGGGCTCTTGAGCGGCGCCGAAGTGCGAGCCTTCATTGAGGTCCGTACATGCCGCTGACCTGCGGCGGGCGGGGCAGAGGTCGAAGGCCCTTGGTCGGCCCAGCTTGGAGCGGAAGCCAACCTGGGCTCGAGCTGGAGTGATGAGACGCTGCCCGTCGGCGGGCGGAAAGTTCGGCTCGTCAGGAGCATGCTGCATCATTTATGATGTAATTTGAGGTTCTGGTTAGTGAGGCAAAAGTGGCGATGGCATGCGGAAGGTCAGATGGGGATAATGGTGAGCTGGATTAGCTCACGCGCGCGGGACCTGTCATGGTGGCGCACTGGCGGCGAGATCGAATCACGATGGGCCGCATGGCCCGCAAAAGCTGAGCTGACCCTCCAAACTTGGAAATGAGGGTCGCCATTGAGTTTGAACCGACAGGCAGAACCGTGCCGTGCTGCCAGCCCTCGGTCAGTACTAGGCGGCTGGGAGGGGGGCTGTTCAGCCCAGTGATGAACCATTTTCAGGGTTCAGGAACTTCGGCAGTAACACAGCACATCAAAGATCGATTAGCTCAGCTGGTTAGAGCGTGGTGCTAATAACGCCAAGGTCAGCGGTTCGATCCCGCTATTGATCATTTCTTTTGCTATTTCGACCACTGCGCCCCATGTTTGCTGACTTTGGTCACCGTCCTGCGCTGGTTTCGTAGCAGTAGCGACAATCGCTGCCCCTGCTGGTCAGCACCCGTTGCATCTCATACATTCACATGGAATGCGCAACCGCAGACGTCACAGCAAGGCTCAAGACACGTACTGTCATCGTGCCTCTCGTCACTGAAAAAAGGGAAACCCATGTCGTCGCGGTGAAAGACTTTCAACAGCCTACTCAGGCGGCCGTCTTGAAGTGGTGACACAATAACATGTCAAGTCATTCACATTCCCTACAAAAATATAACCTGATTATAGTTTAGTTGTTGATACCAAAGTCTCATGGTGTAACGGTTATCACTTAAGTCTAACAACCTGTTGGATCACTTACGACCCCAGTTCGACTCTGGGTGAGACTATGTTTTTGCTTCCGCAGCCTGGCGTCCCCTTTTCTATACACACATAGCGCGCGAGGCAGCCACCTTGTCGACCGGCAACGTCTTTTCAAAAGCCTTACGAAAATCCCCTTTCATCTGCAACAGCAACTGTCGGGTCTGACGAGCGGGCCGGTACTACGAAATGTCAGCTGGCCTGACGCTCTTTCGCATGTCCGTCCTCGCGGGCTTGGTTCTTGGAGCATTACAGATTCTATCATCAATCCTGCAGCAGAGCCTGGACGATGTGGCCGACCTTGAGCTGGCGCAGGTCGGTGTAGGTCTGCAAGACAAGCGGACGGAGAGATCGAGAGGGGCGGATGAGACAGCCGCTCGGGTGCTCGCCGAACAGTTGTCACGCACCTGGCCGCAGCCGACAAAGAGAATGGGCTGGCCGGTGACGTAGGTCATCGACAGCGCGGCGCCAACCTTGTCGTCCTGTCCACAAGGAGGTATCTCGGGGATCAGCGCTGCGGAGAGCTCGACTGCTAGACCAGCGACGGGCACGCACAATCGTGTCGAACTTGGTGAGGACGATGCCCTCGATGCCACGCTCGCCGCCTTTGCCGCCACGGCCGCCGCTCGTCTCGCGCGTACCCTCGCGCAGGCTGCGATCAAACTTGGTGAGCTGATCGACGGCCTCGTTGCCGACAAGCGCCTCGCCGACAAAGACAATCTTGTCTGGGTTGTTGGTCGAGACGAGCTTCGAAAGCGACTTCATCAGCGGCGAGTTGTCCTGCATCCGGCCGGCCGTGTCGATGAGGACGACGTCAAAGGCATTCTCCTTGGCTGCAGGAGGGGGAGGCGAGCTAGTCAGCAGCCGCTGATGAGGCGCACCTGAGGGAGGACGTCGAAGAAACGGACCATGAGCGATGGCCTCCTTGGCGATGCCAGCCACGTCTCGACCGTAGCCGCGCTCGAAAAGCTCGACCTTGCCCTTGCCCGAGCCTCCCTCGTTCAGCTTGCCGAGGTTGCGGACGTGGGTCCGCAGCTGCTCGACGGCGCCGCTCCGGAAGCTGTCGCATGCGGCGATGAGTACCTTGAGGTCGTTCTGGAGCAGCCAGAAGCAGACCTTGGACAGCGTCGTCGACTTGCCGACGCCATTGACGCCGATGAAGACGAGCTTGTACGGGTCGGGCGAGATGGCGGCCGAGGACGAGGCGAGCGAGGCCGAGAGCGACAGGTGCTTCTTGATCGACAGCAGGAGGTCGGTCGACGTCGCCGGCGTCAGGATGCGCGTGATCGAGTCTTCGAGAGCGGCGCGGACCTCGCCCTTGACACCTAGGTCGGTCGCAAGAGTGCACAGGAGGGGTCAGACGGCAGGCAAGGGCAGGCAGACACACCCCGGGCCGACTCACTTGACAATGCCCCAAGCTTCTTGCCCAGCAGCCGACTCTCGACGCCCTCGCAAACCTTCTCGCAGACCTCGCGCGCGACATTCTTGGCCATCAGGTGCTTTTCCATCGCGTCCATCACCGGCCGGAGATCGGCCTGCTCGAGCGTCTTGCCGCCGGTCAGACGAGAGAAGAGGGACGAGAAGGCGCCGGTCGCAGGGGCGGCCGCGGCCAGATCGCTCGCGCCAGTGGCAGCCTTTGACGAAAGCGCCGTCTTCGAGAGCGCGCGCGAGATGAGGTCGTCCATCTCGCCGTCGTCCTCGGCCGAGGTCGACTTGGTGTGGTAGTCGGCTACCTCGTAGATGCCGTCCTTGCTGCGCTTGCCCATCGCCGCGGTCGAGACGAGCTCGTCGACGTTGATGTCGCCGCCCTCGGCCGATGCCGCCGGCGGCGGGGCCGAGAAGTCGAGCGCCGCCATGTCGGCCTCGGTGACATACGAGTCATTCCATTTGCGCAGCACCTTGGAGGCCGAGCCGCTCGGCTTGGACGGCGTGCCGACCGCCGCCTTACGAGGGGTCGTCGTGCCGCTGGCCGGCGTGCTGGTGACACTGCGGTTGAGAGGACGGACAGGCCGCACGGTCAGCTGCCCGGTCGGTCGCGCATCAGGCACGCCCAGTGAGGACGCACGGAGACTCGGGTGCTGGGCTCCCTCGACCGCTCAGGCCGCCGGGCGTGCGCCGTCCGCCGTTCCGGGTCCGAAGCTCGGGTGTCTCTGGCTGCACGGCTTCACGAAGCCCGCTGACGCGACGCATCTTGACGCCGCCGGGCGCATCGCCCGACTCGCTCTCGACGCGCTTGAGCAGCTTCTCCCAGACCTTGTCCCAGCCCTCGAGCGCGCGGTTGAGCTCCTGGAGAGCGGCCGAGCTGGCCTCGGCCGAGGTCGACCGGAGCGCGTCGACAAGCGTGCGGATCGCCGGCGTGTAGAGCGAGAGGAAGAGATCCTTGAGCGAGGAGAGGAGCAGAGGGATGTAAGGCAGCTGCAGCAGGCGGTGGTAGGCAACCTGGCGGCGAGATGGGCGTCCGGAACGTCAGCCGGGAGCCGAGCACAGGGCAGCGCGCGCTGCTCGACGTACGACGAAGATGAGGCCGAGGCCGTTCTCCCTGCCCCACTCCATCTTCCAGCCTCCGCTCTCCCAGACCTCGCGACCGCTCGCCTGGGTGCCGGCCGGGCCGGTGTTGACGCTGGCGACGGCGGGCTTGCCCTCGATGAAGACGTCGCGGACGAGCGCGTTGAGCGGCGAGCCGGGCGACGCCGCGAGCTGGGCGGCCGTCGGCGTGTAGGACTTCTGCCAGAGGACGATGCCGCCTGGTGGCGGGAAAGGAGAGCACTCGTGTCAGACCTGCATGCGTCGAAGCCTGGCCAAGGCCGGAGAGGACGTACTCTCGTGCGAGATCGAGACGTGGTCGAGCATCGCGTGCGGCTCGAGGCGGAGCTGGCGGAGGGGAGTGGGTTGCGCGGAGAGATGAGAGGGCGGGCGGTCTTGGGCAGCTCGTCAGCTCGAGCCGCTCCTGTCGGCTCAGTTCCAGGCCGAGCCCCGTCGGACGGACCTGAAAGTGATCCGGTACGAGTGGCCAGGTGCTGCTGTCGAGCTGCCAGACTGAGGTCTCCGGGTCGTCGTCGTCGTCGTCGTCCGGGGCCTGCACGTGACCGGACGCGCGCACCGCCGTTCGGCCAGCGGCCGTTTTCGACGGGCGCCTCAAGAGCAGCTCGGCCGGCCGGACGGGACGGTTGAACCTCCAACAATACCAAAGAGGTGGTGCGTACCCCCCTTGCCCGTCCTGCTCTCGTCGCTTGCCTGTCGTGCTGACCTCCTCCTCCGCTCGCCTTCCAGGACACAAAAGTTCGGTCTGCTCGCACAACAGAGCAGGGCGCGTTCCCGTCCCCCAGACCGACACCGCGTCTCCTAGCCCCCTGCTGTCCCCTCCAACCATCGCTCGACCTGCATCCGCCGCGGCTCCCGAGGCTCGGAGCCCTGCCCTTCACTGGGATGTGTGGCTGTGAGGGCTTGTCTGCGGGCCGCGACGGGTGCGGGGAGGTTCTTGGAACGGGCGTACGACGCGCGGGCGAGACGTACACTTCTCTGACGACGATCCATGACTGCTTTCTCATCGGTTTTTGTGTGCTTCTGCAAATCGCTCTGTCGGGGAACGCTTTGCCCCTGTTGCCGTTGTCGTCGCTTTGAGCGGCCTCGCTGCTGCTGCCGACGCGCGAACGCCATCGCGTCGACGCCGGCGTCTGGGCGGTCGCCTCCGTCCGAACCGAGCTCTCAGCCCAACCGACCATCTTCCCCGAGCAACAGCAGATACTTCGCCAGCCCTCATCTCGCCTGTACAATCCTCCGCGCCTCCGCCTACCCCCTCACGACTTCGCAGCGCATCGCCGGCTAGCTGAGCCGAGCGCACGCCTCAGCCGACTCTCGAGTCCCATGCCCGCAGGTCGCTCGGGTCCCGGTTCGCCCGAGCCGGACATCCCTCTCTTCGACCGGCGAGATCCGTACGGCGAGCTCGAGTCGACGGCTGCGAGCGCTGGAGCACCGACAGCGAGGAGCCGGGCCGGCGGTCGAGGTCGGCTCGGCGGTTTTGGCCGGGCTCTCGGACGGAGCGGTGACGGCGGCGACGGCTGGCTCCGGACAGGTACCCTGGCGCCGCTGCTCGTCGGCCTCACCTGCGGCGTGATCGGGACCTGGATCCTGTGCGTTCACCCTGAACTCGTCCGCCTCCAACTGAGGCGCCAGATGCAGGCTTGGACTGACGCGCGCACGCCGTTGCGATGGTGCCACTCGCCAGACCGCCTTTGCTCTCCTCGGCTCCGAGCTACGTCCCCGTTCCGCCAGAGATATCGACGCCGTCTGTCCCTCCCGTCCCGGCCAAGCTCGAAGATACGGTCATGAACCCGTGGACGCGGCCTGGCCTGATCCGCAACCGTCCAATCCTCCCGGTCGAGCTCGCATCCAGGATGGGCGAGGCCGCCGATGCCCTGCCCTGGGGACTGTTCAACAGCGTCCGCTGGGAGCCTGACCCGGCTGACGGCATCCACCCGGATTTCGGCCAAGGGGGTGAGAGTCTTATGGAGCAACTCGCCGACGCAAGTGAGTCGGGCGTCGCTCCTGCCGGCTGGGAATGGGCCGTCAACAAGACGATCCTCGGCGTCGGCGACTCGCTCATGCGCAACAACGTCAATTACTTCCGGATGCATATCTCGAACGGCAAGGTGCGCTGCTAGGGCTAGCGGGGACCATCATCCGAGTGACTGATCGTGAGTACTGCTCGATTCGCAGATCGAGCGAAAGGTCCTGCCGCTAGAGAGCCCAGACGGCACGCCCTGGCAAGACTCGCAGAGGATGGGCGTCCTCGACATCCCTGAGCTCGGCCTCAAGATGGCCAACTGGTTCCATCAAGGCATGGTGCGTCTCGGTCGTCAGCTGTCTGTCTCGTCTCTCCGGCTGACTGAGAATCCTCGCCGACGCTAGCTCGAGGAGGAGATTGTGAGTCTTTTATGTCAAGAACTGCTGTCGACCAACGGCTGACACCAGACGCCTGCGCTTGCCCACCTCAGCCATTCTTCTTCACCGGCGAGAATCGGCCGCAAGACTTTGAGTCCAAGCTCGAGCACATCTTCCTGCCGACGCTCGACAATCCCGAAGGGCTGGACGGTCGCGTGCCGGACCTCATCATCTTTGAGAGGTACGCATGCCCGCAGCGCGGAAGCTTGCGTCCGACGGCTGACCTTCTGACCCGACTCCTCCCCTCAGCCTCTCTTGGGACCTCGTCTTCCTCGCCTATCTCGCTCGCGGCAACGGCGACCAGCGCTACGAGGGCCGACCGCTCGACGAGATCGAGCTCGAGTGGGTCCGCGGCCGCCAAGTCGAGGTGCTGAGGCTCCTGCGCAAGACGTTCCCGACGAGCAAGGTGCAATCGGTCACTTCGGAGCGAAGACGCGCGCTCGTAGACTGACGCACAATTTCACAGATCGTTGTCCAGACGCCTCATCTCGGAAGCAAGTCGCCCGAGCACGTCTTCTCCCCGATCCGCAAGTTTCAACAGGTGAGCCCAGAGCAGGGCCGACTCTTGGCTTCCACGCCGAACTGACGTGACGACTGTCTATGCGGAATGGTCAGGCTCAGCTCGTCCGCTCGCTCGCATTCGAGACCGGCTTCGAGCTCTTTGACTGGGGCCGGATCGTCAGCCCGCTGAGCAGCGAGATGCGCGACGGCCTCCACTTTGTCGCCGGTGCCGCCACCTGGCTCTGGGTGCGTGGCCTCGGGCTCCCGATGCAGCGATCTCGCTAACAACGATCTGCCGTCCGATCTGCAGGGCGAGATGGTCAGCCATAGTGATCCTTTCGGCCCGGTGGTTGACAAGGGCTGACTTGCTTGTCGTCCTTCGGCTACAGGTTCTGTCCTACCTCCGCCGGGCGCACTTTCATCCAGTCAACATCCCCCCTGCACCCTCGCCAAACGCCAAAAAGTACACGCAGGAAGACCTCGTCGCGTCGTACAAGGAGCCCAAGATCCAGTACCCGCACAGCGGCATCAACGACAAGGAGGGCTGACGCTAGACTCAGCAATCCTACGCTCGCCCGGCAGCCACCTATTCCCGTCCTTTCACTGTCTGTCGCAACCCACCGTATCTCCTTATCCGCGCTTAGCTAGCAAGCTGTCTCTATCGTTCATGTCTACTTATCGTCGATACCCGCGAAGGGGAACCGAGCCGAACCAAAGCGACCAGGCGGCGATCACGTCGACAGGTGCCGATCGCAGGCGAATGGCTATGGCTGTTGATGTCGGCCCGGGCGTGCGTAGCCGGCGACCTTGCATGCGTGGAGAAAGACTCAGGGTCGTTGGTCTTCTCTCAGATCCCAACCTAGCATGAGCGTCCGCTTAAGAACGACCTAGCACGGTCAGCCATCTCTGAGAGGCCCCGAGCTCAGATGGCGCCGGCGGCTTGCATGAGCGGGTAGAGGCCGTGCCGATCACCGAGCGCGTACGTTAGCGGCAGCTTGGCGTAGATGTCGGGGTCGAGCTCCAGCTGCGGTAGGAGGGAAGAGGAGCCGGGATATCAGTGTTTGATATGCAGAGAGAGTGAAAGCGGCGAGGCGCAGTTCACAAAGCGGAATGAGGTCGACACGTACCAGGGCGATCACCTGATCAAGCAGGTGGGCTCGCTCACACGCGGTCCCACCCGAGGGCGAGACGTATGCAACGTGCGTCACGTGCACATGCAAGTGATCTGAGAGGGTGTGGCGTGGGGCATGATGGTTGGCTCGACTAGGAACGGGTCCGGGCCTCGGTCCGAGTCACAAACGAGGCCGCAGCTGAGAAGAAGGCAGACGCACAGTAGCTCGGCTGATAGTGGATGAAGCACCTGATCTGGCTCGGCTCGAGCCCCCAGCGAGCCTCGACGAATCGGCCGACCTCAGCTCGAATGTCTCTCAGCAGATCGAGATGGCTGCCGCGGAGGTCCCGAAGCGAGCGCAGCTGGGCACCGTCGACGGCGATCGCCGTCAGGTAGAGGTTGGCGAGCGTCGTTTGATCCCACTTCGAGTCGGGTAGAAGGACGAAGGTCGGCGTCCGGAGAAGGATGGCCCCCTGCTCCTTGAGGCCGTCGAGGATGTTGTGTACCCTAGTGGGCGAATGTGTAAGTGCGGGCGAGGCACGAGTGGGCGAGTGCGCAGGTGGATGTGTACGCGGGCGGAGGTTGAGCAGCGGGAAAGGGTAAGCACATGCTCTGACTGACAGCACTGTATCAGATCGCGACCGGCCTCCAGAAGAGCAGGAAGACCGTACCATGCTGTCCGTGACGCCGGGAGGGCCAGGAGGTAGGGCTCGGTGACGGCTGCGTAGAGTTCGGCTGTCTCGGTTACGAGCCGGTATTCCTGCACCTCGTGCTGGGCAGTGGACAGGGTCGAAGACGAGTCGTCAGCAATTTAGTTCCTGCATGGCAGGCCGTCCAGACTCCTCACCTTGCGAATATGGAGCTCGGTCGCCGGCCAGACGAGGTTGATTTCGAGCCCGCCGGCAGCCGGAGCGCCGCCCGGCGTCGCTCCACCCCAATGATAGATGCCGTTCTCGCCCCTGGCTTGCCAGTCCGCGAGCGAGTCGACGAGCGCGCCGAGTCCTTCAAGCCCAGCTGGGAGAGCTGCCCGGCTAAGCGTGAGGATGGCTGGCTGGCCCAGAAGGGAGCCGAGCAGGACAGTCGACTTGGCGAGTGGGTCCGACGCGAGCACGCGCGAGGGCATGAACGACCGGAGAAGGTCGGCCGTCAGCGGTGGCATCGCCGCCGGCGGCGGAGCCTGCTCTGCCAAGGGTGTAAGAGCTGGTGTCGCCATGACTTAAGCTGTACTGTGCTGTCTGTGTCGAGCGAGAGATGGTCGTCTCAGGGCTGAAAGGAGCACTTCTCGCTCGCCGGGCCCGCGGGAACCTCGACGCCCTCGCCGCCCTCAGCGGCACGCGGCCACCGTCGTCGTCGTCGTCGGCTCTCGACCGCCGTCGCCTCCTCTCTCTCTCTCCCACCAACTGCTGTCTTCTTGCCTCTGACCAGGCCACGCTCGACGAGTGACACCGGGAGACACGATGGCCGAGGTTCGTCCCCAGTACCGCCGGCAGTAGCTCGAGCCTGGTCGCTCGAGGAGCTCTGCACCGAGATGCTGACGCTCGCCGCCTCGCCCCGACCCAACCTCCCTCTCCCTTGCCTCCGGCTTCCCACCCTGGCCATCGCCTCGCCTGCTCTTCCATCCGCTGCTGCCGGCAACACTCACTCCCGTTCCGCGTCTGCACATTCGGACCTTCGCGCTCGACCCCCTTGCCACCGGCTTCTCCGCTTCCGACGCCATCCCGCTTGACGCGCAGGACGACGACGCGCTCTCCTTCCTGGGCGACCTCGCCCTCCAAGACGTCCTCTCCTCGGTCGGCATCGGCGCCGACGGCCTCGAGGACGTCGGTCTCTCGGCCCGGGCGTCCAAGGCCAAGCAGACGCTCGACCGTGGCGACATTTTCAAGGATGTCTACGAGAGCGACGACGATGGCGACGACGGCCTGCCGGACGAGCAAGAAGAGAGCCGGTCCGTGCCGCCGCTTTCTTGCCTCCACCCTCCTTTCCCACCATTGCTGACAAACAGCTTTCGGGTAGACGCGCACCTCCTCCGACGCAGCCCTCGCAGCAAGACAAGTACTACCAGGCTGGCCTTGCTGCGCTATCGCGGACGACGACCAGCGGTGGTGGCGCGAGCGGTAGCGCGCTCCCGAGGGTCAAAGCCGAGCCGACGGACGGCAACGCTCTCCTCCTGCCCACCTTCCGCCCGCTCACTTCGCTCCCTGCTCCAACCGTTCCGGCGCCTCTATCAGCTGAGCGCTCGATCGAGACCGTGTTCCCGGGCTTCACCCCGGACGGCGTCCTTGACTTTGTTGGCTTGTTCGGCGGCGTCGGGGCCGGAGCCGGACCCTCCCGGCCGCAGCATCCTCAGCAGCAGCAGGGAGGGAAGCGCAAGAAGCCAGTACGGATCACGGATGGCAGGTCCTCTCGAGACATCAGCTCTGGGTTCAATAGCATGGCTGACCCTGACCGCCGGGCGACTGCCCTCACTTAGCCATTCTTCCGCCTCCAGCTGCCGTCGACTCAACCGGAGAGAGCGGTCCATCGGCCAAGCGCGCTCACATGCGCGCGCTGCTACCGGCGAGCGCTCGCGGCAAGACCGGTGGAGGCCGGTGGGGCGACGTCCTGATGCTATCGTCGGACGAGGACGAGGATAAGCACGACGAGTGGGAGGACGAGGACGAAGACGAGGAGAGCCCCTCGCCTCAGACGCCCGTTCGTCCCTACTCCTCTACTCAGCATCTTCTCTCCCCTCTGTGATCTGTGGGTGCTTATGTCGCGCTTGGCGCCGCCGCGCGCAGAGGGATGGGCCATTACCTCGGCCACCGACGGCGTCGGTCTCGCTCGCCGAGCTCGGTCGGCTCGTGGCCCGCGAGTCAACCGACGACAGCCGCTTCCGGGGCGTTGAGCTCGAGCAGTGGGAGGATGGGCTCATCAGCGGGTATGTCCCCACAGCCTGGCCGGTCGGTCGTCCTTGACTGACCCTGACGAACACGCCCCTTCCCTTCTCCTCGACTCAGGCCACCGCCAGCCAAGCGACGCCGACCGAATGTCCTCGCGCCGTACAACGCGCTCGTCGAGTCCGGTGACTGGGTCCGGGGCATCGTCTGGGATGCCGCCGACCTTGGCGGACCGACGGTTGGGGCTGGGCCGACGCTCGAAGCCGTCGTAGAGGAGGAGGGTGAGGGACTCGAAAGCAGTACGTCCCTTGCTCATGACCTTTGGCAAGGCATTGCAAAAGTCCCTTTCCCCGGCTGACCTCCCCTCCCCGCCCCTTCTCAGTGCCTCTGCAACCTGCCGGGCCGCCCAAGAAGGTGCCCAAGCCGGTCGCGCACGCCGACCCGAACGCGGCGCCAGCGCCGGCGCCGGTCATACCTGTCCACGACGTTGACCCTTACAACATCTCGAACGACCACCACTACGAGGGCATGAAGCACCGCGTGCGGCAGACGTTTGGCTCGATCGTCGTCCAGCACGCCTACCCGGCGCTCAAGCTCCAGCTGCCGTTTGTGCGTCGCTCGGTCTCACCTCCGGCAATGCCTCTCTGCTTTGCTGACCTGGGAGCGCTTTTACGACCGAGCAGTACAAGACGTCGCTCACCAAGCAGGAGCTCCGGGCCTGGCACCGGCCGCCACTCCAGTTCCAGTCCAACATCCGGCTCACTTTCGACGTCTCACCGCCGGCGCGCAAGCTCAAGGACAAGGTCGGCCGCAAGCTCGGCAAGGGCGGCGATGTTCAAGAGGGCCTGCGCAAGGTCGGCGACCTGACACTCCGCGACAAGAGCGACTTTGTCCTCTGGGAGTTCTCGGTCCGTACCCCTGACTCTCCTGCCTCCCGCTCGCGGACCGGGCTGATCTTTTTTTGTTCGGCTGCTGCGACCGCAGGAGGAGAACCCGCCGGTCATGAGCGGCTTCGGCATGGGCAGCGTCCTCGTCAACTACTACCGCAAAAAGACGGACGACGACGACCACATCCCAAAGGTGCGCTGCTTGCCCCGCGCCTTGAACGTTCGCGTTTATCCGACGTCAAGGGGCTGATCGTCTCTGTTCCTCGACATCCCCGGCAGCTTGAACTCGGCGAGCCGTTTGTGCTCGACCCTAAGGATGAGCCCCCTTACTCGACCTTTGCGCCGATCGACAAGGGCGCGACCCAGCAGACGCTGTACAACAACATGATCAAGGCCCCGCTCTTCAAGCACAAGCCGGCCGAGACCGACTTCCTCTGTGTCCGGTGAGCCTCCAGGCGCCTGCCGACCGTTTTTGTTGAGCAAGACGACGGGCTGATCCTGTATGTTGCACCCGCTCCTCGTAGCGTCACCGTCAACGGCTCGTCGCGCTACTTCATCCGCGAGATTAAGAACCTCTTTGTCGTCGGACAGACGATCCCGTCGGTCCAGATCCCCGGTCCGCACGCGCGCAAGGTCTCGGCCACCGCTAAGGACAGGACGCACCAGATCGCCTACCGGCTGCTGCAGAAGGCCAAGGGTAACCACATGAAGCTCAGCCGGCTCATGAAGTACTTCCCAGACTGCCACGAGCTCCAGATGCGCCAGCGGCTCAAGGTGCGACGCCTTTCGGTCTTGCTTCCGTCGATGACCTCCTGTCGCTGACGACGGGCATCCCTCCTGCAGGACTTCCTCGAGTTCCATCGCAAGGGCATCCACCAGCAGACGTGGCGGCTCAAAGTGGGACTCAAGTTCCCGGATCCGGCCGAGTACCTCAAGATGGTCGACCCGGAGTCGGTCATGATGGTCGAATCGATGGCCGTCGGCCGGCAACATCTTCAGGACTCGGGCTACGGCACGTCCGAGAAGGACGAGAAGAACGAGGACGAGTCCAAGATGGACAGCGAGCAGAAGCTCGCTCCGTGGATCATGACCAAGACGTACCTGCACTCGCAGCGCGACAAGGCCTGGGTCCAGCTCTACGGCGAGGGCGATCCAACCGGCCGCGGCGAGGGCTTCTCTTTCATCAAGGTCTCGATGAAAGATATCTTCCTGCGTGAGGGCGAGACGGCCGAGGACCGCAAAGGTGCGTTCGAAGGGCTACCCTGCCACCCCCAAGGCCCCTTAGATCTGACCCCCTCTGTTTCCTCGGCTCAACCTAGCCTACATCGCCACGCTGCCCAAGTCGCAGCAGAAGCAGGGCCACACCGTCCAGGAGCAGATTTTCCGGCTCGAGGCTCGCCGCATCTGGGACGCCCAGGTGGCCGCCCTCTCGTCGCCCACGCCACCCGAGCTGACCGAGGAGGAGGAGTTCCCGGAGCAGGCCGCCCGCAACCGGGCGTCGATGTCGGTCGGCCCGAGTGGACGGGCCGGCAACGACGACAGCTGGGACGGCGGACCGTACTCGCCAGGCTACTCAGCCTTCTCGAGCGGCAACACGCCTCGGCCGCGCTCGCCAGGCGGGATGAGCCGCGCGAGCTCGGTCGACCGCGATGACGGCATGAGCGTCGGCAGCGGCCGGCAGACGCAGAAGGGCGAAGGCTCGCGCGTGCTCAAGATCAAGCGACTGGTCAGTGGGCATCCCTCGCCCTGCCTGACATCGGCGGCTGACGATGTCCCTCCTGCCTGTTCCGTTCTCGTCGTCACAGGTCCACGGAAAGTGGAAGACCGAGATCGTCCGCGATTCCAACATCATCAACGCCTACATCCGCAAGCGGCAGATCATCGAGGAGAAGGGCATGGCTGCTGAAGCGGTCGCGCCGACCGGCGACGCCGACAAGGACAAGCGCATGCAGAAGTTGTGCGTCCGCGACGCCGATGGAGGCTCTACTTGCGGCGACCCCTGTCAACGATTGCTGACATCTCGTGCCCTCGCCTTGACCCTCAGCCTCCAAGAGGAGATTGAGAAGCTCAAGAAGAACCAGACGCGGCGGCTGAACCGTAAGAAGGCGCTTGCCGACTCGGACAAGCCGGTGACGTCGCGCAAGTGCGCCAACTGCGGCGCCGTCGGCCATATGAGTGCGTTCAAGCGTTTGCCGCTGGTTGCCCGATCGAAGAGTCGCTGACCCTCTTTCGCTTCGGCTTCGCTCCGCGCCAGAAACGAACCGCAAGTGCCCCCGCTGGGCCGAGTTCAACCTTACGCAGAAGGCTGCGCCCGACCACAGCGGGCCCATGGGTCTTGGTGGCATGGCTGGCTCAGGCGCGGTCGACCACCTGCCACAGGGCTTGTCCGTCCGCTCTTTACAGCCATTCTCCAGCCGCTGAGGCGCAACCGACTGACCCCACGCCCTCTTCGCCCACCTGCCAGCTTCGCCGACACGCCCGCCTCCGGCCCCTCCGCCCCCACCGCCGCGAAAACTGCCAACCCGCCGTCAGCCGATGCGCCCAAGCCATCAGGCAAGATCAAGCTGTCTCTCGGCAAGAAGCTCTAGGGCGCGGCCCGCTCATCCGTTCGCCCACTTACGACCTTACGCGGCGACCTCCCTCTGAAACGCTGTCGTCCGCCTTGTACTGCTGGTTTCATCCTGCCCCGCCCCACTTTCGCACCCGTGTTGTAGTCCTATGTGAGAAAATGATTCTGCTGCTTGGAACAATGGCCTGTTGACGCCGCCCACGGTGGCCAAAGAAGGCGGGCGTCAAGGACATGAGCAGCCCTCAGCCACTTGTCGGTCACCACGCCATTGAAATCAGCACCGCACGCAATGCGTGACCTGGGCGCGGTTGTCAGGAGCGATCAACTCAGGCTCGCCGACTGGGCTTGCCAGAGAAGGTTCTGCGACGCACAAGAGGCTCAATCAGTGCATTCGATCTTGGCAGCGATCAACGCCTGTATTTTGGCCTTCTGCCTGATGATCTTCAGCTCCGCGGCGGTACGAACCAGCCCGCCGGCCTCATCTAGCAAGCCGACATACATGGACCGGCGGACGGAGACCTCGACGGGCTGGCCGCCGACCTTGAGGTGCTTGCACTTCTTCTTGGCATGGATGGCCCGCTCGAGCTCGTCGAACGTGAGGTCGACGACAGGGCTCGGCTCCTTTTCTTTGACCTCAAGATGGTAGCGGCGGCCCATCATGATCGAGTGCAGCAAGACGACGAGCTCGTCGACGAGCCGGGTCGACTCGGTCCCCGGGGCGGCGGTCAGGCGGAGACCGCGGGTGGCCACGACAACGCGCTTGCCGCCCTCGTCTTCACGAAAGCGCACGTGGTCCGCCATTGGCCGCTGGGGCCGTGGTTGAGGAGGGGAAGCACGCTTCTCCTTTGCAATGGCGTCCCGACTAAGGAGCTCCTCGAGCGGTACGGACTTGGCGGCGTCGTGGAAGTGGATTGCCACGGGGTAGCCGTCGACGACGATGGCATCAAGGACCTTCTTTGCGGCAATGGCGTCCTCGACCGAGCCGAAGGTGACATCGACGGTCTTTGGACCGTCGATAGATGGCTGGCGTTTCTTGGATGTCCACCGTCGGCGGAGGAAGAAGGGCCGGTCGGGGACGTGAATTTCGACCAGACGCCTCAGGTCTGCGTCTTGCCAAGGAGGAAGGTTCAGGATGCGCAGGCCGGCCGTCGGTGGGGACTCCCGAAGCAGAAGGTAGCCGTCAGGCGCCTCTTCTTCGAAGCCACGCTCGACCGGGAGCAGCGATGGGCGCGACAAAGCGTCATCCGACCAAGGTGCTGGGTATGGACCGGGAAGCTTCTCGAGGCTGTTGTTGACAACCGGAGCGCGAACGGCGACGGCCGAGGCGGCTTCAAGAGCAACAGCTCTGGCGCGCGAATCCACCTCGAGCGTGTCCAGAAAGTCCTTCTGGACAAACATTACCTTGACCGGGATGCCACCGATGCCGGTGTGGGCGAGCGAGAAGAGGGCGCCCGTTGCATGCCAGGTCGAGGGGAAGGCGACCCAGCCCGAGCTCGATGGCAAAGGTTCCTCCGGACCGGTCCCGACCCGAGCATCGATGGCGCCGTGGATCTCACAGATCATGTGGAGAGCTAGGAGGTGGACGCGCAGAGTCGGGTCCGTCAGTAGGTGGGTCCCTCGAAACGCGAGGGGCTGACCGGGTGCGCACGGACCATCGCTAGTCGTGCCTTCCGGCAGACCTTCGATCACCAGCCATTCTGTCGGCGTCGCGGCAGTTGGCGGCTGCCCTGTGATGCTCTTCGAACTTGACTTCTCGGCCGGCCGCGTGTGTGCAATCGTTGGGGGCGACGGAGGCGGCTTGCTTGAAACTGAGCGAGCTCCTGGCGAGCTGAGGAACGGCCGGCCTGCAGCCGGCGCGCCGGCCACTGCACGACTCGACCGAAGAGTCTGGGACCAGAGGCGGGCTGTGGAGCGGAGGCGCGGGCCGATGGCGGCCATGTTAGAGGTCTTGAGGACGTGAGGGAAGGTCGCGAGCGGCATCCTTGGAGATGCCGTCGGAGGGGCGACTGGAGACGACCGGCCCGGAGCGCCTTCAGCTGCGCGGCTCGCTCAACGGCATGGGCGGCAGACGAACTCAAGTACAAGCAGACGGCTCAGCAAACAGCAGGCTCGGTTGAGGCAAAGACTTCGAAAGAGAGCAACATAGGACGGCAGGCATTGCTATGCGGGTCAAACAAGGAGAGGGCGGTCGGAGAGCCGAGCAGAGGGAGAGGGCCAGGCGCCGAAGCGAACGGCTGGAAGGGAGAGGAGGGTCGTGACGATCGTGACGGAAGGGCAAGCGGGGACTGAGATGGGCGACGAGGAGCGAGATCAAGGGGAGACCTGGCGAACATGCGCTACGGTGACCTCCTAGCAGCGTTGATATCGGCGACCCAGCCATCGGCCTCGGCCTTGTCTGCCGCCTTGAGGTAAAACGTCCGCCGAGTCGTCACGATCCCAAAGGCCGAGGCGTACTTTGCGTGCTTCACCGGCGCGGCAGAGTGGACGTCGCTCAGGTCGATGATCCGGAGCAGCTTGTACTCCTGCCCGGCGAGAAAGCGTGGACGAGATGACGGATGGGGAATCAGTGACGGCCCTGTCGGCAAGCTCGCAGGCGGGCGACCAGGGGAGCGACAGACCTTGGCATCCTTGTAGAACGACAGCTTGCCGGTGCGGAGAACGAACCAGCGCTTCTTCCACGTCTAACATCAGGAGGGGACGGTCGGGTCAGCTATCTGACCCCTGGTCGATCATGCAGCACAGCCGACGCACCTTGCGCTTCTCGCCCTTCTTGTCGAGGTAGCCGGACCGGATGACCCGCTCCTCGTCGAGCTTGCGCCGCATCTCATCATCCTCATCCCCGAAGCCGTCCTCCTCTTCGTCCTCGTCCTCGTCCTCGCCTTCGTCGGCCTCGTCCGACTCGGACATGACCTCCTGCGGACAGGCCCCCGCGGGAAGGCAGCATCGAAGGGTCAGCCCGGGCAGGGTCGGCAGACGCAGGGACCGCGGCTCAGACTGCCGGCCAGAGCGGCGTCTCTGACGACAGGCCACGCACCCGGATGGCTCTCGCCGGCGCTCTCGGCGGCTCGAGCGGCGGAAGGACAGGCTTCGGGGCCGAGGGCAAGCTGATGCTCAGTCGACGCTCAATCTCCTGTCGAGAGGGGGGAGCAGCCGCCGGCGGAGGCGCTGCGCCCGGGGCCGCCGCTGCGGCGGTGGGCGGGGCCGTCGAGGGACCCGCTGCTGCCGATGTCGTCTGCTGGGGCTCAGACATGGGCCGTGCTGTTGACTGGAGAAGCGAGGCTAGTGGGGCTTGTAGTGATGAGAGGGGTTGGCAGGTGGTGGTAGGAGGACGGACAAGCCGGCGGTGGGTTGTGATGGTCGGAGGAGCAGGGGTGAGCTGCGAACCGGGTCGTCGCCCCTCTCGCCGGCCTGCAGTCACACTCCCCCCCAGCCGCTTCCAGCCAAAAGACCCAGAATACAGTGCCGCAGCTCATGAGGATTGCACTGCTCGGCGGCCTAGCCGAGGCATGACCAGGTCTCGTCGAGCCGTCGCTGGCGAGAGGCGTGGCGGAGGCTCGGGAGTCGTGCAGCTCGCGAGGTAGTTACGATCGACGACACGCGGCGTGTCCGAAGAGGCCCGTCGCCCGGCCGCCACGGACGGCGCACTCATGCAGCTGCTGAGACTCAGCAGGGCGCTCGAGTCACGCATGGAGCGATGCGGCGGACGACGGCAGGGGCCAGGCTGGACGAGCACGCTGCAGACCGCACGGGCGCGCTGCAGTTTGTACGGGCGACCGCGAGTCGATCAGTCAGTGCGTCAAGTCGTGGGTACGAGAACGAGTGCGCACCAGCCGGCTTGCAGTGCAGGGCGAGAGGGTCAAGACCAAGTGTTGGTAATCTTGCCTGGCCTTCAGGACCACTTCGCGCCGCGAAAAATGCTGCCGGTGCCCTTGAGCGCTCGCCCGCCGTCGCCGATCCGAGCGACCTGGGCCGGCGGCCGTTTCGCGGCAAAGCCATCAGCTGTCACGGCCGTGGGTTGTGCAGCTGATCGTGTGCCTGATGACGACGCGGCCGCTGCTGGTGTCCTGCGTCCGGTTGACGGCTGGAAGGGGCGCGCCGAGATGGCGACAGGCGGCGGCAAGGCGCTCGTTGAACGGGCCGTCGGCGTCTGAGAGGCTGGCCGACGGACCTCTGATCGACCAGGCTGGGTGCCAAAGACGCGCGACGGTGAGATGCCCTTCGTGGCTGATACAGGGGATGATGCCGCCGCCGTGCTGTGGCCGAGGATCACCCCTAGGAGTCCAGCGGTCGGGTCTGAGGACGGTCCGTCGGCCCGCCGCTTCTTGACGCGCGCGACCTCGGCGTCGGCGCTGACCTTGCGCTTCATGTCTTCGAGCGTCGGCAGCCGGACCTGGACGGCGGTAGAGGCCGACCGACGGACGAAGACGATGTCCGACGACTGGGTGCTGCCGATTGGTGTCGGGACCAGGCCGACTGGACGCTCGATGTCGTCGTCGCCCTGGTAAGCCTCGCATCTGGAGCTCTTCGGGGCTCGAGCGGATCGGCTTCGAGTAGGGGTGTTGCGATCGGCACTCTTTGTTGTGATGGTGCAGACGGCGGCCGACGAGCGAGGCGGGAGGAAGGGAAAGCAATCGGGCGAGGCGAGGAGCAAGTCGAGGAGCGTTGCCGTCGAGTCCGGAGGACAGGCAAGAAGGGCAAACTTGGTCGCGCTGATGGACGCTGACGGAGCGGATTCCTCGCTCCGCCGGTTGAGAATCTGGATAAAGGCAGAGGGCGTCGCACTGCTCTGGCGAACGTCTGCAAAACAATCGAGGATCAGACGCCAGGCCGATCGTGATAGAAAAGGTGGAGACCGACCGATGTAGCAGAGGCCAGGCCAGGAGCGCAAGCTGACGGCCGCACGGTCGGTCACGCCCACGCAGTCTCGCAGCGACCAAGCCCTCAGATTGTGCAGGCCTCGCCTCATCGGCGTCGAGTCCGCATTGCTCGACTCAGCCTCGGTGTAGAGTGCCGAGGTCAGGAACCGGACGCCGGCGTCGGTGAGCAGAGTTCTGTAAGTTCGAGATCAAGGAGGACGACTAATTAGCCCCGGCGACTGACAGAGACGGCGCAGCAGCGGCATAGCAGACGAACCGCTCGGTGCTGAGGGCTCGCAAGAAGCAGAGGTCCTTGATGGCCTTGCAGTCGGCGTCGCTAAACGTCGTGTGCGAAAGATCGAGTTGGGTGAGGACGTTGTCGCCGCCCTCGGCAAAGTGCGCGAGGCCGTTGAGCCGGAGGAGGTCGCACGTCGGCGGGGCAGAGCGCAGCGTGTGCAGCAGCTCGGCGTACGGGAGGTTGAGCGTCAGACGACTGTCGACGGGCCGACGCGATCCGTCGGCGATCGGTCCGGGCTCGATCCTGGCTGCAGAATCGCAAGGGAGCAGAGTGTCAGCCCTGACCTGACCTAAAGGTCTGTTGCAACCCTTGCCCTCCTCCCGGGCTCGTCGCTCGAGGACGTACCCGGCGGAAGCACGGCCGGGCCGTAGCCGCCGACAAAGGCCACCCAGCTAGCCCGGTCGAGCGAGCGGTGTTCGCTCTGAAGAGCCAGGACAACGTGCCGAGCGAGCTCGATCGACAGGCCCTCGGGACCATCATTCCAGATCGTCTGGTCGTAAGCGTCAAGGTGTCTCGCGACGACGTCGGCCGCCAGGCTCGTCAGTCGGCGGACAGGTCCGCCCGTCGCTGCCAGCTCGGGCTCCGTCTTGTTGCGCAGGACGAGGTCGAACGTACGCCTCGGCGGGGCTGGGACCGACCGGTCCGACCAGTCGCCGCCGACCGCGTCTGGCCTCGGCGGGGCAGGCGCCTGCTGAGGATCGTCGTCGCTCGTCGGCGACGCGTGGCCGAGGACGCCGGGGTCCAGCCCGCGCACACGTAGGAGCCAGAGCAAGCTGGCCTGCTTCTTCTGCAACTGTCGCTCGCGACGAGCTTTACGGCTCCGACGGCTCATTTCGGCGGTCCGAGCAACTGAACGCTGCGGAGAGGTTGACGTGGGGATGGCGTCCGGGTGAGCGTCGCGTCACGTCGCGTCGCGGGCGCCCGGCTGGAGGTCGCCGGGACGCGTCCTCGCAGCAGCCGCTCGGATGACTGCGAGATTGCAAGCTCAACCTTGCAGCGTCCCAGCTCTCAGCCCAGACGCAGAAGAAACGACCAAGTGGAGAGAAGAGGCGGACAATCATCGCTGCTCGCTTCACAAAAGGACATTAATCGTCAACTCTAGCCGGCAGCTTGGCGGCAGCGGCGACGCCGGACAAGTCGACGCCTTCGCCCCTCCAACCATCTGCCAGCCACGAGTCGACCTCGCTCTCAAGTCTTCCGAGCGGGTCGACGCCCGCGCGCCAAAAGTGATCGCCTTCGGGCAGCTGGACGGCCCGGGCTTGCGCTCCGGCCTTGGCCGCCCAGGCGCGGACGGTCGACGCAGGGGTGAAGATGTCGGCCGTGCCGTACAGGACGAGGGCATGCTCGCGGTCAGACGGACCGGCGGGTGCCGTAGGAAGGATCAGAGACGAAGAGAGGGCAGGCGCCAAGAACCAGCGGACCGACAGGGGCTGGAGAAGCATTGCGGTGAGCACGATCGGGCCAATGTCGCATCGAAAGAGATTCGACTAGACTCACTGGCGATACGAGCAGCTTGTAAATCTTCATCGAGCGCAAGACAGGCTTCTGCGCTAGAGTGAGCAGCGCGCCGTGGGAGTAACCCTGTGAGGAGAGATGGATGGGTATTCAATGCCAGGTGCTCAGCCCGACAGCCGTGGAATCGTGTTGACTCACGCAAAGGAAGAGCTCGCCTTCCGTCGTCTCCTCGCCGCCCAGCACCTCCCGCACTCCGGCCTCGAGCACCTCGGCATAGTCATCCCTCTCCCCCGCACCGGTCCAGCTCGGCGAGCGGGTTGTCTGCCCAGCGCCGCGCGAGTTGAAGAGGACGGTCGGCACGCCGCGGGAGACGAGCGTCGCCGCCAATCGTCTGACGACCCTGAAGGAGGTGCAAGTGCCACGGGCGAGTCAGCAAGATTGATCAGTCAGAGAGAGGGAGGAGCAGGCAGAACGAACGGGTCGTCCCAGGAGCCGCCGAGGCGAGCCCAAGGGTGAGCGACGACAGCCAGGGTCCCGGGCCGCTGGACCGCCGGCGACGGCAGGAGCAGCTTGGCCTCAATCCCAGGGACCGACAGCATACGAGCAGCGGCCAGCATGACTGAAATGAGGAAGCGTTGCAGGGCGCGGAGACTGTCCCTAGCGCACAAGGCGCATCATGGGGTGTAGAAGTGGAGAGGCGAGAGCAGCGTCGTCGAGGTAGCCCGGCTCAGCTCGCCCCGACCAGCGAAGCGGCGCGCAGCAGGACCGTCGATTGAGCTGACCTGTCGTCCGACCCTTTCCTCTCCGGGTCCCCTTGCCACGTCCTCGAGCGTGTCCCCGGTCAGTCATCTGACTACTGCCAGCTGGCAAGTGCAGGTCGGCATCACCATGACTCGGCGACCAGGTCGACCCGGAACCGAAGGGAAACCCGCGGCGAGTCAAGCAACAGCGCCATGTGGGACCCTTTCGACCAATCCTCCTGCGGCCAGAGCACGCGTGGCCGCTTTCAGCCTACACGACGACCCGTCTCTATCGCCCCTCGAGCGACCACCTTCGTCCTCTCCCTCTCTCCTTCCTACCGGCTAAGAGCGACCACTGTCACAGGGCAGAGCGCGTCCGCAAACGCCGATTGTCCTTCCATCGACCATGGACCGCCTCGCCGCCGCCCCTCAAGCGCCGCACCGCGCGTTCGGTCTCGCCAGCCTCATCCAGCCGCAGGGCAACGGCCTGCCTTCCTCGCCTGGCCCATCTGCCTCCCTGCTCGTCGACCAGACGAGGGACGTATTCACCACGGCGACGGCCGCGCTCGTCAACAAGAGGTGCGATGGACGCCATGAGCTCGAGCTCGCCACATCACCGCGAGGCGTGCGAGCTCCGAGCTGACGGCCCTTTGACCTTCGACCTCGTCCACGCGCCTGCTTCCGCCGCACATCCAGTCCCCATCATCCAAAGACCTTCTGGCGTGATCCGCGGACCCTGCTCGCCCTCGTCGGCGTCGCATCACTCGTGCTTCTCGTCGGCCAATTCTTGCTCCTCCCGGCACTCGGCCGCCTCTATGCCCGGGCGTCACACCGTGTGCGCACGCTCCGTCGGCTCGCTGCCGACGAGACGGCCGGCGCGGTTTCTGCACCTCCGTCCGAAGGCACAACCGAGGTCGGCAGCGACACCGACGTCGACTATGTCAAGGAGCGTCTTGAGACGAGCTGGGTAGCCAAGAATGGCGGCCTCGTGGTTCTCGCCTGGCACTCGCTTCGGCTCACCGGCCTCATCGCGCTCGTCGCCATGACCGCCGTCTCGGTCGGCCTCGCTCACGGTGGACGTGAGCGTAGCGTTCTCATCGCTCTCACGAGCTTCTACGTGCGTCTGACCAAAGCACAATCTCCGTGCCGCATACCGCGTTTCGCTGACCGGTCTCCGCCCCTCTGTCTCGACAGGCCTACGCGCTCACACTCTCTGTCCTGAGCCTTTTCATCAAGCCTTCGATCTTCTCGACCTGGACATCGGCCCTCAAGTCCCACCTGACCATCATCCTGCTCGTCGGTGCGTGTGCGCGCGTTCGGAAGTCGGCAAGCGATCGTTCAGTCTCATTGCTGATCTCGTCACCGCCGTTCGCCAGCCTGGGCCGTGTATGCCAAGCGCGACATCTACCCGCTGCTCACCTTCACCGAGGGCCCGCAGGACCGCCTCACCCCCTTTATGTGGGTCAAGCTGGCCGTGAGTAGCGTTCCTACTTCTGACGCTGGTTGGCAGTCGGCTCGACGTCGCGCTGACGAGCTTCCGCTGCGCCGCTAGGTTCTCACCGTCACTGCCCTCCTGCCGCCGTTCCTGTGCCCGCGCGCGGCCAGGCCGGTGCTCAACCTGCAGCGGCTCTACCCCCAGACGTCGGAGCAGCGCTCGTCCTACGCCGAGATCCTCTTTTTCACCTTCCTCGACCCGCTGATTTTCAAGGCCTGGAAGGTGGCGGCCCTGCCGTACGACGAGCTGCCGCCGCTCGCCGACACCGACACGGCCGAGCACCTCCGCAACCGGATGATGCACATCCTCGACCCGCTCTCGCCGAGCCCGCGCGCGATCAAGAGCCGCCGGCACCTCGGCTGGCGCATTTGCCAGGCCTGGTGGAAGGAGGCGACCGCCTGCCTCCTCCTCTCGGTTGCCTACGCGATCGTCGAGTTCTTCAGCGTCATTGGCGTCAATCGGCTGCTCGGCTATCTCGAGGCGGACGGCGAGGGCGCCATCGTCAAGCCCTGGGTCTGGATCCTCATGATCGGCGTCGGACCCTACCTCGGCGGTCTAATCTTGTTCGTCCCGAGGCCCTCGTTCTGGTCTCTCTCCCAACCGCTGACCGTCCTCAATATGTTTGAAGCAATCTTCACATTTATATCTCCACTCGCTTCATGGCCCAGGCCGAGGGTATCCTGACGACCGTCATCTTTGAGCACTCGCTCCGCATTCAGCTCCGCGACGACGGCGCCGACAAGAAGAAGGGCCCCAGTTCGGCCGCCCCGTCTGAGGCGGGCGACAACGAGCCGGCGTCCGACGACAAGGCCGAGGATGACGAAGGCGAGGCCAAGGGCAACCTCGTCGGCCGCATCAACAATCTGGTGAGTCCTGCGTTGACCGTGGTTGTCGTGGCGTAGGTTTGACCCATTCGTCTTTGATGCAGATGTCGTCCGACCTCGACTCGCTCATCAACGGCCGCGCGCTTCTCATGTGCGTCGCGATCGCAGTAAATACGCTCGGCAGGAGCTGATGTGACCACTACGCCTGCAGCGACGCTATCAACGCGCCTCTTGGCATCATCTTTTCGGTCGTGGGGCTTTACACGATCCTCGGCTGGTCCGCCCTTGCCGGCCTCGGCTTCATGAGTGCGTCTTCCGGGCAGCCGCAGAGCTCGGCGGGAAGTCGACTGACGTCGGACCTCCTGCAGTCCTGACGACTCCCTTGCCGGCCAAGCTGACTATGCTTCAGCACGGGACGCAGAAGAAGGTGCGCTCGGGATCGCCCGGAGGATCGAACGGGCTCCCCGCTGATCTCCCACCCCACTCTGTGGCGACAGTTTACCGACGCCTCGGATGCCCGCGTGAACCGTATCACCGAGAGCATCGCCGGCTTGCGCATCGCCAAGATGTTCGGCATCGAGGCCAACGTCAAGCGGTCGGTCCTGGCCTGCCCCTTCGCTCTCTGGGGAGTCATCAAACGGTCCGCTGACCCCCCCCCCCAAACTCTCATTGACAGTGAGATCACCTCCCTGCGCGCCAAGGAGCTCGCGCTTAACCGGCAGCGGAAGCTCCTAGGCCTGGCGATGAGCATCTCAAATTACACCCTCCCGCTGCTCGTCATGGTCGTCACCTTTGGTATCTACAGCACCGTGCAAGGCGGCAAGCTCGTATGTCTCGAATTGTTCCAAGCGGCTTCGCGGCCGATCCGTAGTGCCGGAAGCTGACCTCGCGCCGCGCTCCTCAGACCGCCGCCGTCGTGTTCTCGGCCATCTCTGTCTTTGCCATCTTCTCGGCGTCACTCCAGAGTCTCTTCCAGATCAGCCACTACGTCGAATCATGTGCGCCCCTCTCCTGCCAGCCGATGCGTGTCAAGCTGCCCTTTCGCTGACTGGATACGCTCGTTGCCTTGCGTTGGCAGACGTCGCCCTGCAGCGTATCCACAACTTCCTCACGGATACACCCCTCATCGACCGGTTTGAAGCCGCCTTCGTCCCTGGCGCGATCAACGACGACCCGACCTACATCGGTTTCCGCAATGCCTCGTTCACCTGGGGTAAGGAGGACGAGGACGACCCCGCTGCCCGGGGCTTCACGCTCCAGATCGACGACCTCCGCTTCAAGCAGGGCAAGGTTAACATCATCGCGGGTCCGACCGGCTCGGGCAAGACATCGCTCCTGATGGCCCTGCTCGGCGAGATGCACTTTGTCCCCACGAAAAGCGGCGCCAACTTTTCCCTCCCGAGGACGGGCGGCATCTCGTACGCCTCGCAGCAGTCGTGGCTTCAAAACAAAACGTTGAAGGACAATATCCTCTTTGGATCGCCCTTCGACGAGGCCCGGTACAAGCAGGTCGTCCACCAGTGCGCGCTCGAACGCGACTTCACGCTCTTTGATGCCGGCGACGAGACCGAGGTCGGCGGTGAGTCTAGCGAGACCGTGGGCGTCTCTCCGCTGCAATGACTGACGTGGTCGGCTGTCGGCCTCGATGACCCCCCTTTGCAGAGAAGGGCCTCACTCTCAGTGGTGGCCAGAAGGCGCGGATCACGCTCGCCCGCGCCGTCTACTCGCACGCTCAGGTCCTGCTGCTTGACGATATCCTCAGTGCGCTCGATGTCCACACGTCCAAGTGGATCATCGAGAAACTCTTCACGTCGTCGCTCGTCCGTGATCGGACCGTCTTGCTCGTCACGCACCACGTCGGCATGGCCCAGCCGATCGCTGACTACATCGTCTCGCTCGAGAACGGCCAGGTCAAGGCTCAGGGCTCTGTGTCCGAGGCCCTCCGGGCCGACCCCAAGCTCTTCCGGGAGGCCAAGGCCGACGAAGGCAAAGAGGAGATGGCCGGGGAGATCGAAGCGGTCGAAGGCCCCGTCGATGCCAAGCCGTCGTCCGACGGGAAACTCATTCTCGCCGAGGAGAAGGCCGAAGGTCACCTCTCGCTCTCTGCGCTCAAGCTCCTGTGCGACAGCCTCGGCGGTCCGATCTTTTGGGTCACCATCCTCATCGCCTTTGCTGCCGACCAGGGAGCCATCCTCGTCCAGACCTGGTGCGTTGCGCTCGGCGGGCCACCTGTCCCTCTCGTTTGACACCGTCCCACCTCCGCTCCGCTTGCAGGTGGCTCGGCAACTGGTCGCGACAATACGAGCTCGTGGCTGACCCCAAGTCGGTCTCAGTCGCCTACTACCTGGGCGTCTACTGCCTGACCGTCCTCGCCGGCACGTTGGCCATGTGCATCGGCTACATCGTCTGGACGTTTGGCGCCGTCCGCTCCGGCATGATCATACATCGCAAGGTGCGCCCGCCTCGCTTGGACTTCTCGTCACGTCCCCATCTGACTCCCTCGCCGCCCGACCCACCGACCAGCTGCTCGACTCGGTCTTTGCCTCGACGCTCCGCTGGCTGGACTCAACCCCGCAAGGCCGCATCATCCAGCGTTTTACCAAGGACATGCGCACGATCGACGGCGAATTCACCGAGCTCGTGCGTCCCTCCTGCTCGTGTCGACCGGTGCTTGACCGTGGCTGACCACCATGCTTCGTCCCTGTTCCAGACTTCGGCGGTCCTTGAGATGGGCCTTTCGCTCTTGACGAAGTTGATGGCGATCGCCCTCGTCGTCCCTCTCTTCTCCCTCTCGGGCCTCGCCGTCGGCGTCATTGGCGGCTTTATCGCTGAGCTCTGTGCGTCATGCTAAAATGTCCCGCCTCGGACGACCGTCTGCTGAACTCCAGTTCTGCCCGTCTTTGCCACATCCCTTAGACATCCACGCCCAAATGTCCATCAAGAGGGAGATGAGCAACACGAAGGCACCGCTGTTCTCGACCTTTGGCGACGCGCTCGGCGGTCTCGTCAGCGTCCGGGCGTACGGCGCCGAGCAGATGTTCCGTGACGAGGCCCTCCAGCGGGTCGACAGGTACCTTCGCACGGCGGTCTCGTTCTACAACCTCAACCGCTGGTGCAACGTCCGCTGTGCGTCTCCGTCGACCTCGTCCCCTCACGCTCCGTCACGGCTGACGCTAATTCCCTCGCAATCTTTGGCTTGCAGTTGACACGCTCGCCGCCATCTTCTCGTCGAGCCTCGCCGCCTACCTCGTCTACGCCCCCGGCCAACGCGACGCCGCGACGGTCGGTTTCACTCTGTCTGTCTCGGTCCAGTTCAGCTCAATGATCCTTTGGTGTGAGTCGCGCCGCTGCTAGACTTCGGATGACTTTCTTGCAGAGTCCTGAACGGGCTGGCTTCCTTCTATCCAGTCGTCCGGGTGCTCAACATGTGGGAGGTCGCGGGCAACTCGGTCGAGCGGCTCCAGGAGTACATGAGCGTCCCGTCCGAAAAGGCTCAGACCGAGGAAGGCGTCCCTCCGGCCTACTGGCCGGCTTCGGGCTCGATCGACATCAAGAATCTGACTGCGGTTTGTCGCCTTGTCACTGAGGCCTCCTTGTCTGCCCCGACTAACGTCGCGCCGCACCGCTTCCCCTTCCAGCGCTACTCGGCCGACGGACCTGTCGTTCTCGACAAGCTCACGCTGTCGATTCCCTCTGGCAAGCGGGTCGGCGTCATTGGCCGGACCGGCAGTGGTGCGCACCGGCCGTCCCTTGTGTCCGTACAGTTGCTCGACCGCTGACACGCAAAGCTGGCTTTCAACGATGCAGGCAAGTCAACCCTCGCCCTCGCTCTCCTCCGCCTCATCCCGGTCGAGGGCCGGGTCGACATTGACGGTATGGACACCGAAAAGCTAAACCTCGATGCCATCCGGCGCGAGATCACCATCGTGCGTGCCAGCCTCGGCCACCGTTCCTGGACTTCGGTCGCTGACTAGATCGCCTGTCCTTTGCCCTCTCAGATCCCCCAGGACCCGACCCTGTTCGAGGGCACGCTCCGCAAGAACCTCGACCCGTACTCTGAGCACACCGACTCAGTCCTGCTCGAGGCCCTCGCCGCGACCGGCCTGACCAGCACGTCAATCTCGTCGGCCGGTGACGGCACGACGACGCCCGGCGGCCACCAGCTGACGCTTCAGACCGAGATCAGCGCCGGCGGCGAGTCGCTCAGTCAGGGCCAGCGCCAGCTCGTCTCTCTCGCGCGCGGTCTCTGCCGGCGGTCCAAGATTGTCATCCTCGACGAGGTGCGTCAGCTGCCTTGTCTCTTGAGGCCAGCCTGCGCTCGGCTAACCCCCACGTTCGTCTTGCAACAGGCTACGGCGAGCGTCGACTTCGAGACCGACAGCCTCATCCAGACGTCGATCCGGACCTCGCTCCAGGGCGCAACGCTCATCACGATCGGTGCGTCGGAATGCCGGCGCTCTCTTAGCTTCGCTTCAGCTTACCACCTCCTCGTCCTTCTCTCCGAGCAGCCCACCGCCTGCGTTCCATCATCGACTACGACCTCATCGTCGTCCTCGGCGCGGGCAAGCTGCTCGAGATGGGCACGCCCAAGGAGCTTATCGAGCGCGGCGAGGGCGGCGAGCTCTGGCGCGCGGTTGAGGCGAGCGCCGACCGGGCCGAGCTGCGTGAGATGGCCGGCGTCGTCGATGCGTAGAGTCTCATCTTTCCCTTCCCTTCGAATCTTCGGGCCCGGCTTGAGACAAGCTGGGCGGATGCAATGTGGTTACAGGAATCATATGAGATCGCGTCCCGGCGCCGGCTCAGCCGGGGAGACTGAGCCCCCCGCAGGAGAGGCGAATCGTGGACAACAAGCGCAGTTCAGGCCGGCAGGTGAGGGTACGAGTACAGACAGCATGTCGATCTCTAGGGCTACAGTCGAGAGGGCCGGGTTCCTCGTCAGGACCTATTGCGCGCCTCCATCTTGGCCAGCTCGTCCGCGATCGGATCCCGAGACGTGCGCTCCGGAACCGCGTCTGAGCTCGATGACAGCGACGACGGGGGCGAGACCGGCCGCGAGCCGCTGGCCGCCGCGCCGGGCGAGCGCCGGTCGGACCAGGACGAATAGAGCTCGGACGGGGTCGGCGTCATGCAGGCGCCGGCAGCCCTCCGCTCGTCAGCATACTGGACAGCTTCGGGCGTGCCTGGAGGAGGGAGGAGGAAGACATCGACGTCAGCAGGCTGCTGCAGGCGGCGATGGGGCTGCGCAGAACGTCGACCTCACCAGGCGCGAGGGTGTGGGCGAGAAGGCCAAAGGCGCTGCGGAGCAGGGGCATTTCGAGGAGCTTCGAGGACGTGTTGCGGGAGGGCGTGTCGTGAGTGTATGCAAGAACATCAGCCCTCCCTGCTGCTGCTCCCGCCTGCTTTTGTAAGGAGAGCGACCGGGCAGCTTTGCGGCGAGGAGCGGCTCCGAACCGCCGGGCGTCGTTGGCCGCCCCGACGGCAGCGGCGGCCACGACGAGCGCTCGCCGTGTGTGGAGACGGGCGAGGCCGGCCGGCCGGCCGTCGTCGTTTGCGGGAACGGGCTCGCGGCCGCTGACCGTCCGGCGTCATCATGCCGCTCTGCTGCGACATATTGGGAGTCAGCATGGCCACGCCGATAGTCTCCGTCGCTGTTCGTAGTCGTCGAGAGGACGACCGGACGGTCGATGGTCTCTGAGCTCGCGACCTGTCCTGCAGGCTGCGGCGGCGGCGGCGGCGGCGGCGCAGTCTCAGCCGTGCCGGTTCGTTCGCAGTGGTAGAGGACGACCCGTCCGCCCTCAAATCGTCTTGCGCTTGCTTTACAGTGGACGGCAAGTCGTGTGGACGGCTTCGCTACGGCCAGCTGATCCTGGCCATCAGCTGGGTGGAAGTCAAGGGCGGTCCGGGTGGCAGCCCCTCGTCCGCATCTCACCGCCGCCGAAAGCAGCAGCGTCCGAACGCGCCGCCGCCGGCGCGCGCGCGCGCGCGCGTCTCGCCCTGCCCTTGCTGGCGTCGCGCTGGCCTGGCTTCGTTTTCCGACCCGACCTCGACCAGCTCCTGCCCACTCTCCTACAGACCTCTCCCCCTCACGATGGCCAGCCCCGTCGCTCCTCCTGCCGGCTCCTCGCCGGCTCCGCCACCGGCTGCCGGAGGTCTCGCCTCCGCCGCTCCGGCCGCTACGGCCTCGGCCGCGCCCTCGACAGCGCCCTCGCCCCGTCCGCCAACCATCCTCCGGCCCCAGCCGCCGCCGAGCATCAACCCCCACGCCCACGCCCACAGCCAGTACCAGCAGCCGGGCCAGTTCTATCCGCCGCCGGTCAAGAACACAAAGGAGAACCCGGCGATGGCTTTCGCCGCCCAGGCTGACTCGTACAACCGACTCCTCCAGGGCTGGCTCGACTGGTCGACGCCCTACCCGCTCTACCGTTGGGCGGCGACTGGCGGCCTCCTCTTCCTGTTTGCCCTCCGCGTCGTCTACGGCGAGGGCTGGTACATTGTCGCCTATGGCCTCTCCATCTTCCTCCTCAATATCTTCCTCGCCTTCCTCCAGCCCCGGTTTGACCCCTCGCTCGAGGCCGACCAAGCGGCCGACGACGTCGAGGGCGGCGGCGATGCCGGTACCGGCGGCGGCTCGGGTCTCGGCGGCCTTGGCCTCGGCAAGAAGCTCCTGCGGGCGGTTGGGGTCGAGACGGCCGGTCAGGATGGCGGCATCCTCGGCGAGAGCAACGAGGACGAGTTCAAGCCGTTCATCCGTCGGCTGCCTGGTACGGTCTTACCGCTCTCTCCCCATCCACTCCCCGACGTGTCGAGATCGGTCCCGCCCGGCGCCTCGAATTCTCAGCGTCACCCTACGAGCAGCTGTGTTCTGATCGTCAGACCGTCCGGGGCTGACCAACCTTGCTCCGACCTTTCTTGCGTCCCTCAGAGTTCAAGTTCTGGCTCCAGGCGACGCGCGCGACCCTCTTCTCGCTCCTCCTCTCGCTCACGCGGGCGAGCGACATCCCCGTCTACTGGCCGATCCTCCTCATCTACTTCATCACGTGCGTTTCTCCGGTGACCCGGGGTGCGCTTGCAAGCGCCTTGCCATCGACTGACAACGCTCAAACGTCGCCGCCCGCCAGTCTCTTTGGCCTGACCATGCGGCGCCAGATCGCCCACATGGTCAAGTACAAGTGTGCGATCGCGCTCTCTTTGCCTGCCCGACCCACGTAGGAAGCTGACGGTCTCTCCCACATCGACTTGCTCTTGAAGACATCCCTTTCGACCTCGGCCGGAAGGCCAAGTACGGCTCCAAGAAGTGAAGCGGCTCTAGAGATCCGCTGCGCACTGCGGCCCTGTCCCGCCCAGCGCCCTAGCCTTCCGCCATCCCCACCGCACGGCATGTCTGGCGGCGACCTCCCTCCAGCCGCACCTCATAGACTGGTCGCCCTCGCCGTATCGAGCTGCACGGGGACCGCACCCGACTTTCCTGGCCTGGCTCTGGACACGCGCCTCACCTCTCCTTCTCCCTCGTCGTCTCTCCTTTTTCGGACATTTGCAGCAATGAATTCCTCTTTCCCTGGTCTTCCACGCCCGTCCGAGCATGCCGTCGGGCGGGCGGTCGTCTTGGATCGGCGCATGGGGATATCTAAGCCCCGTCGTCGCGCCAGATTTCAGTCCCGCCGTCGGCAACACCCGCCTCGCCGCCCATAACGCCGCCAAGCCAGGCCGTCAGAGCGGTAACGACCGCGCCAAAGACGTAAGCGAGGTCAAAGAGCCGGTTGAACGCCTTGAACGGCGGCAGGCTCGCTAGTAGCTGCGGTTCGGGCCCAGTGGGTTCGAGTGGTGAGTGCGGCGCGCTCGGCAAGGCCGGAGGGAGGGATGACGGCGGGAGCGAATTGCGCAGCTGGATCAGGAGCGAGAGGAGATAGAGTGCCTGCGGCCGACGGGGATGATGGGCGCACACGTCAGCTTGAGGCTTCGGGCTCAAGTGAAGGAAGACTGTCGCACCATGAGCTGGCTAAGGATGAGCACGCCAAGCTCGCCGACGCTCCTCCGACCGCCGCCGACCTTGCTGAGGACGCGGCGGACCCAGCCGAGGACGTACTCGACCGAGCTGGCGACGATCAAGCCGGCGAGGCCGAGCGAGATGAGCCGCGACCAAAGGGCAACGTCAACCTCGAACGGCAGGTGCGAGAGGCCGAGCGCGAGCAAGTACGACAACCAGTCGCCCTGCGTGCCACCCGCCGGCGCCGTCTCGTCTGACGGCGAGGACGATAGCGAGGACGAGGGCGAGAGCAGGGAGGGAATTGTGAGAAGCAGTCGAAGCACACAGTAGATGGCAAAGAGATCTGTCGCACAAAGGGAGCATGGGAGGACGTCAGCATGCTGTCCACCGACTGCGTCGTCGCGTCAGGGGCCACTGACAGCCGGCAAAGTTCCACAGGCGGCCTTTGAGGGTCCGCGAGAAGCGCATACGCTCCCGGCGGAGAACCATGCCACGCAGATTGCGTGACACCTCGTCCTGCATGAGCCGCAGGCCTCTCAGTTCCTGCTCGAGGCTGCCGTCTTCTACTCGGGGCGGACAAAGCGAGATTCGTCAGCCCATAGAAGCGCACCGCAATTTCGAAAGAGAGCCGGGTGACGACGAACCCCCTTTGACTGAGCCGATCATCCGTCCGAACCAGCCGCCGCTGCTTCCCGCGTTCTCCTGGCCGGCCGCGCCCGCCCGGCGATCCCTCTCCAGCTCGCGGTCGGCGATGTCTCTCCTGATGGAGCGAAGAGACCGCTCAGCGCTGACGAGATCGTCCGAGGTGACTTCCTCCCTGGTAAGCCAACCAGAAAAGCCCGAGGTCAGCCGCAGCTGTTAAGACGAGCGGGCCTCACGTCAGAGGAGAGACGAACCAGGAGGAGGAGGCGCCGCGCGAGTAGAACAGAAGGGCCGTGTTGATCGATCCAACGCCCGAGAGCGCTCCAAGGACGAGGACGCCGATGACTCCGAGCCGGGCGAGCGAAGGGTCCAGCCAGCCTAGAACGAAGAGGGGAAGGGCACGGCGACAGTCAGTTCGGCGAGGCGCCTGGAGCTCGACAGTCGTCCTCGGGGCGCACTAGCTGTCGACTCGTGCAGCATGTGCGCCGGGAAGGGCACGAGGTAGAAGAGGGCCTGCATGATGCAGAAGGGGATGGCTGTCAGTGCGAGCCGAGTCGTCGGCCCGCGCTCTACAGTGCCAGCAGTTGCCAGAGCAGAGACAGCTGTCAGCTGGGCGCCGAGTGTACGTTGAGGAGAGGGTCTGGGAACAGACTTTTCGAGCCGCGCATAAGCACCCAGCCCTGGACGCCCGGTACGACGACCACAAGCAGGAGGACGAGCGCCCAGAGTGAGATCTCCCAGTGGATCTCGCGTGTCCGGGCGGGCAGGATCGAGAGCGATTGGCAGAGGACGAGCAGGTAGAGGAGGATTGATTCGGAGAAGAGCAGCGGGAAGACGAGTCTGCAAGAGAGATAGAAGGGTGCAGTGAACTGTGTCAGCCTGCCTGTCGCAAAGGAGAAAGGTGGCCGAGGTGCTCGGCCGGTACGTACTGCGAGGTGTTGGAACCGCGCAGACGCTTCTCGCCGTCGTCGGCGGCCGGCCTTCGAATGCTGCCTCGTCGGTCGAACCAGCGGCCTCCTCCGCCTCCGGCCGCAGAGCCCGTGCCGCTCGAGCTCCTTTGACGGCCGAGGCCGAGGGCAGCAAGGTTGCTGTCAGAGTGCTGGCGGGCGAATGGTTCGCGTTGCTGCTGGTATTCGGCCGAGCCGCCTGCTGCGGAGGTCGCTCCTCCGTTGCCAGTACTGCCGCCGAGAGCAGAGGGCGTATGACTCGAGAGCTTGCGCGAGAGAGGAAGTAGTGGAGATGCCTGGCCCGACTCGTCCGCTTCTGCGAGGGAGGCATGGGCGTCGACTTGCCAAGGTCAGCCTTGGGCTTAGCATCCGTCGGTCCCGACGCGACCGACGCGCACGCACCTTCGAGCCCGTCCGCCGCAACTGAGACGCCCGCGAGCGAGATGGTGTTGAGCGAGTTGGTAAGAAAGCGGCGCGAGGCGAAGAAGAGCCCGGCCCGGACCGCGAGAAGGGCGGCCGACGACGGTACGAGCGAGGCCATCGGGGCGAATAAGGACGAGCAGGACGCGACGCGGCGCTGGCGCACGCGCTGCAGGGAGGTCGGACGGTCGACGCGAAGCTCGGAAGCACGGGCGGCGGCGATGAGAGCGAGGGGAGGGGGGGTCTAAAACGCAGTCCGATCCAGATGAAGTTCGCTGTTGGCTGCCAGAAGCGGGCTGCTCGGTTGCAGGTCGCAGTCGAAGATGGCGGTCGGGCGGATCTGCCGGCGGCGCTAGCGCGAGGTCGAGCAGCTCGACGGCCGAGGTGGCGACGAGGCAGCCGAAGGAGGCCGGCGGCCAAAGGAGGAGCCCAGCAAGACCCTCTTCCCAGGACGACTGTCGACGGCTCACGTGGCGATTGAAATGACCGTGGCCAGTCAGGACTGACTCCCACGATTGTCTGTCATCCTGAGGGGCTAGCCTGGCTGTCGGTAGTTTGCTCCTATCGACCCAGCGACTGCGCCTCGCCGCGCTGCCCCCCCGCCGCTCCCCCTCCTCTGGAAAGGAGGTCCGATCCTGACCGGCCGTCCGTGCGAGACGAGAATGGACTCCCTGGTGCTCGAACGACAGCGATGGGCACTGCAAAAGAAAAGTCTCGCGAGGTTGTCGGTCGAGCATCGATGCAAGCGGCGGTGTTGAGCCTCTGAGCGACGGCTGGCGAGCGTCCGAACGCCCGAACGCCGCGCCACTCGGAGAGGTCATCGTCAGGTTACTGATCGACCGCGCTCAGCTTGACAATGCGTCCAGAGCGTTATGCCAAGCGGCCCGGGGCTGTAGCGACGCCCTTCTGGGCCGCCGTTCGACCTACGCTGGTCTGGGTCATCGGTCGCGGCCGGCGTCGCCTTTGAGAGTCAGCAGCTTACGCGCGGCGTCGAGCGACCCCTTCTCATCAACCTCGGCAGCCTTCCCCTACCTCTTCCAGCGTCGTTCGGTGAGCATAGCGGCCTTTCTTCTTGCTCATGTCATGGGTGAGTTGGTGCCGCCAGCTGGGTCGGATGGGTTCAGGAGGTCCGGCTCTCGCTGCGTGGTCGAGGGCCGGCTTCGTGTCTGAGCCCGTCGCCCCCATGACGCGGGAAGGACGACTGCGCGGGCAGCTGGACAGCCCTGACCACTTGGACCCTGGACTGGCCTTGACATCAAGAGGCGGTGAAGGCTTGGGGGCGTCGAATGTCAGGGAAGGGTCAGCGTCGTCTGCCGCTCTTTATTCTACCTCCTCCAGTCTGCGAGTAGGCGTCGATAGCTGAGCCCAGGGCCGACACAACAGCGGCGGCGCACATCGACGACCGCCGTCGATTCCACCGGCTCGCGCCGCCGCCGCCGCCGCCGAGCGCAGAGAGGTTCTTTTTCGTGGGCGGCCCTCCCGTTCGTCCCCTTCGAAGCCAGCCTCGTCCGCCTCTCCTTGCACCCTCCAAGCACACCTTCCTTTGACAACGCAAGCACCAGACTCTCAGTGAACCCCCCGTTCGGTGTCCACTCAGAGCCTCCAGAAGTAGAGCAAGTCAACATTTCCTCGGATCAGAGGCAGCAAGACCTTCGCCTCCTCAACCTCGAGTGCGTCCTCCCGCCCCTCGCTCCTTCCCCCTTCCCGACGAGACGACCGACGGCATCCCTCCGGCCGGCCGACGGAGTCATCTTCCCAACAGACGACCCGCTGACGCCTTTGACCTGCCCTCCGTCCGTCCGTCCGTCCGCTCGCCCTGCCAGGTGGTCGCAGGTCCGCGGTAAGTCGTCCTTGCCTCACCGGTCACCTCCAGCCGGAGCCCGTTTTTCCGCTGACCTCGGCCCCTCCTGGTGGCTCGCCCATCCTGGCAGGTGAACCACCCTGACCCGACCCCAGCAACCCGTCAAACCCATCCAGTCTAGCCCTCGTCTCACAACATCCCGCCGTCCCGTTAACCCACCCACGCCACCGAGCCCGTAAAACCGATGGAAGGACCCGTCACCTACCCCGCCCCCGTCGCCCTCCCGACGCCGATCGCTACCCCCTCCTCCGAGTACTCGCCCTCGTTCGTCCACCAGGACCGATGCGGCGGGCCGACTGAGGAGCTGCTCTCGAGCACGCTCAAGAAGGAGTCGTGCCTCCTCACGCCGCCGTCGTCGTCGCCGCCTTCCCGGCTGTCGACCTTCCCCTTCCCCAAGCTAGCCATCCCGCCCGTCGCGAGCGGCACGCCCGAGGCGCTCGTCCACGGCCGCATCCGCGAGCTCGCCCTCCGGGGCGAGGAGGAGGGCGCCTTTTTCGCGGCCGACCTCGGCGAGGTCTACAAGGCCTGGAAGCTCTGGCGCGACTGCCTGCCCCGGGTCGAGCTCTTCTACGGTGCGCCTGCCCTTGCTCGGCTGTACTCGCCCTCCAGGTGATTGACCCTCGGGCTTGCCCATGTCTCTCAGCCGTCAAGTGCAACCCGGACCCGGTCGTCCTCCACCTGCTCTCGCTGCTCGGGACCGGTTTCGACTGCGCGTCGTACGCTGAGATCAGCAACGTCCTTTCGCTCCCGAACGCGCCCTCGCCCGGCCAGATCATCTTTGCCAACCCGTGCAAGCCGGCGAGCTTCATCCGGCACGCCCGCGACCTCAAGGTCGACGCCATGACGTTTGACAACACGGACGAGCTCATCAAGATTGCCCGCCTGCACCCGGCCGCTAAGCTCGTCCTCCGCATCCTGACCGACGACTCAAAGTCGCTCTGCCGGCTCGGCCTCAAGTTTGGCGCCCCGCTCGACACGTGTCGGGCGCTGCTGACGCTCGCGCGTTCGCTCGGCCTCGACGTCGTCGGCGTCTCGTTCCACGTCGGCTCTGGCTGCAAGGACCCCCAGATGTTTGACGACGCCATCTCGCGTGCGCGCGCCGTCTTTGACATGGGCCGCGAGGTCGGCTACCGTTTCTCGCTCCTCGACGTCGGCGGCGGCTTCGAGAAGGAGAACTTTGTCGAGATGGCCCGCGTCCTCAACGTCGCGCTCGAGCGTCACTTCCCCGCGGCCGATGGCGTCCGCGTCATTGGCGAGCCCGGCCGCTTCCTCGTCAGCACGGCTTTCACGCTCGCGACCAACGTCGTCGCCCGCCGGGCGGCAGCCGCGACCGCGCTCCGGCCGGCCGACCAGACGTGGCCGCGCGCGAGCACGCCCGACACCGACGACGAAGTCTCCATCTCGGACCGGATGGCGAGCTCGATCGTCTCGCTCGACGGCTCGCTCGAGGGCAGCATGCATCTCGGTGACGCCGGCCTCGAGGAGGAGGACACGCCCAAGGTCATGTGTGAGTCCCCGCCAACCGGTGCTGAGCCCTGTTCTCCCTAGGATGCCGTCTGACGCCCTCTCTTTCTGCGGACAGACTACATCAACGACGGCGTCTATGGCTCCTTCAACTGCATCATGTTCGATCACCAGATCGTCCACCCATTCCCGCTCACGCTCGGCGGCCAGGCGTGCCCCTTCCCGGCCGCCTTCCCGCCCAACATCCAGCTCGAGGAGGACCTGACGGTCCAGATGGGCTACGCCGCCCCGCGCGGCCGGGCCGAGCTCGCCTCCATCTGGGGGCCGACGTGCGACTCGATTGACTGCGTTCGCAACGTCGTCGTTCTCCCCAAGGCGCTCGAGGTCGGCGACTGGCTCGGCTGGGGCGAGATGGGCGCCTACACCATCTGCGCGGCAAGCACCTTCAACGGGTGCGTCCTCGCCTCGCGCGTCTCCTCTTGGCTAGAGCCTCTGCTGACCGCATAAACCTTCTCCCGGATAGCTTCATGAAGTCGCCCGTTTTCTACACGACTGGCGCCGACCGCGCTGCCGCCAGCGAGGTTGCCCGCGTCCTCGGCTCGGTCGCCTTCTAAAAGAGCCCTTCCAGGGCCCACTATCCATAATCTGGCCCCTCGTGCGCCTCTGGCAACCGGGGCTTGCCGCTGTACCAACGGAGGACTCCTCGCGCTCAGACCGACGTCGACGTCCTCGCTTCCCACACACACACACTGCCATTGCCCGTCGTCGACTCCCTTCTCTTTTCGTCCAGCTCTGCTCCCTCTCCATCTCTACGCTCTCGCTCCCTTCACGCCTTCTTGCTTCCTTCCTCCCGTCGCCTGTTCTTCTCGCACTACCATGACACTTTTAAGCTCTCAAGCGTGCCAGCCGACAGCAGCAGCGAATCCGCGCGGGACGGCCCTCCATGGTCCTCGCTGGAGGAGTTCTGACGGGGCGGCCCCATGATTGGGGCTGCTGCCCAGCTCGTCGATGGCGGCCTGCACGGACTGCCGGCCTGCCCGCGGCGGACGCCGCCGCCTGCGCGCGCTCCTCGAGCCCCCGGCCGCGTGGGCGGGCAAGGGAGGCCGAGCTCCTTCCTCTGGCTGGCTGCGATCCGCCACCACGCCCCCCTTCCTCGTCTTTCTCCGTACAGTCAAAGCGCTCCCCCTTTCTCGGGACAGTAAGCAAGCGAGCAGCCGGCCTTCTCTCTCCGCGGCACCACACAGCACGAGGCGCCTCTGTGGCCGACGATGGACCAGCGCGGTCCGTTCGATGGCGCAGGCGGTCCCGGCAGCTCGCTCGGGCAACAGCACCAGCAGCACCTCCAGCAGACGGCGCCTCCGCCGGGCCTGGCGAGCTCGTTCAACCAGCCGGCCTTGCACATCCCTGCGAACGGTCGCCCGATCCAGCAGGGTCAGCAGCAAGCCCACTTTGGCCCCGGCCTCGGAGGCGGCGGCACCCCGCAGTTTCACGCCTACCGGGCTGGCTCGCCTCAGTCAGGCGTCTACGGCATAATGCCGCAGGCAGACCAGCAGCAGCAGCAGCAGCCCGGCGGTGGTCGCTACTTTGGCCACGGCGATCCCGGCCAGGGCCTTGGACCGGGAGCCGTTGGTGGCTCGGGGCCCGAGGGCGGCTTCCAACCGCATCCGGGCCATCATCTGCAGCAGCCGCACCAGCAGCAGCCGGCGTACGCCTCGCAACAGCAGCAGCAGCAGCATCAGCAGTACCTGCGCCAGCAGCAGTTGCAGCAACAGCAACACCATCAGCAGCAGCAGGCCCAGCACTTCCAGCAACAGCAGTTGCAGCAGCAGCAGCATCAGCAGCAGCAGCAGCATCCGGCCCATCAGCAGCACCCTCACCAGCTGGTTCAGCAGTTGGCCCAGCCGCCGCTGCCGCATCAGCAGCAGCAACCGTTCCATCAACCACGCGAGGGTTCAGTCATCAAGCTTGAGGACGTCCCTCCGACGCCGATCCAGTCAGTTGGCGGCGGCGGCCACGGCCACGGTGGCCACGATCCGCCCTCGCGCCCGGGCTCGGCCGCGTCCTCGCATGGGACGAGCCATACCGGCGGCGGCCACGGCGCTGAGTCGTCGCGATCGAACGCAAAGTCGGCCAAGCGGGCAGTCCAATCGTGCTCCGAGTGCCGGCGGCGCAAGATCCGCTGCGACCGCATCTTCCCGTGCACGCCCTGCCGCCAGCGGGGCGACTCGGCCATCTGCCGCGAGGTCGAGAAGCACATCCCAACCTCGACCGGGTGCGCGACCTCGGGCGACCTGCTCGCGCTCACACACCGTGTCGCCAGCCTTGAGGGGCTGCTCCAGTCCAAGGGCTTCCTTGGCACGGGCGAGGTCGACCGGATCTCGGGCGGCAAGGGCCGGATCGCCGACGGCCTCAAAGAGCAGTGGGCCGCCGGCTTTCGCGAGGGCGGGACCGGCGAGGGCTCGCCGACCGTCTGGGAGCGCGACTTCAACGCCGCCGCCCCTCCGGGCGGGAGCGCTCCGGCCGAGACCGAGGAGGAGGCCGCCCCGGGGAGCGCACGCAAGGGCAAGAAGCGCAAGCTCGCGCAGGCCAAGGCGGGCATCAAAACGCCGTCGTCCGCCAAGAAGGCGAGTCGACCGTCGACGACTCATGCTTCGGATGCGGATGAGGCCGATCCCGCTGCCATCCTGACGGATGAGTCGCCCGAGGGCGGGCTCGATTCCGAGACGGAGGACGCCGCTCAGACGCTCGAGGTCGGTCACGGGACCATGTCTGGCGCGCGCAACCTCCTCCAATCTGCTGACTCCTACGCTGTCACTCATCTGCCCTGCAGCACCTCGCCTTTGGCCGTCGCCGGGAAAACCCTCAGCCCGTGCAAGCGGCCCTGGCGCGCTCGCCGACCCGACCGATCTTACCGCTGCCAAACCTCTCGACCCATCATCGCCCGATGCTCTCATCGCCCTCGTCATACACGAACGACCTGCCACGCATCACCTCGCCGCAGAACGCGCCCAAGCTCCTGCCGTCCATCATCGGCGGCCCGTCTGACGCGGGTCTTCTGTCGACCGCTACCGCTACGGCGGGCTCGATGAACGCGACGCTGCTCAACCACCAGTCGCTCGTCGCCATGGGTCAGAAGACGCCGGCTGCCTCGGTCGGCGGGCCGGTCGCCGTCGCCGCTGGCGTGGCCACGTCGAGCCCCACCGGGACGGACGACAACCTGCCGAGCACGGCGCCCAAGGGAAAGTGGGACGAGATGCTGAAGATCATGGCCGACGGCAAGGACGGCTTCAAGGGCGTCTTTGACGTCTTCTTCCAGCGGTCCGACCTGTTTATGGAGGCCTTCCTCAGCTGCCTGCCCGGCGAGGCCAAGGAGCGCATCCTCATCAAGCACGTGCGTCGCCAAGCGCCCTCATTCGCGCGGCCTCTCTTCCTGAGCTGACTGACCCACGGACTCGCAGTACTTTGCCAAGGTCGAGTGGTTTCACCACTGCCTCCGTCCGTCTCCCGCCCTCTCTGCCCGTCCTCTCTGCTTTGCCGGGCGAGCTGACCAAACGACGCCTTCGTTCGCTCACTCGCAGACCGGCCGACGATCCTGCGCCAGTGCGAGGAGTTCTGGGCGATTCCGCGCGAGCGCCGCGCTCTCGTCTGCTCGCCGAGCTGGGTCGGCCTGCTGCAGATGCTGCTCTGCGTACGTTGGCGTCTGCTCCAGGTGATGCCCCGAGTGTCGGCTGACTTTTCTGCCCTTCCCTACCGCCTGACAGCTGAGTCTCAACTTTATGGACTCGGAGAGTACGTCGGCCCGTCGCCTTTTGCTTTATGTGATCTACGGCTACTGACGGCGTGCATCGTGACCTAACCGCAGCTGCGGCTGCCGCTGGCTTCTCGAAGGAGGACGAGGTGACGTGCGTCTCGAGCCGCCCCCGGCTGGATGCCTGTCAGTTGTGCGTGCTGACACTGACTCTCTTCATGCACCAGATTGCCGTCCATCTGGTATTCTGCGACGCGAGGCGCGCTGTGGCAGAGCGACTTCTTGACGAACCATTCGCTCGAGAACCTCCAAGTGATCGTCCTCTGCGGCGTCTACGTCGTGCGTCTCCCTCCTCGAGTCCTCTCGATGCCGGCAACTGACCGAGCTTCTCGTTTGCGGCAGATCAACCAAGATCGCGCAGACGCCCAGTGGGGCATCCTCGGCGCCGGAATCAAGATTGCGCACATGATGGGCCTCAACCGGCTCGGACCGGAGCAGCTCGTCGTTCCCGAAGGCGAGCAGCCCAAGCAGTGGGTCGGCCGCTGGGAGAGCGTCGTCACGCGCGAGACGGCCCGCCGAGTCTGGTGGCAGTAAGTCTGCATGGTCAGCGCCGCCGCCGCCCGTGGTCCCGCCTGACGCCTCTGCACCCATCATGCGCCAGGCTCGTCTTCCTCGACTGGTCTCTGGCCTCGGCCTACGGCTACTCGTGCACGATCCATCCCGAGCAGATCTCGTGCTCGCTGCCGGCAAACGTCCAGGACGAGGACATTCTCGACGGTAAGCCGCTGCAGCCGCAGCCCAAGGAGGTCCACACGGTCCGTTCTGTCGCTTCGAGCGCTGCCTCTCCCTACGCCGTCGCTGATAACTCATCCCCCTTCCGCACCGGCAGCCGATGTCGTACCACCTGATGCGGCTCCGGCTCTGTCGGACGTCGTACCAGATCATCGTCCTGATGAACACGTCGCCGCATCCGCCGTACGATATGGTGCTCGCGATCGACGCTGAGTTCAAGAAGATCGGCCAGGAGGTCCGTCTCGTTCGCCTCCCGTCGACCCACCGCTGTCGCCAGACTGACCACCGTCTTGGTCCCGCCTCAGATGCCCGAGTATTTCAAGATCTCCAAGGAGCGGCCGCTCGAGCCGCCGGCGGACGACATCAGCGACGAGGAGCTCGTCAAGCATTGGGAGCGCGTCATTTCGAACCTCTCGCTGCAGACGCGGTGGATGCGGCTCCACCGGCCGTTCCTCAGCCGGGGCTACACGAACCGCAAGTACCTCTACTCGCAGCAGCAGTGCGTCCGGGCGGCGCGCGAGTCGATCGCCATCGTCCGCGACGGCGTCGGCACCTCGCAGTCGGCAACCTTCTTCGAGCGGTGGTGGTGCGTGCCCACGCCGCGGTTCTGCTTGAGCTCTGGCGCGCCGCCTGGCTGACCCCTCCAAATTCGCCGTCCACAGGATACCCGTCCTGTACACCTGTACGTCCGGCCGCCAGCGAGTCGACGCATCTTCCATTGGATCTCCCTGACTTCTCCTGCCCCGCGCCCCTTTGCAGTCTTTGCGTCGTGTGTCCTCTGCATCGACCTCCTGCACACGGTCCGGGACGCCGATTGGGACGTCAAGCTACAGGAGGTCTACCAAGGGCTCAAGTATTTGAAGTGGGTGACCGATGTCGTCGCACAAACGTCGCAGAGCCGCGGACTGACGATGTCCGGCCTTTTGCGCTGCAGGAACATTGAGCGCTACTCGTCCCCGGCTCGGGGCTCGGTCAAGGTCATTGAGACGCTACTCGCAGAAGCAACGACGCGGCCGGCCAACACAGCCGACCGGCCGATCCGTAAGATGTCGTTCGACACGATGTCTTCTGGCTCAGACCCGGACTCGCAGAGCGGCGGCCTTCAACGCGCAGTCCGACGGCTCGTCCAGACGAACGGCGTCGCCACCTCGCCGATGCCGCCGGCAGTTGACACGCCCAGCCCGGCCGTCAATGGCGCCTCGCCGGCTCCGGCGGTCCCCTTGGCGAGGCAAGCAGTCGGAGCCGCCGCGACGGCAGGGAGCACACCGAGCGGAGGCTCGCTTCGGTCGCCTCCGTCTAAGTCGCCGGCCGACGCCGCGGGCAAGACGAACGGCTCGCGGCCGGCCCTCCAGCATCTGTCGCAGTCGTTGCCTGCCGACCTGCCGGGCGTCCTGCAGCAACAGCAGCAGCAAGGCGCGACCTCTCGGAACGCCGCCTCGACCGACATGCCGCCGCCGCAGTTCCTGCCAACTCAGCCGCAACAGCAGGTCGTCGGGCCTGGCGGTTTCGACGCCTCGACGGCGTCGGCGACATTTGGCGGCTGGGGCGACGGCAGCGACTTCTTCAGCTCCAACAACCTCGGCTTTGGCACCTTTGGCGGCCAGATCAACACTGAGGTTGGCATCCCGCCCAACGACGCCTCGTTCGTCGACAAGTGCGTTAGCCCGTGGCACACTTGCGGAGCGCTCTGGGCGTTCGCTGACGGCTTAGTTCTCCCCCCACGCAGCGACCTCATGAGCCAGATCCTGTCGCTGCCCGACCTCGACTGGATGCTTGGCCCAAACGGAGGTCCGTTCCGGGTGTCGCCCCCGCCCTACTCTAGCTGAGACGCTGCTGACTTACTTCCCGTCCGTCGTTCTCCAGAGAGCAGCGCCTTCTGACGTCGCGGCTGTTTTCGTCCTCCCCATCTCGTTTCCTCGGACCCCTTGTGCCCGCCCCACCCCTGTACCGCCCCGTTGTTGTCACACCCCACCCCGCCCCGCCCCGCCAAGTTGCGCTAATAAGGGATCTCGCAAGCTCCGCGTCGGCCGGGTTTGAAGCGGGAAAGCCATCTGCCATCCAGCCTCCGCGACGCATCTAAGAGATCCCCCGCCGTGGTTAGACGGCGTACGACTCGGGGCCCTCGAGGCCGAGCAGCCGGTTGCCGCACCATGGCGGCCGGAAGCCTCCGGCGCTGTTCCAGTATGACCGGCAGCGGGAGCTGAAGCCGTAAGGGTACTTGTAGCCGCGCTCGCCGCGGGCATAGTCGCCCGCAAAGCCGTGCGGCATGACCGCCTGGTCGACCTTGCGCAGATTGGTCAGGTGCGTCCGGGCAAACGCAAACGCCCGCAGCGCCTTGCGCTGGAGCTCAGCCGGGTCTTTGAGGGCGGTCGCGATAGCCTCGTCGATTTGCTGCAAGAGGACGAAACGGGGTGTCAATTGCGGGCGGCGGTGAGAGCGAGCGCTCTAGGATACACGTCGGACGGACCTCGATCGACCACCAGGGCTGGAGGACGACCATGAACGACTTGAGCTCCTCCTCCATCTCGGTCGGCACGTCGCCGGCGATCACGCAGCCGCTGCGAAGAGGGAGCGCAGGAAGGCCCACATCAGTGTCGGTTGCAGGCGGGGCGGCCTGGCAGAATTTACTGACCTCAGCATCGCCTGGGCATATCTGCCAGAGGAGGAGAGTAGCGGTTGCATCAGCACCGACCAAGCAGTTGACCAATGGGTAGGTGTGACCGACTTTCGAATCATCTTGCGCTCGACGCTCGAGTCAAACTGGGAGCGAGGTAGAGAGACAGAGGACAGGTTCCGAGTCAGCCCGGCGCGGGGCTGCGACGCCCTGCGACCGCGTGAGAAGGCTTGGGGCGTACGACGCAGATCTTGGCCTCTCGCATGCCCCTCGCAAAGTCGGCCCGGATCGCACGATGGCTCGCGTGCAAGGGCGAGGTTACGTCGTACGACTCTTCCGGGTCTGTCATGGCCGAATCGGGGAACGAGACGCCGTAGCCTGAAGCGAGGGGAAGGGCGCCGAGGCCTGAGAGGTCAATCTCTCTGCAGCGGGCAAAGTTCGGATTCGAGGGGAGAGACGGACCAGGGTGCGGATGGCGAACGACGATGGACGTTGTGTGGTCCTGGATCGCGCGCGAGATGGTCGACCGGAGGGGGTAGAAGCCGCCTTCGAAGCTGTCGCGCAGGGCGGTGAGCTCGAGCGGGTTAGCTAGAGAAGGGAAGCGACTAAGGCACCGACCGAAGCGAGGGACGGACCCAAAGAGGACGGCGTCGTGCTTCTTGTCCCGCCAGTTGTTGAGCGGATAGAAGTCCCAGGGGTTGGCCTGAGGTAGCAAGGGGAGGTTAACCGTTGATCGCAGCCCAGGGGCAAGGAGGCGGACGCACGGCGTCCGGGCTGTGGGCAAAGAGGTGCATCGCCATGCCGGGGAAGTTTTTCATGATGCGCTCGTGGGTAAAGACCTCGGCCAACTCGAAGGCATAGCGCGAGAGCGTGATGTTGGACTGATGCGGGAACCAGTCCTGCGTGCGCGAGTGGGAGGAAGGGGGGGGAGAGGCGACGTCAGTTGGGCGCCTTCGTCAGATCCTGACCAATGCCTCTGCGGCGAACCTGCATGCACGAGCCGTCAGGCGTCCCATCGTGACAGTCGCCGAGCTGGTGGATGAAGAGCGTCCCGCAGCCCGGTGCGTCCATGAGCGGGTCCTCCTCTGCGGGGCGAGGGTGGCGCGCAGCAAGTGGTCGATGGTCCTCGATTCGGTCAGCCCTCCGAGCAGCGCGTCTAACATCTGCCTTCCAGCAGGCCGGCACATGCCATAAGAGTGTTTCGGAGACGCACTCTTCAGCAGCCAGGCAAACGTCCACATGACGTCAAAGTACCCGCAGCTGCCCCACTTTCCGTTGATGTTTGCGCTGACCGACTGGCTCGCATCCCAGCCTTTCCAGCCGGGCCCCCAGACGACGGGCAGCAGGGCCGGGTGCCGCAGGGCGGCGTCGACGACCTCGAAGATGACGGTGCTGGTCAAAAGGCGGCGCAGGAGGCGAGAGGCGAGAGGGACCATTTGCATGGCGAAGGGTCAGTCCGGAAGCTCTAGGCTCGCTCGAGCAAAGGGGGGACGCACTCCATCCGTTCGAGGTAGTCATGGTAGTCTGAGGGTCAGAGACAGGCGACGGGATCGCGTCAGTACCCTCCTGCAAGATTCTGCGCAGGCTCTCCAGGAGTCGACTGACCGGTCAGGAAGAGGACCCGCCGCTTGCGCCCGCCTTGGCCGCCTCGAGCGCCGACGACCTCCTTTGGCTCCCAACGAGCCTCCCAGTCGTACGGACTGGGCCCGACGAGCTCGGGCTGGCCGTACCAGCTCGGGAAACGGCCGTTGACCGGCCTCGCTTCGAGCGCGGCGAGCTGGTCGAGCTCGAGCAGCCGAACGGGCTCCGACAGATGGTGGTACAGCAAGAGGAGCAGGCTGGCGGCGAACAGGCCGTAGGGCAGCACCGGCCGGAGCGCCGGAGGGATCCGGAGCATTCGAGCCCTCCGTTTGTCAGGGCAGATGTCCAAGACAGGTGGTCAGGCGAGAGGCTCCAAGTCTGGATAAAGGCCAGAGAGAAAGAGGAGAGCCTTGGGCTTGCTGGGTCGGCGTCTGCAAGGGGCGTTTGCTGGCGGTCCTCCGGTCGGTGTCGACAGAGAGCAGGGGACGAGGGGACGCGTCTTGCCTTGAGCTGCTCCCCTCGACGTCGACCCTCGAACCCCCCTCGTCCTCTCCAGGTAAAGCTGCCAGCATCGCCCACAGTACAGGCCCACCAGCCAGATGAGGGACTGACCTGCTCTGCCGCCAAAGTCTCCCTCTCCCAAACATGCTCGGCCACATCCACGAGTCGATCCTCGCGACGAGCACCAAGTACCCGCGTCCGTCGCTGGAGCCGACCCCTTTGCGACGCGTCTGCTCGCCTGCCCCTTCGCTAACACCCCGGCCCCTCCTTGCGACTCCTCCCCTAGTGCTGACGGCCATCGCGGCTTCGATTGGCGCGGCCGTCGCCATCTCGACGCTCTTTGACCTTGTCAAGCTCGTCGCCGAGCTGACCGTCATCCCGGGCAAGAGCGTGAGCCGCTGCTCGAACGCCGTTCAGGCCGCCCGGCATCCCGGACGCTGACCACGACCTCCCTTCGACGTCCTCTTCCTCGAACGAACCAGCTCAAGAAGTACGGCGCTGGTAAGGGTGCCTGGGCCGGTGCGTCTTTGCGGGCTCTCAAGCAGCTGACCAGGGCCAGAGCTGACGACTGCCGACCCAACCCCCGTCGGGCCTCTTGCTCTCAGCCATCACCGGCCCGACCGGCGATATCGGCCTCGAGTTCGCCAAGCAGATGGCCAAGTCGGGTCTCAACATTGTCCTCATCGGTCGGAGCCAGAGCAAGCTCGCGGCCCTCGGCGACGAGCTCAGTACGTCTCCGTCTGATCTGGCGCGAACCGGTATGTCGGATGCAGACGGACTGACGCGACCCACTCTCGTCGCTTGCCTGCGCCCACAGAGTCAAAGTACAAGGTCCAGGTCCGGGAGGTCATCATCGACCTCGGCAAGCCCACGCCCGAGGCCTTTGAGGAGCTCAAGGCGGTCGCCAAGGAGCTTGAGATCACCGTTCTCGGTCAGTCCCAGTTGATGGTCGATCCGGCGGAGCCAGTGCCGGCAAAGACTGACCGAGAGCGAGCGCTCTTGTCTCTGATGGCCCGGGCAGTCAACTCGGCCGGCTTGTCGCACGATATCCCCGTCTACTTTGCCGAGACCGAGACGGACGAGATGCTCGGCATCATCGACATCGTCCGTCCCGCTTGCGCTGCTCTTCTCGCCTTTGCTCAGATGTTTGACCGGCTGCGTGCGCCCTCCCGTAGAACGTCAAGGCAACCGTCCTGACGACGCAAGCCATCCTCCCGACGATGCTGGCCCGGTCCGTCGCCTATGCCTCCTGCGCACTTCGTCCCAGCCCCGCTGACCAGCAACGCGCTTCGCCTGATCGACCCCTCCGTTTCCACAGCAAGAGCGGTCTCGTCTTGACGATGGGCTCCTTCTCGGCCCTCGTGCCATCGGCGATGCTGGCGACCTACACCGGCTCCAAGGCCTTCCTCGAGCGCTGGACGCAGGCCCTCGGTGAGGAGGTCGAGGAATTTGGCGTTGACGTCCGGCTCGTCCTGCCTTACTTTGTCGTGCGTCGGCCTGCCTGCTTCGCACCCCATCAGGCGGCCCAGCGCGTGCGCAATCTGACCCCTTTCTGACTCTCGCGCGCGCCTGCCAGGTCTCGTCCATGGCCAAGATCCGCCGGCCTTCGCTCATGGTACCGACCCCGTCGGCGCTCGTCAAGTCGACCCTCTCGTCGCTTCTCCTCGCCCGGGGCGCTGCCGCCCGGCCGTACACCTCGACCCCTTACTGGTCGCACGCCCTCTTTGACTGGCTCATGGCCCGGGCCGGGCTCGGCGGCAAGTTTGCCATGAGCAAAGGCCTCGCCATGCACAAGGACATCCGCCGGCGGGCGCTGAAGAAGCGCGAGCGGCTCGCCAAGCAGCAGTAAAGCGGTCGCCGCGGCCGGAGTCGAGGGGTGCTTTGATTGGGTTAGGTGGCAGAAGTCGGGCCGGCCCGGACGAGACGCGAACCGAGCGAGCGAGCGCCCGTTCCTGGTAGATGAAGCTGTGCCCTCTCCGTCTATGTATGCTCAGCGCGCCGTCAGTCTCCGCGTAATGCACTGTCCTCCGTTCAGTTAGAAGGCACTCGTCACCGCCTGAAGTGCAGCGCACACATACACGCCGACGACGCACGAGTCGCCGCCGCAAGCGCCGCCGCGCAGTCCCGTCGCCGCCGGCTCGTCGCTCGGGTCGCGCGCAGTCCTGAGCTCTGACCCCCTGACACCCATCTCGGCTCCTCCTTCTCCTCCTCCTCGCTGCCCTCGACGTAGTCTACTGACGAGTCTCTTCCCGATCGTCAGCCTCTGTTGACATGCAGTGCGTGCCTGCCGGTGATCACGGCAAGGCGCCCGAGCGAATTCAGCAGAACCGACGTCGAGCTCACACATGCTCGAGCCCCCCCCCCCCTTCACAGGCCTCGCCGCTCTCTCTCGCACCTGCCGGAGGAGGTCGAGCGCGAGATCATTCTCGCCCCGCTCGAGCCGCTGCTCGATCGGCCTTCGATCGATGAGCGCTGGACGCTGCTCGAGAACCAGCGGCGGCTGCACGGCCAGCTCCTCGTCAGCCGGGCCTGGTTGGTGAGCACCCCCTGTCCGGACGGCTTGGTGTTGCCGACCTGCTCCTTTAGCTGAGCTGCCGACCTTTCCTGACGCACAGGGTATCGTCCTCCCGCTCCTCTATCGTCACATCGTCCTCGGGCCTTCGAAGGCTGCAATCGACCGCTTCCGGGCGTCCGCGATCGCCTCGAGCCCCGACCTGCTCGCGGCGGTATCGCACATTTGTGTCGACCCGCGGGCCGTCGCCTCGGCGTCCAGTGACTCCCTGAACGATATCCTCGGCCTCCTCAAGCCCCTACCTCGCGTTTCTTCGGTCTCGATCTTCTGGCCGTCGGCCCTCGCTGCCATCGCCGGACCCGCTCGTCGCTGCAAGCCGACCCATCTGCAGATCGTCTTGACCGGCGGATCAGACGAGATGGTAAAAGTCACCATCGTCGATAGGCTCGACCTCTCTTTGGTGACTCGCCTCGACATTACCGCTCTCAAAGACGCGCCTGATCCAGTCTACTTCGGAGCCTTGTCCTTTCCGGCTTTGGCAGACCTACGCTTCTGCGAGCTGGTTCAACGCGACTGTCCGGCTCTCCTGACCATCTTGCAAGCCACCGGTAGCAAATTCCGCCGACTGCATCTCTTCGTCAATCCCGGCGTGGACGATGCCCAGGAGGAGCCGCTTGCGTTGTCCTTGCTCTGCCCGGTCCTCACCGACCTCGGCATCGACCCCGGCTTGTTCGGAATCTCGATCTCCGCAGAGTACTCGCCGGACTGGCATTTCCACTCGCTTCTGTTGTGCCCGCCCACTACGAGCGGGAATTACGGTGGAACTCACAGTCAAAATGATGACTTTCATAGCATAATCCTGTCCCTGTGAATCACATGTGACCCCTGTCACAGCCTTTTCATAGCCGGCTCACCGCCTTTTCATAGCCGGCTCAGACGCCTTAAATCCACCGGCAGTTTCACAGGCAGACTCCCTGTGGAAATGCTGTGACTAGTGAGTTGGCTGTGGCTCGTGCGGAGATTGAAATCGTCTCTGGCGCGAGCCTCAGCTGTCCGCGCGGGCCCGCGGCCGCCTCCGCCTCTTGCCTGCAACCACACTTCCCCCCCATCTCCCGTCCGCCTGTCTCGCCACCATCACCTCGCAGCTCGTCCCCATCGACGCTCCCGACAAGCTACTCGCTCCCTCTCGCCTGGCTTGCAAGAACTGAGCGGATCTGCGCATCCTGTCGCTCGCGCCGGCCGTTTTCATCCGGCCGGCAAGCTCACCCCCAGCTCACGCGCCTCGCCGACTCCTTCACCGGCCGCTGACGGTCCAACAGCCACTTGGCTCGGCTTGACTGGCCTAGCCTTGGATTCGGGCGCTTCTACTCTCCCGCTGACTGCTTGTTTCGAGCTGATCCATGCACGGCTTGGTGCGGGAGGCCACTTTTCATTGCGGCAGGAGAGCTGACGCCTCCCCTGTCCATCGGCCTCCTTGTGCCCGCCGGCTTGCCTCCCTCGCTCGAACCGTGACTGACTCACCCCTCTTCTCATCTCTCCTTCCTAGACCTGGCTGTGTCGTCGTGCGTCCTGTATTTGGTTTGGTCTCGGCCGCTCGCTCGTCACCCTGCAGCTTGACGGCGGACCCCAGACGAGGCGGCCGAGGGTCCGTGCGTCGTCTCGTCTCGTGCTACGCTCCGTCTCGTCCTGTGCCACGCTCCGAGCAGCGCTGACATACCGCCTCCTCTCTTGCCTCCCTGTAGACTTCTTGCTCTGCCCTCCCTTCAAGAGTCTTGCCTGCAGTTGCGGTCGGCGCTCGCCGGTCGTCGAGTCGCATCGTTCTCGACTAGCGGGATTGGTTTGGGCGCGGGCAGCCCGGTCAGCTGAGGGGTCGGCGTCAAGCGGCCTGTAGCACCCGGCAGCGGGTGTGGTTGGTGACTCGATGATGCTATGCCTTTGCTCGCTACTCTGCTACGATGGGTGCGGCGAGAGAGCAGTCGAAAGGCCCTTGGAAGTGGGCGGAGAGGCTGTGGCCTGCCGATGGAATTCACAGTATTTTCACAGCCGTAGTGACACCCTATGACCTGGCTGTAAAAAAAGCGGCTGTGAAACTCACAGGTATTATTCTAAGTCTGTGGCTGTGACGACGGTGAAAGTCATAGCCAGAAAGTTACAGTTTAAGGCTATGAGTTTCAACAGGGCGAGAAAAAAGGCTGTGGATTTCATAGGCGAGAAGGCTGACTTTCATAGGAATTGGGTGTGATCGTGGCTGTGAGTTTCATAGGATTTCCCGCTCGTAGTGGCCGGGCAGACCCAACTTTGAAGCGCGCGTCCAAAGCCAGCATCATCTACTCAACAACTTCCGCTCGAGGAGGATTCACTCCTTCTTCGAGAACCTCGTCCGCGTCACCCGACCTCAAACCGTCATCATCGGTGCGGACGACCCCGATGCCTCAATCTGGAGCGACCTCGACTTTGAAACTGCGCGCGAGGTCGCCCGACGGCTCCGTCTCGATAATCGCGACATCACGCTCGAGGATGGCCTCGGTCGAGTTATCGAGCCACTCGACCGCCCGCGTGCGTCCTCTTGCCGGCCCTTCAGCCGCGGCTCAGAAACCTGACGAGTCGTTTCTGCAGTCTCCCTATCATCAGAGGCCTCGTCTAGCGATTCAGCCCTCGCTCCGACGATCGAGCAGCAGAGCAACCTCACCGAGGCGACCCTTTGACCAGGCTCGATCCTTCTTGATCACGAGCGGCATCGAGGGCGCTCAAGTTGGGGCGCAGGGGCGTCGATCGCAGACCGGGCGGCGCCGTCCTAGACGAGGGCTTGCCTTGATGACTACCCACCCTTCGTCTGACTGCCGTCGTCGGCTTGCAAAGTGCAGACGGCCGTTTTCAGGACTGCGAGCGGCGCGCTGCTGGCCAGTCAGGCGTGTGGGGTCGGCGACTCGAGCCGGCCGGCGACTGGATGCTCGCTGACGCCGGACGAAACCTTTCGGATTGCGCGAGGGGGAAATGTATGCGCCGTCGCGGCGTGCGTCGTCCTCAGCGTGGCGGATAGAGCTTGCACGCGGTCACGTAGGCTCGGGCCGAGTCGTCGACGGCGAGCTCGTCCTCGACGAGCTGCTCTTGGACGTTTGCGAGCTGGACGTGCAAGGCGCGGACAGTCTTTGCCTCTGCCGACTGGGATCGGGCGTGGTCTGCAGGCGGCGAGGACGCTCGCAAGGGTCAGTCTCCAGCGAGCATCCGACAGAGAGACAGGACAACAGGCCGTACGCCGCCGGCCAAGTCGCTCTTCCCACTGCCGAATGTATTCGCGCCGGGCCTCGATGAGCGCCCTGCGGTCGTCGAGCGACTTGTAGTGGGCCATCATGTCTGCGAACCATGTCGATCTGCGTGCGAGCGCAGAGGGACAAGCGAGGACGTCAGATGTGAGCGACGATGAGTTGTCTAAGACGACGAGAATTTCGTACAGGATGCGGTAGCGCAGCTTGTCGGAGGGACCGGTCGTCGCATCGATCCCGGTCCGCTCGCAGAGGACGAGCGTTTCGAGTCTGCCGCCAGGTGAGACAAAGCGACGTCGTCCATCAGCGCCTGCGATCAACTCGACGAGTCTTTCGAAAAGCGAAACGCACGCATGAGTACGCTCGGCATCGGTCGCAAGAGCGTCGACGTCCAAGCCGTCCTGCGTGAGTGAGGCCGGCGCTCATCAGTTATTGAGCTTCGATGAGCCAGCTGCATGACGGAGGCCGCAGACGGACCAGTACGGCGACAAGAGCGAGTCGGGCATCCCGTGCGAGGTGGACCTCTCGCGACGAGCGGCTGCCGTGCTGGACGAGCTCGCGAGCGAGGGCTGCGACGAGCGACTTGAGCGCCTGCATGAGGGACAAAGGACGCAACGACATGGACGACGGGGGTGGAAAGTCGTAGCGGCGGCTGAGGAGCGGTCGGGGAAGGACCGAGGGCGAGAGGCAAGGGAGGTGGTGGTCGAGGCTGAGGCGGCCGTCCCGTCCGTCCTCTACTGCCAGCAGCTACTGGCCGTCCCGAGCCGGGGTTGCTGCGCTCCTGCCACCGCCGGCTGACGAGGGCGGCCGGGCGGGCGGATAGCCGGCCGTGCCGTTGCCAACGGACAGTCATCGTGGACGGCCAGGCCTTCCGCTTGATCCGATCCGCCCCTCCACCTTGCCTTGGCAGGCCCGCCGAAAGCGGCGTGACCGGTCTGGGGCTCCTCCTCGGACGAGTCTCAAGGGCCGCCAGCGGGTAAAGAAAGGGGCAGGCAAAGATAGGGGGTCCACCGGCGCGCTGATCCGTCAGGCCGCGATGCCGCTGCCCAAGAGCGCCCGACCGCGCCGAGCAGAAAGGCGAGCAGAGGCGCATGAAATCGAGAAGGAGGCTCAGTCATCGTCCTCGTCGCCGTCACCACCCGGCAAATGGATGTCCATCGGCGCCCGGGCCTTGCCCTTGTCCGCTCGCGTCACAGGCTCCTGATCACCCGAGCTCGCTGCTGCCGCTGCCGCTGCCGCTGCCACTGGCGCTGGGCCAGTGAAGGCTTCGAAAGAGTTTCCCGCCGAGGCCGCCGACGCCGGCGGGTTGGGAACCGTTGGTCTCGTGAGTGCCTGCTGGACCCGTGCGAGATCTGCACGAAGCGGTCCCAGGACGCCGTCGAAGTGCGCGATGAGCTTGAGCCGGAGCTCGATCGCCTCGCGCGTCTCGGCCGAGAGCCGCGCAAGCTCGGCATCGGACAGCGTCGGCGGCAGCGGGAGTGAGGGGAGGGGCTGGCTGGCGGTAGCCGATCGCTCGAGGGGCGTGAGGGTGACGAGCGGGCGGCCGTGGGTGGACGTCGGCGTCAGCGTCGGCATCGGATGCGGCGCGTCCGCGGTCACTGACGGGCCGGGGACGGGCGTGCTCGGAGCAGCAGCAGCAGCAGCAGCAATCCGGCCCGGCGTCGGTATGGCGAAAAAGACGCTGCCGTCCTCGAGCTCAACGATCTGTGACGGCGACGGCCCGGGAGCCTGCTGTGGGCTGGTCGACAGAGAGGCTTCCGCCGCCGCGGCCGTCGGGGGTGGAGGACTTGGGTTGAGCCTGGCCGATCGACGAAGAGCAGCCCGAGCCGCGACCTCTCGGGGCGTCATCGTCGTCTCGTCCAGGGGAGCGCCTTCACCTCCCTCGCTCTCGGCGGCGGCGGGTGGGCTGGTGGCAGTGGTAGGGGTCGAAGGCGAGCCAGCCGCCAGTCGAGCATCGTCCGGTCCGAGCCAGAGCGTGCTCCTCGTCGCCAGATCGAGCACCCACGTCCCGTCTGGGTCGACCAACCTCAGCTGCCCGCCGCCTCGGACGAGCTCAAGATCGACCTCGCCGAGGACGAGCGGGAAGAGGGCGGCCGTCGGGCTGATCTGCTCGGGCCTCGTGTGCAGCGCAGCGGCGATCCGGCCAATCGCCTCGCGAATGTCGAAACGCCGTGCGCTAGGAGAAGACGGAAAGCATCATTCGGTCAGATGAGCGGGGCGGGAGCGGCGGGCCAGCATGAAGACGCACCGAGCGAGCTCGTCGCCGATCTCTGTCCGCCGGGCGTCGTCGACGACCTTGCTCAGGACTTGCGTGAAGGCCGCCGACTCGGAGGCCGTCATCGACTCCTGCGGCCGGCACGGCGCAGGCACAAAGGGTCAGCTTCCCCTTGCGACAAGCTAGCCATTCCTAACGACGCACGCTCAGCTCGCGGAGGAGACGGGTCCGGTTGGACTCAATCTCTGGCACGCGGTCGATCGACGGCGTCGGCTGCGACGTTCCGGGTGCCGCTGCAACGACCTCGACCGGTGGCACGACCGGCGCGACCGGACCGGCCCGGTGGGGCGGGGCCGGGATGGCGACGATAGCCACTGCCGGTGGCGGCGGTGCGTTGCCAAAGTGAAAGCGGAGGTCGAGCTCGAGACCGAAGGCGTTGAGCTCGAAACCGACGCCCGCCCGTCGACGGACCGGCATGGGCGGCGGTGCTTGTACTGGGGCGGTCGCCGCGGGGGGAGCGACCGGACCGGCGACGGCGGCGGCGGTTGCGGGAGGGAAGAGGTGGGCAAAGCGCTGTGGCGGGTTGGGGCTGCCAAAGAGGCCGGCACCGGCGCCAGGGCCTGCCTGCTGAGCAAGACCGGCAGAGGCGGTCGGCGTCGGATGAAGAGGAGCTGCAGGTGGCTGTTGCTGCTGCTGCTGACCGTTGGCGAGCTGAAGTGGCTCTGGCGGGTGCTGAGCGAGATGATCGCCGAAGCGGACGAGATTGGGCGGTAGGGCGCGATCCGCCGGTGGGGCCGCGTGTAGCTGGCCGGCGGGCGGCGTCGCAACCGGTGCTGGTGCTGGTGCTGGTACTGCCTGCTGGGGAGTAGGAGGGGCGCCGGTGGCGGGTGCGTTGCCGAGGACGGTCCGTCGGCTGTTTGGCCCCCACGGTGAAGAGGAGCGCGTCAGCCTCAGCCGACGTCGGCCGGATCAAGAAAGACGAGGAAGATCTCCCGACGGACGCACCAGGTCGGACAGCTCTGCTGGCGTTCGAGCCACATGCGCAAGCAGCGGAGGTGGAACGCATGGCCGCAGGCCAGCCGCTTGGCCCTCCTGCCTGTAGCGCCGTCGGCCGGCCGGAGCTCGTCCCGGCAGATGATGCAGACGCCCTGCTCGGCCATCTCGGCGGGGCTCGCATCCGCATAGCGCGCCTCCATGTCGCGCGTCGCCGCCCGGTACTGGATGAGTGAACGGAGCCTCGTGATGAAGGAGCGCGAGGTCAGGTAGAGGTCGCGGAGGACGTTGAAGGGCAGGCCGGCGTGGATGAGGACGATGACGAAGAAGGCGAGGTAGACGACGAGCTTGAGAAAGTCTGCCCACGCGAGCGATGTCCGCAGTAGCAGTCAGTGAGGGGCAAGTGAGGGAAGGCAGAAGTGTGCGGATTTGAAGGGGGGGACGGACCGGTCGTCAGATCAAGGTGGAAAAGGACCATGCTCTTGCCCTCCCAGACGTCCTCCTCGGCCGCGTCGTCGTCGTCATCATTGTCGCTGTCGCCATCCTCCTCGAGCTCGACGAACGACGCCGCCGCGTCGTCGCCCTCGGCCGTAGTTGCCGCCGCCGCCGCTGCAACCTGCTCTCTCCTCCTCGCCCGCTCGACCGCCCTTGCCGCCCTCCCCTGCTTGAGCCTCCACTGATCCCAGCCCCAAACGGCATACCTCCCGCCGACGCCCGCGAGCGCGATAAGCAGGATGGCAAACTCGGAGACAAAGATGATGCGGCCCGTGATGCCGTGGGCGAGGAGGTCGGTCGTCGTCCAGGCCAGGAGGCCGCCGTCGAGCGGGAGGAGGAAGAAGGCGAGCAGCGCGCCGAGTCGGAGGTGGAACGTCCAGCGCGGAGGGGAGGCGAGCTGGTCGAGCTGCGTCCGTGCGGGGCGAGACGAGGAAGGGGATTCAGAGGGAGCAAACGACTGCGGGGGAGGAGGAGGGTCGGGATGCTCACGTAGTCAATCCGGTCGGCCGCAATCCAGTGGAAGCACTTGAGGCCGAGCAGCGCGCCAAAGAGCGTGAAGAAGGGCAGGCCGAAATCCTCGCTTATCATTGGGCGCGGACAGAAGGAAGGAGCGTCAGCGAGCGGGAGGTGAGAGCTATGTGCAAGAGTCGGAGAAGAGGGGGGGGTGACGCGTCGTCGCCGGCTTGGGAGGGGAGATGGTAGGGGACGGGGGACGAACCGGAACATGGTGAAGGCGAGCGCCGACTCGGTCAGGAAGTACCACGTCCGGTCGTACAGATGCTTTTCCCGCCTCGCGCGTGTCAGTTCGAGCTCCTCGTAAGGGTCGATAGAGGGCGTCGAAGTGGGAGCGGGGGGGGGGGGGACGAACCTCGAGCTCGATCGGCCGGAGCCGGCCAAAGAAGAGCCGCTGGAGGGCCATGCCGAGGAGGAGACTCGCGCAGATGGCCAGGTTGCCGAGGACCTTTCAACGCGCACGCATGGATTCGTCAGTGGGACGCCATCTGGAGAAGGCGTGAGGCAAGGCAAGCCGGAGGGGGGACCGACCATGAGCGCGCCATTCGACTTTGCCAGTCCGACGCCGACGGCGAAGCCGCTCGTCCTTGTCGCGCTCGCATGGAGGACGACGGCCGCTGCGGCCGCGGCCGAAGAGAGCGTGTAGACGGTCAGGCGGGAAGCTGTCGGCGCTGGGAGGCGCGGGAGGAGGAAGGGCGGCATGGCCGGTGGTGATGGTGGGGAGCGATGGTCGACGACGAGGACGAGGAGGCGATGATCGGTCGGGCCAGCCAGCGCACGACCCGACGACGCGCCTGCGCTGCGCAAGATGATCACAAGCACACGCCGCACACAGCCTGGCCCGCTCGCCCTCTTTCGACAGCAGGAGCGAGCAACACAGCACAGATAGACGGACGACTACGCCACGGTCTCGCCTCTGCTCGCATCGACGGCCACCCGATCCTCCGTCCAGCGCGTGCAGCCGGGCCGTCCCGGCAGCCGCAGCAGCAGCAGCAGCGACCGAGGACAAGGAGAACGGCGGAGGGATTCCATGACAGACAGACAGACAGGGCCAGACCAGACCGCCTCTCTTCTCCCTCCCCGATGTTTCCGTTTCTCTGGCTCGAAGCGACCGACATCGAGCTCGAGGGGCGACGACTGGGCTAGACGCGCCGGGGCTGACGGGCACGGAGGCCTCCGCGCCTGGCGAGAGAGAGCAAGGGAAGAAGGGGAAAACCAGTCTTGATCGTCAGCCGAGAGCTAGAGAACGCAAGCGGGGAAAAGAGGTACGCACTTCATCTGCGACCGGTCGCCCAGGCCGGTACACAGCGGCCTGACAAAATGACCCTCCCTGCCGAGCAGGGCCGTCATGAAGGCCTCGCGGCCCTGGCCAAAGCCGCCGATGAAGAGCTTGAAGTAGACGCCGACCTGGCCTGCAGCCTGCTCCTCGGCCTCCTTGAGCTCGGCCGAGATAGACTCCTGGACGACGTCGGCACCGACGGCCGCCCGCGGGAGGAGGGCGTCCGAGGGGATCTTGTTGGCTGCAAGGTCGCGTAGCTCGGAGGAGAGGAGCCGGACCGACGAGTTGTAGGCGGCCAGGCCGTCCGAGAGGCTCCGCTGGGCCTGGTTGAGCGCAGCCCGCCGCTGAAGGTAGGACGGGCCGGCGACAGGCTCGCCGACGGCCGTCTGGGACGCAGCAGGGTCGGCGACCGGCGTCAGGCCGAGCGGCTCCGAGGCGGCATACGTCGTCGGTTTGTTGCTGTTGGGAGCGGCGATCGATCCCGTCGACGAGGGAGCCGAGAGGGCCGACGGCGACGACGACTCGAAGTCGGGGGCCGCAATCTCAAGCAGCCGCTTCTCCTCGGCCAGCAGCTGCTGGCGCTCCTTGAGGCCCTCGAACGCCTCGACGAGTTGGAGCCTGCGCTCCTCGGCCTTCTCGCGGTAGAACACCTTGCGGTAGTCGCGCTTCTCCCTGAGCTTGCGGCCATTCTCCTCGCGGATCGCCCGGAGGACGGCGACGGCGACCTGATGACCGCACTCGAAGCCGCCCTGGGCAGCCTTCTTGAAGCCGACGGTGCCGCCCGAGATCTGCTCGCAGCCGCGAGGACTGACGCCGTCGTGGGCGTAGGCGATGGTCGCATACGTGTTGTTACGCGAGACCTTGAGGTGGACGTTGAGCGTGTGCGTCGGCGGCGGGGTCGGCGGGGCGGTGAAGATCGACTGGTGCTGGAAGGCGGACGAGCGGTTCGAGCCAGAGAGGAAGGCGGCCGCCGGACCATGCGTCGGCGAGGGCAGGTAGGGCGACGACCGCGAGAGGGCCGACGACGACGAGCCGAGGGCGGGCGAGTTGAGGATGTCGGTCAGGATCGACGAGGGCCGGCCGGCGCCGCCAGTGGTGGTCGCCGCTGCCTTCGCCGACGACGACAGGATGGCATCGAGCGCGCTTGCCGGTCGGTCGGTTGCCGACGACTGCTGCTGCTGCTGCTGGTCGACCGCCGCCTTTGCTGGCTCGCCCTCCTCCCTCGTCGTCCGCCCGGCAGCAGCGCCGCCGCCCGCCGCCAGAGCCTTAGCGAGCGAGCCGCCGGCCGTCATGCCCTTGAGGGCCGGCAGCCTCCTCTGTCCGAGTTTCCCGGCAGCTCCAACGGCCGGAAGGGCCGGCTCGTCTGCGAGCGGGTCCTTTGACCGCCGGTCGTGCCGGTCGAGGTCGGCCTTGGGCTCCTGGGCAGGCGGGAAGAGGCCGTCTGAGGGCGAGCCGGCGAGGCGGGCTGAGGAAGGCGTGTAGGACCGCCGGAGGACGAGGGGTGCGGCGCCGGCCGAGGTCGAGGCCCGGCAGAAGCGGAGCATGACGGGCGTAGGTAGTGGTGGTGCTGGTCGAGCTGCTACGAGCGATGGCCGTCGTACTCTGTTCCTGCGCTGTGCTGGTCGGGTCGCTTGGCCGTTGGCCCGTCCGTCCCTTCCGCCTGTCTCCTCCCGCGGCGGCGGGCTGGGCAGGTCACGGGCTTCTTACGCCGCCCGAGTAGTTACGACCGACCAGCAACAACGACAGCAGCAACGGCAGCAGCAGCCGCATCATCCCCCTGTCAACCCCCCTCCAGCATGCTCCCCCTCGTCGCGCTCGGCCTCCTTGCTCTCGTCGCGCCCGTCCTGGTCCGCTCGGCGGCCCTGACGATCGAGCTCCCGGCCTCGGAGCGGGCCTGCTTCTTCGCCGACGTCGACCAGCTCGGCGAGAAGATCGGTCCGTGCCCGGTCCCTTCCGCTTCGCTCTTTCTTGATGGGCTCCTCACCTGATGGAGGCAACGACCCGCGTGCTGACAGTCCCGATCTGCCTGCACTAACGCCAGGCTTCTACTTTGCCGTTCAGGCCGGCGGTGACTTTCTCATCGACTTTATCATCCAGTGCGTCCGACGAGGGGCGGGTCGGTCACCCTGCGCGGCGGACAACGACGCGCCCATCGCGATACTGACCAGGACACCTCGCCCTCTCGCTCGCTCAACCCACTCCCGCTCCTCGCTCCCTCGGCCTGCTCGACCTATTCATCTTGCTATTCCTCGCCCTCGTACCGCCTCCCTCTGCCCGCGATCGCGCGCCTCTCTGCCTACCTCCCATCGCCTCGCCTCCCTTGGTGCGCTGCGCACAAGTGACCCGCACGACAAGCCGCTGCTCGAGGAGCTCGCGACGAGCCAGGGCGACTACATCTTGACGGCCAACACGGTCGGCGAGTACTCGTTCTGCTTCGAGAACGAGGCCAGCCTGACGGGCAAGGTGATCGACTTCGAGTTGCGTTCCCCCCTTTGCCCCGCCCCGCGTGCCTTTCGCTGGCCTTGGTCGCCCGAGCCCTCACCAAGCAAGGGACGCATATCCCTTTTCTCTGGCTGACCTTGACCGGCTCCTCCTACCACCTTTCCCCGGCGCGGGGGGGGGGCCCCCCCCCCCCCCCCCCCCCCCCCCCCCCCCCCCCCCCCCCCCCCCCCCCCCCCCCCCCCCCCCCCCCCCCCCACGCACAGCATCATGGTCGAGTCCGAGCCGCGGCGCGAGCTGCCGGGCAAGCAGCAGCCGATCGCGAGCCATACGACCTCGCTCGAGGAGAGCATCTACAAGCTCAACGGCTTGCTCTCGTCCATTGTCCGGACCCAGAAATAGTGCGTCTTCAACCCATGGCGAGAAACGTTGGGCTGGCCGAGAGGGGCGCCCTCCCGACAAACAACGCTCGCTCCTGCCCTCGAGTACCGACAGTCCGCCCGCCAGCCCGCTCATGCCACACCCGCTTGAATCCCTTCCCTCTTCCTGCAGCTTCCACACGCGCAACAACCGCAACGAGTCGACCGTCCTCTCAACCCAGGCTCGCATCTTCTACTACTCGCTCCTCGAGGCCCTCTCGGTCGTCGGCATGTCGGCGTGCGTTGGCCATCTGTCCCGCCTCCCTCTCTCTGTCTCTCTCTGTGTCTCCCTCTCTCTCTTAGCCTCTTCAATCCCCTCTCTGCCTCGCCCAACGCTCCGCGCTGCTTCCGACCCCCTCTCCCTCACTGCTTCGTTCCCACATCTTTTCCTTGCGCGTCAACGCCCCGCATGATACCTCCCTACTGACCCCCCCCCCCCCCTTTCCCCCGCCCATTCTCGGCTGCCAGCGCCCAAGTCTGGGTCC
>Ga0308160_10000631_pt1 | contig 62846 bp, 42 predicted proteins | sample PhyFR1_FD_201036 | JGI IMG/M metagenome (GOLD analysis project Ga0308160, IMG submission 201036) | Phyllosphere microbial communities from UC Gill Tract Community Farm, Albany, California, United States - DLSLF.R1 | ecosystem: Host-associated > Plants > Phyllosphere > Unclassified | place: USA... | reverse complement strand
TGGCGCACCATCGCCGGCGAGGAGTGCTCGGCCTATTTCCCGGCCGGCAGCGCCCAGTACCACATCAATGCCGACGTCGCCTATTCGATCCGCCTCTACCTGCTGGCCACCGGCGACTTCGACTTCATCGCGCAGTACGGCGCCGAGATCGTGCTGGACACCGCGCGCATCTGGATCGGCCTCGGCAGCTACGACCGCCAGGGCCGCTTCTGCATCAATGAAGTAACCGGCCCGGACGAATACACGGCGCTGGTCAACAACAATTACTACACCAACGCGATGGCGCGCATGCACATGACGTTTGCCGCCGACGTCGCCGCGCGCCTGCGCGCCGAGCGCCCGGACGACTACGCCCGCGTGGCCGCCGCCATCGGCCTGGAGCCGGCCGAGCTGGACGCCTTCCGCGCGGCATCCGCCGCCATGCACCTGCCCTATGATGCCGAACTGGGCATCCACGAGCAGGACGACAGCTTCCTCTCGAAAAAGCCCTGGGACTTTGCCGCCACGCCGAAGGAAAACTATCCGCTGCTGCTGCACTACCACCCGCTGGTGATCTACCGCCACCAGGTCTGCAAGCAGGCCGACGTGGTGCTGGCGCTGCTGCTGCTGTCCGACCAGTTCGCGCTGGACGACAAGCGCCGCGACTTCGACTTCTACGAACGCGTCACGACCCACGATTCCTCGCTGTCGTCCTGCATCTTCAGCGTGATCGCCGCCGAAGTCGGCTACCGCGACAAGGCCTACGCCTACTTCATGGAGACAGCGCGCCTGGACCTCGACAACACCCACGGCAACACCGAGTACGGCGTGCACACGGCGGCGATGGCCGGCACCTGGCTGGGCGTGGCCTACGGCTTTGCCGGCATGCGCCTCGACGACGGCGGCCTGCGCTTCGCGCCGACGCTGCCCGACCAGTGGCGCGGCTACCGCTTCAAGCTGCACGTACGCGGCGCGCTGCTGGAAGTGGCGGTCGACGCCGGCGGCGCCGACTACCGCCTGCTGCAGGGCGAGCGCCTGGCGCTGGCGCACCGCGGCACCGCATTCGAACTGAACGCAACACAAAAAAGCATCCGCATGGGAGACCTGGCATGAGCACGAACAACAGCAATCACACCCGCTTCAAGGCGGTCATCTTCGACCTCGACGGCGTCATCACCGACACCGCCCACTACCACTACCTGGCCTGGAAGCGCACCGCCGACAGCATCGGCGCGCCGTTCGACGAAGCCTTCAACGAGCAGCTGAAGGGCGTCGACCGCATGGGTTCCCTGCGCCTGATCCTGGCGCGCGCGCCGCGCAGCTTCTCCGAGGAAGAACAGCTGGCCCTGGCCGACGCCAAGAACCGCCATTACCAGGAACTGATCGCCACCATGACGCCGCGCGACCTGCTGCCGGGCGCGCTGGCGGCGCTGGAAGCGGTGCGCGCCGCCGGGCTGCGCATCGGCCTGGCATCGGTCAGCAAGAACGCGTTCACGGTGCTGGACCGCCTCGGCATCCGCGACCGCTTCGACGACGTGGTCGATGCCGCCACCATCCGCAACAGCAAGCCGCATCCGGAAATCTTCCTGACCGCGGCCGCGCACCTGGACGTGGCCCCGGCCGACTGCCTGGGCGTCGAGGACGCGGCAGCGGGCGTGGCGGCGATCAAGGACGCCGGCATGGTCGCCGTCGGCGTCGGCAGCCCGGACGTGCTGCACCGGGCCGACCGCGTGATCCGTTCGATGGAAGAGTTCGATTTGTCCGCGTACCAATAAAATACAAGACGACCACAACCATAACAACGGCGGAGACACCGTGAACAAACGACGCATACTGCTTGCACTATTCCTGATCTATTTCGTGTTCGCCATCCTGCTCAACAGCGTGGGCACGGTGATCCTGCAGGTCATCAACAACTACGGCGTCGACAAGAGCGCCGCCAGCGTGCTGGAAGGCTTCAAGGACCTGCCGATCGCGATCGTCTCCTTCCTGGTGGCCTCGATGCTGCCGCGCTTCGGCTACAAGAAGGCGATGCTGGAGGCGCTCGCCATCGTCACCTGCGCCACGCTGGCGATGCCGCTGCTGCCGGCCTTCGCCACCGCCAAGCTGCTGTTCCTGTGCGTCGGCATCGCTTTCGCCCTGGTCAAGGTGTCGGTGTATTCGACGGTCGGCCTGATCGCCCAGGACAGCCGCCAGCATGCCGGCATCACCAACACGCTGGAAGGCTGCTTCATGCTCGGCGTGCTGAGCGCCTACTGGCTGTTCGGCCAGTTCATCGATTCGTCCGATCCCAAGTCGACGGCCTGGCTGGATGTCTACTGGCTGCTGTCGGCGCTGTGCGCGGCCACCTTCCTGCTGGTGCTGACGACGTCCTTCGACGAGCGCGGCGCCGCGCCCCCGCACAACCGCGGGCTCACCGCCGAATTCGTCGAGATGCTGCGCCTGTTCATGCGCCCGCTGGTGTGCGTGTTCGTGCTGACCGCCTTCCTGTACGTACTGGTCGAGCAGGCCGTCGGCACCTGGCTGCCGACCTTCAACAACGAGATCCTGAAGCTGCCGGCGGCGATGAGCGTCCAGATGACCGGTATCTTCGCCGGCTGCCTGGCGCTGGGCCGGCTTTCCGCCGGCGTGATCATGCGCCGCCTGAACTGGTACCCGGTCCTGAGCGTCTGCATGCTGGCGATGGGCGCCACCGTGCTGCTGGCGCTGCCGCTGGCGCAAGGCATCGTGCACGACCCGCACGTCGGCTGGTCGACGGCCCCGACCGCCGCCTTCCTGTTCCCGCTGATCGGCCTGTTCATGGCGCCGATCTACCCGGGCATCAATTCGGTGATGCTGAGCTCCTTGCCGCGTCACCAGCACGCGCCGATGACCGGCCTGCTGGTGATCTTCTCGGCGCTGGGCGGCACCACCGGTTCGCTCATCACGGGCTATGTGTTCGGGCGCTTCAGCGGCCACTTCGCGTTCTACCTGACCCTGGTGCCGATCGCGCTGATGCTGGTGAGCCTGTATGTATTCAAGCGCCAGGTGCAGCGCGGGGCAGGGGTGCCGATGGCGGGCGCGGCGGGGACGGTCTAGGCGGGGTGGCCCAGGCGAATGCGCGGCGCCGGGACTTGACGGCGGGGCGGGGCTGCGGTCTACTCTCGCGGCCATCATCTTCCAACGCCATTCATGATTCTCCAACCGGTGCTCGACCTGCTGAATGACCTCCCGCGCGACCTGATCCTGCCGCCCACCAGCCTGTTCCTGGTGATTGCCGTCGGCCTGGCGCTGTGGCGCCGCTGGCCGCGCGCCGGACGCATCGTCGCCGGCAGCGGCCTGGCGGCGCTGGCCTTCCTGTGCACCGGCGCCGGTGCCCAGCTGTTCGTGCGGCCGCTGGAAGCCATGACTGCGCCACTGCGCGCGCCCGAGCGCGCCGGGGCCCAGGCGATCGTGGTACTGGCCGCCGGCCACGTGCGGCGTGCCCCCGAATACGAAGGCCGCGACATACCCGACTACATCGCCCTGATACGCCTGCGCTACGCGGCGCACCTGCAGCGCCGCACCGGGCTGCCGCTGCTGGTCAGCGGCGGCAACGGCGCCGACAACGGCCACCCGGCGCCGGGCCGTCCGCGCGCCTATGCCAAGGCCGACGGGATGGCCGCGGCGCTGCGCGAAGACTTCGGGGTGCCGGTCAGGTGGATCGAATGGCGCTCGCGCGACACCGCCGAAAACGCGGCCTTCAGCGCCGAGATGCTGAAAGCCGGCGGCATCAAGCGCATCCTGCTCGTCACCGACGCGATGCACATGCCGCGTGCCCATGCCGTGTTCGCGCAAGCCGGGCTCGAAGTGGTCGATGCGCCGACCATGTTCTATACCCGGCGCCCGTTGTCGCTCGATGCCTGGGTGCCGGATGCCGAGGGCATGCGCGTGTCCTGGTATGCGATCTACGAGTCGATCGGCCTGGCCTGGTACCGCGTCCGCGTGCTGCGGAACGCCTAGGGCGAGCGCGCCAGCCGCCGCGCCGCCTGCACCGGCGGCGTGTCGCCCAGCGGCAGCACGCCGGCCGCGCGCCCCAATGCGCGCACCAGCGCCGCTTCGCCGGTGCGCAGGCCGCGCCCGCGCAGCTGCGGCAGCGAACGGACCGGCTCGGGCGCGATCTGGACGGCGGCGCGCACCAGCAGCCGCTGTAGCGGGCGCAGCGGCGCCGGCAGGATCGGTGCCTCGTGCATGATGTCCAGGAATTCGGCCAGGATCGGCGAGCCCTCGAGGCCGGGGGCGGCTGCGGCCAGCAGCGTTTCCCAGGCGGCCCAGGAAACCGGCACGCCGGTCGCGCCATACAGCGCAGCGGCCGGCTGGCCCTCGGCGAAGGCGGCATCCCTGTCGCGCGCGGACAGGGGCCGTACATAGCGGTGGTAAGCCTGGGTGAAGCCGAAGACGGCCGTGGCCTGCACCCAGTCGAGCAGGCGCGGATCGTTGGCATGGTAGGCGACGCCGTCCGGCGTGGTGCCTTCGACGCGGCCGTGCATGCGCACCACGCGCGCGATCAGCACTTCGGTGGCCGAGCGCGGGCCGTACACGGTCATCATCGCGGCGAAGCCGGTGCGCCGCAAACGCATCTGCGGATCGCGGCGGAAGCTGCTGTGGTCCCACACGCCGCTGCGCACCGACGGTTCGGCCAGTTCCAGCAGCACCGCCGCCACCCCGCCGACGAACAGGGCGACCGGGTTGGCGAACACCCGCCAGGCGACGCCGTCGCGCGGGGCCAGCGCCGGTTCGCCGGGCGGCTGGCTGAAGTCGAAGGCCATGCCCGGCGGCGGCTGCATCAGCTCGCGGAGGGTGTCCAGCATGGCCCGGATGCGCGCGCCGGCGCCGTGTTCAGGCTGCGTTGCCGCGCTGCGGCAGGTGCCAGTCCTTGCGGATATAGTGGCAGGTATAACCGTTCGGGCGCTTGACCAGGTAATCCTGGTGTTCCGGCTCGGCTTCCCAGAACGGGCCGGCCGGTTCGACTTCGGTAACCACCTTGCCGGGCCACAGGCCGGACGCATCGACGTCGGCGATGGTGTCCAGCGCCACCGCGCGCTGCTCGTCGCTGGTAGTGTAGATGGCCGAGCGGTAGCTGGTGCCGATGTCGTTGCCCTGGCGGTTGCGCGTGCTCGGGTCGTGGATCTGGAAGAAGAATTCCAGCAGGCGCCGGTAGCTCATCTGCTCGGGATCGAACACGATCTCGATCGCCTCGGCGTGGGTGCCGTGGTTGCGGTAGGTTGCGTTCGGCACGTCGCCGCCGGCATAGCCGACGCGGGTGGAGAGCACGCCGGGCAGCTTGCGGATCAGGTCTTGCATGCCCCAGAAACAGCCGCCGGCGAGGATTGCGGTTTCTTGTTTCACTTTGAATATCCTTTCATGGTTGCGTTGTGGGCACTATAGCCGGTTTTGCGGAAAACGGCGGCCCGGAGCTGGCCAGCTCGGCCAGCAGCCAGGTCTTGAACTGCGTGAACGCCGCATGCTGGCGGTGCCGCCGCGGATGCACCAGGTAATGGCCCACGTAGCGCACCGAGGTGGTCTGTTCGCGCAGGGGCGCGACCAGGGTGCCGGCGGCCAGTTCGCGTTCGGCGAGCAACGAGGATTCGAGCACGATGCCCAGGTCGTCGACCGCCGCCGCGATCGCCATCGCACTGCGGTCGAAGGCGAGGGCGAATTCGCCCGGCACCGCCATGTCGTTGGCCTTGAACCAGCCTTCCCAGCGCACCGACTGGCCGACGCTCTGGATCAGCGGCCGTGCGTACAGGTCGTGTGCGCTGCGGATCCCGGCGGCCAGGCGCGGACTGCACATCGGCGTCAGTTCCTCGATGACGAGCGGGATCTTTTCGTGCGGCGACGGTGCCGGTTCGCCGTACACGATGTCGATGTCGTAATCGTCGCCGTCGAAGGTGGCATAGGTCGTGTCCGCCGAAAAGCGCAGGCTGATGCCCGGGTTGGCCGCCACGAAACCGGCCAGCCGCGGCATCAGCCAGTGCGTCGCGAAGGTCGGCGCCGTGTGCAGCCGCAGCGGCACGGCGGCGCCCTCCGGCAGCGCGCGCTGGAAGCCGCGCCGCATTTCGGCGAAGCCGCGCTGCACGTGTTCCAGCAGCAGCATGCCTTCGCGCGTCAGGCTGATCGAACGTGTCGTGCGCGCGAACAGCTGCACCTCGGCGCTTTCCTCGAGCTTGCGGATGGCGTGGCTGACCGCGCTGGGCGACAGCCCGACCTCGTCCGCCGCGGCAGCGAAGGAACCGGTGCGGCCGGCCGATTCGAAGATGCGCAGGGCACTCAGCGGAATGCGGCGGAACTGCCTGAATGGTGAATTCAATTCATCAGTCAGTGCAAATAATTCTTTTGTAGTGCGCATCTCTTTCCGTAAAAATAAGACCTGAACCAAAAACAAAGGCGCTTGGTGTGAATATTTTGCATGAAAGCGCCATTTCTTTCCACGCCAATATCGGAGGAGACAATGGCAGAGTCCACCTTGAGCACGTCCGTAGCGACGGCCGCCGTAGCGACGGCGCATGACAGGCTGCGCACGCACGCCTGGCGCATCCGCCGCTTCGCGCTGCGCATGGGCGAAGTGCAGGGGCAGGGTTACGTCGGACAAGCGCTCGGCTGGGCCGACGTGCTGGCCGTCGCCTATTGCCACGCAATGAACATCCGTCCGCAGGAGCCTGAATGGGAAGGGCGCGACCGCTTCCTGCTGTCGCACGGCCACTACGCCATCGCCCTGTACGCCGCGCTGCTCGAAGCCGGCGTGCTGGCCGAGGACGAATTGGAAACCTACGGATCCGACGACAGCCGCCTGCCGATGTCGGGCATGGCGACCTACACCCCCGGCATGGAAATCTCCGGCGGCTCGCTGGGCCAGGGCCTGGCGATCGCGGTGGGGCAGGCGCTGGGACTGCGCTTGAAGGGCAGCGGGGCCTTCGTCTACAACTCGATGTCCGACGGCGAACTCGACGAGGGCGCGGTGTGGGAAGCGGCGATGTCCGCCGCCCACCACAAGCTGCCCAACCTGATCAACCTGGTCGACATCAACCGCCAGCAGGCCGACGGACCGTCGCACGACATCCTGCAGTTTGAACCGCTGGTGGACAAGTGGCGTGCCTTCGGCTGGCACGTGCAGCGTGTCGACGGCAACGACCTGCAGGCCGTCATCGATGCTTTCGATGCGGCGCGCGCCTTCCAGCAGCCGCAGCCGCGCGTGATCCTGTTCGACACCCTGATGGGCAAGGGCGTGCCCTTCCTGGAAGCACGCGAGAAGAACCATTTCATCCGCGTCGAGACCGACGAATGGCGCCAGGCCATCGCCGACCTCGATGCCGGCTACACCGAAGGAGGCCAGCGATGAGCCAGGCAACCGCAACACCCGTCAGCAAGCCGCGCCTGACCACGTCGGCGATGATCGCCTCGATCGCCTCCGAAGGCCAGCGCACCCAGCCCGCACCCTTCGGCCACGCGCTGGTCGAGCAGGCGGCGCAGGATCCGCGCATCGTCGGCATGACGGCCGACCTGGCCAAGTACACCGACCTGCACATCTTCGCAAAAGCGTATCCGCAGCGCTTCCTGCAGATGGGCATGGCCGAGCAGCTGCTGATGGCGGCCGCCGGCGGCATGGCCAAGGAAGGTTTCATTCCGTTCGCCACGACTTATGCGGTGTTCGCGACGCGCCGCGCCTACGACTTCATCCACCAGGTCATCGCCGAGGAAAACCTGAATGTCAAGATCTGCGCCGCGCTGCCGGGCCTGACCACGGGCTACGGCCCCAGCCACCAGGCCACCGAAGACCTGGCGATGATGCGCGCCATCCCCGGCCTGACCGTGATCGACCCGTGCGACGCGCTCGAGACCGCGCAATGCGTCGCCGCCATGGTGCAACACGAGGGCCCGGTCTACATGCGCCTGTCGCGCGGGCGGGTGCCGCTGGTGCTGGATGAATACGACTACCAGTTCGAGATCGGCAAGGCGAAACTGCTGCGCGGCGGCGGCGACGTGCTGGTGATTTCGACCGGCCTGATGACGATGCGCGCGCTGGAGGTGGCCGACGTGCTGGCCAGGGACAAGATCGGCGTGGGCGTGCTGCACGTCGCCACCATCAAGCCGCTCGACGTCGAGACCATCGTGGCCGAGTGCCGCCGCGCCGGCCGCCTGGTGGTGATCGCCGAGAACCATAGCAGCGTCGGCGGCCTTGGCGAAGCCATCGCGATGGCCCTGCTGCAGGCGCGCGTGCAGCCGACGGTGCGCCATGTGGCGCTGCCGGACCGCTTCCTGGATGCCGGTGCGCTGCCGACGCTGCACGACCGCTACGGCATCTCGACCGAGGTCATGGCGGCCAACATCCGCCAGTGGCTCGCGTAAACCGCGGAAGCAAGCCTCGATGTAACAACGCGGGTCCGCGGTGACGGACGGACCCGGCCGTGCCCGGGCAGGGCGCGGCAAACGTCACGACACTATAAATACAAACGGAGATGAATATGGACCGGGCAGTCGCATCGATCGCCAAGGGATCCATCGGCCAGAAGAAGCGTATCTGGATCTATGTGTTCCTGTTTACCCTCACCCTGATCAACTACATCGACCGTATCTCGCTGTCGGTCGCATCCACTGCGCTCAAGCAGGAATTCGACATCTCGCCGGTCGCCATGGGCTATCTGCTGTCTTCCTTCGTCTGGCTGTATTTCGTGGCCCTGATCCCGATGGGTTACCTGGTCGGCCGCTACGGTCCCAAGCAAGTCAATAGCTGGGGCATCGGCGTGTGGTCGCTGGCGACCTTGTGCACCGCCTTCGCCACCGGCTTCTTCTCGCTGTTCGGCTGCCGCCTGGTCATGGGCGCGGGGGAAGCGACGACCTACCCGGCCGGCGCGCGCGTGGTGCGCGACTGGATGCCGGCGGGCGAGCGCGGCCTGGCCACCGCCGTCTTCCACAGCGGCAGCCTGGTCGGTCCGGCCGTCGGTGCCATCGGCTTCGGCTGGCTGATCACGACCTTCGGCTGGCGCATCGCCTTCGTCGCAGCCGGCGCCATCGGCTCCGTGTGGCTGGCCGCCTGGCTGAAGTGGTACCAGCACCCGGCCAAGGCGCGCTGGCTCGGGGCCGAAGAGCTGCGGGAAATCACCGCCGGCAGCGCGGCCGGACCGGCGCTTGCGCAGGTGCCAGCGGCCCGTCCGCTCGGCATCCGCGGGCTGGTGCGTTCGCGCACGATGTGGGCCATCGGGCTGTCGCATGGCTGCGCCGTGTACGCGACCTACTTCTTCCTCACTTGGCTGCCCAACTACCTGCAGGCGGAGAAGGGGCTGAGCGTGATGACGAGCAGCCTGTACACCGCCGTACCCTACCTGGGCGCTGCAGTGCTGGCCATCGCGATCGGCCGCTGCAGCGACCTGGCGGTGCGCGGCAAGGCGGCGCACGCGGGGCACCGGCGCTTCGCGGTTGCCTCGGTGCTGATCGCTTCGTCCGTCATCTTCCTGGTGCCGGCCCTGAGCGGCACGGCGGCGATCCTGCTGGTGATCACGCTGTCGCTGGCGTGCTGCGCCTCCGCCGTGTCGCTCGACCTGTCGCTGGTGAACGACCTGGTGCGCTCCGGCGAGGACGTCGGCACCGCCGCCGGCTTCATCACTGCCGTCGGCAACCTGTTCGGCCTGCTGGCGCCGATCGTCACCGGCTATGTGGTGGCCGGCACCGGCGGCTTTGCGATGGCCTTCACGGTGGTCGGCGTGCTGCTGGTCGTGGGTGCGGCCCTGCAGGTGTTCGGCGCCAACCGTCCGGTGCACTGACGCACCGGGCCACATCCTCTTTTTTATCCTAGCAAGACACTGGAATCGTATGCGTGACACGAGTAGTAACCAAGACACCCGGACCGGGCAAATCGGCCTCGGCCTGGGCTGGCGCATTGCCGCCATCGCCATCCCCCTGTTCATCGGCCTGTTCGGCCTGGCCATGCTGGGTGGCGGGGTCCGGCTGATCGCCGTCGGCGGCAGCTGGTATTACGGGCTGGCCGGCCTGGCCCTGGCGGCCGCGGCCTGGCTGCTGCTGCGCCGCCGGCGCGCCGGACAGGCGCTGATGGCCGCGATCTGGGCCGCTTCGCTGGCCTGGGCACTGTGGGAAGTCGGTTTCGACGGCTGGGGCCTGGTGCCGCGCGTGGTCGGCATCACAGTGCTGTTCCTGCTGGCGCTGGCGATCTCCCCGGCGCTGCAGCCGGGCGGCAAGCCAGGGGACAAACCAGGGGCCAGACGGCACCGCTTCAGTGGACTGCAGGGCGGCGGGCTGGTCCTCGGCATCGTCACGCTGACCGGACTGGGCTTCCTGCTCGGCCATGAGGTGCTGCCGGATGCCGGCCCGGGCGACGCGCTCGCGTCGAACGCCGCCCCGGCTGCTGCCGCCGCCGGCGACTGGCCCTATTATGGCGGCGACGCCAGCGCCGCCCGCTACAGCGCGCTGGCCCGGATCACCCCGGCCAACGTGGGCCGCCTGGAACGCGCCTTCGTATTCCACACCGGCGACCTGCCGGCCAAAGGCGAGCGCTACTCGCCGGCCAACACGCCGCTGAAGGTCGGCAACGACCTCCTGATGTGCTCCGCCAAGAACATCCTGATTGCCGCCGATGCCGCCACCGGCAAGGAAAAATGGCGCTACGATCCGAAGGTGCCGGGCGACGCCATCCCGCACGCCGCCGTGTGCCGCGGCGTGGCCGTCTACACCGCGCCGGCAATGCCCGAGGGCGCGGCGTGCAAGACGCGCGTGGTCAGCACCACGCTCGACGGCCGCATCGTCGCGGTGGACCGCAACGACGGCAAGCCCTGCACCGGTTTCGGCGCAGGCGGCCAGGTCGACCTGTGGAAAGACCTCGGACCGAAGGTACCCGGCTGGTACGCACCGACCGCGGCGCCGACCATCGTGCGCGGCATCATCGTGGTGGGCGGCCAGGTGCGCGACGGCCAGGACGAGGATGCGCCGTCGGGCGTGATCCGCGGCTACGATGCCGTGACCGGCGCGCTGGCCTGGGCCTGGGACCTCGCGAATCCGGCCAACGTCCATGGACCGGAAGCCGGCAAGACCTACACCCGCGGCACTCCGAACATGTGGACGACGGCCGTGGGCGACGAGAAGCTCGGCCTGGTCTATCTCCCGGTCAGCAATTCGTCGATCGACTACTACGGCGGCAACCGCAGCGCGCTTGAGGACCGCTATTCCGATTCGCTGGTGGCGGTGGACGTGACCACCGGCCGCGATGTCTGGCACTACCAGGTCATGCGCCACGACCTGTGGGATTACGACCTGGGCAGCCAGCCGACACTGCTCGACTACCCGGGCAGGGATGGCAAGCCGGTGGCGGCGATCCTGCTGCCGACCAAGCAGGGCGACATGTACATCTTCGACCGCGCCACCGGCGAGCCGCTGACCCCGATCGGCACGGTCAAGGCGCCGAAGCTCGGTTCGGTGGAGCCGAATGCGCTCGCCGATACCCAGCCTGTGTCGGGCTGGCACACGCTGCGCAAGGCGCCCAAGCGCGAGGCCCACATGTGGGGCTTCTCGCCGATCGACCAGCTGATGTGCCGCATCCAGTTCCGCGAGTCGAACTACGCCGGCTACCTGACGCCGCCGTCGAGCGATCGTCCCTGGATCCAGTACCCGGGCTACAACGGCGGCGCCGACTGGGGCTCGGTCGCCATCGATCCGGTGCGGCGCCTGCTGATCGCGAACTACAACGACATTCCGAACCGCAGCCGCCTGATCCCGCGCGCGACCGCCGACAAGATGGGCGTGCAGCCGATCTACGCCAGCAAGACCGCCAACGCGGCGGCGGCCGGCAAGGGCGAGGGCGGGGCGTCGGTCTACCCGCAGGTGCACGCGCCCTACGCCATCAGCGTCAACGCGGGCTGGCGCAACATCGGCACCGGCGTGCCGTGCACGGCGCCCCCGTACGGCGGCATCCGTGCGGTCAGCCTGGACACCGGCAAGACCGTGTGGGACGGCCCGCTCGGCACGGCGCGCCGCAACGGTCCGTTCGGCATCCCGTCGGGCATCCCCTTCAATATCGGCCTGCCGAACAACGGCGGTTCGGTGGTGACGGCCGGCGGGCTGGTGTTCATCGGCGCGGCCACCGACAACCTGTTCCGGGCGATCGACATCCGCACCGGCCGCACGCTGTGGCAGGACGTGCTGCCGGCCGGCGGCCAGGCCAACCCGATCTCGTACGAGGTGAATGGCGAGCAGTACGTGCTGATCGCGGCGACCGGGCATGCGTTCATGGAGACCGGGAACAGCGACGCCATCATCGCCTACAAGCTGCGCAAACAAGATGCTGCGCCTGAATGAGGTCAAATGCAGCGCCATGCTGGCCGCCGTTGTCTTGCTGACCGGCGCCAATGGCGCCGCGCTGGGGCAATCGTCCGTGACGGTCTACGGCCTGCTCGACGTCGGCCTGGTGCGCGAAAGCGGGGGCAGCGCCGGTGCCGCCACCAAGGTCGGCAGCGGTGTGGCAAACGGCTCGCGGCTCGGCTTCAAAGGCGACGAAGCGCTCGGCGCCGGCTGGTCGGCGCTGTTCCTGCTCGAAGCCGGCATCCAGCTCGACGACGGCACTTCGAGCCAGGGTGGCGTCGTGTTCGGGCGCCAGAATTATGTCGGGCTGCGCGGTCCCGCCGGCACGATCACCGTGGGCCGCCAGTACACGCCGCAATTCGACACGCTGGTGCTGGCCGACCCGTTTTCGAGCGGCCAGGTAGCCGATGCCAAGAACCTGATGCCGAGCACGGGCGACGCCAACACGCGCATGACCAACAGCATCAAGTACGCCAGCGCGAACCATGGCGGGATCAGTGGGGAACTGGCGTATGCGCCGGGCGAAACGGCCGGCGACGCCGGCCGCGGGCGCCAGTTCGGCGGCGCGCTGGCGTATGCGCGCGGTGCGCTCAAGCTGCGGCTGGGCTACCACTATCGCAATACCGACACCCCGGCCAGCCGCCAGGGCGGGGCCCGCGACACGCTGCTGGCGGCCACCTACGACTTCGGCCGGGTCAAGGCGCATCTCGGCTACGGCGTCGACAAGGGCATCGGCAGCTCGCTGCCGCGCAATCCGAACAACCCCTACGGCCATGCGCCGGCACCAGGCGGCACGGCCGACAGTACCGACCTGCTGCTGGGACTGACGGTGTCTTCCGGACCGCACACGGTCATGGCGTCCTGGGTCCGCAAGGACGACAGGACCGGCGCCAACCAGGATGCCCGCCAGCTGGCGCTCGGCCACCGCTACGCATTGAGCCGGCGCACCGACACCTACGTGGCGCTGGCGCATATCGTGAACCGCAACGGCGCCGGGTATACCGCCGGTAACGCCAGCGACGCCGGCAGTGGCAACCGGGCGGTCAGTGCCGGGATACGTCATCAGTTCTGAGCGCCTGCAACGCGGCGCGGCCTATGTGCCGCGGCCGAGCGCCTCGTCGAGCGCGGCCCTGGCCTGCGCCACCTGCTCGGCATCCTGGTGCAGCAGCTTGAGCCGGCGCTGCAGCGGGACCCAGCCGGCCCAGGGCGCGGCCGGCCCGCTGCGTTCGCGCGGCGGCGCGCCGTCTCCCTCGGCCGCCATCCCCAGCCGGGCGCGCAGCTCTCCGAAGGTCTGTTCCAGCGCCGCCGCTACCTGCGTGCGCGGCATGTGCTCGGCGTAGCGCTGCAGCAGCAGCCGCACCGCGGCGACGTGCGCCACCAGCAGGTAATTCTGCAGCGTGAAGCGGTTCAGCGCTTCCGGCGCGCGCCGCTTGGCCGCGGGTTCGTCGAGCATGCGCCCGAGCGCCGCGCTGAGGTTGGCCAGGCTGTCCATGAAGCCCTTGCGGCGCACCCGGTAGTGGAAATCGTCGACGCTGCGGCCCAGCAGCAGGTCGGCGGCGGCGTCGACGTACTTGCGGTTGGCGTCCAGCACGGCGTCGATCAGGCGCGGCAGGGCCTGGTATTCCCAGCTCGGCAGCACGTAGCTGAAGAAAGTGGCGATCAGGGTGCCGAGCAGGGTGTCGAGCAGGCGCTCGTTGATGGCGCTGGCGCCGTGCGGCAGCGTCAGGCCGATCAGCAGCAGCGCCTGCATGCTGGCAGCGATCGCGGTGTAGCGGTACTTAATATAGAGGAAGGTCGGGCCGGCCGCGGTGGCGACGAACAGGAAGCCGAACAGGATCGCGGGCGCATGCACGAAGCGCAGGATGATGGCGGTCAGCACGCAGCCGATCAGGGTGCCGACCAGGCGGTCGGCGCGGCGCTGGCGCGTCATGCTGAAGCTCGGCTTCAGGATCACGGCGATGGTCAGCGCGGTCCAGTAGCCGTGCGACTGGTAGGGCAGCCATTCGGACAGCAGCAGGCCGGCCGAAATCGCCATCGCCACCCGCAGCGCGAAGCGGAAGGTGGGCGAGCTCCAGCGCAGGTTCGACAGCAGCAGGCCGATGCTGTAGCGCTGCTGGGTGAGGAAGGGCGTCAGGTCGGCGCCGGGCGTGATCGGCAGCGCACCCTGGGGCGCGCGGCTGGCGGCATGCAGGCGGGCGATCATCCCGATCGTCTCGCGGATCTTGTTGGAGGTGGCGCGCAGCACGGCCTGGGCCTCGCGGGTCTTGTCGTCCTCGTCGTTGCTGGGCAGCGTGCGCAGCACCTCGGCCAGGCGGCGCAGATCGTCCTGGTAATCGACGACGCGCCGTGACGGGCGGTTGCGCGTCATGGCGTAGGCCACCGATTCGATGTCGCGCGCGGCCTTGCCGATCAGGTCCCCGAGCAGCTCGAGGACCGGGCCGCCGGTCGGTCCCTCGGCGAAATGGCGGCGCAGCAGCGCGTAGTCGGTGTGGGTCGACAGCACCACTTCGTACAGGTCGAACATGGCGTAGTGCACCTGCACCAGGCTGGTTTCGTCGGGGCCCGGCTTGCCGCGCAGGATCAGGTCGCGCGAAGCCTGCTGGCGTTCTGCCAGTACGCTCTGCTGGCGCACCAGCTTTTCCAGCTGGGACGGCAGCGGCGTGGCGATGTCGTAGCAGTTGGCCTTCAGGTTGGTATAGCTCGCCAGTTCGTACAGCGCTTCGGCCAGCACCTGCTGCTTCAGGCGCCGCTGCAGGGTCCAGACCACGGCCATCGCATACGCCATGTAGCCGGCGCCGCCGGCCAGGAACAGCGTGCCGTGGCGCAGCGCCTGCAGCGGCGTGGCCGCTTCCTCGGCCGACAGCATCATCACGAACAGCGCCGCGAACTGCAGCGGCATCGCCTTGCGGCCGTATACCACCATCATGCTGGCCAAAAAGGAAACCAGCACGATCACCGTGCGCAGCAGCCACGGCACCGGCGAGCACAGGCTGATCAGCAGCGCCACCAAGGAGCACAGCAGCACCGCTGCCAGCATCTCGTTGAACTTGTGGCGCAGTGGACTGGGCATGTCCATCAGGCTGGTGCACAGCGCCCCCATCGCCACCGCCATGGCGGTGCGCAGGTCGGCAAAGGCGTAGGTGAGGCAGCTGAGGCCGACGACGCCGGTGGCGATCCGCAGGCCGGTGTAGAAGTAATGACTGAAGACGAAGGTGCGCGGCGCGAGGGCGTAATGCATGGAGTCAGGGCGGAAATGTTGCGACCATTATATCGCTGCCGCCCGCACGCCATCCGTTCGCCTGAGACTGGAAAGCGGCCAGACCGATTCCGGATCACCTGTCCAGCCAGTAGCATGCAAGAAGCATGTGGTCAGCGCGCCACATCCTCCAGAAACGACCAAGAATGTTCCTACAAAAACCTTGTTTCTAAGCACGTTTTTGTTATCGATATAGTAAGCTCATGAACACTTCAATAAGAATCCACCAGGAGACAGGAATGAACATGCACGTCCCGGCGCGCCGTCGCGCCATCGCGCTGGCGGCCGCCCTGTGCGCAGCCCAGGTCTGCGCGCAAGCCCACGCACAATCGCAAACCGCTCAGACCAGCGATGCCGAGGCGCCCCTGCAGCAGGTCGTCGTCAGCGGCATGCGCGCCAGCCTCGAAAAGGCGCAGGACCTGAAACGCCGCGCTGACCAGGTGGTCGACTCGATCGTCGCCGACGACATCGGCAAGCTGCCCGACGCCAACGTGGCCGAAGCCCTGCAGCGCATCACCGGCGTGCAGGTGTCGCGCAACCGCGGCGAGGGCGACCAGGTGCAGATCCGCGGCCTGTCGCAGACCCAGACCCTGCTCAACGGCCGTTCGATCTTTACCGCCGGCAAGGAGCGCGGCCTGTCGTTCCAGGACGTGCCGGCCGAGCTGCTGGCCGGCGCCGACGTCTATAAAACCCCGACCGCCGACCAGGTCGAGGGCGGCATCGGCGGCCTGATCGACCTGCGCATGCGCCGCCCCTTCGACTTCAGCGGCGCCCGCATCGCCGGCACGCTCAAGGAAACCTACGCCGACTATGCGAAGAAAAAGAACCCGGAAGGTTCGATCCTGCTCAGCAACCGCTGGAAGACCGGCATCGGCGACGTCGGCGCGCTGCTCAGCGTGGCCCACCAGAAGCGCGACTACCGCTCGGATTCGATCGAGCTGGGCGCCCCGGCGCAGCTGGCCGACGGTTCCGGCACCTACGCCCCGGTCGGCGCCTATTATTCGTACGAGATGGGCCAGCGCGAGCGCACCGGCGTGACCGCTTCGCTGCAATGGCGGCCGTCGCGCCAGCTCGACGTTTACCTGGACGGCAACTTCACCCGCCTGAAGACCGCCACCGATACCTATTCGATGTACGCCTCGCCGTACTGGGCCAACTGGAGCGCCGCGACCAATGCCGGCGCCATGTGGCCGAAGGGGACCATCGAGACCGACGGCGACGCCATCGTCAAGGGCACGGTATGGGGTGCGCAGCTGAGCACCTCGGGCTTCATCGCCGACGACCGCACGAAAACGCAGCAGCTCGCGCTGGGCGGCAAGTGGCGCGGCCAGGACTGGACCGTGCGCTCGGAACTCGGCCACACCAGGAGCGACTACGCGCGCCTGTACCAGGAAGTGCGTCTCGGCGCCGGGACCAACGACCCCACTTTCACCTACGACATGACGACGCCGGTGCCGTCGGCCTATCCGGTGCTGGCCAACGCCAACGACCTCCTGAACCCGTCGAACTACTGGGCCGGCAATGCGCTGTACTTCCGCCAGAAGAACGAGGGCAAGGAAACCACCTGGCGCGCCGACGGCGAACGCAGCCTCGACCTCGGCGCCGTCACCCGCGTGCGTACCGGCGTGCGCTATGCCGACCGCAATGCGAACAGCGCCGAGATCAACACCATCGACAATATCTGGCGCGACGGTAATTCCGGTGCGGTGGGCGGCGCCGTGCCCGGCCTGGCCAGCCAGATCGCGCCGATCCCGTACAGCGACCTGTTGCACCGCGAGGGCGGCGGCATCTACCCGCGCCAGTGGCTGTCGGTCTCGAACCTCGACTGGCTGCGCGATCCGCAGGCGGTGCGCAGCACGCTCGGCCTGAGCGTGCCGGGCTTCGACGCCGCCCAGACCTTCGACTTCTCGGAAAAATCGACGGCCCTGTACGGCATGCTCGATTTCGAATCGACGCTGTTCGGCAAGGCGCTGGGCGGCAACGTGGGGGTGCGCTACATCCACACCAGAACCGGACGCTCGTGGCAGGAAGCGGTGGCGGGCGGTGGCTACGTGACACGCACCGGCGACAGCACCGACAACGACTGGCTGCCCAGCCTGAACGCCAAGCTGGCGCTGACCGACCAGCTGCAGGCGCGCTTCTCGGCCTCCAAGGTGATCACGCGTCCGAACTTCGACCAGCTGACCCCGAGCCTGTCGCTGAACGCCAACGACCGCACCGGCTACCAGGGCAACCCGACCCTGCAGCCGCTGAGCGCGCGCCAGCTCGACGCCACGCTCGAGTACTACATGAGCAGCAGCGACTACCTGTTCGGCGCCGCCTTCTATAAAAAGGTGGACGGCTTCATCCAGACCTCGGCCACTAACCTGCAGTACGGCGGCACCTCGTACACGGTCAGCACCCCGAGCAACGGCCAGGACGGCACCATCAAGGGCCTGGAACTGGGCTACCAGGGCTTCTTCAAGAACCTGCCGGGCATGCTGCGCGGCCTCGGCGTGCAGGCCAACTTCACCTACGTCGACAGCCGCGCGCCGGGGCCGCTGGAAGGCCAGCAGACCGCGCTGGAAGGCCTGTCGCGCCAGAGCTACAACCTGGTGGCGATGTACGACTGGGAGAATTTCTCGGCACGCCTGGCCTACAACCACCGCGGCAAGTACCTGGCCGGCACCACCAACTACTACCCGAACAACGGCAACACGATCGCACAGACGCCGTACTACATGGACGGCTACGGCCTGGTCGACGCCTACCTGAGCTACGGCCTGAGCAAGACGCTGAAGCTGGCGGTCGAGGCCAACAACCTGACCCGCACCTCGCGCCACAGCTACTACGGCGTCAGCGGGCTGCCGTTCGGGCGCTACGTGGACGACCGTCGCTTCGCGGTGAGCCTGCATGCGGACTTCTGAGCCGCGCCGCGGCGTCCTGCGCGGCCTGGCGGCGGCGCTGGCACTGGCTTTTGGCAGACCGGCATGCGCCGCCGGCTCCACGGCGCGTGTCGCCGGCAGCCGGTTCCTCGCGGGCGGCGACGTCTCGGTCCTGGGCTGGCTCGAACGAAGCGGCGCCCGCTATCACGACCGGCGCGGCCGCCGCGGCGATGCCTTGGCCATCCTGCGCGACGCCGGCTTCGATATCGTACGCCTGCGCCTGTACGAGCAGCCCGGCCCCGGCCGCGGCCACGACGGCTGGTACTGGCCGGCCGACTGCATGAACCTGCCCGACCTGCTGGCACTGGCGCGTCGCAGCGCCGCGCTGGGCATGCAAATCCAGCTGACCTTCCACTACAGCGACTTCTGGACCAACGGCAAAGTGCAGACCGTGCCCGCGGCCTGGCAGGCGCAGCTCGATGCCTTGCCGACCGAGGCCGAGCGCTTCGAGCGTTTGCGTACGCTTGTGTACGCGCGCACGCGCGAGGTGATGCTGGCGCTGCAGGCCCAGGGCACGACGCCGCAGTTCGTCTCGATCGGCAACGAGATCGAGGGCGGCATGCTGTTCCCCTACGGTGCCTTGAATGTACCGAACGGCGAGGAAAACTGGCCGCGCCTGGGCAAGCTGCTGCAGGCCGGCCATGATGCCGTGAAATCGGTGGCGCCGGGCAGCCGCACCATCCTGCACCTCGACGACGGCGGCAACATCGACAAGTACACCTGGTACTTCGACCGCCTGCGCAGCCTCGGCGTGGAATGGGACGTGATCGGTGCCTCCTACTATCCGTTCTGGACAAAGAAGAGCGTGCCGCAACTGGCCGATTTCATCCGCGCCGTCACCGCGCGCTACGACAAGGACCTGTTCGTGATGGAAGCCGGCTTCAACTGGAGCCCGAACCTGCCGAACGGGCACCGCGGCCAGCTGGCCGACAACGGCCCCTATCCGGCCACGATGAGTTCTCCCGAAGGCCAGCAGCGCTTCATGCGCGAGCTGCTGTCGACGCTGCGCCGCACGCCGCGCACGCTCGGCGTGCTGTACTGGGACCCGATCATGATCGAGACCCCGGGCGTCGGCTGGGCGCTGCGCGACGCCGACGGCGAGCCGGGACCGAACGTGGTCTCGAACACCACGCTGTTCGACTTCAGGGGCAGGGCGTTGCCGGTGCTGGACAGCTGGCGCGGCAAAAAATAATCCAAGCAGAGAAACGATGAAGAATACCAACCACCACCGCCATGCGGCGCTACTTGCGTGCGCGCTGCTGTTCCCGACCGTGGCCGCACTGGCAGATACCTTGCTGACGGTCGACGCCAGCGCACCCGTCAATGCCCCGCTCGAGGGCCACCTGAAGCAGGGCAGCAAGCGCTCGCCGCAGGGCGCGACCATCGGCATCAACAGCCGCTACCTGACCCGCGCCGGCAAGCCCTGGCTGCCGGTGATGGGCGAATTCCACTACACCCGCATGCCGGCCTCGCAGTGGGAACTCGAACTGCGCAAGATGAAGGCGGCCGGCGTCGACGTCGTCTCCAGCTACATCATCTGGAACCATCACGAGGAGCAGGAAGGTAAATTCGACTGGAGCGGCCGGCGCGACCTGCGCCGCTTCGTCGAACTGTGCCGCAAGGTCGGCCTCGACTTCGTGGTGCGGGTCGGTCCCTGGGCCCATGCCGAGGTGCGCTACGGCGGCGTCCCCGACTGGGTCGTGGATGCGATGCCGACCCGCGGCGACGATCCGCAATACCTGTCGTATGTGGAGCGCTTCTACGGCCAGATCGGCCGCCAGTTGCGCGGCCTGCTGTGGAAGGATGGCGGCCCGGTGATCGGCGTGCAGATCGAAAACGAATACAACCTGCGCGGACCGGGGCAGGGTGCCGCCCACATCGCCAGGCTGAAAAGCCTGGTGCTGAAGGCCGGGCTGGACGTGCCGCTGTACACCGTCACCGGCTGGGACGGCACCGTGTATCCGCCGGGCGAAGTGACCCCGGTATTCGGCGGCTACATCGACGAACCCTGGTCCACCAGTACCAAGGAGCTGCCGCCGAAGGAGACGCACGCCTTCCGCTTCGACACCCGCGTCAGCGGCGACCTCGGCGCCCAGACGGCCTCGCACGGCGTCGGCACCGCCGACCAGGAAATCGACAAGACGCCTTTCCTGGGCGCCGAATACGGCCCCGGACTGCCCTTCATGTACCGCCGCCGGCCGGTGCTGTCGCCCGACGACGTCGCTTCGATGCTGCCGGTGCAGCTGGGATCGGGCCTGAACCTGCTCGGCTACTACATGTTCCACGGCGGGCGCAATCCGGAGGGGCGCACCTGGCTGCAGGAGAGCAGCGCCAGCGGCGGCTACAACGACCTCCCGCTGATCAACTACGACTTCCAGGCGCCGCTCGGTCCGGACGGGCAGGGGCGCCCGGTGCTGGCGCGCCTGCGCCCCTTCCACTGGTTCCTGCACGATTTCGGCGCGCAACTGGCCACCATGACGGTGCGCAAGCCGGACCTGGTGCCGGCCAATCCGGCCGACCTCGAGACGCCGCGCTTCGCCGTGCGCAGCCAGGGCAAGTCCGGCTTCGTCTTCATGAACAACCACGTGCGCCAGTACGCGATGACGCCGCAGAAGGGCGTGCGCTTCGCGGTCAGGCTGCCGGGTGAAACCCTGGTCTTCCCGAGCAAGCCGGTCGACGTGCAGGACGGCGATTACTTCATCTGGCCCTTCCACCTCGACCTGGAAGGCACCGACCTGCGCTACGCCACCGCGCAGCCGATGGCGCGCATCGATGCCGGCAAGGAGGGCATCGTCTACGTGTTCGCGGCGCATGAAACGATTCCGGTGGAGTTCGGCTTCGATGCCGCTGCGGCGGGCAGCATCGCGCTGGCAGGCGCGCAGGCGAATACGCGCGAGGGCACTTACGTGGTGGATGCGATCACGCCCGGCACCTCGGCGGCGATGACGATCCGCCGTCCCGGCGCACGCCCGGTACGCATCGTGGTGCTGGGCGCGGCGCAGGCCGGGCAGGTCAGCATCGAGCAGGTGGCCGGCCAGCGCCGGCTCTTGATGAGCGCCCAGCAGGTGGTGGTGGCGGACACGGCGCTGCAGCTGCGCTCGGCAGGGCAGCCGCATTTCCGCCTTGGCGTGTTCCCGGCGCTGCCCAAACCGCTGCCGGGCACGCGCGCCGGCCAGGACGGCATCTTCCAGACCTTCGAGGCCGACCTGCCGGAGCGCCGCATCGCGGCCACCGTCACGCCGGTGCGCGAGGCGCGCGAAGCGCCGCCGGTCAGGATCGGCGGCCCCGCGCGTGCAGCGGTGGAACCCGCGCCGGAAAGCTTCAAGGCCGCCGCCAGCTGGCAGATCGCGGTGCCGCGCGCGCAGCTGAAGGGCCTCGACGATGCGCTGCTGAACGTCGATTTCGTCGGTGACGTCGGCCGCCTGTACAGCGGCGTGCACATGCTCGACGACTGGTACTACAGCGGCTACGGCTGGCAGTTCGGCCTGCGCGATGCGGAGGCGGCGCTGGACCGGCCGCTGACGCTGTCGGTGATGCCGCTGCGCGCCGATGCGCCGGTGTACATCCCGAAGGAGGGCCGGCCGGACTTCGGCGGCAAGCCGCAGGTAGCCGCGCTGCGCGGCGTGAGCGTCACCCCGGTCTACCTGCTGACCCTGACGCCGTGAGCGCCGCTTAGCGCCACTTGGCGCCGCTTGATGCCACACGCGCCGGACCTGGCAGGTCCGGCGCGTGTCTGGGTACAACATATCGTTTTGCCTCTTCTCCACCCGTCCTGCATGCCTATGCAGCGCCTCCTTCCTGCCGCCCCGGTTCGATACCGGTTTCGATATCGCGGCAACAAAAAAAGTTGTTGGCCTTCCCGTATTTACTTAGATAAATTGCTTATATATTAGTGTAGAAGCAAGAGTGACACCAAAGCAGTGCCACGCGAGAAGACAACAACAGAGGAGACAAACCATGAACAAGAACTGGAAGGGTGCCGCGCGGCGCCGGCTGGATGCCGGGCGCGGGGTTTTCGTGATGACCGTCCTGGCGGGCATGATTTCGAGCGCCTATGCGCAGACGAGTGCCCCAGCGACCACCCCAGCGGGCGCCACCGACCCGGCCGGCACGCCGGCGACGGCGCCGCAGTCCACCGATACCACCCCCGACAAGGTGGCCGCCAACGCCAAGACACCCGCCATCTCGACCGTCAACGTGAGCGGCTACCGCAGCTCGCTGGCGCTGTCGGCCAATGAAAAGCGCGACAACAACGGCTTGACCGACACCGTGTTCTCGGAAGACATCGGCAAGTTCCCCGATCCGAATATCGCCGACGCGCTCTCGCGCATGCCGGGCGTGCGGGTGCAGCGCGCCGCCATCGACGGCGAAGGCATGAGCATCTCGATCCGCGGCATGGGCCCGGCCTTCACGCGCGTGCTGCTGAACGGGGCGCCGATGGCGGCCGCGTCGGCCGGCAGCTGGGGCGGCACCATCAGCGCCAACCGCGAAGTGGACATGGACTTCCTGCCGTCCGAACTGTTCCGCAGCGCTACCGTGTACAAGAGCCAGCAGGCCGACATCATGGAAGGCGGCGTGGCCGGCACCGTCAACATGCGCAGCGTGCGCCCGTTCGACAAGGCCGGCTTCCGTTCGGCCTTCACCGCCAGCGGCAACTACCGCGACCAGGACGGCAAGTGGGGCAACACCGGCTCCGCCCTGGTCAGCAATACCTGGAACACGCGCTTCGGCAAGGTCGGCGCGCTGGCCGGCTTCGCCTGGGGCAATACCAAGTACCACACCGACGTGTTCCAGACGGTCGACATGCGCACCTTCCGCCTCAACGCCAACCAGAGGAATGGGTCGGACCCGGCCTCGCTAGGCGGCGACTACTTCAACAGTCCGGCCACCGTGCCCTCGGGACTGCCGATGAATCTGCTGCCGGATTATGCGCAGGCGGTACTCAAGCCGGGTGCGGCGATCGACCGCAACATGCTGCTGGCGCTGAACCCCGGCGCCACCATCCAGCAGATCGACAACGGCCTGATGGGCCGCCTGCCGCGCTACCTGGTCTACGACGGCGCGCGCAAGCGCCGCGGCGAAGTGCTGAGCTTCCAGTGGCAGCCGAACGAAAGCTGGGACTTCTACCTCGACGCCCTGTTCGCCCAGAAGGGCAACAAGATGACGCAGGAGTCGATGAACGTCGGCATGCGCGCCAACACCCCGATCCCGATCGGCCTGCAGTTCGACCGCAGCGATTGCTCGGCCTATTGCACGATCACCCAGGCCACGCTGGCGAATACCTTCTGGTCGCTCGAATTCCGTCCGCTGCAGGAGAATACCCATTTCCGCAGCCTCAACCCGGGCTTCGAATGGCGCGCGACCGACAAGCTGACGGTCGACGGCCACGTCAACTACACCGACAGCGGCTTCTGGCGCGACACGCCGTCGGTGCTGGTGGCGACCCGCTCGGCGCCGTCGCTGATCAACTACAGCAACACCGATCCCGGCCAGATCCCCAAGATCACCAGCAACATCGACATCAACGACCCCAGCGCCTTCGGCTGGTACCAGGCCGGCCAGAACCTGTCCGGCCTGCGCACCGACCTGTACCAGCGCACCAACACGACCAAGGGCACGCGCCTGAACCTCAACTGGGGCGAGGAGAAGTTCGCGATCAAGGTCGGCGGCTCGTTCGACGACATCACGCGCCGCTTCACCGGCAGCGACTTCACCAATCCCGAGGCATGGATGAACTACACCTGCGGGAACAACGTGAGCTACCAGTTCTTCGCGCCGAACACCGCGCTGCAAGGGGCCTGCGACGGCCGCTCGACCCCGGGCGTGGCCGTGGCGCCGACCCTGTATCCGGGCTACGGCACCGGCGTCAGCGCCGGCCAGACCGCGCCGCTGGTCTACCTGGGCTCGAAGGTGACGAATGCCGATCTGGCCAAGTACGTGCACAAGAGCGACCACGGTTTCATCACCGTCGACTGGGACCAGTTCGCGAAGGACACCAACTACGACTATTTCAAGCAGCACATGTACGGTGTGGCCACCGCCGGCGGCGGCTACCTGCGCGAAAAGGTCAGCGCCTTCTATGTCGAGACCAACGGCCGCGTGCCGCTGTTCGGCCACACGCTGCGCTACAACGCCGGCGTGCGCTATGCCACCACCGAGCAGACCATCGGCGCGCCGCAGAACCCGGCCGATCCGCGCAACGCCGAGCAGAACCTGCAGAACGGCGGCCGCTATCCGAACGTGCAGACCTGGGTCTACGAGACCACCAAGTACCACAACGTGCTGCCGTCGTTTAACCTGTCCTACAACCTGACGCGCGACCTGATCGCGCGCGTTTCGGGTTCCAAGTCGATGACGCGCGCCAATCCGGCCGATTTGCACCAGACCCAGCTGACCATCGGCGACCAGGGCGTGAACCAGGGCAGCGTGTCGAATCCGAACCTGAAGCCGTTCAAGGCCAACGCCCTCGACCTGGCGCTGGAATGGTACTTCAGCCGCGAGGGTTACGTGGCGCTGTCCGGCTTCGCCAAGGACATCGTCAGCCGTCCGGGCCAGCGCCTGGTCGACTATACGCTGGCCCAGCTGGACCAGATCTACGGCACGGTGGGCCTGACCGACGCCCAGCAGGCGGCAGTCGATGCGGCCGGCGGGCGCGACCAGAAGCACGTGATCATCACCGAGCCTTACGACATCAACACCAAGCTCAAGGTCCGCGGTTTCGAATTCACCTGGCAGCAGCCGCTGGACATGTTGCCGGTCAAGGGCTTCGGCTTCACCGGCAACTTCACCTACACCAAGCAGACCGACGAAGTGGCCGGTTCGCCGCCGGTGGCAGGCGTGCCGCCGCGCACCAACAACCTGACCGTCTACTACGAGCGCAACGGCCTGAACATGCGGGTGTCGCGCCAGTACACCTCGAGCCTGATCAGCAACACCAGCACCGGCCTGGCGCCAGGGGTGTATGCGTATTCGACCGGACGCTCGCAGGTGGACCTGTCGGCCGGCCTGAACCTGCAGCGCATGTTCGGCTTCCGTTACAACACCGACCTGACGCTCAGCGTGTGGAACCTGAACCGGGCCAAGAGCCAGAACTACACCCAGTTCACCAACGCCGTGTACGACCAGAACGATCCGGGCCGCAGCTATACGATGTCGCTGCGGACCGCGTTCTGATTCAAGAGGATGGCGAGTGAAACCCCGGCGTTGCGGCGCCGGGGTTTTTTTACTGTCTCGCCGCCGCTGCCGGCGACCACGAGAAGCGCACGCCGTCGCGCGCGTCCGGACCCGGTCCGGGGCTGTCGGCGCCGATGGCGCCGGTGGCCGGATCGATGCGCAGGTAGCGCCGGGTGGCCAGCGACATCAGCAGCAGTTCGCCGTTCAGGGTCTCGCTCCACTGGAAGGCTTGCGCTTCTGTCGCCTGCCGCGGTGCCAGCGCCGCGCGGCCGTCCGGGCCGACCGTCAGGTAGCGCGTGCCGGCGCGCAGGGCGACGCGTCCCAGGCCCCGGTCCTCGACCGTGAACGGCGTCGGCGCCGCTGCCGACAACCCGGCGCCGGCGGCATGCAGTCCGGCGCCGGTCCCGATGCCGGCCAGCCGGATCGACTGGCCGTAGGGGATGGCGCGCATCAGGCCATGCGGATTGGGCTGGTAGACGTCGATGCTGTCGAAGTCGGCGTGGCCGCCTTCCTTGCCCTGGGTGTTGTAGTTGAACAGGGCATAGCGCACGCCCTGGAAGGTGGTCAGCTGGAACACCATCGTGAACGGCTCGCCGATCGGCTGGAAGGCCTTGCCGTCCAGCGAGTACGAGAAACTGGCCTGCTCGGTCAGGAAATCGCAGTCGGCGCGCAGCCACACGCGCGCCGTGTCGGATGAACCCGCGAGCGCGATTCGGCGCGTGGCGGCGCGCGCCTGGTCGAACAGCACGATGGCCAGGCCGGCGGCGGTCTTCTCGACGCCGAGAGTGGCGTACGGCAGGTTCAGCAAGCCCAGTCCGGCGACGTCGCCCGGCTGCATGCCGGCCGCGTCGAGCGCCACCGTGGGCGAGGAGCGCGGGCCGATGGCGCGCTGGGTCAGGCTGTTGCGCGCGTCCCGGAACGACGCCGCCGGCAGTGCGTGCAGGCGCAGGAAACCAGGCCGTTCCGCCAGCGACCATTTGCCGTCGACCGGCACGTGGTTCCATTGCCACAGCGGCTGCAGTGCCGTGCCTGAAAAATCGTCGCTGCGTTTGAATGGCACGCGGATCGGCTGCACCGTGTCCGTCTTTGGCTTGGTCCAGGTGCGCGGCGTGCGGCCCAGGTTGCCGGGCAGGCCGAACCACGGCCAGCCATCCTTCCAGGTGACCGGCGACAGGGCGGTGAGGCGTCCGACCGCGTTCGCATCCATCATCGAGAACCCCCACCATTCGCCAGCCGGCGTCAGCACGATGCCGCCCTGGTGCAGCGGTCCGGCGGACTTGCCCGGCTGCGGCGGCGCGATCGTGAACGACTCCCCGGCCTGCTTCAAGCCATGCCCGCCCGCCAGGCCGAAGGCTTCGTCGCGGCTGATCGCCTGATTGACTTCGTAGGGGCCGAAGACGTGGTCGGCGCGCGCGGCCGGCATGCGGAAGCCGCCGGCGTAGTTGGCGCTGATGATGTAGTAGCGGCCCTCGATCTTGTAGAAGTGCGCGCCTTCGCCCATGCCGGCGGTCTTGGAGAAGACGACCTTTTCCGTCTCCGGGACGATGTCGGTCAGGTCCGCCGTCAGCTCGGCCACGTGCATGTCCTGGTGGCCCCAGACCGCGTAGGCCTTGCCGTCGTCGTCGAACAATACCGACAGGTCGTGCAGGCCGCGCTTCATCTCGCGGTGGGTCCAGGGGCCGCGCGGATCTCGTGCGCTGTAGACCTGGGTGGCGCGCCGGTTGACGTTGCTGAAGATATAGAAGGTGCCGTCGCGGTAGCGCAGGCTCGGCGCCCAGATGCCCTGGCCGTAGATGCCCTTGCCGTCTTCCAGCCGGTAGCCGGGACCGTAGTCGAGGCGATCGGCGGCGTAGGCGAGGAATTCCCAGTTGACCAGGTCGCGCGAGCGCAGGACCGGCAGGCCCGGCATGGTGTGCATGGTGGTGCCGGTCAGGTAGAACCAGTCGCCGACGCGGATCAGGTCGGGATCGGAGAACTCGTCGTAGAACAGCGGGTTGGTGAAGGTGCCGTTGCCGTTGTCGGCGGTCCAGGTGGCGCTCGACAGGCCGGTGGCCGGGCGCGGCACCTGCTGGGCGGCGGCGGGGACGGCCGCCAGTGCCGCGCACAGGAGCATGGAGCAGGTGCGGGCACCGCAACCGCGGCGAAGGGGTAGAGGAAGCATGGTCTTATTCCCTGTTGGTGGCGCGCAGCGCCAGGTGTGCCGGTTGCAGGCCCTCGGCCTCGACGCGTACGTCGATGGTCCCGCCGGCACCGCGCCGGGCACGCACGATGCCCAGCACCAGGCCGTTGAAGGCGGCGCGTTCGGGCGACTGGAAAGATTCGAAGCTGGTCGGATCGCCGTTGTCGGTGGCCACCAGTTCGCCCGGACCGTCGACCGTGAAGCGCACGCGCTGGCTGGCGCGCGGCACCTCGATGCCATCCTTGTCGACGATGCGCACGGTGATGAAGGCGAGGTCGCTGCCGTCGGCGGCGATGGTGCCGCGGTCGGCGCCGGCCTGCAGCGCGCTGGCAGCGCCCGCGGTACGGACGCTGGAGCGCGCCCATGCCTTGCCGTCCTTGTACGCGACCACCGTGATCTCGCCGGGTTCGTAGTTCACGTAGTCCCACCGCAGCCGGTAGGCATACGGCGCCTTCTTCTGGCGGCCCTGCGACTTGCCGTTGACGAACAGCTCGGCCTCGTCGCCCGAGGTGAACACGTGCACCGGCGTGACCTGTCCATTTCGCTCGGGCCAGGTCCAGTGCGGCAGGATGTGGACCATCGGCAGGTCCGGGCGCCAGCGCGACTGGTACAGGTAGAAGCGATCCTTCTTGAAGCCGGCCAGGTCGATGATGCCGGAATAGGAACTGCGCGCATCGTAATAGGGTGTCGGCTCGCCCAAGTAATCGAAGCCGGTCCAGACGAATTCGCCGGCGGTGTACGGGTGCTGGTCGAGAGCGGCGAAGGCGCGGTCGGCCGAACTACCGAAGTCCGCCGCGAACAGTTCGTAGGCGCTGACCTGACGCGTGGCCGGGTCGCCGCCGGCGCCGGGACGCACGGCGGCACTCGACACGCCCGGCACCGGAAACTGGTATTCGCCCCGGCTCGACAGGGCGGACGCGCTCTCGGTGTGCAGGATCGCCTTGCCAGGATGCGCCGCGTGGAAGGCCGGGAACTGGCCAGGCAGGGTACGGATACCGCTGCCCTGGTAGTTCAGGCCGAGCACGTCGACGGTACCCGGCAGCGGCATGTCGGCCTTGGCCCAGTTCATGGCGGTGGTCACGGGGCGGGTGGCGTCTTCCTGGTGCGCGATCGCGACCAGTTCGCGTCCTAGGGCGGCGCCGTCCTCACCGGTGTACTGCTCGCCGACCTCGTTGCCGATGCCCCACATGATAATGGACGGGTGGTTGCGGTCGCGCCGGATCATGGCGCGCAGGTCCTGCTCGTGCCAGTCGGGGAAGATCAGGTGGAAGTCGAGCGGGGTCTTCTTGCGCTGCCACGCGTCGAATACCTCGTCCATCACCAGGATGCCCATGCGGTCGGCCAGGTCGAGCAGCTGCGGGTCGGGCGGGTTGTGGCTGACGCGCAGCGCGTTGGCGCCCATCTCCTGCAACAGCTCGAGCTGGCGCTCGGCCGCACGCCGGTTGAAGGCGGCACCGAGCGCGCCCAGATCGTGGTGGTTGTTGACGCCGCGGATCGGGATGCGTTCGTTGTTGACCAGCAGGCCGCGTTGCGGATCGAAGCACAGCGTGCGGATGCCGAACGGGGTTTCGTAGCGGTCGACCACGCGGCCTTGTACGCGTACCGTGGTGACGGCCAGGTAGCGGTGCGGCGTCTGGGTCGGGCGCGGGCCCCACAGGCGCGGATTGGCCAGCGTCGTTTCGCCGGCGACGACCGTGCCGGTGCCGGCAGCGATCGCGGTGCGCGGTGAAGTGGCGCGCGCCACGGCGGCGCCGTCGATGAGGCCCTGCGCATCCAGCGCGAACAGTTCGGTGCCGACTTCGGCCTCGGCCGGCGTGCTTCCGGTATTGTCCAGCGAGACCTGCCAGGTGACCCGCGCCCGTGCCGGCGTGACCTCCGGCGTGGCGATCTGCACGCCCCAATGCCCCACATGCAGCGGCGCCGTCTTGGTCAGCCACACGTTGCGATACAGGCCGGCGCCCGGATACCAGCGTGCCGATTCCGGCGTGTTGTCGAGGCGGATCGCGAGCTGGTTGGCGCCGGCGTGCAGCCACGGCGTCAGGTCGATGCGGAAGCCGTTGTAGCCGTAGGGCCAGCCGCCGGCCAGGCGGCCGTTGACCCAGACGCTGGCATAGGCCATGGCGCCGTCGACGTCGAGGAAGATGGATTTACCGCGGTCGGCGGCGGTGACGGCCAGGGTCTTGCGGTACCAGGCCGGGCCCCAGGTCTTGAGGCGCCCCATGCCGCCGTACGGGCCGCTCGTCAGGAAAGGGCCTTCGATCGCCCAGTCGTGCGGCAGGCGCACGGCGCGCCAGCCACGGTCGTCGAATGCGGCGCGCGCGAACGGTGCGTCCACGGCCGGGTCCTGCGCGGGACGCGCGTGACGGCGCGCCGGATCCCTGATGAAGGCGTTTCCGCTGGGGAGGATCCAGGGTTTCAGCACCGCCACGTTGGTTGCGGCGACGTGTCCTGCTTCTTCCGGCATGGCGTCGGCGACCTTGCCGTCGGCCGACTGTTCGACCTTCGGCAGCACATCATATAAATAGGGGGCGGAATCGTTGCCGGGATCGCCGAGGTGGAAGTGCCAGCCGTCGTTGAAGTCGAGGTGCTGACGCGGTGCCAGGCGGTCCGGCTGGGCCAGGGCAGGGATGGCAAGCAGCAGCGCCGGCAAAAGCGCCGGCGCCAGTATGTGACGCATGTCTCTCAATGCAGCCTCCAGGGATGGATGCGCCGCCGGATGTTATCGAGTATCGATCTCCGTCATTTTTGTTAGCGCAATCATCAGGAGTGTATTGCTGTCCCGGCCGCCGCGTCAATCGCAGTCCGCCAGGCGAGGCCGGCTCAGGCCAGGATGCGGCCGTCGATCTCGCGCACCGACTTCACCCCGGTCAGCACCATGCTGGTCCGCATGTCCTTTTCCAGGATCGCCAGCAGGTTGCGCACGCCGGCCGCGCCGCCCACCGCCAGCGCATAGATGAAGGCGCGGCCGATCAGCACGCCGTCCGCGCCCAGCGCCAGCAGGCGCACCACGTCGAGGCCGGTGCGGATGCCGGAGTCGGCGAAGATGGTCAGGTCGCCCTTCACGGCGGCGGCGATCGAGGGCAGGGCCCTGGCCGTGGACAGCGCACCGTCCAGCTGGCGCCCGCCGTGGTTCGAAACCACGATGCCGTCGGCGCCGAAGGCCTTGGCGTCGCGGGCGTCGTCGGCGTCGAGGATGCCCTTGATGACCATCGGGCCGTTCCACTCGTCGCGGATCCACTGCAGGTCGGCCCAGTCGATGCCCGGGTCGAAGTTGGCGGCCAGCCAGCCCATGTAGTCGACCAGGCCGGTCGGGTTGCCGCGGTAGGCCGAGATGTTGCCGAGGTCGTGCGGGCGCCCGAACACGCCGACGTCGAAGGCCCAGCGCGGATGGGTCATCGCCTGGAACACGCGCCGCAGCGGGCCGCTGCGCCCGCTCATGCCCGAATGGGCATCGCGGTAGCGCGCGCCGGGCACCGGCATGTCGACCGTGAAGACCAGCGTCTTGATGCCCAGTTCGCGCGCGCGGCGCAGGTAGTCGCGCATGAAGCCGCGGTCCTTCAGCACGTACAGCTGGCACCAGATCGGGCGCGCCGACTGCGCCGCGACTTCCTGCAACGGGCACACCGACACGGTCGACTGGATGAAGGGGATATTGCGCTCGGCCGCGACGTGCGCCGCCTGCACTTCGCCGCGGCGCGCATACATGCCGGCCAGGCCGATCGGCGCCAGCGCGATCGGCAGGTCCTGCTTGACGCCGAACCATTCGGTGCCGAGGTCGAGGCTTTCCGACCCCTTCAGCACGCGCTGGCGCAGCGCCACCTCCTGCAGGTCGTCGACGTTGGCACGCAGCGTGGATTCGGTGCCGGAGCCGCCGTCGAGGTAGTGGAACAGGAAGGGCGGCAGCTTGCGGCGTGCCGCTTCGCGGTAGTCGGTTGCGGAAGAAATGATCATGTTCGGGTCGGGAGATGGTAAGCCCGACAAGAATGACGGCCCGGGGCCTGGCCTGTCAACCCGGCAGCGTGCCGGACGGGGATGTGAGCAGCGAACTGATCGTTTTGCGCATATTGATATGCTTTAAATGATCGATTGACCGGCTTCCGTACCGGTTTTTCCCGCCCGCGTACTATCGGTTCTGGCGAGGTAGCAAAGAGGTTATGCAACGGCTTGCAAAGCCGTCCAGACAGGTTCAATTCCTGTCCTCGCCTTCTTCCCCCCTCCAGATTCACGGCACCCGGCCGTTTCCCCGCAAGTTCCGATTCAGCGCCACACCACCCGGTTGCGGCCGGCCTGCTTGGCGCGATACAGCTGATCGTCCGCCGCTTCGAACAGCGCGGCCGCGCTTTCGGCACCGTGCGTCCCCAGCGTCGCGCCACCCACGCTGACGGTCAGCACCGGCGCCACGGTCGACGCCGCGTGCGCCAGCTGCAGCTCGGCCAGCGCCGCGCGCAGGTCGTCGACCACGCCGCGCGCCTCGTCGGCGCCGGTCTCCGGCAGTATCAGCACCAGTTCCTCGCCGCCGTAGCGCGCCGCCAGGTCGGCCGGACGGCGCATCGCCGCGCGCGCCACCCGCGCCACCGCGCGCAGCGCGCGGTCGCCGGCCGGGTGGCCGTAATGGTCGTTGTACTGCTTGAAGGCGTCGATGTCGAGCAGGGCGATCGACAGCGGCGTGCCGCTGCGCTGGGCGCGCGCCCATTCCTGTGCATACACTTCGTCGAAGCGGCGCCGGTTGGCCAGTTCGGTCAGGCCGTCGACGTTGGCCAGGCGCTCGAGCATGCGGCGCTGGCGCACCATCTGCAGGTGCAGCGCCACGCGCGCCATCACCACGGTGGCGTTGAAGGGCTTGGCGATATAGTCGGCGGCGCCCAGCTTGAGGCCATTGGCTTCGTCTTCGGGCCGGTCCAGGCCGGAAATGAAGATCACCGCCAGCTGGGCCGTGGCCGGATCGGCGCGCAGGCGGCGCAGCACATCGAAGCCGTTCATGTCCGGCATCACCACGTCCAGCAGCACCAGGTCGGGCATGAGACGGGCGGCGCGTTCCAGCGCCTGTTCGCCGTTCTTCGCCAGCAGCACCGTGTAATCGGGCTTCAGCAGTTCCGCCAGCAGCTGGCGGTTGATCGGATCGTCGTCGCAGATCAGGACTTTCTGGGGTTCGACCGGGTTCATGCCTGGGTTTCCGTTTCGAGGTCGAGCGAGCGCACCAGTGCCGCCAGCTGCGCCTGGGCTGCATCGAATTCGAGGTCGCCGATGGCATCGGCCAGCGCCGCCAGCGCGGCTGCATGGGCCGGCTGCGGCAAGGCCTGCCGCAGCGCCGCCAACGCATCGTCGGCACGGGCGTCGCCGTCGCGCAGCCAGGCTGCCAGTTCGGTGGTCAGCGTGGCAAGATCGACTACCGTGGCGGCCGCAGCGCCGGGCGCCGGGGCGGCCGGTACGGCGGTACGCGCCAGCCCGGCCAGCACGCCTTCCAGGGCCATGATCAGGTCCGGCACCAGCAGCGGCAGGCGCGCGTGGCTGCCGGCGCGCAGTTCGCCTTCCAGGCTGCCGGCCAGTGCCGCCAGCGGCGTGGCGCCGATGTAGGCCGCCCCCGACTTCAGGTTGTGCGCCAGCGACGCCAGGGGCGCATAGTCGCCGTCCGCCAGCGCGTCGCGCAGCGCCTGCGGCGCGGCGCGGTATTCCTGGATGAAGCCGGCGATGCGCTTGTGCACGCGTGCCGGCTGGCCGGCGGCGCTGGCCAGCGCGCGCTGCCAGTCGATGCCGTGCACCGGTGCCAGTCCGTGACCGGCGTCCCGCTGTTCGTCCGCGACGGCGCCGGATACGGCGGCCTGCGGCACGCTGCGTCCGGCCAGGCGCGCCGGGTCGATCCACTTGACCAGGGTGCGCAGCAGCAGGTCGGGGTCGATCGGCTTGACGACGTGGTCGTTCATGCCGGCTGCCAGGCTCTTGTCGCGGTCGCCGGCCATGGCATGCGCGGTCATGGCGATGATCGGCAGGTCGGCGCACTGCGGCAGCGCGCGGATGCGGCGGGTGGCGCTCAGGCCATCCAGTTCGTGCATCTGGATGTCCATCAGCACCAGGTCGTAGTCGTTCCTGGCCGCCATGCCGACCGCCTCGAGGCCGCCGGTGGCGACGTCTACGTGCACGCGCGCGGCGGCCAGGAAGTCGAGCGCCACCTCGCGGTTGTTGGCGTTGTCGTCGACCAGCAGGATGCGGGCGCCGTCCAGGCGTGCGAGCGCATCGGCGTGATTGTCGGTCGTTGCAGATGCAGCGCCTGGCGGTGCATCTGCGGCCAGTTCGGGACGCAGTACCTGCACCAGGCTGTGGTAGAGCAGGGCCGGGCCGACCGGCTTGGTGAGGAAAGCCGCCAGCGGCAGTTCGCCTTCCTGGGCCAGCACGCTTTCGCGGGTGCAGGCGCTGACCATCAGGATCGCAGGCGGCGCCGCGACGCCCACGAGACCCGCGTCGGCGCGGATGCGGCGGATCGCCTGGACGCCGTCCATTTCCGGCATCAGGTAATCCATCAGCACCGCCTGGTAGGGCTTGCCGTCGCCGGCTGCCGCGGCCATGCTCGCCAGCGCGGCCTCGCCGGAGGCCACCGCATCGGCCTTGATGCCGAAACCGTCCAGCATGTCGACCAGTGCGCTGCGCGCGCTGGCGCAGTCGTCCACCACCAGCACGCGCATCTGCTGCAGCGCGCCGATCGAAGGACGTGGGTCGGGTGCCGTGGCGCCGCCGATGCCCAGGCGCGCCGTGAAGCTGAAGCGGCTGCCCACGCCGGGGGTGCTGGCGACCTCGATGCGGCCGCCCATCAGTTCGACCAGCTGCTTCGAGATCGACAGGCCGAGGCCGGTGCCGCCGTACTTGCGGGTGATCGAGCTGTCGGCCTGGCTGAAGGACTGGAACAGGCGCGCCAGCTGGTCGTTGTCCATGCCGATGCCGGTGTCGCTGACCGAGAAGCGCAGCTGCACGCCGTCCGCCGTGCGTTCGGCCACCTCGACCGCGACCACGATCTCGCCTTCGTCGGTGAACTTGACGGCGTTGTTGGTCAGGTTGATCAGGACCTGGCCCAGGCGCAGCGGGTCGCCGACCAGGCGCGCCGGCACCCCGCGCGGCACCGAGAACACCAGTTCGACGCGCTTGTCGTCGGTCTTCAGCGCGGTCAGGCTGGACAGGTGCTCGAGCAGTTCGTCGAGGTCGAAGGGGACCGCTTCCAGCGTCATGCGGCCGGCTTCGATCTTGGAGAAATCGAGGATGTCGTTGATCACGCCGAGCAGGTGCTCGCCGGCGCCCAGGATCTTGCCGAGGTAGTTGCGCAGCTTCGGATCCGGATCCGCCATCAGGCCCAGGCGGCTCATGCCGATGATCGCGTTCATCGGGGTGCGGATCTCGTGGCTCATGTTGGCCAGGAACTCCGATTTCAGGCGCGTGGCTTCCTCGGCGCGCAGCATGGCGTCCTGGATGCCCTTGGTGCGCAGGCCGAGGATGCGCATGAACAGGATCATCTCGAAGGTGCTGCCCAGCTGCACGCCGTGCAGGGTCCAGAAACTGGCGCCGAGACGGCCCTTGATCAGTTCCGCCGCCACCACCGAGCCGGCGAAGGCGACCGCCCAGCCGATCAGGAAATAGGTACCGACGGCGTCGCCGCGGCGGGCGCGCTGGAAGGCGCCGGGCAGGCCGAGCAGCATCGGCATGATACCCAGGCTGCCGACGATCGCGACCAGTACCTTGTCGTCGATCAGGTCGAAGCCGAAGGCGGCGGCGCCGAGCACGCACAGGACTGCGCCGGTCTTCATCAGGCGCGAGAAGATGCGGTCCATGCCGGGGCGTGCCAGCGCCTGTTCGACGAACAGGTAGGCGCCGCAGGACGCCATCAGGGCGACCGTGCCGCCGGCGTGGATCGTGAACCAGGCATTGCCGCCCCACAGGTAATGGGCGCCCAGGCCGAACCATGACAGGTTATAGATTGCCATGCTGCCGGTCAGCAGCGCATACTTGCCGAACAGGTGTTCGCGCAGGTTGATCCACTGGGCCAGGCTGTACAGCAGCAGGCACAGGCTCAAGCCGCCCAGCACGCCCTGCAGCAGGAATTCGTTCATGGCCCCGCGTGCGTAGGTCGCCGGTTTCTGCAGACTGAGCGGCAGGATCTTGGGACCGTTGGTCAGGACCCGCAGCAGCACCTCGTAGCGCGCGCCGGGCTGCAGGCGCAGCACGAAGGCCGGCGCCGGCGTGCCCAGCGATCCGCGCTGCGCCACTGCGCCGCCCGCCAGTGCGTGCTGCTCGATGCGGCCGTCGCGTGCCAGATACATGTCGACGCGCTTGAGCAGGCCGAAGTCCAGCTTCAGGACCCAGCTGCCGTCGCTGCCCGCCGCCACCTGCAGCGGTATGCGCACCCAGACCACCGCCTTTTCCATGCCGAGCGTGGCGTAGGCGCCGTCCGGGCGCGTAAACCGCTGCGGCGCCGCCAGCAGCGCTTCCGGTGCCAGGGCGGCGCCCGGGTCGCGCAGCACCGTGGCTGCCGGCCAGGCTTCGATGTGCGGCGTGGCGTCGTCCAGCAGCAGTGCCGCTGCCCACGCCGGAAAGGGCGCCGCCAGTGCCAGTACCAGGGTCAGGAACAGCGCGCTGAAAGAACGAAGGGTAGCCATCGGCATGCTCTCAGAAGCGGTAGTCGAGCCGCAGCTCGCCGGTGCGCGGATCGCTCGGCACCGTGATGCCGGTCGAGTTGATGGTCAGCGGGCGCACCGCGTTCTCGAGGTTGCGCACGCGCGCGAGCAGGCTCCAGCTGGCGGCGAGCGGTTCCCAGCCCAGGCGCAGGTCGGATTCGGTGTGGCCCGGGATGCGGTACACCAGTCCTTTCGACGGCACGCTCAGGATGTAGGCGGCGCTGGCGCGGGTGCCGCCGCCGAGCACCAGGCTGCCGCCCGGCAGCGCGAAGCGGTGCTCGTAGCCGAGCGCCAGCGTGCGCGCCGGTGCGCGGTCGAGCCTGGTGCCGGACAGGTCGCGGGTGGCGTCCGGCCGGTAGCTGGTGTAGTGTGCATCGAGCAGGCTCAGGGCATAGGTGACGCGGTCGGCCGCCGTCATGCGCACCTGGCCGTCGGCTTCCAGGCCGCGCACCTTGGCCTCTCCGGCGTTGGTGGTTTCGTAGCGCGGCTTGCCGTTGATGACTTCCTGCGACGACAGCTGCAGGTTGCGGTAGTCGTAATGGAACACCGCCAGGTTGAGGCTGGCGCGGTTTTCCCAGAAGCGGGTCTTGAGGCCGGCCTCGAGCGCGCGCAGGGTTTCCGGCTGGTAAACCAGGCTGTGCGCCGGCACCGCGCTGGCGGCCGGGCAGCCGACGCCGGCCAGTCGGCCAGTGCCGACCGCGCCCGCGCTGCAGCCGTCGTTGAAGCCGCCCGACTTGTAGCCGGTGGCGAGCGAGCCGTAGAGCAGGGTGCCCGGCGCCAGGTCGTAGTCCAGGGCGAGGCGCCAGGTGGTCTTGTTGCTCGAGATCGCGCCGGCGTTCAGTTCGCGCGGGTCGGTCGCCGTGTTCAGCGTCGCCGCCTGCTGGTAGCCGATATAGCCGTAGCGCGACTTGTCGTCCTCGGTATAGCGGGCGCCGGCGGTGGCGCGCAGGCGCGGACTCAAGGCGTAGGTCGCCTGGCCGAACACGGCGCGGCTCCAGGCGTCGACCGGATCGTTGTCGAACACGTAGTAGGGCGTGAGGCCGGCCGCCTTCAGGTCGCGGAAGGTGTAATGGTCGCTGACGTTCTCGTGGAACCAGTACACGCCGCCCTGGGCGCTGAGCGGCCCCACGCTGTTGGTGGCGATGCGCAGCTCGTGCGAATCCTGCTTGTAGTCGCCGTGGAAGTTCTGGCGTACTCCGAGCGCGACGCTGGGCGCCACGCGGTAGAAATAGTTATACAGGTAGTCGTGCTCGAAATTGCGGTGCGAGCCGAGCCAGCTCAGCGTGGCCGGGCCGACGTCCCAGCTGACGTCCGCCGTCAGGCTGGACGAGGTCTTGTGCGAGAACCCCTGGTCGGGCACGTTGTTGGGGGACTTGAAGCGGTTGGTCAGGCGGCGCGCGCTGTCGTCGCCGTTCCAGACCGGCTTGCCCTGGGCCAGGCCGGAATAGAAGTTGGTGTCCGGGACGGTGCTGTCGTTGTTGGTATTGTCCAGGCCCGCTTCGTAGCGCACGATCGCGGTGATGCCGTGGCCGGGCCTCCAGCTGGCCGACAGGCGCGCGGCGCGGTCGTCGCGGTCGAGGCCGGGCCTGTAGCCCGTGCCTTGTCCATTGCGGAGATACGGATCGTGGCGGTTGGCAGTGAACGCGGCGCGCAGCGCCAGCACGTCACTCACCGGCACGTTGACCATGCCGCCCAGCTGGCGCGTGTCGTAGCTGCCGACCGTGGCATTGGCGGCGGCCTCGAAATAGGGCACGGGGGCCTTGCTGATCACGTTGACGGCGCCGGCGGTCGTGTTGCGGCCGTACAGCGTGCCCTGCGGACCGCGCAGCACTTCGATGCGTTCGACGTCGTAGAACGATGCATTCTGGGCCTGCGGCCGGGCGACGTAGACGCCGTCGACCAGGTAGGCGGCCGGAGGGTCGCCCTTTTCGGTGGCGTCGGCATTCGAGACGCCGCGCATCGTGATGCGCAGGCCGTCGTAGGAATTCTGCAGGTAAGTATTCGGCAGGCGGTCGGCGATCGCACCCGGGCTGTCGATGCCCTGCTGGTCGAGCTGGGCGGCGGTGAGCACGCTCATTGCCACCGGCGTCCGCGATGCCGGCGCGGCGCTGCGCTGGGCGGTGACGATGACTTCCGGGAGCGTGCCGTCGGCGCCTGGTGCCTGCTGCGATGGCTGGGCCTGCGCGGCGGCATGGAACGGTACGGCAAACGAGGCGATGCCGGCAATCGACGCTGCCAGCAGGGTGGGGTTCAGGCGAACCCATTGCTTCTTCATGAGACTTCCCCAGCTATTTTTATGATGTTTATCCGGTTCCATGCTTAATAAACATTGCGAACCGTCAACGTGAAATTGTGAGAGATTTTATTTCACGCCGGGGTAACTGGGCAGTTACAAGGGATGGTCGGATGTAAAAATAGTTACTTAAAGCCACAAAAAAGTGACCATAAGGCAACCTGACGAGCAAATTTGCTCGGCCGTCACGAAAGTGACATGATGGATGGACATCCTGGCTATACAGGTGTTCAACCTAATCGGCAGGATTGATGAGCGAACTCAACACCATGTCTTCCCATTTTCCATCGATGCGCAGGTAGGAACGCGCATAACCCTCGCGTTCGAAGCCGAGCTTGGCCAGCAGCGCGGCGCTGCGCAGGTTGCGCGGCAGATGGCTGGCCATGATCCGATGCAAGCCCTCCGGCCCGAACATGTGATCGATGCCCGCCCGTGCCACCTCGTGCATCAGGCTCTGGCCCTGGCAGGCCGCCGCCACCGAAAAACCGATGTGGCAAGCCTGGAACACGCCACGCACGATATTGGTAAAGGAGCAAGTGGCCACGATGGCGCCGCTGGCGCGGTCGCGTGCCATGAAGTGCAGGGCGCTGCCGGCGCGGGCCTCGGCCACCGACTGCGCCAGGCGCCGCTGGGCCGCCGCCTCGGTGAAATACTCGGCGCTGCGCGCCGGTTCCCACGGCGCCAGGTGCTCGCGGTTGTGCAGGCGGTAGGCCAGCAGCAGCGGCGCGTGTTCGGGTGCCGGCACCGTCATCACGGTGCGCGCGGTATGCAGGATCGGCAGGTCGCTCATGCGCCGATTGTAGCGGAGCTGGCGCACGACTGATACCGCGCAAACGCCGGCCGGCACCGCTGTCTATGCTGACTGCATGTTCAACCGGCAGGAGCTTCCATGCCCCAGGCGCCCGCGGTCAGTGTGCTGATGCCCAGCTTCGAGCAGGCGGCCTTTATCGGCCGCGCACTCGCCAGCCTGCAGGGCCAGACCCTGCGCGACTGGGAAGCGCTGATCGTCGACGACGGCTCCGAGGACGGCACCGCCGGGGCGGTGGCGCCTTTCCTGGCCGATCCACGCATCCGCACCGTCCGCCTGGAGCGCAACGAGGGCCTCGGCCGCGCACTGAACACGGCGCTGGACCGGACGAGCGCGCCGCTGGTGGCCTACCTGCCCAGCGACGACGTGTTTTACCCGCGCCATCTCGAACAGCTGGCCGGCGCGCTGGGCGAGACCCCGCAGGCGGTGCTGGCCTTTGCCGGCCTGCGCCATCACTACAACCGCTGGCATCCGGGCCAACTGCCCGATGCCCTCCTGCAGCTGGTGCAGGTAATGCACCGCCGCAGCAGCCTGCGCTGGCTCGAACGGGACACGCTCGAATCGGACGACCTCGAGCGCCTGTACTGGGGCGGGCTGCGCGCGGCGGGCAGCTTCATCGGCACCGGAGAGCCGAGTTGCGAGTGGGTCGACCATCCCGGGCAGCGCCACAAGCGCATGCAGGAGCCGGTGGGCGGCATCAACCCGTTCCGCCAGCATTACCGCGTGGCGGCGCCGCTGCGCTTTCACACCACCGCCGGCAACGCGATCGACGAGGACGCCCTGTACCGCCGCCTGCGCGAACGCCCGCCGACGCCGCGCGCCGTCGACAGCCTGCGCATCCTGCTGGTGGGCGAACTGGCCTACAACGCCGAGCGCGTGCTGGCGCTGGAAGAGCAGGGACATGCCCTGTACGGCCTGTGGACCGACACGCCTTACTGGTTCAACACGGTCGGCCCGCTGCCCTTCGGCCACGTGACCGAGCTGCCGCGCCAGGACTGGCGCGCGGCCGTGCGCGAACTCCGCCCGGACCTGATCTACGGCCTGCTGAACTGGCAGGCCGTGCCCTTCGTGCACGCGGTCATGCTGGCCACGCCGGGTATTCCCTTCGTCTGGCATTTCAAGGAAGGACCCTTCATCTGCATCGACAAGGGCAGCTGGCCCCAGCTGCTCGACCTGTACCGCCGCGCCGACGGCCGCATCTTCGGCAGTCCGGAAACGCGCGACTGGTTCGAGCTGGCGTCGCCCGGCCTGGCGACGGCGAAGCCGGCCATGGTGCTCGACGGCGACCTGCCCAAGCGCGACTGGTTCGATGCACCGCGCAGCAGCCTGCTGGCGGCGCGCGACGGCGGCGTGCACACGGTGGTGCCGGGACGGCCGATCGGGCTGCATCCGCCCACCGTGGCGGCACTGGCGGCGCACGACATCCACCTGCATTTCTATGGAGACTTTACCCACGGCCAGTGGAAGGACTGGATTGCCAAGGCGCGCGGCCTGGCGCCGGCACACCTGCACCTGCATGCCAATGTCGCGCAAGACCGCTGGGTCGACGAATTCTCGCGCTACGATGCCGGCTGGCTGCACTGCTTTACCAGCCGTAATGGCGGCGACCTGCGCCTGGCCGATTGGGACGACCTGAATTATCCGGCGCGCATGGCGACGCTGGCGATGGCGGGGCTGCCGATGATCCAGCGCGACAACCGCGGGGCGGCGGTGGCCGCGCAGACGCTGGCGCGCGAACTCGGGGTCGGCATCTTTTACGACGACATCGACGGCCTGGCCACACAATTGCGCGATGCGGCGCGCATGGGCGCGCTGCGCCGGCGGGTGTGGCAGGAACGCGAGCGCTTCAGTTTCGACAGCCATGTGCCGGCTCTGCTCGGGTTCTTCCGGCAGGTGATCGCCGAAGGGGGCCACACCCGCGCATGAGTGCCCAGGCGTGACCTTGAATGGCGCCCTCAGGAACGGCTCAGGGACCGCTCAGGGACCGCTCAGAGACGGAAGGCGGCGCACAGCTTGTTGCCGTCCGGATCGCGCACATAGGCCAGGTGCAGCGTGCCCATGCTGCTCTCGCGCGGGCCCGGCGGCGCTTCGATCGAGGTGCCGCCATTGGCGACAGCGACGTCGTGGAACTGCTTGACCTGTTCCGGCGAACTGCATTTGAAACCGATGGTGCCGCCGTTGGCCGGCGTTGCCTGTTCACCATTAATCGGTTCGCTTACACCGAAGCTGCTGCCGGCGTGGCGGTAGAATAGACGGGTGTGGCCCGAGGCGGCCACGTTGCGCATCGCTTCGCCCGCGCCCAGCAAGCCGAGCACGGCGTCATAAAAACGTTTGGATCGTTCGATATCGTTCGAGCCGACTAAGACGTGATTGATCATCCTGATCTCCCTTTATTGGGTAGGTCCTGCAAGGCGACAGCCTTGCAGCGGCGACTATAGCATCCGCCGCGGTTCTTACCCGAGCTGCATGGCGCCAACCGTTCCGCACGCTATCGTGCGGGGGTTGCTGCATCAAAATAGTCATAATACAAATGACATCGCGATTATTTTTGGAGCCCCGTTTGCCATATCACCCCCCACCGTCAGCCCGTAAAGCCGGTCCCGCACCCGGGGAGCGTGCGTCCGCATGAGGGAAGGGGAACTGATCGGATGCCACGACTGCGGCCAGGTCTACCGCTGGCGGCCGCTGGCACGGCGTGAACGGGCGCGCTGTACGCAGTGCCGCAAGGAGCTGTATCGCTGGCAAGCTGCGGGACCGACGCCGCATCCGAACACGATGATGGCCGTCACCCTGGGCGCGGTGCTGGTGTGGTTGATCGCCCAGTGCTTCCCGATCGTCTCGCTGAACCTCGAGGGCATGGTCACCAGCGTTACCCTGCTGCAATCGATCGGTGTGCTGTGGCACGAACGCATGCAGATCATCGCCGCACTGGTGTTCTTTTGCGCGATCGTGTTCCCGCTGCTCGACCTCGGCGCCCTGCTGTACGTGGCGACCGGCCTGGCGCGCGGCCGGCGCGTGCCCGGCTTCGACCTGCTGCTGCGCATCGTGCAGGCGGCGCGCCACTGGGCCATGACCGAAGTGCTGATGATGGGCATCCTGGTCACGGTGATCAAGATGACCAGCCTGGCCAGGGTGGAGCCGCATCCGGGCCTGTTCGCCTTCGGGGCGCTGACGCTGCTGTCGGCGCTGGCCATGCGCTACGAGCCGCGCGCGCTGTGGGCACTCGGCGACCAGGTGGCGCCGCGCCGGATGCAACGGGTGCCGCCGGCGCCCGGCACGCCGACCGAATACGTCAGCTGCCACGCCTGCGGCCTGGTCAACCTGTGCGCCTGTCACGGCCCGGCGGCGCGCTGCGCGCGCTGTGCGACGCGGCTGCACCGGCGCATCCCGGACAGCATCAAGCGCACCTGGGCACTGCTGATCTCTGCCGCGCTGCTGTACATCCCGGCCAATATCCTGCCGATCATGTACACGACCTCGCTCGGCAGCGGCAGCGAGGGCGACACCATCATGAGCGGCGTCAAGCTGTTCTGGGACACCAATTCGCGCGGCCTTGCGATCATCATCTTCGTTGCCAGTATCTTCGTGCCGGTCGGGAAGCTGCTGGCATTGACCGTGCTGGTCGTCACGGCGCAATTCCGCTCGCGCCGGGCGCCGCTCAGGCGTACCCGGCTGTACCGCATCGTCGAGTTCATCGGCCGCTGGTCGATGCTCGACATCTTCGTCGTGACCCTTACCGTCGCCCTGGTGCGCTTCAACGCCGTCGCCACCATCACCGCCGGTCCCGGTGCGCTGGCCTTCGGCGTCGTCGTCGTGCTGACGATGTTCGCATCGAGCCAGTTCGACCCGCGCCTGATCTGGGACCCGATCGACCCCGGAAGCGACGCTCGTAAAGAAGGAGAAAGAACATGATTGACCAGGATGGCGGCAACGCCCCTGCGACCCAGGCAGCGCCGCCGCAGGCGCGGCAGATGCCGGAACCGCCCCCGCCCGAGATCGACAAGCCGAACCGCTGGCTGCCGTCGCTGATCTGGCTGATCCCGCTGCTGGCCGCGATCATCGGCGCCACGCAGGTCGTGACCTGGCTGTTCGACAAGGGACCGTCGATCACGGTCAGCTTCGCCACCGGCGAAGGACTCGAAGCCGGCAAGACCAAGGTTAAGTTCAAGGAAGTCGACATCGGCCAGGTGACCAAGGTGACGCTGGGGCCGGACGGCAACCGCGTCGTCGCCACGATCCAGATGGCCAAGGAGGCCGAACGCTTCACCGCCGTCGACACCAAATTCTGGGTGGTGCGGCCGCAGATCGGCACCAGCGGCGTCACCGGCCTCGGCACGCTGCTGTCGGGCGCCTACATCGGCGCCGCCGCCGGCACTTCCAAGGAAACCAATACCAGCTTCGTGGGACTGGACAAGGCGCCCGCGGTCCCGCCCGGCCTGAAGGGACGCGAATTCAAGCTGCACGGCGACAGCCTCGGCTCGCTGGCGGCCGGTGCGCCCGTGTATTACCGGCGGGTGCGCGTCGGCCAGATCGCCTCCGCCAGGCTCGATCCGGCCGGCAAGGGCGTCGATTTGTCGGTCTTCATCGAAGAACCCTACATCGGCCTGGTGGGCACCGACACGCGCTGGTGGCATGCCAGCGGCGTCGACGTGCGCCTCGACGCCAACGGCTTCAAGCTGAACACGCAATCGCTGGCGACGCTGGTCACCGGCGGCATCGCTTTCGAATCGCCGAGCGGCGAAAAGCCTGCGGCCCCAGCCAGCGCCGACACCACCTTCCTGCTGGCCAACGACCGCAACGCGGCGCTGCGTCCGCCGGATGGCCCGGCCGTCACCACGATCATGTACTTCGACCAGTCGCTGCGCGGGCTGGCGGCCGGCGCCCCGGTCGATTTCCGCGGCATCGTGCTGGGCGAGGTGCGCACGGTCGGCATCGAGTACGACCCGGTCCGCAAGAAATTCCGCATGCCGGTGACGGCGGACATTTACCCGAGCCGCCTCGGCCAGTCGGTCCTGACTGCGCTCGGCACCGATGCCGCCACCTCCGAACAGGCACTGGCGCAGATGGTCACGCGCGGCTTCCGCGCCCAGCTGCGCACCGGCAGCCTGCTGACGAACCAGCTGTACCTGAACCTCGACTTCTTCCCGAAAGCGCCCAAGGTCAAGCCGGCCGCGCTGGCCGCCGCCCCCGGCGTGCTGGTGCTGCCGACGGTGCCGGGTCCGCTCGACGAATTGCAGAGCCAGCTGTCGCGCATTGCCGGCAAGCTCGACAAGATTCCGTTCGACGAGATCGGGAATAACCTGAACAAGACGCTGCAGCAGGCGAACGCGATGATCGCCCGCCTGGACGGCAAGGTGCTGCCGGAAATGCAGGAAGCGCTGAACGCCGCCAAGAAGACCCTGTCCAGCGCCGACGCCCTGCTGCAGCAGGATTCGCCGCTGCAATCCGAGCTGCGCCAGACGCTGCAGGACGTGCAGGGCACGGTGGAATCGCTGAACTCGCTGTCCGATTACCTCGAACGCCATCCGGAATCGCTGATCCGCGGCAAAGCAAAGGAGAAAAGCAAATGAGATCGATCCAGGCTGCGGCTTGCATCGGGATGGCCGCGCTGCTGGCGGCGTGCGCCACGACCGACAGCGACCATTTCTATACCCTGAACGGCCCGGCCGCGCCGGCGCCTACGGCCCAGGCCGCCGCACAGCCGGTCTATATCGAGATGCTGGCGGTGAACGTGCCGGCCCAGGTCAAGCGCAAGGAGCTGGTGGTCACCACCGGCGCCGGCCAGGTCGACATGCTCGACCATCACCGCTGGATCGGACCGCTGGCGGACGAGATCGGCCATGCGCTGTCGCTGCAGGTGAGCGCCGAACTCGGCGCGATCGACGTCTACCGCACCCCGTACCCGGCCGGGGCGGCGCCGTACCGGATCAGCACCAACGTCCAGCGCTTCGAGTCGGTGCCGGGACAGTATGCGCTGGTCGACGCCACCTGGAGCGTGCGCCAGGTCGGCAGCGACGCTGTGCTGACCTGCCGCAGCGTGCTGCGCGAACCGGTGGGACAGGGCTATGACGCGCTGGTGGCCGGCCACCGGGCGGCGCTGGCCAGGCTGGGGAGTGCGATGGCGGCCGCGGTGCGCAAGGGGCCGGGCGCCGGCTGCTGACCGTACTATCTCAGACGCTGCGCAGCAGGGCGACCGCGGTCAGCCACAGGATGGCGCCGGTCGCCAGCAACGCCAGGGCCACGCCGTTGACGGCGCCGCCGGCCAGCAGGGCCGCACCGGCGACCACGACCAGCGCGGCCGCGGTCAGGTTGTAGGCGCGGTAGCCGAACAGCCTGGCCAGCGGAAAGAAATGCAGTCCCACCACCAGGATCACGGCCGGCAGGATCCAGGCCACATGCCCGGTCAGGTTCAGCAGCAGCACCGCCAGGCCGATGCTCGACCATTGCACGGCGTTGACGACCATGAAGCCCTTGCGTACCCGCTTGCTCGCGGCGACGTCGGCGGTCGCCGTGAAGCTGCGCCGGCGTGCGCGGAAGGTTGCGATCGCCCATGCCGTCATCAGCAGTGCCGCAATCACGATTGCCGCCAGCAGCGGCAGGTTGGGGCCGGCGTAGGCATAGCTGGCGCCGCACAGCCAGGTGGCGCCGAACAAAGACAGGAAGATGCCGCCCAGCGCCATGCTGGGGTGGTAGGGAGTGGCTTCGCTCACGATGGCCTTTGCGCAGTCAGAGGACGCAGGTTTGGAATCGATGTATGCAGAAACGATACCAGACCTGCCATCCCTGAAAATGCGCACATTTCCACCAGCTGACCGGAGCAGGGCGTCAGGCGCCCGAGTTCCGAAAACAATTGTCGGGTCGAAAAACGGGGTCGAATACGCGCGCCTTGTCTTCAAAGCCATACGACCAGCCGTACACCCGTGCGGCTTGCGCGAAGCATTGCTCGATCCACTTCCTGTAGGCTTCCATCAGGGGCGGAAAATCGTTGAAGCACACATCGATGCTGTCGTAGCAGCGGCTGCGGATGTCGAACCAGTGCTGCATGAAATACAGCAGGTAGTGGGTCTGGTCGGCCGTATCCCTGGACACGGCACCGGCCTCGAACATGAGCGCATTGCGCGGCCGGTCTTCGGCCATCCGGAAATGTTTGGCGCTCAGCCGGCCAACGCGCTCTGCATACGGCGCCGTTTTCGCCAGCTCGGTCAAGGCCGCAATCTCGGCGAAGGTCAGGTTATCTCTGATTACGAACGGCATCGGCGGACTCCCATTCAATGGGCGCCGTCGAGCAAGTCGGCACGCGGATAGGTCCAGTCCGGCACCGGATGCGGGCAGGGCGTGTCCGCCTGCGCCGCGATCTCCATGGTCGAGAAATTCGTGCTGCCGACCGGACCCCAGCGCACGTCGGTGGCCAGGCCGCCGGCGATAGAGGGCGCCCGTGCGAAGCGCAGCCAGGCGTTCACGTGGCAATCGCGTGCCAGCGACTGCAGCTCGGCCAGGCTTTCGCGGCGGTCGCCCAGCCAGGCCAGCTGCGGCGTCGCATCTTCCGATGCGCGGCCGGCGATCGACGCCGGGCAGGCGCGCACCGGATCGATGCCGGGCGCGACGCTGAGCAGGCCGCGCCGCAGGTGGTAGCTGCCGCCGGCGTCGTCGCGCGCCACCGTCACGAAGGACCAGCACAGCGGATTGGCGGGGTAGGCGGACAGCGCGCTGTCGAGCAGGCGCTCGCCCGGATCGAGGGTGTGCACGGCGGCGGCGAGCACGCTGCGCGCGCTCTGCAGTGCCACTGCCTGGATGCCGATGAAGGCGAGCGACACCGCCAGCCCGGCCGCCAGCGCCAGCCGGCCGCGGGCGCCGTGGCGTTCGTGCGCATGGCGCGTCACCCAGGCCAGCACCAGGCCGATCGCGACCAGGGCCGCCAGCGAACCCCATTGCAGGAAGCCGAGCAGGGTGGCCACCACGGGGATCAGCACCATCAGGCCGAGGAACAGCCAGCGCAGCCGTGGCCGCGGCACGATGGCCGCCAGCGGCGCCCCGAACGCGAACCAGAACACCGGCTCGACGATGAACACCAGGTCGCCGTAATACCAGTGGGTGTTCCAGGGCCAGAACGGGTGCACCCCGTAGACGTTCATGCCGTCCATCGACAGGTGCAGCAGCAGGCCGGCACAGGCCGCGATGACGGCGCCCCAGCGCGCAGTGGCACTGACCTGCAGCAGCCGGCGCGCGTTCGGCCACAACAGCCAGACCAGGGCCAGCAGCACGAGCACTTCGCCCAGCGCCGCCAGCAGCGTGTGGGTATGGCCGCGGTGGTGCAGCAGGTAGCCGAGCGGCGCCGGCAGGATGCGGGTATAGACCAGGTCGAGGTCCGGGAAATTGCTGGCCAGGCAGCCGACCGTCAGCAGCATGCGCTGGCGCGTGCGCTCGCGGGCGGTGTCGGGTTCCGGCGGCAGGCTGCGGTCGATCAGGGCGCCGATGCCGAGGCCGACGACCGAGTGAGTAATATTGTCCATGCTACAATCTTACCTTGAACGCAAGCTTGGCAGGATTCGGATGGACCCGTGCGGACTCGTGCCAAGTATTGCAACTAACCGACAGGCGGCCTCACGCACTAATTAAAAGCGCGGCCAGTCAGGCAGCGTCCGCAGCCAGGGCCAGATAACCGACGTAGCCAGCCGGCAGCGCCAGCGGAAAACAGCGGCAGGCTTGCAGCGCCGGCACCAGTTCTGCACGCCACTCGTCCAGTTGCAGGCCGAGGCATTTCAGGCGTGCCTCGTGTTCGCTCCAGGCGCGCGCAAACCCGGCATCGCGCGCGTTAGCGGGCAGGGCGGCAAGCTGCGCCGCCGCGTCCGGCCCGAGATAGTCGCGCGCCACCGGCTCCCAGTCCGGCACCGGCACGACCTGGCTGACGTCGATGCCGACCGCGCCGCCGTCGGCGCGGAAGGCGGCCACGGAAATGTCCCCATCGTGGCTGATCGCGAGCGCGATGAGGTGTTCTCCGCCATCCAGGGCTGCTCTCGCCCAGGGGGCGGCACCTTCGGGCGAATGCAGCCCGATGCGATCCGGACCGATGCCGCAATGCGCCGCCAGCGCGGCCGTCAGGGCGGCGCGGATGCGTAGCCGGGCCGTCTCGCGGTCCGGCTGGCCGGGCACGCCGATCACGCGCGCGCCGTTCGGCCCCGCAGCGACGGGGTCGCCGGGCCAGGCTACCGTGACGGGCGCGTCCATGCTCACCCCGCCGCTCGCAAGGGTGCCGCCGGCAAGCCGCTCCAGCTGGTCGCCGCCGGAATGTGCTCGCCCTTCATCACCAGCGTCAGCGGCCCCAGGCGCGCGTTGTCGCCCACCTTGGCGCTGTACAGCACGGTGCCGCGCGGGCCGACGTAGACCTTGCTGCCGATGTCGACGCGGTCGATTTTCATCACCCGGTCTTCGAACAGGTGGGTCTGCGGGCAGGACAGCGCATTCAGCTCGCTGTGGTCGCCGATGTGGACGCAGTCGAATTCCGTGATGTCGGTGGTGTCCATGTACACGCCCTTGCCGATGCGGCAGCCGAGCAGGCGGAAGGCGACCGGCAGCCACGGCGTGCCGCGCAGGTAGCGCATGAAGTTCGGCACCGCGATGCCTTCGTACATATTGGTGACCCCTTCGGACAGCCACACGAAGGGCGTCCACATCGGTTCCGCGCGCTTCTGGTAGCGGCCCAGCAGCAGCCATTTGAAGGCGAGCACGAACAGGTAGTTGCCGACGCCGAAGGCCAGGCCGATCAGCGCCAGGTACCAGATCACCTCGCCCCAGCGCCCCTGGCCGGCGATCGGCATCAGGTCCAGCACCACCGTGTAGCCGACCGCGATCACCACCGCGTGCGGCGCCACGATGCGGAAGGCTTCCACCAGCGCGCGGCCAAAGCGGCGCAGCGGCGAGGGGCGGTAGGTCAGGTGTTCCGGGTAGCCGCTGACCTGTTCGCGCGCCGGCAGGTGGATCGGCGGCGATCCCAGCCAGGTGTCGCCGCCGGTCATGCGTTCGTTGGCCGGGGCGTGGGTGTGCACGCCGACCAGCACGCCCTCCGGCAGGATGGTGCCGTCCGGGATGTAGCTGCCGTTGCCGACGAAAGAGCGGTTCGAAACCACGGTGGGCTCCATCGTCATCCAGCCGCCGTCGATCTGTTCGTCGCCCAGCATCACGGCGTCGGCGATGAAGGTTTCGTCGCCCAGGGTCAGCATGTCGGGTACCACGCCCAGCGCGGTCGAGATCTCGGCGTCGCGTCCGACCTTGGCGCCCAGCAGGCGGTACCAGAAGGGCGCGTACACGGTGGCGTAGATGCCGTGCAGGACGTTCAGGCTGGATTCCTGGATGTGGCTGACCAGCCATTTCTGGCAGTAGGCGTTCGAGTGCACCGCGGAGCGGCCCGGCTGCATGCGGGGCAGGAAGCCCCAGCGGATCCCGGCCGACACCAGCATGGTCAGGAAGATCAGCACCGCGCTGGCCGGCAGCGCCAGCACGAAGTAGCGCACCAGCTGCCCCTGGATGGTACTGGCCTGCAGCCAGGCCAGGGTGCCGCGTTCGTCGAACCAGTCGATCAGCACGAAGCTCGGGAACACCGGCATGAAGAACAGGGTCGCCACCAGCAGGATGCCGAACACGAAGAACAGCGCTTCCCCGGCCAGGCGCAGCCGGCTGGCGCGCGGGCGCGGCGGCAGGGTCGACGGGTCGAAGGCGCCGGCGTCGCGCGCCGGCGAGCCGTTCCAGATGCGGTTGGCCGGCACCACGGTGCCGTCCTGCAGCGCCGACTGGCCCTCGAGGTGGCCGCGCCGCTCGACCCGGGTGTTCCCTTCCAGGATCGCGTACGAGGACACGAAGGCGTCGTCTTCCAGCGTGACCGCGCCCAGGATCAGGCGGCCGCGCTCGACCCGCGCGTTCTCGAAGTTCACCGCGTTGCCGATGCTGACGTTGTCGCCGAAGTGCAGCAGTTCCGGCGCGCGCACCGTCATCGAACCGATCACGACGTCGTGGCCGATCTTCGCACCCAGCAGGCGCAGCCACCAGGCGTACAGCGAGGAACCGGCCAGCAGGTAGGTCGGCGCCGCCTCGACCAGGCGGTCGGCCAGCCACCAGCGGAAATACGTCCTGCCCCACAAGGGGTAGACGCCCGCTTTCAGACGGCCCGCCACCAGCCATTTGCCGCCGATGGCGAGCACGAATTCCATGACCGTCGCCAGCAGGAACACGCCGATCGACGCCGCGATCGCACGCGGGATCTTGTCGCCCGGGTCGCCGGTCATGAAGTGGTAAGTAAAGAAGGGGGCCAGCCACTGCGCCATGCGCAGCGTGACCAGCACCGGCACCGTCGCCAGCTGGGCCAGGCCGCACAGCCAGCGCCGCGCCGCCGGCGGCGGGGTCCAGTCGTCTTCCATCGCGGCGGTGCCTGCGGCCTGATCGAGCGTGGAGGCAATGGCGCCGATCTGCCGCTGCTGGTAGATGTCGCGCACCGTCATGTGGGCGAAGCGCGGGTCCTGGCGCAGGGCAGTGGCCAGGCGCGCGGCAAAGAAGGAGTGGCCGCCGAGGTCGGAGAAGAAATCCTGCTCTCTCCGGATCGCCTGGCCCGGGAACAGCCCGGCCAGCGCGGCGAACAGGGCTTCCTCGCCGGGCGTCTCGGGCGTATCGGATTCGGCCGGGTCGCTCGGCAGCGGCGCACTCAGGGCCATCGCCTTCAGCGCCTTGCGGTCGATCTTGCCCGAGGTCAGGCGCGGCATCACGCCCAGGACTTCGAAGCGGCTCGGCACCATGTAGGGCGGCAGGCGGCCGGACAAGGCGCGGCGCAATGTGGCCGGGGCCAGCTGTTCATCGGTGGCGCCCGCGGCCGGCACCAGGTAGGCTACCAGGCGGTCGATGCCGTCGTCCTTGCGCAGCAAGACGGCCGTGGTGCCGATGCCGTCCTGCTGGGCCAGTACCGCCTCGATCTCGCCCAGCTCGACGCGGAAACCGCGGATCTTGACCTGGTCGTCGGTGCGGCCCAGGCACACCACCTGGCCGTCCGGCTCGATGCGTGCCAGGTCGCCGGTGCGGTACAGGCGCGCGTCGTCCATGCCCGAGGCCCACGGGTTGGGCAGGAATTTTTCGGCCGTCAGGTCGGGGCGGCCCAGGTAGCCGGCCGACAGGCCGGGGCCGGTAATGCACAGTTCCCCGGTATCGCCGCGCGGCAGCAGCTGCAAACCCTTGTCGGTTTCGGTCGAGATCACCAGCAGCCCGTAGTTCGGCAGCGGATCGCCGATCGTGATCGTGCGCCCCGGTTCCATGCGCGCCAGGCTGGCCGACACCGTGGCCTCGGTCGGGCCGTAGGTATTGAACATGGTGCGGCCGGGCTTCGAGAAGCGCTCGACCACGGTTTCCGGGCACATCTCGCCGCCCAGGTTGATGATGCGCAGGCCCGGCACGTCTTCGGCGAACAGCGACAGCAGGGTCGGTACCGCATGCAGCACGGTGACGCCGTTTTCCGTCAACAGGCGCGGCAGCGCTTCCGGGTCGCCCGCGCTTTCCTTGGGGCCGAGCCAGAGGGTGGCGCCGACCAGGTAGGAAATCCAGATCTCCTCGAACGACATGTCGAAGGCAACCGAGAAGCCCTGGTAGACGCGGTCGTCGGCACGCACGCCCAGCACCTCGTTTTCGCTGCGCAGGAAGTGGCAGATGCTGCGCTGGTCGATCAGGATGCCCTTCGGCTTGCCGGTCGAGCCCGAGGTGTAGATCACGTAGGCCGGGGCGCTGCCAGGCACCTCGCCGCGGCGCTGCAGGACGTAGCCGTCAGCGGCCGGCAGCAGCAGGTCGTCGGCCATGTAAACGGGCCGGGCCGCGTCAGGCGTGGCGACGTCGCCGAGGCGCTCGCGCATCCGTTCGCTGCTGACCAGTGCCGGCGAGCCGGCATCCTCCATGCACACCAGCAGGCGCTCGACCGGCGTGTCTTCGTCGACCGGCAGCCAGGCGGCGCCGGTCTTGGCGATCGCCGCTTGCATGATCAGCAACTCGATCCCGCGCGGCATCCACAGGCCGACGATGTCGCCCGGCCCGATACCGGCTTCGATCAGGCGGGAAGCGGCCAGGCTGGCCTGCTCGTCGAGTTCGCGATAGCGCAGCCGGCGTTCGCCCGACACCAGCGCCAGCTGCTCGGGCGCCCGGCGCGCACTGGCTTCCAGCAGGTCGGCCAGGATTTCATTGCGCAGCAGCTCGGGCTGGTGCGGTCCGTACAGGACGTCGGGGTGCCGCGTCAGGGAAAGGTGATCGTTCATCGACGCTAAATGAGGGTAAGCATGGGTTTAAGCAAGGCCGTTGTGCACTTAAAAACATTGGTTTGCAATCATTGCGCGCAGCGTAACTCATTTTGAACCCAGCCACGAAACCGTCTGTTTTTTTCTTCACATACGCAGGTTTCATTCGCGTTTTTGATCTAAGTCAAGGAAAATAGTTGCCGTGAGTCCATAAAATTGCCATGTTTCACAAGAATTAAGGATTACCTGTGCGTACCAACCTGCCGGTCACCGGCATCGAATACCTGCTCCAGGACGGCCAGTCGATCGTCTCCAAGACCGACACCAAGGGCCGCATCACCTACGTCAACCCGGCCTTCATCGAAGTCAGCGGTTTCGCCGTCGACGAATTGCTGGGCAAGGCGCACAACATCGTGCGCCACCCGGACATGCCGCCGGAAGCCTTCGCCGACCTGTGGGCCACGCTGCAGGCCGGCGAACCCTGGACCGGCATGGTCAAGAACCGCCGCAAGAACGGCGATTTCTACTGGGTGGTGGCGAACGTGGTGCCGGTCAAGGAAAACGGCCGCGTGGTCGGCTACATGTCGGTCCGCACCCGGCCCGAACGCGACCAGGTCAAGGCGGCCGAAGCGCTGTACCGGCGCTTCCGCGAGAAGAAAGCCGAGGGAATGGCGATCCGCCGCGGCGCCGTGGTCAAGTCCGGCTGGCTGGCGCGCGTGCTGGCCCTGCGCAGCATGCCGCTGGGACGGCGCCTCGGCCTGATGCTGGGTTCGCAATCGGCGCTGCTGCTGGCGCTGGCCGCCGCCACCGACGGCATCGTGTGGCGCGTGCTGGCCGGCGCCGGCGCGGTCCTGACGCTGCTGGCCTGGGCCGAGCTGCAGCGCGCCATCGTGGCGCCGCTGGGCCAGGCGCGCGACGCCGTCAATGCCCTGGCCGGCGGCGACCTGTCGCACATGCCGCCGAGGGGCCGCGACGACGAGATGGGCAGCCTGCTGCTGGCGCTGCGCCAGCTGAACGTGAACCTGACCGCGATCGTCGGCGACGTGCGCGCCAATGTCGGCTCGATCGAAGCGGCCACGCGCGAGATCGCCAGCGGCAACCACGACCTGGCCCAGCGCACCGAAGCCCAGGCCGCGAGCCTGGAGCAGACTGCCGCCAGCCTGGCGCAGGTGGCTGCCGCGGCCGGACAGAACGTCGACAGCGCGGTGCGCGCGGACGGCCTGGTCGGCGCCGCCTCCAGCGTCGCCGGGCGCGGCGGCGATGCGGTGCAGGCGGTCGGCGCCACCATGGGCCAGATCAGCGGCTCGGCCACCCGCATCGTCGACATCATCGGCCTGATCGACGGCATCGCCTTCCAGACCAACATCCTGGCGCTGAACGCGGCGGTAGAAGCGGCGCGCGCCGGCGAGCAGGGACGCGGCTTCGCGGTTGTCGCCGGCGAGGTGAGGAGCCTGGCCCAGCGCTCCGCCGGCGCGGCCAAGGAAATCAAGGCGCTGATCGAGGATTCGGTGCAGAAGGTCGGCCAGGGCAACGACCAGGTCGGCAATGCCGGCCAGACCATGCGCGAAGTGGTGGCCTCGGTGCAGGATGCCGCCGTCATCATGCACGGCATCACGCTGGCCTCGCGCGAACAGGGGCAGGGCATCGCCCAGGTGAATGCGGCGATGGCGGAACTGGATGCGATCACGCGCCAGAACGCGGCGCTGGTCGAGGAATCGGCGGCGGCATCGTCCAGCGTGGCGGAGCAGGCGGCGCATCTGTCGCAGGCGCTGGATGTCTTCAAGATCGACACGCGTTCGCGTACTGCTTAAATAAAAGGGGCTCGGCGGTTTTTGATGTAAGTCAAAGATTTAGCTGAGCCCGCTCAATAAACTTCTCGTATAGATTTCCACCTGGCATGGGTCATGTGGATCACAAGGAGTTTGTTGACATGAAACTGCACGACCTGCCAACCGTCGAATTCGACGCCGAGCTGATTGCCCGCCTCGGCAAGTCCGGCCCCCGCTACACCTCCTACCCGACCGCCGACCGCTTCGGCGACAGCTTCGGCTACCGCGACTTCCTGCATGCCGTGGCCGACCGCCGCACGCGTGCCGGCGTCCGGCCGCTGTCGCTGTACCTGCACATCCCGTTCTGCGACACCGTCTGCTACTACTGCGCCTGCAACAAGATCGTCACCAAAAAGCGCGACAAGGCGGCCACCTACCTGGCTTACCTGAAGCGCGAGGTCGAGATGCAGGGGCGGCTGTTCGCCGGCATGAATGAAGTCGAGCAGCTGCATTTCGGCGGCGGCACGCCGACCTACCTGTCGGACGCGCAGATGGGCGAGCTGATGGACCACCTGCGGCGCTGCTTCCGTTTCGCCGGCGATGCCGCCGGCGAGTATTCGATCGAGGTCGATCCGCGCACCGTGTCACCCGAACGCGTGCACAGCCTGCGCCGCCAGGGCTTCAACCGCATCAGCCTCGGCGTGCAGGATTTCGACGGCGCGGTCCAGCAGGCGGTCAACCGCATCCAGCCGGAAGAGGAGACCCGCGCCATCATCGCCGCCGCGCGCGCCGCCGGCTTCCGTTCGGTCAGCATCGACCTGATCTACGGCCTGCCGAAGCAGACCCCGGCCACGATGGAAGCCACGCTGGACAAGGTCATCGCGGCCGACCCGGACCGCATCGCGGTCTACCATTACGCCCACATGCCGCAGCTGTTCAAGCCGCAGCGCCGCATCCTGGACGCCGACATGCCCGACAGCGACACCAAGCTGCAGATGCTGCAGCTGTGCATCGAGCGCCTGGGCCGCGCCGGCTACGTCTACATCGGCATGGACCATTTCGCCAAGCCCGGCGACGACCTCGCGCTGGCCCAGCGCCAGGGCCGCCTGCACCGCAACTTCCAGGGCTATTCGACCCATGCCGACGCCGACCTGGTGTCCTGCGGGGTGTCCGCCATCAGCGCGGTCGGCGCCACCTACAGCCAGAACGCCAAGACGCTGGACGGCTATTACGACGCCCTCGACCGCAACGAACTGCCGGTGGCGCGCGGCGTGCGCCTGAGCATGGACGACGTGCTGCGGCGGACCGTCATCCAGAAGCTGATGTGCCAGTTCGAACTGTCGATCCCGGCGCTGGAGCAGGCGTTTCCGATCGTGTTCCGGCGCTATTTCGAGCGCGAGCTGGACGCGCTGGCGGCGCTGGAGCGGGATGGGCTGGTGAGCGTGGGGGAGGATTGGATCAGCGTGAGCATGAAGGGGCGGCTGCTGATCCGGAATATCTGCATGGTGTTCGACCGGTACCTGAATAGCGCGGAGGCGCGCCATTCGAAGACCGTTTGAGGTATGACGGACACGCAATATGCACGTCGCCCCTGCGCGCAGGGGCGACGGTTTTCAAGCTAACTATCGCTAATCAAGCTAACTTCGGCCAACTCACATCGTCGGCCCGCGCCCCGATCCTTCTTCCTTCTCGATCCGCTCCTGGCACTGGATGCAGGTCTGCACCGTCGGCGTCGCCAGCAGGCGCTCTTCCGGAATGTCGCAGCCGCACACCACGCAGATGCCGGCGCCGCCCGATTCCAGGCGGCCGATGGCGGCGTCGATCTCGTGCAACATGTTGGTTTCGTGTTCGGCCAGGTGCTCTTCGTTATGGCTGAGCATTTCGCCGGCCGGGGCGTCGTCGTTCTGGCCCATGTGGGCATTCGGCGAGATCGCCGGGCGGTCGTCGGTGTCGCCGTCGGTGCGGGCGTGGACGGTGGCGAGGATGTCTTCGCGGCTCTGGCGCAGGCGTTTGCCGAGTTCTTCGTGGAGTTCTGGTGAGATTGGCGGCATAGGTAAGTCCTGGATACGTTGTTGATCGTCTTGATAACAGTCTAGCCGATGCCTGCCGGGAGGCGCGCACGCGCGGGGAAGTTGGATTGTATTGACGGCCATGATAGATTGATCGGTACCGATAGCGTACGAGGCCAGACGATGAGCATGCCATCCCAGCGCCCGGCCACCGAAGCCGACCTCGCGGCCCTCTGGGCCCTGCGCACCCGCGCCGTGCGTACGGGCTGCGCAAGCCACTACCCGCCCGAGGTCATCGACATCTGGTCCGCCGCTGCGCCGCCGGCCACCATGCCCTTGCTGGTCCGGGCCGGCGGCGGCATCGTCGCGGAAGACGCGGGGCGGCTGCTCGGCTATGCCGTGCTGGATGCCGAGACCGGCGAAGTCGATGCGGTGTTCGTCGATCCCGGCGCGCACGGGCAGGGCATCGGACGCGCCTTGCTGGCGGCACTGGAAGCGATGGCGCGCGCGCAGGACGTCGACCGCCTGTTCCTGTCGGCGTCGCTGAATGCGGTGCCGTTCTACGAGCGCGCCGGGTTCCGCGCGCTGCGCGAGCGGCTGGTGCCGCACCGCAGCGGGATCGCGATCCGGGCGCTGCAGATGGAAAAACGGCTTACGCCATCGGGCTGCACTGCTCCGTGCCCGCCGCCATCGCCTTCAGCCGGGCCGGCTCCAGCAGCACGATCTCGCGCTTGTCCACCTGCACCAGTCCCATCTTCTTGAAGCGCGACAGCAGGCGGCTGACGCTCTCGATGGTCAGTCCCAGGTAATTGCCGATGTCCTCGCGCGACATGCGCAGCTGGAAGCGGGTCGGCGAGTAGCCGCGCGCGGCGTAGCGCGACGACAGGTTAACCAGGAACACGGCAAAGCGCTGCTCGGCGCGCATGTTGCCGAGCAAGAGCATGACGTTCTGCTCGCGCGTGATTTCCTGGCTCATAATGCGGTGGAAGTGGCGCAGCAGCGCCGGTACCTGGCCGAACAGCTCTTCCAGGCGTGCGAACGGGATCTCGCAGACTTCGCTGTCTTCCAGCGCCACCGCGTCGCAGTGGTGGCGGTCGCCGCTGATCGCGTCCATGCCCAGCAGTTCGCCCGCCATCTGGAAGCCGGTGATCTGGGATTCGCCGGCCGCATTCACCTGGTAGGTCTTGAAGTGGCCGAAGCGCACCGCGTACAGGTTGCGGAAGGGTTCGTCCATCGCATACAGGCGCTCGTCGCGTACCAGGCGCCGGCGGCGGCCGATGATCTGGTCGAGGCGCTCCATGTCGGCATCTTCGAGGCCCATCGGCAGGCACAGCTGGTGCATGCTGCAGGCCGAGCATTTGACCTTCAGCGCCTGGACGTTCAGCGGCTGCTCGATGGCAGCAAAATCGGGGGAGCTCATGGGAGGGTAAGGGCCGTCAATACCCCGCCATTATAGCCTGTTCACTTTCCGCCACCCAATGCATCCGAGGCCTTGTGGCCGCTGCGCGGCCTGGATGCCAGCGCGCGCAGTTCCGGAATGTCTTCCATTTCATGGTCGAGCGGCATCTTGAGCAGCCGGTTCTCGGCCACCACCAGCGCCGCCGACCAGATGATGGCGGCCAGGCCGGCCAGCGTGGTCAGCGTGCCCAGGTATTTCAGGAAGGCGGGGGCGCCGAACATCGCGCTGAGGGCAGCGATGATCAGGGTGCCGATCAGCAGCATCGCCGCATACAGGCCGAGGTCGAGCGCGCGCCGCATGTAGTCGACCCGTTCGCGGTACAGCGCGATCTGGTCGCGTACCGTGTCCTTGCGCTTGCCCTCGATGCCGTGCCGGAAATCGCTGATCAGCTCGCGGTAGCGCGTGAACGCGGCGGTATACCGCCCCTGCAGCAGCTGCATGAACATCCAGGAGGCGAACACCAGGCCGGCGTTCGGGCCGACCGCTTCCATTACCTTGCTGAGTTCATAGTCCATTGCTTCCTCTAAGTGTTTCCGCTGCAAGGCCATCGATCGATGCAGTGTGCATGGCATGGCCACGTCAAGCAAGCGTGTGCCCCCGTTCGTTACAAAACATGCGCGTCGGCGTTGCCCGTAGTCATGCATGCGGCTTGCATGCGCAGCCACCCAAACCGGCTGCGCATGCAAGGCGGTTCAACCGTGCGCGTCCCGTCCTTACGAGCGTCTACACTTTCCGTAAGAATTTATTAACGGGAGAACCATGGTTCCTCAGCAGCCAGACGCATCCGTCAACCTGCCGCTCGGCGGCGAGGACCAGGCGCGCGCCGATTTCTACGCCTTGCTGGCGCGCCTGCTGCTGGTGCCGCCGGACGGCGGTTTGCTGGCAGCCCTGGCCGAGTCGGAGCCGGTCTCTGCCGCCGGCGAGTTCGCGCTGGAAGATGCCTGGCTGAAGCTGACCCAAGCCGCCAGCGTGGTCGACGCCGGCGCGGCGTCCGACGAGTTCACGCTGCTGTTCCTGAGCACCGGCAACCCGCTGCTGAATCCTTTCGGTTCCTTCTATCTCACTGGCCACCTGAACGACGTGCCGCTGGTCCAGCTGCGCCACGACCTCGCGCGCCTGCGCCTGGCACGCGCGCCGGGTGCCGGCGAGTCGGAAGATCACCTCGGGGCACTGTGCGAAACCATGCGCGTGCTGATCCAGGGCGTCCCGGGCATCGGCCGGCAGCCGCTGCTGGCCCAGAAACAGTTTTTCGAAGCGCACATCCGTCCCTGGTATGCGGCCTGCCTGGCCGATATCGCGCATGCCGAGGGAGCGAATTTCTACCGCGTCGTGGCCGCCGTGGCCGACGCCTTCCTGTCGATCGAAGCCCAGGCCTTTTCGGTGCTGGATGCCGATGACCTGATTGCAGCCTGAGGACACACATGGACAAGGAACAGAAACCCGACCTCACCCGACGTAGCCTGTTGAAGGCCGCGCCGCTGGGCGCTCTGGCGGTGGCCGCCGCCGCCGGTGCCAAGGAAGCCGAAGCCCCGGCCGCCGCCCCGGCGCCGGACACGGCCAAGCCGCGCGGCTACCACGAGACCGAACACATCCGTAATTACTACCGCACCGCCGCCTACTGGTAAATCGAGGAATTCTCATGACCCTGGTGAAAACATCGCGCGACAGCGGCCTCAAGCGCCGCCGCTTCCTGGTCGGGGCCGGCGTCACTGCCGGCGCCGGCGCACTCGCGCGCCACCTGCCGCTGAACATGATGCAGCCGGCCACCGCCGCCGAGCCTGTGCAGGCCGAACCCAAGACCGAGATCAAGCACACCGTCTGCAGCCACTGCTCGGTCGGCTGTTCGGTCGAAGCGGTGGTCAGCAACGGCGTCTGGGTGCGCCAGGAAGCGGCCTTCGATTCGCCCATCAACATGGGCGCCCACTGCGCCAAGGGCGCGTCGGTGCGCGAGCACGGTTTCGGCGAGCACCGCCTGCGCTATCCGATGAAGCTGGTCAACGGCAAGTACGAGCGCATTTCCTGGGACCAGGCCATCAACGAGATCGGCGACAAGCTGCTGCAGCTGCGCCAGCAGTCCGGTCCGGATGCACTGATGCTGATCGGCAGCTCCAAGCACAGCAACGAGCAGGCTTACCTGCTGCGCAAATGGGTCTCGTTCTGGGGCAGCAACAACTGCGACCACCAGGCGCGCATCTGCCACTCGACCACGGTGGCCGGCGTGGCCCAGACCTTCGGCTACGGCGCGATGACGAACTCGTTCAACGACTTGCACTACAGCAAGGCCGTGCTGTTCATCGGTTCGAATCCGGCCGAGGCGCACCCGATCTCGATGCTGCACTTCCTGCACGCCAAGGAACTGGGCGCCAAGATGATCGTGATCGACCCGCGCTTCACCCGCACCGCGCGCTTCGCGCATCACTATGTGCGCGTGCGCCCCGGCACCGACATTCCGCTGGTGTGGGGCATCGTCTGGCACATCTTCGCCAACGGCTGGGAAGACAAGGAATTCATTGCCGCCCGCACCTACGGCATGGAAGACGTGCGCAAGGAAGTGGCGAAATGGACGCCGGAAAAGGTTACTGAAGTGACCGGCGTGCCGGAATCGGCGGTGCGCATGGCGGCCGAGATGCTGGCCACCAACCGGCCGTCGTCGGTGGTGTGGTGCATGGGCATCACCCAGCACCACGTCGGCACCGCCAACGTGCGCGCGCTGTCGATCCTCCAGCTGGTGCTGGGCAATATCGGCAAGCCGGGCGGCGGCGCCAACATCTACCGCGGCCACGACAACGTGCAGGGCGCAACCGACGTCGGCCCCAACGGCGACTCGCTGCCGGGCTACTTCGGCCTGGCCGAAGGCGCCTGGAAGCACTTCGCCAACGTCTGGGGCGTCGACTACGACTGGATCAAGTCGCGCTTCGGCTCCAAGGAGCTGATGGAAAAACCAGGCATCACGGTGTCGCGCTGGTTCGATGCCGTGCTCGAGGAAAACAAGTACATCGACCAGCCGAGCAACCTGAAGGCCGTGATCTACTGGGGCCACGCTCCCAACAGCCAGACCCGCCTGCCGGACATGAAGGCGGCGATGCAAAAGCTCGACATGCTGGTCGTGGTCGACCCGTATCCGAGCATGACCGCGTCGATGCACGGGCGCCAGGACGGCGTCTACCTGCTGCCGGCGGCGTCGCAGTTCGAATCGCAGGGTTCGGTGACGGCCTCGAACCGTTCGATCCAGTGGCGCGAGCGCGTGATCCAGCCGCTGTTCGAGTGCAAGACCGACCATGAAATCATGTACCTGTTCGCCAAGAAGCTCGGCTTCGGCGAACAGCTGGTCAAGAACATCAAGGTCGTGCACAACGAACCGGTGATCGAAGACATCCTGCGCGAGATCAACCGATCGTGCTGGACCATCGGCTACACCGGCTGCTCGCCCGAGCGCCTCAAGCTGCACATGCAGAACAAGCACACCTTCAACCCGACCACGATGCGCGCCGACGACGGCCCGTGCAAGGGCGATTACTACGGCTTGCCGTGGCCGTGCTGGGGCACGCCGGAAATGAAGCACCCGGGCACGCCGATCCTGTACGATTTGAACAAGTCCGTGGCCGAGGGCGGCCTGCCGTTCCGCGCCAACTGGGGCGTCGAGCACAACGGCGAAAGCCTGCTGGCGGCCGACGGCTCGTTCACCAAGGACAGCGAGATCGACACCGGCTACCCCGAGTTCGACCACGTGTTCCTGAAAAAGCTGGGCTGGTGGGACGACCTCACGCCGGAAGAAAAGATCGCTGCCGAGGGCAAGAACTGGAAGACCGACCTGTCGGGCGGCATCCAGCGCGTGGTGATTTCGCACGGCTGCGCGCCCTATGGCAACGCCCGCGCCCGCGCCAACGTCTGGAACTTCCCGGACCCGGTGCCGACCCACCGCGAACCGCTGCTGTCGCCGCGGCGCGACCTGGTCGCCAAGTACCCGACCTACGACGACAAGGCCGCCTTCCTGCGCCTGCCGACGCTGTACAAATCGGTGCAGCAGGTCGACTTCTCGAAGGATTTCCCGCTGATCATGACCTCGGGCCGCCTGGTGGAGTACGAGGGCGGCGGCGAGGAAACCCGTTCCAACCCGTGGCTGGCCGAACTGCAGCAGAACATGTTCTGCGAAGTCAATCCCGAGGACGCCGCCCAGATCGGCGTCAAGCTGGGCGACTTCATGTGGGTCGAGACCCCGACCGGCGCGCGCCTGAAGCTGATGGCGATGGTGACCCAGCGGGTGCCGATCGGCATCGTCTGGATGCCGTTCCACTTCGGCGGCTGGTGGATGGGCGAAGACCTCGAAAAGCACTATCCGGAAGGCGGGGCGCCGACGGTGCGCGGCGAAGCCGTCAACACCGGCTGGACCTACGGCTACGACGCCGTGACGATGATGCAGGAAACCAAGGTATCGCTGTGCCGCCTGGTACGCGCCTAAGGAAAGAGCTGAGGAAGGAGCTGACATGACGGCACGAATGAAGTTCATTTGCGACACCGAACGCTGCATCGACTGCAACGGTTGCGTGACCGCCTGCAAGAACGAACACGAAACCCCGTGGGGCGTGAACCGCCGCCGCGTGGTCACGATCAACGACGGCATCCCCGGCGAGCGCTCGGTCTCGGTGGCTTGCATGCACTGCACCGACGCCCCCTGCCTGGCGGTGTGCCCGGTCAACTGCATCTACCACACCGAGGACGGCATCGTGCTGCACTCGAAGGACCAGTGCATCGGCTGCGGCTACTGCTAT